>Ga0207701_10003616_pt1 | contig 15846 bp, 4 predicted proteins | sample KBSSwiSSwithPhiX_FD_184294 | JGI IMG/M metagenome (GOLD analysis project Ga0207701, IMG submission 184294) | Switchgrass rhizosphere bulk soil microbial communities from Kellogg Biological Station, Michigan, USA, with PhiX - S5 (SPAdes) (version 2) | ecosystem: Environmental > Terrestrial > Soil... | reverse complement strand
TGGTCCGCCGACAGCGCCTTGTACTTGGCGGCGATCTCGGCGCCCTTCTGGTTCGACAATTGCTCGGCGTGGAGGCGAACACCGAGGCCGTGAGCGCGAGCGGCCGTGAAGGCACGCTCGACCTCAGCGGGGGTGAAGGCGATGGTCTCGCAGAAGGCATCGACGCTGGTCGCCAGCTTGCGCCGCGCGGCCTCGGGGATGAGCCTGTCGGTCGCCTCTTTAACGAAGGCCTCGCGGTCCGCATCTTTCGGCAAGGCGTGCAGCGCGAGGAGCGTCGAGACGATCCGCACCTTTTCCTGTTCGCCGAGCTGCTTCGCGGTTTCGAGCAATCGCAATTCGCTGGCCGTGTCGAAGCCATAGCCGGACTTGATCTCGACCGTGGTGCAGCCCCCGGCCATCAGCGCCTTCAGGCGGCGGCGCGATTGTTCCAGCAACTCGGTGTCGGACGCCTTCCCGGTGGCTGTGACAGTTGAGGCGATGCCGCCGCCAGATTTGGCGATCTCCTCATAGGTCGCACCGGCGCGGCGCATGGCATGTTCCGCCGCGCGGGTGCCGCCGAAAACCAGGTGCGTATGGCAATCGATCAGGCCCGGCGTGACCCAGGCACCCCCGAGGGCGACGACTTCCTTGGCGCGAAAGCCGGCCAGTTCGGTCCGTTTGCCGACGCGAAGGATGCGCCCGTCCTCGATGGCGATGGCGCCATTGGTGACGATGCCGAGCGGATCGCCCGCCCGGCCGTCCATGGTCGCGATATTGCAGTCGACAAGGAGGCGATCCCACATGGCGGCTGGCATTAAGCGGGGCAGATGCTAGCGTCAAAGCCATGAGCGGCTGGCCCAACCTTTCCGACCTGATCGTCGACAAGGGAACGAGTGCGCCGGTCGGCCTGGTCGGCGCGCCGCTGAATATGGGATCGGTGACGCCCGGGCGATGCGACCTGGCGCCGGCACTGCTGCGCGCGACTCTGCGGCGGATGGGCCTCTATGACGTCGAGACTTCGGTAGAGTTGACGACATTGGTCGCGGACCATGGCGATGTCCCGGTTGCGGGCGTCAGTATCGAGGAAGCGACTCCGGCGATCGTCGCCGCCTGCAAGTCGAGCGTCGAGCGACATCAGCTGACCTTGCTGGTCGGCGGCAATAATGCCGTCACGCGCCCCGGCGTTCATGCCCTTGGCCTGCCTTTGGATCGGATTGGCCTGATCACCCTCGATGCCCATTTCGACATGCGCGACCTCGACCGGGGGCTCGGCAACGGCAATCCGGTCCGCGCGCTGATCGAGGACGGCTTGCCGGGCAGGAACATCGCGCAGGTGGGACTAGCCCCATTCGCCAATTCGGCGGGCATGCATCGCGACGCAATCCAGGGCGGACATCTTGTCGTGCCGATCGGCGACATGCGCGAAGGCGGCGTCGATCAGGCAATCGACCGTGCGCTCGACCAAGTTGGACATTGCGACGCGCTGGTCGTCGATTGCGACATCGACGTGATCGATCGATCGCAATTTCCAGGAGCGCCCGGTGGGCGACCGGGTGGCATGCGAGTCGAAGATTTCTTCAGGGCGGTTCGCAAACTGGCGATGGACCCGAAAGTCCGTCTCATCGACCTCACCGAATGGGACCCTCCGCTCGACTCGGCCGACCTCAGCGCCCTCACTGCGGCGAGGTGGATGGCCGAGGTGCTCGCCGGTTTCGAGGCGCGCTAGCCACGGCTTCGGCAGGCGCCGTCGGCGCCGTTAACTTTGCATGTTCGCCAAGAGCACCGGTTCCGGACCTGAGACGAACAGGCCGGTTTCTTGAGGAAAATTGACCCGATGCAGGACAATTTTTCCAACCTATTCAATTGACTCTGGTTAAGAGTGGTTACACGAAAGTTAACAGGGGACTAAGACCGAGTCGCTGGGGGTGGGTCGGTCTTTTTCCGTGTCTGAGACGAGGGGGTTGTCGGCATGGATCTTCGGGCTGGCGTTTATGTTCTGGGATCGCTGGCAGCGAGTGCCGGGCTCCTTGCGGAGTCTCCCGTCGCGGCCCAGGCGGTCGCGCCAACGCGAGAGGAATTGACCCGGCCGCAACTTGCGCCGCCTCCCGCCAAATCGACGCTGAACGTCATCGGCGGAGTAGAGCGTTCGCCGTGCCCGCTGGCCAATCCCGAATTCAACGACGTCCGGGTGACGATCTCCAACGTCGACTTCCATAACCTCAAGGGCGCGACGCCCGATGAGATGCGGCAGACCTGGGCTGAATATGCGGGCACCGAACAGCCCGTCTCCATCATCTGTGAAATCCGCGACCGCGCCGCGACCTATTTGCGGAACAAGGGCTATCTCGCCGCCGTCCAGGTGCCGACCCAGCGCATCGAGAACGGGCAGGTCCGGCTCGAACTGCTCTACGCTCGCGTTACCACCATCCGCGCCCGGGGCCAGACCGGCGGCGCCGAGGCCAAGCTCGCCGGCTACCTGAGCAAACTGACCCAGGACGAAATCTTCGATCGAAACCGGGCGGAGCGCTACCTTCTGCTGGCTCGCGACCTTCCCGGCTATAACGTCCAGCTCGTCCTGAAGCCCGCCGGCACTGCGCCCGGCGAGATGATCGGCGAGGTCAACGTTATTCGGCGCGCCTATGCGGTCGATGCCATGGTTTCGAACCTGGCCGCCAAGGAAACCGGCCGCTGGGGCGGGCAGCTCCGCGCCCAGGCGTTTGGTCTCACCGGTCTTGGCGATGAGACCACGGTCTCGATCTATTCGACGTCGGATTTCAAAGAGCAGCAGATCCTTCAGGCGAGCCACAGCTTCCGTCCCGGTAACGAGGGTCTGACGATCAGCGGCCAGTTCACCTATGCCTGGTCGCAGCCCGCGCTTGAAGATGTCGAGGACAACCTCAAGTCCAAAACATTGTTCGCATCATTGGGCGCTGCGTACCCGCTCATCCGGACCCAGGAGAAGAACCTGACGCTCGGCGCCGGCTTCGATTTCGTCAACCAGAAGACCGACCTGCTCATTCCAATCGCCCGCGACAGACTGCGAGTTCTTTGGGCGCGCGCCGATTTCGACGCGGTCGACCTCCGCTCGCGCCGGCCCAAGTGGCGCGTCAGCGGCACGCTGGAGCTTCGTCACGGCATCGACGTGTTCGATGCCAGCGAAACCTGCCCGCAAAGCGGATGTTCTGATGGATCGACGCCGCAGGCTAGGATCGACGCCGACCCGACCGCGATGGTGGTCCGGTTCAACGGCACGGCCGAGCTAGGCCTCTTCAATTCGCTTGCTGTCGCGGTCAGCCCGCGCGCCCAATATGCGTTCGACAAACTGCTGTCGTTCGAACAGTTCACGCTTGGCAACTACACCGTCGGCCGGGGCTATGAGCCGTCGATCATCACCGGCGACAGCGGCGTCGGCGTTGCCGTCGAATTGCGCGGCCCGCGGCTGTCTCCGTTCCAGCGCATGCCGCTGTCGATTCAGCCTTATGCCTTCGGCGATGCCGCCTGGGCATGGACCAGGGGCTCGCTCCTTGAAGACCAGCCAGGCGCTCACTGGCACGATCCCCGGCACCTCAAGTCCGTCGGAGCGGGCGTGCGCGGCGAATTTGGCGATCGCGCAGCCATCGACATGAGCCTCGCCGTGCCGATCGACGAAGCCGGCCTGCTTAATGAGCGCCGCAAGCCCGGCCCCCGTTTCCTGCTGACGCTTACTACCCGTCTGTTGCCCTGGAGCTGATCGATGATGCGTAACGTCCGAAACAGCCGCCGCAGCCGCCGCCAGAGCTGCTCCCTCCTCGCGCTCGCAACCGTGCTCGCGGTCGGGGCCACGCCTGCCGCCGCGCAGAGCTTCAACGGGACCGGCACCTTCGCGGTCAACGGCGGTGGCAGCGCCAACATCGCCACGGGGGCGGGCACCACAACCATCACCCTCAATTCCGGCAATTCGGTCATCAACTGGACCCCTACGGACAATGCGCTGGCCGGCGGCAACATCGTCTTTCAGAACAGCGGCACCACGGCGCTTTTTACCGCGAGCAACGACTTTGCGGTCCTCAACAACATCAATACGGCCAGCCTCACCCGCGTCGTCGAGATGAATGGCACGATCCAGGCGCGCGTCGGCACCTCTCAGCGCGGTGCCGTCTATTTCTATGCGCCAGGCGGATTTCTGCTCGGTGGAACCAGCATCGTCAGCGTCGGCTCCCTGGGGCTCTCGGCGCTGCCAATCAGCAATGCGAGCTTCGCCGGCGCGGGCAACAACGGCTTTGGCACGATTACCTTCGGCCAGGCGCCCAACTCGAGCGCCTCGATCACCGTGAACGGCAGCATCAGCGTCAACAACAGCGGTATCGGCGCCCTTCCGCCCAGCAACAGCTATGTCGCGCTGATCGCGCCGCGCGTCGTCCATACCGGCACAATTACAGCCAATGGCGCGGCGGCGCTGGTCGCGGCTGAAGCAGCGACGATCAACTTCTCGCCAGACGGCCTTTTCGACATCCAGGTGACGGTTGGGAGCGGCGACAGCCAGGGCATCAACGTCTCCGGCGATATCACCGGACCGACGCCATCGGGATCGAGCGATCACCAAGGCATCTATTTGGTTGCGGTGCCGAAGAACCAGGCCATGACAATGGCCATCAGCAGTGGCGCCGACCTCGGCTTCACGCTCGCCAATACTGCGGTCGACGACAATGGCGTCATCATCCTTTCGGCGGGCAACGACGTTGTCGATGGCGCGATTGGATCGAAGTCGACGGCAGCCGGCACAGGCACCGCCGGGATGCAGGTCAGCGGCGCACATTTCACGAATAACGTGAACGCCGCAGCCACCGGCGCAGCGACCTTCGCATCATCAGCGGGCCAGACGACGACGTTCGGCAACAGCCTGACGGCACATTCCGACGGTTCCCTGACCGTCAGTGCGTCAGGCGCCGGCGCTGCCGTGACCGTTGCCGATAATCTCAGCCTGTCGGCCGATAGAGTCGGTGGAACCGGCCAGTCCGTGACCGGCGGCAATATCGGCCTTGCCGCGGCGAGCGGCGGCAGCATCACCGTCGGCGGATCGACGTCGATGAGCGCGAAGGCGACCGGCGGCGATTCCAGCACCGGGACTGCCGGCAGCGGCACGGGCGGGACGATTACAATCAATGCGTCCGGCGGAAGCACACTCAACCTGGGCTCCCTGACCACCGCGACAGCGACGGGCACCGGCGGCAACGCCACGGCCTTGGGCGTCAATGGCGGTGCCGGTCACGGTGGAACCATCACGATCAAAGCCGACACCGGCGGCACGGTCAATGACGGCAATCCCCTGACGCTGGACGTGCAAGGCTTTGGCGGCAGTGGGGGCGGCGCCGGTGCAGGCGGGGCGGGAACGGGCGGCTATGCCGCAATCGAGGTCGGCGCCAATGCGAACCTGACATTCGGCGGCTCGGTCGTGCTCGACGCCGATGGCTTCGGCGGCGGATCCGGCTCGGGTGCCGGAGGTGTTGGCACGGGCGGGTCGGCGGCGTTGAATACAACCAACGCGACCACCGGTGGTCTTTTGACCTTCAACGATGCGGTCGAACTGTCAGCCGACGGCGAAGGTGGCTCCGCGAACAGCGGAGCCGCTGGCGCCGGCCAGGGCGGGAACGCTTATCTTTACGCCAGCGCCGACCACGTGGTGCTGAATAGCGACGCCTATTTCCATGCCATTGGCCAAGGTGGCGGTTCGTCCACCGGGACTGGCGGAGCGGGTACCGGCGGGACAGCCAGAATATCCTCCGACCGCATTTCAAGCATTGCCGGCGAGGTCGACATTGCGGGCACCGCTTCGCTCGACAGCACCGGCAATGGCGGTAGCGGTTCGGTTGGCGGCCTGGGTAACGGCGGCCTGACTTTTATCGACAGCGTCAATGACGTTTCGCTGACTGGTTCGACCTATCTCACCGCTAACGGCAATGGAGGCGACGGTTTCGCGGGAGCAGGCGCCAAAGGTACGGGCGGAACCGTGAATGTGACCGCCAACGGCGGCTCGATCTCCACGAATTATATGCAAATTCACGCCGATGGTTATGGCGGAGAGACGGACGCCAACGGCACATTCTCCGGCGCCGGCCAAGGCGGCTCGGTCAATGTGATGGCATTGGCCAACGGAACGTTGGGGCTCGGCGGCTATCTCGATGTTTACGCGGACGGGACCGCCGGGTCGGTCTTTGGCGCTTCGACGAGCGGCAATGGCACCGGTGGAACGATCAACTTCAAGGCAAGCGGCGCGAACGCCTCGGTGACCGTGGCTCAAAGCGCATCTCTCCATGCCAATGGCGAGGCCGGCGGGGCCGGCGATTGCCTCGCCTGCGGCGCCGGTGGAGACGGCAAGGGCGGCAGCATTTACGCCGGCGCCAATGGCACCGGCGCGTCGTTCCACATCCTCGGCTATCTTTATGAATATGCAGACGGCTACGGAGGCTCGCCTGCCGATGGCGGCATCGGCGGCAAGGGCACGGGCGGATTCGCGCAACTGACAGCCTTCGACGGCGGGTCGGTGGATGTCGACAATGATGTGAACCTGGAAGCCGACGGCCATGGTGGCGGCGGCTATGGCGGCGATCTCTCCACCGGCGGCGACGGATTCGGCGGCGCAGTCGAAATCCTGACATTCGGAACCGGCACGGTCTCGCTGAACATTGACGGCAGCGCCTACATCAGCGCGGACGGTTACGGTGGCGACTTCTCGACCTTTGGCGGTGGCGGCGGCAACATCGGCGGTAATGGCACCGGCGGCCGCGCGGGCGTCTATGGCAATGCCGGAACGATCACGATCGACAACAGCCTGTACGGTACAGCTGATGGTTACGGCGGCGATGGCAGCGTCGACGGGTCCGGCGGAATCGGCGGAAACGGTCGCGGCAAGAACGCCGAGGTAGACGCGACGAACGGCGCGACGGTGACCATTGGTTATGCCAGTGTCAGCACGAACGGCTATGGCGGCAACGGCGACAGCGGCGGCAAGGGCACTGGCGGCGGCGTCTACACAATCAACACCGGGACCGGGACCGATGGTGCCCACATTTTCGCCGAAAATGGATCGATCATCCTCGGCGGGGCAAGCGTTTCATCCGACGGCTACGGCGGCGATGCGGGCTATTATTATGGCGGCGGCACCGGCGGTGACGGCGGCGACGGCGCAGGCGGCTGGGCTTCGATCTTCGCCGCGAACAGCGACGGCGGCCCGAGCTCCATCAAGATCCAGGGGATCGATTCCACCACCTATGTCAGCGCCGACGGCTATGGCGGTGACGGCGACGTCGGGCTGGACGGCACGGGCGGGCTGGACGGCCTTGCCGGAACAGGCGGCCTGACCGGTGGCGCCGGGGGCGCCGGTGGAAATGGCGGCGACGGTGGCACGGGCGGGAATGGCGGCAGCGGCAATGGCGGCGTCGCTTTCGCATTTGCAGCGGCCGGCAACGGTTCGCTGACGATCGATAATTTAAATGTCACCGCAATCGGTGACGGTGGCTCGGGCGGGGCCGGCGGTGACGGCGGGACTGGCGGCACCGGTGGAACCGGCGGGACCGGCAGCACCGGCGCCGGCGGGACTGGTGGGACCGGCGGCAACGGCGGGGCTGGCGGGGCTGGCGGTACCGGCGGCGCCGGAATTGGCGGCCTGGTCAACTTCGGGACGTCCAGCGGGTTTGCGGAAGCGACCGGAAGCAACCTCGGCGTCGCGACCTTCGGGAATGTCACGGCTGATGCGAGCGCTTATGGCGGGCGCGGCGGTTCAGGCGGCTTCGGCGGATCGGCCGGCGCCGGCGGCACCGGCGGCTCTGGCACTCCGGCCGGCGGCACCGGCGGTTCGGGCACCTTTGGAGCCGATGGCGTTGGCGGAAATGGCGGCGACGCCACCGGAGGCGTGATTACGCTCCTGGTCCGCGGCTCGACCGTGAACCTGACCGGCGAAGCCGACATGTACGCAGACGCGTTTGGCGGCGACGGCGGTTATGGCGGCGATGGCGACGGCATCGGCGGCGACGCATTGGTTGGCGGCGACGGTGGCATCACCGTCCTTGTCAGCCCGCGCTTCCAGTTCCCGGCGCAGCACGGCACACTAAACGCGGCCAACGCAACGATCTTCGGCAGCGCGATCGCGACTGGAGGTCTGGGCTCGACCGACGGCGTCGGCACCAGCATGGGCGGCAACTTCGTCCAATTCATCAATAGCACCGGCACCATCGGCTCGCTCGACTTTGAAATCGGCGCCGATGTCCTTGGTAACGGCGCGGCCAACGATCTAATTTCGATCACCGGCAGCAACGTGACGGCCGACGACTTCACTTTCAACACCATCGGCAATCTTGCTGTTTTCGTCGACAATGCCGCGTTCAATGTCGGGACACTCACGCTCGGCGCGGGCAACTTCGTTTATGACGGTCGCACCTGGACCAACGGCGGCCTGATAACGGCCGACACCGTCAACATCACCAGCGAAGGCGACTTCGTTGCCGATGCCAATTGGAACGTCGCCAACACCTTCCTCGTCAATGTGCCGGGCCTCATCGAGCTCGACACCATCCATGACGACAATGGGGTGGATTTCACGGCAGGCGGATCGATCAGCATCCAGGGAGGCTTCACGGCCGGAACCTATGTCTACCTGCTTGCGGGCGGCAATATCGATACCGGCGACATTACCGCCGGTTCGAGCATCTACGAGGAAACCACCGGCGGATCGATCGAAGTCGGCAACCTTGATGCGGGCGGCTCAGTCACCCTGATCGCCGACGGGTTAATCCATGGCGAGGACATTTACAGTCACTTTGGCAGCATCTCCGCGCAAACGACCAGCGGCGACATCAGCCTTGAAAACCTCACAGCCACCTTCGGTTCGGTTTCACTAAACGCCGGGAATGACATCTTCCTGATCGCTGGCGACGATCCCGACACGGACGGCGACATCCTGGCCGATGGCGATATCGACCTCACGGCTGGCGGCCTGATTTCGATGAATGATGCGATCACGAATCACTCCATCCATATCGATGCCGGCGGTACTGTCGACACTCTCGACCTGACTGCGGGTTCCGACATCCGGATCGAATCTGGCGACGATGTCACGGTTGGACATCTGGTCGCCGGAGAGAGCACCGGTGGCGCGGATGAGGCGGCAATCCGGATCATCAGCGACGGCTCCGTCTCGCTGGTCGACATCAATTCGCTAGGCACCGTCGACATCACCGCCCACGGGTCAGTGACCGGCGGCAACGTCACGACCGGCGAGTCCCTGTTCACAGATGCAACCGGCGCAATCCATTACGGCGACATCTCGGCTGGTCTTATCGACCCGCAATCGACCGACCAGGCATCGGTTGGGCTGGACTCGGCGACCTCGATCACCGTGGGCGATGTCGACGCTGGCCGTATCATCGCGTTCGTCACCAGCGGTACGCTGAATACGGGCGACCTCACGACCGATACCGACATACTGGGTCTCGTGCACGGCAACATGACCATCGGCGACATCAACGCGGGGGGCCGCGTCCTGCTTGCGGACTCGGCCATGTTCACCGACGCCGGTGGCACGATCGGTATCAGCAATGACGCGGATATCGTCGCTGACGACATCTTCGCAGCGACGCCGAAGAAGACCGGCGGTTCGATCACCGTTGGCAACGTCAACGCGGGAAGCTTCACGGCTGCCGCCGGCACGAATCTCACGATAGGCCTGCTCACCACCGACAATGGCATTTCGCTAGATGCCGGCGCCGCGATCACGACCGGCGACCTTAACGTTGGCGACTTCGTGCTGGCCAATGGCGGGTCGATCACGACCGGCGATATCGATGCCTTCTCGGTCAACATGACGAGCACTGGCGGCGACATCACCACGGGCGACATCGACGCATCCGGCGCCGTGACCATGGATGCATTCGCCGACATCAACACCGGCGACATCTTCGCCGGTAGCATCGACCTCGTCGCTGGCGACGACATCACGACCGGCGACCTGACGACAGCATTCCTGCAGCTGTTCGCCTTCGACGGTATCCATACCCTGTCGTTCCCGGGTGCGAGCATCTCGCTCGACGCGGGCGGCGACATCTCGACCGGCGACATCAGCTCGATCGACGGCGTCTGGGCCAATGCGGGCGGCAGCCTGACTACCGGCCTCATCGATGCGTTCGACTTCGTGGAGCTTTATTCGGGCGGCAACATGCTGACCGACGACATCAATGCCGGCGGCTATCTCAACGCCGATTCCGGCGGGACCATGACGCTTGGCGACCTCGACATCGGCTATGACGCCGACCTGAGTTCGACCGGCAACATGGCCTTCGGCAATGCCGGCATCGGCGGGGCAATCGACTTCGACTCCGACGCTTCGATCACCGGCGGCAATGTCACCGCAGGTAATGAAATCTCCGGCGGCGCCGGCACCACAATCAACCTCGGCAACCTCATCGCCGGGCTGTCGCTCGACGGCGACTTCTCGATCGGGATCGGGGCGGTTGGCAACCTCACAGTTGGCAACGCTTCCGGGCCCGGGCCGGTGGGCTTCGCGACCAGTGCCAACCTCGTTACCGGCAACCTGAGCTCCAACCAGCTCATCATGACCCTGGTTGGCGGCAACACGACCACGGGTTCGATCACCACGCCGAACGTGCCGGGCGCCCAGGTCTATATGGCCGACGACTCGATGTTCTTCGCACATGGCGGCACGATCAACGGGGATGGCGACTTCGATGCGAATGCGGTCCTCGCGCTTGCTCCAGTCGCGACCGGCGGATCGATCACGATCAACGGCCCAGTCACGACCGGCACGTTCCGCGCGGCTGCCGGCACCGGCCTGACGACGCAGGCGCTGACGGCAACCAATGCGACGGCGAGCGCCGGCGGAACGGCGACCATCAACGGCGCATGGAACGTCAGCAACAACGCCCAGCTGACGTCCAACGACATCAACATCACCAGCACGGGTGGAATGATTGCGAACGGCACGCTGACCATCGCGTCGAGTAACGCCCTTCAGATGCTGATCGGCGACGGCTTCACAGGAAGTGGTTACTCGCTGTCCAACGCCGAGTTCGGCCGCATTGCCGGCGGCAACGTGGCTCTCATCGGACGCGGCGATGCGAGCGCGGCGCTGGACATGCTGGTGGGCGATCTCACGGTCAACAACGCGACCACCGGCCACACCATCCTCAGCCCGACGGGCGCCCTGGTCTTCGCGGTCGGTAACCTGCAGACCCAGTCGCCGAGCGGCGTCATCCGCGTCGTGGGCGATGTCAATGCGCCGAACTTCAGCAGCGGCCAGTCCATGGAATTCTATGCGACCCGCTTCGAGCTTGATGCCGCGACGGGGTCGATTTCAATCACCTCCAACGGCAGTAACCTGAGCGGCGAACTCGGCCTTTACGCTGACCGAATCCACGTCGCCGAAGGTGCCATCCTCGACAAATTGGCGGCCAACCCGACCTACACCAACTATCAGCAGGACCTGAACAAGGCCGCGACGACCCAGCGGCCCGATGGCGTCCTGCGGGCCGACACACTCTGGATCGAGTCCGACAATTTGCAGGACGTGCTCATCCAGAACATGGGCTCCAGTGGACAGAATGGCTCGCCGGCCGGTTTCCTGGTCCGGCAGGCCTTCCTCAACGAAGACTTCGAGACCGCCGGGCCTGCAGGCTCGATCAACCTCATCGTCAACGGCCAACTGGTGACCGAAGGGGGCACGATGACCGGCGTCGCCGTCCGCGATGCTTTGATCACGCCGGACACTGACATCACGCCGTTCACGTCGAACAGCACAATCAACGGCTGCCCGCTCACCGGCCAATGCATCATCCGTCCGCCGGCCCCACCCCCGACGAGCAACGTCGTCGACAATCAGATCGACCTCATCACGAATAACCCCCTCGGCGACAGCGAGTTCGGCAACGAGCCGGATATCGACGACAATGAGGAAGGCGATGACGGCGCATCCAACCCGATCGTGCCGCCGCAGCCGCTGTTCGACACCCGGCCGCTGATCCCGTCGGGCGACGTCAACGATCCGGTATCCGGTACCGGCAATCCGGCACTGCTCGGCAGCGACGCCGAGTGCGACGCGAACGAACAAGGGCAGTGCCCCTCTCCTGTGAAGGACAATGGCCAATGACCCGCGTATTCGGACATAGCCTGCGCCTGGCGCTCCTCGCCTCGAGCCTGCTCGCCGCCAGCGCCGCCTCCGGCAAGGCGGACCAGCCTCTCTCGACCATGAACGGCTTCCGGTTGGGCGATGCCGGCGTATTGTGCACGGCGCAGATCCGTTCGGCCGATCGCCGCCTGACCGGGGTATTCGATCGCGCCTATGTGCTGACCTGCCGCGATGCCGCGAGCGCCGTCGGCAGCGTCATCGCCGTTCGTCGCGCCATCGATCTTGCCAACGAACAAAGCATCATCAAGACGGGCGCGCTCACGTGCACTGCGCCAGCGGCGGCAAATGTCGAGAATGTCGGCAACGTCACAGGCGTCAATTGCCGCGATGACGTCAGCAAGCTCGACTATAAACGCTACACTGCGTCCCGGGGCCGCACCAATTACCTGGTCGAAGGTCTCGCCGGCTATGACCCGGCGCTGCGCCTGGCGCTGGCGTCAGTCGTCACCGACCGCATGCAGCAGGGCGCAATCCAGGTCGCGACGACCGAAGTCAGTGACGCGGCTGCTTTCGCCCGGACGCAGGCCGGCGCCTTCGATCCGTCAGCAGCACGGACCGAGGCTTACGCACGCAATAACGGCGGCCGGTTCGCTGAGTCGGCCGAATTCTTCGAAAATCTCGCCGATCGCGAGGGCAATGATGCCGCATCGCGCGCCGAGGCGCTCGCCAACCAGGGACTGCAACAGTCCAACCTTGCCAATTTCGCTGCCGCCGAGCGTCTTCTCTCCGCCGCGGAGCGCGCCTCACCGAAGGGCAATGGCGTCATCCAGCGCCTGCTCCGCAATTATCGCGCCATCAATGAGCTGAACCAGCATGACGCCAACGGCGCATTGATTGCACTGAAGGCCGCGGTTGCGGACGTCATCGACTCGGATGACCAGGATTCATTGCGCGGCGGGCTCATCACGCTGCCGCTGGCAGATGAAATCAACAAGGACGCCAATACTGCCGCGCAAGTAACGGGCCTCGGCAATGAATTGCGGCCGGCCGAACGTGCCGCCGTGCTCGACGCCCAGGCGCTCCAACTCGCGGGCATCGCGGCCCGCATGCAGGGCCGGCTCGCTGACGCAAGCAACCTGCTCAGCCAGGCCCGCGGCAAGCTGCAGCAGGTCCGCGAAGGCAAGCTGCAGTCGGCAGCATGGCTGAGTGCCGAGATCGACGTCGAACGGGCATTGGTCGCGGAAGCCTCCGGCGACCACGGCTCGACCATCGGCGCCTTCGACACGGCGATCGGCATTCTCCAGCAGAACTTCCCGCAGTCGCCGATGTTGCTGGCAACCAAGGCCCGCAAGGCAGGCTACCTCGCCCGCTCGGGCAACGAAGCCGGTGCGCGCACGCTCTATGCCGAGGTCGTCGACCAGAGCTCGACCATCCCGGACAGCGGCACCGCCCTGCGCGAGTTGCTGGCTCCCTATTTTGGGCTGCTTTCCCGCGACGGCTCGGCCGATGCGGCGGCGAACATGTTCCGCGCCAGTCAGGCCCTGCAGCGCCCCGGCGTCGCCCAGACCCAGGCGGTGCTTGCCCGCCAGATGTCGGAAGGCAATGACGAGGCCTCGACGATGTTCCGTTTGGCGGTTGCGCGCACCCGCGAGATCGTCCGCACCGAGGCAGATATCGCCCGCCTGTCGACCAAGCCGGCGCCAACGGCGCGCGACCTTACCAATCTAGCGCAGGCGAAGGCCAGCCTGGACTCGATGAAGGCCGACCAGACCCAGTTGCAGGCCAAGCTCTCCGACTATCCGCGCTACAAGGTGCTGGCGCCGCAGCAGACCGAACTCGACGAAGTTCGCGCCGCGCTTCGCCCGGGCGAGGGCTATTACAAAATGATGGTCATCGGCGACCGGATGTATGCCATCTACGCCACGCACGACACGGCTCGCGCCTACCGGATCGATCCCACGAAGCGGCAAATGGCAGACGATGTCGCCAAGATCCGCGACAGCATCGTCTATTTCCAGGGCGACAAGGCGATCACCGATCCGTTCGACGCGGTCCGGGCCCGTAAGCTTTATGTGCAGCTGTTCGGTCCGGTCGACGCGGAGGTCCAGGGTCTCAAGCATCTGGTGTTCGAGCCGGACGGGCCTATGCTCCAGCTGCCGCCCTATTTGCTGATTACCAAGCAGGCGAGCCTCGATGCTTATGAAGCGCGGATCCGGGACCCCAATGCCGATCCGTTCGACATGCGTGGCATCGATTGGCTCGGACGCGGCCGCGAAGTCTCGATCTCAGTGGGGCCGCGCGCCTTCCTCGACATGCGGGCGATCACGCCGTCGCATGCTCGGCGCGCCTACCTTGGCCTGGGCACCAACACGCCCGTCTGGTCGCGCCCTGTAGCGGCGGTAGCGGACGAATGCGACTGGCCGCTGGTGACCTGGGAACGGCCGATTTCCTCGGCGGAGCTGGCGATCGGCCAGAATGCCTTTGGTGCCAATAACAGCGCCGTTATCACCGGCGATGCGTTCACCGACACGGCGCTGCTGAGCGATAATGATCTGGAAAATTACCGGATCTTGCACTTCGCGACGCACGGACTTGTGACTGCGCCGCGGCCTGACTGCCCACCGCGCCCGGCCCTGGTGACGTCGTTCGGCGGCGCCGGCTCAGATGGCTTGTTGAGCTTCCGCGAGATTTTCGACCTCAAGCTCGATGCTGACGTTGTCATCCTTTCGGCTTGCGACACGGCCGGTGCCGCTACGTCGACGGCCTCGCGCGAGGCCGGCATCGCCACCGGTGGCAATTACGCACTAGACGGACTGGTTCGCGCCTTCGTGGGTGCCGGTGCCCGCTCCGTCGTCGCCAGTCACTGGCCGGTCCCTGACGACTATGATGCCACCAAGCGCCTGATTTCCGGCATGATCGAAGCCAAGCCGGGCCAGCCCTTGGGCCAAGCGCTCGAGCGCGCGCAGGAAAGCCTGATGGACGATGCCCGGACGTCGCACCCGTTCTACTGGGCGGCATTCATCATCCTCGGCGACGCATCCAAGCCCTTGGTGCCGACGAGTTCTGTGGCAGCGAAATAGCAGAGCCTCCCAAGCGACAAACGCAAAAAGGCCCGCCGATTTGGCGGGCCTTTTTGTTGGTTGCGGGGGCAGGATTTGAACCTGCGACCTTCAGGTTATGAGCCTGACGAGCTACCGGGCTGCTCCACCCCGCGTCACCAGTTCGAGCCGAAGCTCTAAACAAAAATGCCGCCGCTCGGTTGTCCGGCAGCGGCATTGAAAAGCATTGCGAATGGGTTCTTCCGATCTTGCGCCGGCTGCAAAGCCTGGCGACGACCTACTCTTCCACAGCTTAAGCTGGAGTACCATCGGCGCTGTCCGGTTTCACGGCCGAGTTCGGGATGGGATCGGGTGGGTCACGGACGCTATGGTCACCAAGCTATGAAGCCGGCGCAAAAGCGGAAGAATTCTAGAAATCGTGCACTTGGACCAATTGGCGTCATCTAGCTGAGAACCAAACCTTATCGGCAGCAGAGCTGTCGATGATGGTGGGACTCTCAAGCGCGAACAGAGCAATTAGGACCGGTTAGCTTCACGCATTACTGCGCTTCCACACCCGGCCTATCAACGTGGTGGTCTTCCACGGCTCGATGATACCTTATCTTGAGGGAGGCTTCCCGCTTAGATGCTTTCAGCGGTTATCCCGTCCATGCATAGCTACCCTGCTGCGCGGCTGGCGCCACGACAGGTCCACCA
>Ga0207701_10003615_pt1 | contig 15846 bp, 12 predicted proteins | sample KBSSwiSSwithPhiX_FD_184294 | JGI IMG/M metagenome (GOLD analysis project Ga0207701, IMG submission 184294) | Switchgrass rhizosphere bulk soil microbial communities from Kellogg Biological Station, Michigan, USA, with PhiX - S5 (SPAdes) (version 2) | ecosystem: Environmental > Terrestrial >... | reverse complement strand
CGGAATTCCGTAGCGTATTCGGTAGCGTTGGCCCGTTTGCCTAGCAACGGCGGTCGTTAAGAGTCACTTGCTCTGCCAATTGAGCTAACGGTGCAAATGGCTTTTTACGAGGCTAATGCTGTACACACGTGCATTTCGCTGCAACAATCCGTAGCAGATTCCGTAGCATAAAATGTATGATTGTGAAAACGCACGCAAAAAGTCTTTCTTGAATTACAAATCAGATTTCGACGCGATGGGCCGCGCGGTTTTGCTAGTTGCCGGACAATCTTAATCAAACTTCTTTAGATTTTCTTCGCCACCTCTATTTCTACTTCCAGAACATGGGTCTGAAAGTACAGTCAGGCAATCGTTTTAGTGGTTCCAGAACCATCAAAACTTTTCTGACTGGGGAAGCGATTTTAGCCAGGAGTAGTCCGCATCTGCGCCCGAATCTTTCTCGTAACTAAAGACGTAGAGTCGCGAATCTTTGAAGACCACGCAATCTCCCAAGTTCTTCAATTCCTCTCCCCACTCCACACCGGGTGCGCCCCCGTGGGCCGATCGCGCTATTTGAAAAGTAAGCCCCTTGGGCGCGGGTTGGCGCGGAAGTCTGCGCGTGGCTGCATCCAGAAACTTCTCATCGAGAAGGTTGTCGGTTGCTTCGACTTCGTAGATTCCAGGCTGAATCTCCTTGATTGATTTGGCTACGTACTGAGCGCCAACCAAAACGATTTCGCCAGAACGGTTGAGGCATAATTCGACGACCCTGCCGATATGAAACGGGAGAGCGACGTCGCTCTTCAGTGAAATTGTCCTGGGCTGCGGCACGAACAAGTCCGGCAGACTCTGGCCCCTCTCTTTCGCGAACCATTCCAACTCACTCCTGTCCATCCCCACAGATCCTCCCCCCGCTCCGCCGTCTGAATAATCAACCAACGCAAAGGTGGCGATATGCGCCCGTCCATCCGGCCTCTTAGCCGTTATGACCGCTGGAAACATTAGGTTCCCATGGCCGAAAATTTCCATGTGGATCCTCTCCAATTCGGCCTTGTCGGGCAGGGGACGCCGCAAAGACCAATCAGTGACGGATTTCAGCGGGAATGAACGAACGTCCAGTAATCGGATTCGGGACGAATGCATGAACCCAACCAGCCCGTCCCGGTTTTTGACGCGCCACCAGGGCGCAGTTTGAGGATGGGTCCGAAAGGTCTCACCTTTTTCTACTTTGTAGATTTTTTCTGCGTTTGTGGAGGCGCCGGCACGAATCCAAGTGTAGCCATCAGGATCATTGATCGCAGCAGCGCGAGAAAAATCTTGACCGTGGAGGAACAGGGGACCTGTCACAATGGCGAAGGTCGTTAATAGCATCGTGGAGATAGTCATATGCTGTTATGGTTTGATGAGATTGAATTTCTCGCGAAGTCGGGAAAGATCAGTTTCGAGGTCTGCGGCGTTCGCTTTTGCAACCAATAGCGCCTCGCGCGCTGCACGCAGTAGTTCCTGCGCTGCCTGCACATGCTCCGCGGGAGGATCTGGTTGATTCAAGAGTGAATTGCCGAAGTTGAGCGTTGCTTTCGCAAGGGAAACCGCAAGGTGTGGTTCCTCCGGTTGGGCGTCCGATAGCTCGCGCAGATACTTTGCCAACGTCTTGAATGTATTGGTGGCTGTGGCCGGCTGGCCTGCGGCGATCTCCGCCTCCGCCTTGGCCTGCGATATGGAGGTGATAGTATCTAAGTGTGCGGGACGATGGGCGACCGGCTCGATCTGGTAGAGGCGGTCGTATTCCTGCCAGCTCTCGGCGAAAAGAGCCGCCGCTTCGCCTGGCTTGTGGCACGCCAAGGCGATCTTCCCGCGGCGATAGTTACTCAGCGATAGCTCACGCAGAAACTTCGGATTGTCCGGTTGTCGCATTAAGAGAACCTGCAAATGTTTTTGAGCATTTCCGTAGCCCGTCAGAGCATCATCGAATCGCCCGGCTTCCTGCAGTGTTCCGGCTTTGCCGAGAAGGAACTGAGTTAAAGCCAACCTCATTTCCTGATTATCCGGATGGCGGTCGACCAATTGTTGTTGTAGTTCGATAGCTGCAACAAAGTCGTCCACCGCACCCGTGTAGTTTTGCAATCCCCGTTCAAGTCGAGCGAGGCGTTCTTGGTTCACCGCAAGATCAGATACGAGAATATCATGATTGTTATCAGTCGCTTCACTACGCAGTTTTTTCCGTATTCGCAGGCCTTCCATATAGGCATTTCGGGCTTGGCCTGAGTCGCCGAGCGCTTCGAAAATTTCGCCGCGCGCGTCGAAGATGACGGCATTGCCACGCAAATGACCGGAGTCCTGGTCCAGGGCGTATACCCTTTGGTAGGTCGATTCCGAAAGTCTAAGCTGTTCAATAGCCAAAGCTGCCCGTTTCGAAAGTTCCTCTTGCGAACCGGATGCAATCAACGCGCGCGCATAGCCCACGCGCCCTTCGGCGATGCGGAGCGTCAAATCGATGTCTTCCTGGCTTGTGGCTTCTTGATCCAGGGCGAAGAGCTTCTGATAATTAGTGGTCGCGTCGCTCACACGACCATCCAACAAATCTCGTTCCGCCCCCATGCGGTAAGCACGAGCGAGCACTTTCTTCCAATCGAGACTTGATTTGTCTTTGGCGTATCCCTGCACAAGAATCTTGAGTGCCTGACTGATAGAATCTCGCCTCGCTTGGGGGGGCAGATTTGGGTCGTCGCCGATACTAAGGTAGAGACCAGCGAGATCGCGGATGTAATTGTCATTTTGCGGCTCGATCGAAATGAGCCTCTTTTGAGTGGCAATGGCTTGGTCGAGCGCTTGCTGGGCTTTCTCTTGATCGTTCAGGTGGCTATAGGCCCAGCCGTAGAATGCAAACACCATCGCGCGCTGTTCTAATGCGACGGTGTTCTTAGGTTGAAGTTCGAGTTGTTGATCGAGAAGCTGTGCGGCGGAATCGAGAAAGTGAAGGGCTTGGTCGGAGCGCCAGGCGCGATTGAGCAGTCCAGCAGAGCGAATGCGACCACGAACGGCCAGGCGAATGCACTCCACGTACTGGCCGTTGCCCGACGCGAATTGAGCTGGCTTGAGCTGATCAGCGGAGAAGAGGCTTTCGGCCTCTTTATAGAGTTGAAGAGCGTGATCGGTGTCGCCGTCCTTTCCGTAGAGGTCTGCCAGAAAGTTTTTCGCGGATGCCAATCCGAGCAGTGATGGCAGGTGCGAGGAATCTTTTGAAAGGCGTTTTTCGAATGTTGTGATGGCTTCGCGGCACACCTCCTTGGCCTTTTTGGAACCGCCCACTTTCCAAGCATAGTAGTCGCCAAGCGTAGTATTGACCCACGCTAGCACATCGGCCGCCTCAGCATCCTCCCTGGATAACATGCCGAGTGAATTGCGAACAGATTCCAACTCCCTGATAGCCTCGTCTTTCTTGCCTAGGCTGAATCTGATCTTGGCCCTGGAAAGGCGCATGCGGCCCGCGATTTCAGGATGGTCCTTGGGGCGGTTGCGGAGGTATTCCTCAACACGACCGACGGTTCCCTGAAGAAGATCGATTCTTCCGGCCTGCTCTAATTGAGGTTGCAGATCTTCCAAGAGATAGTTAACGACCGAGTCTGCTTCTCGCTGGGCTCTCATAGCGGCGTCTCGCTGCTGAAACGCATACCACGAAAGCGAGGCCAACAGTCCGACCAAGGCAGTGGCGATGCCTGCCCAGATGGCAAGTGCCCGGCGGGCAGCCCGCTCGTGACGATGATAGATTTCGTCAAAGTCTACACCTATGACACCCGCAACAATTTTCAGAAGAGCGCGCCTGCGGCCCGGTCCTCGTTTTCCGTTGGGAAGGCGTTTGCGGCAATCCGCAGCTAAGGGCTCGATCTGTTCTCCAGGCCGGATTTCGTCGTCAAGATCAGGCTTATAGCGAAGGGCCTCGGGAAAACATTCCAGATTATCATCCACATCTTTTTTGTGGGTGGCGTTAGGCTCGCCATCGATGATCAGGGTGAGAATTCGGTTAGCCTTTCCGAGACGCTTAAAGTTGAGGATTTCCTCGTTAACCCAAAGTGACTTGGCAGAGTTCGGGGAGCAGATGACTATGAGATACCGAGAGTCACTTAGTGCGTCATTGATTCCCTCAGTCAGGTCGGATGAGCTTGGGAGCTCATCTCGATCGCGAAACATCGGTCGAATCCGATCTGGAACCAGGTAGCCGCGCCCGGTTTTTTTTCCAACCAAGTCATCTGGCACCACGAAGTGCTCCAATTGCTGGTGAAGCCACAGAGCGACGTCTTCGTCCTTTTGGCTATAACTGATGAAGCCCCAGTAGTGAAACTCCCGTTGTTGTCCGATGTTTCCCAGCGCTTCCTCCACATTAGCGCCTTGCGATTGGCATCCAGGCAGTTCTGGGGAGCTAACTGACACCCCTTTATCCTGATACGATGGAGTAATTTGAAATTTTCGCTTCGTGGACAGAGTGTAGGCTTCTCCGCCCGGAGAAGTCAATGACCTCGGCGCGCCGCGTATTCTGATTCGCGCGACCAATTGCAATCAAAGCCGTAGTATTCCTGCGCCACGATTGACGGCCCCGATTGATTTTTCACGGTTGTTTTCTACGGCCTGACAATTTTTGGCGCAAAACTGCACGCTATCGGTTACAGCATTCCCGAGCTGTATGCGTGGAGCGAAGTGACACTTTACTTTTCGGGGCCCGAGCTAAGCGCGCTTTCTGCGCTGCTGCCTAAGGCCGATCTCCATTGCTCGTGACAGAAATGCCCAGTTTGTGAGAGTCTTACCATGACTCGATGCGCTACTCTTCACTGCATTCGAAAACTCCGTAGGGTATTCGGTAGCATGAAATCTGTCGTTGTGTTAGCATTGGACCCATGAAGAATCGGAAATTACTCGTCCCGGTTCGGTGCACAATGCGCAAGTTCGCCCTGTAGAAATACGAGAAGAAGAAGCTTCCTGACCTGCGATCGAAGAAGAATCAGTCAAATACACTTTATGCCCAGTCTAATCAAAAAACTGTTCCATAAATCGGAAGCGCCGAAAGACGGACTCACCCAGCCCCAGCGTGAGGCGATAGTCGATTTGCTAAACTATTGCATGTACGCCGACGATTTGGTCTTGCTCGCAGAAGACAGATTTATCGCCGATACGGTCGCGAAGTTCAATTGGGATTCGAAAGTCCCGTTCGATCAGTTCGATACCAGATCGGTTAGTAATGCACGGAACGCGAAAGAAAGTCAGGTGTACAGAGATCAATTCCTGGCTTCGATAAGGGAGAGGCTTGGCACGGCTGTAGTGAAGGATCAAGCATTGGACCTGTGCCAGGAGCTCTTTCTCTCTGACGGCGCGCGCTCTGCCGAAGAAGAGGACGTGTGTCAAAATCTGAGGAAGCTACTCGAATAGAGAGGCCGTTCGCTTCCCGAAAGCTTAGCAGCTAAGCATTAGTCCCATTGCTTGGGTGGCTTCGTCCACGTTCCGCTGACCACCACTTGGGTGTCGTCCACAAGTGAGTTGTCTTGAATAAGTCGCGCCACATTCACCAACTCAATGCGCACACAACCGTGGGAAGCTGCGTACTGAGGCACACTTGGGAAATAATGAAGGGCAATGCCTCGGCTTTGCATAAACCACGTAACGTACGTCGCGCGAGAATCGCTGTTAAGCCTTCGTTGAAAGCCTTGCACTGAACGCGTCCCTTTCGGCGTACATTTGGACCCCGACCGCCGGCTGGTGGCATCATCATCGCAATTGAGACCTCTCAATCCTGCACCAGGTGAAGTCCTGAATGGCCCCGTCTCCTGACTATCAGCTTTCGGTCCTGTCCAGGTAAGAGTTAGCGAATGATCAGGATCGTCCAAGCTCACCGAAATTTGCTGTATGAAAGTCTGCGGAAAATCATCATTCCGGAATGGATGGGACGGGTCCGCTGCTGGACTGCCAGCTTGCAGGAGTGCCTGCCACGTCTGACCGCCGGGTTCAATCAGTCCATCAACCGAAAGATTGGAACGGCTCTGAAAAGCTTCGATGGCATTCACGGTATTCGAATTCCGAGGCGGACGCGCAATTAGTCCATCAACGCCCTTGGGATCAAGCTCAGGAGCTTGTAGTTTTTGCGCCGCCGTTTCCAAAAGGCGTTGCACAGTTTTCACATCCTCTGGGAGATTGCTCGCGTTTTTTTCCCAGCGACCGACGGAGCCGCTAATTACTGCCGAGGGAGTGCTCCGAGTCTGTGGCTGAGATTCCAGTGTTTTTTTTCGCGAGGCCTTAACAATAGGTTTCCCAGCATCTAAAGCCTCCAGTTTCCGTGCACGCGCTAAGCGTTGTTTCAAAGTCAGCTTCGGTTTCGCTGATTTCTTTCGTTTTCCTTTTTTAGAACCGGTTGACCGAGTGCCCCGACGTTTTAACTGACGTTTCTTCTTTGCCATATTTGTCCGTTGGTTGTTTCGCCTGTACGAATTTGAAACCCGCTAATGCGGCGTGCTCAGACGCCGTTTTTCCGCGTGCTAGGCGAGAACGTCGACCGGCCGTGCATTTAGCGCAAGCAAGTTGGGGCGCGATCTTAGTAGTTTGATCGAAACAAGGAGACGCGAAAGCTGTTGCGACGCCATCTTCGTTAGTCCGATAATCCGTGGCGTGCTCAGTAACGTGATTAGCTCGCCTCTTGAATTTCGCTTTGTCCAGACTAACGGCATAAGATTACACGTCGTTCTCGCCGGGCCCGCACGCGGGAAACCCTTAATATTTCTCCATGGCTTTCCCGAGTTCTGGTTCGCGTGGCGCCGTCAAATTGATCACTTCGTCTCTTCGGGGTTTCGGGTGATCATACCAGATCAACGCGGTTACAACTTAAGCGACAAACCTGCAGGCATCGGTAGCTATTCCATTGAGCTGCTCGCTAAAGATATCGTCGGCGTTCTGGATAGCGTGGCGGCTGCAAAAACCTTCGTCGTTGGGCACGACTGGGGAGGTGCCGTCACCTGGTACTTGGCTGCCCGGTATTCAGAAAGAATCAGCCGCGCGGTGATGTTGAGTGTGCCGCATCCTCGCGTTTTCATGAAGAATTTCTTCATGAACTCCGCGCAGCTCAGGAGGAGCTCTTATATATTCTTTTTTCAGATTCCCTGGCTGCCCGAATTCATTCTGCGTCGGCGAGATTGGGCGCTGCTGGTTCGCGTGCTGCAGAATACTTCACTTAATGGAGTCTTTTCTGAGTGTGATCTTAAGCAGTATAAGGAGGCGTGGGAGAAGAAGTACGCGCTCACCGCCATGCTTAACTGGTATCGAGCGATCTTATTGCGTCCCTCGAGGTTGGCGTTGGATCCCGAAGCTTCGCGAGTGAAAGTGCCGGCACTCCTCATTTGGGGAAAGAACGATCAGTTCGCGAGTGAAACGATGGCCAGACAAAGTCTTGAGTACTGCGATGATGGATGTCTTGAGGTGTTTGAAAGCGCGACTCATTGGGTCCAACACGAAGAGTCAGCAAATGTTAATACCTTGTTGTCCCAATTCTTTGCCTAACTAGTTTCACTTTGATGAGTCACCCGTTTTGCATCACGCCTGGCTCCGGGAGACCGGCACGAATTCACGAAGGAAACGAAAATGCTGTTTGAGCTCATCCTAGCCGCTGCGTTTGTGATTTTGTACGTGGCCTTCTGGGCGTGGCATTCTCAAGGAGCGGGCAAACTCACTCAAGCGGAGATCGACCAATACCTGGCGATTATCGAAAATCTACCGCTGCCCGAAAAGGGCGTTCAGTCGTTCATTGCACGTCTACGTCCCTGGGCTGAGGCGGACGATGGCAAATCGTTCTACATGTTCAACCTGATCCATTTTTTTCCCAAACTGCAGACGTTTTCCGGCGCGCCAGAGTTCAAGGGAACTTCCGAACAGGCCAACGCACAGTACGAAAAGAGCCTGATGTGGCTATGGTTGACCCACGCGTCTTATCCCACGTTCATCGGAGTTCCTCAATCCAGAAACCTGATCAATATGGAACCGGAGAGAACCTGGGGGAACATGACGGTTGTGCGCTATCCTAGCCGGCGCACGTTCTTGAAGCTGATTTCGCATCCCACCTATGCACGGGTCGCCGCTTACAAGTTTATAGCCGTGGAGCTTGACTTGGTGCCGGTTTCGAGTCGCACCATCATCCCCGACCTTCGCTGGTTGGTAGCCGGCGGATTTGCTATTGTTTACCTATTGGTCGCGCTGCTACGCGCGGCAGTAGGGTAACCTGCTCGGTTGATTCTTACGCGGCAGCTCGTTTGCGTGCGATCGCGTCCAGGACCCGCTTGCGCAAGCGCAGGGATTTCGGCGTCGCTTCCACATACTCATCGAGCTCGATATATTCAATCGCGCGTTCCAGCGTCATTCGGAGCGGTGCTTCAAGTTGTATTCCTTTGCCCTCACCCTGGCTGCGCATGTTGGTAAGATGCTTTTGCTTGCATGGGTTGACTGGCAAATCTTCCGGGCGCGCGTTTTCGCCCACAATCATTCCTTCGTAAATGTCCTCTTGCGGACCAATGAAAAGCCGGCCGCGTTCCTGAATGTTATTTAAGGCATAAGCGGTGCTGACTCCGGGTTCCATCGACACCATTACGCCGCGCCCACGTCCACCTATCTCGCCTTTGAATGGAGCATATTCGCGGAAAAGATGACTCATGAATCCTTCGCCCCGAGTCAGGTTCACCAGGTCAGTCTCGAATCCGATCAAGCCGCGCGTGGGAATGATCGCCTCGATCGATACGCGCGACCCATGGTGACTGAGTGCAAGAACTTCGCCTTTGCGATTGGCAATAGATTGCAGGATTGGGCCGAGATTTTCATCAGGTAGATCGACATACAAATTTTCAAACGGCTCGAGCAAGTCGCCGTTCTCACCCCGGTCAAAAATAACTTCGGGCCGAGAGACCATGAGTTCGTAGCCTTCGCGTCGCATCTGCTCCACCAGGATAGCGATTTGCATTTCGCCGCGCGCATTGATCTCGAATGCGCCTGCGGTTTCGGTGTCGTTTACTTGAAGCGAAACGTTGCCACGCGTTTCACGAATCAGTCGGTCGCGAAGATGCCGTGCAGTCACGAATTTTCCGTCGCGCCCCGCGAACGGCGAATCGTTCACTAAAATTTGCATGCGAATTGTTGGCGGATCGATGTCGACGAACTGAAGTGGTGTGCGCTCTTCGCTATCAGTCAGCGTCTCGCCGATGTAAACTTCCTCAAAGCCGGTGACCCCGACAATATCACCTGCGTTCGCCTCCTTTATTTGAACCTGCTCCAACCCTTCGTAAGTGAAGAGCGCCGTGACAGTAGTTCGCTCGGCGCAGCCGTTACGGTGAATGCAAACGATCGAGTCGCCGACGGCAACGCGCCCGCTCACGATTCGCCCGAGCGCAATCCGGCCAAGATAATCGCTGTAATCCAGGTTCGACACGAGCATTTGGAAAAACGGCTCGCTCAAGATTTTTGGCGGCGGCACATCTTGCACGATCGCCTGGAAAAGAGGTGTCATATCTCGATTCTGTTGGTGCAGTTCGCGAACCGCGAACCCGTTCTTTGCGCTCGCGTAAACGATTGGAAAATCGAGCTGCGCATCGGTTGCTTTCAGCTCGACAAAAAGATCGAAAACCATATCGAGTACTCGATGAGGCTCTGCGTTTTCTCTGTCGATCTTGTTAATGACAACGATCGGCTTGACACCATTTTCCAGCGCCTTGCGCAAGACGAAACGCGTCTGCGCTTGCGGACCGTCGTGAGCGTCGACGACTAGCAACACGCCATCCACCATTTTCATGATTCGCTCGACTTCACCGCCGAAGTCGGCGTGGCCGGGTGTATCGACGATGTTGATGCGATAGCCATTCCACTGAACCGACGCGTTTTTCGCGCGGATGGTGATTCCCTTTTCACGCTCGAGATCCATCGAATCCATTACGCGCTCCTCGACGTGCTGGTTAGAGCGAAAGGTCCCTGATTGGCGCAGTAATTGATCTACGAGCGTGGTCTTCCCGTGATCGACGTGCGCAATGATTGCGATATTACGGATCTTATTCATCGAAGGGAGGTGCTCGCGAGCAAGCGAGCTGCGAACATTATAACATAGAACACCCGAGTCAAACGCGATCGACGCGAAAGCATTTCGTCCGCTCATATTCAAACTACACGGAAAGCGTTCGCTCTCGCGTGAACACGCTAAAGAAAGATTCTTTAAACTCCTTTCTTACGGCCCTCCGCTGCCTCTCATGCGAAGTAGATTTGTAGTCCAATCAAAATATCAAAAACTCCTATGAGTACCCCCGATTCAGATCAGCAAAACGAACGAACTCCGCAGTCCTCCGAGAACATTGAAATTCCGCCGATTCCAAAACAGACTGCTGGCGCAGTTGCCGGAGCAGCGGTGGGCGCTGTCGCGGGACCAATTGGCGCGATCGTAGGAGGAGTGGCCGGCGCTCTAGCAGGAAAAGCTGCCAAAGGTGGACGCGTCGCACCAGCGAGTACGAGAACTCTCCGGAAGGTCGCTGGCAAAGCGAAAAGTGCTGGAAAAACGGCGAAGCAACAATTGACTACGAAGTCAAGAAATCGGGCGCGCAAAAAAGCTATTGGTTCCCGCAGCAAGGTAAAGCGACGATCGTCAAGTCGACCGAAGGCGACAAAATCGCGCAGCAAACCGCGAACCAGGCGAGCATCTTCCAAGTCGCGCTCTTCCAGAAACCGCGGAGGCAGTCGGAAAAAACGACATTAGATCCTTGGCGTCGCCCGTCGATTCTCGCTTCCGATTACCCCGAAAACAGACATACGCTCGGAGATTGCGGACGGTCATCGATCGCGTGGAGAACACCGTTTCCACCACACCAAAACCCATCGAGATCTACGTCTCATCCCCTTGGAGTAAAAGAGGGACATCTACTGTGCCCATCGGGCGAGATCGGCGATGGGTATTTCTGAGAAGTCTGATAAGCAAGGTCATTGATGAATGCCACTCGCGCGTCGGCGCGTCGCCGGGAGAATACAAGCTGGATATTCGGCTTCATCGATTGCGAGGACGACAGGGCATGAACTTGCTTTCAACGTTACGCGAACGGATTGAACGCGCGGATGCTCTGGTGATGGACATCGCTGGTCATAATTCTAATGTATTGATCGAGGTCGGAATGGCTGTTGCGATGCGCAAAGGAGAATCAGGCGCTCTAGTCATCCTCAAACCAAAGAACGAACCGTGGCCGAGCAATCTTCAGGGAATAGTCTATTGCAACTATGATAAATCACTTCGGCGAGGGTTAGAAGACCAAGCGGGGTTTCGGGCTGCGCTCCGCACACGAATTCTGAAGGTCGCGCGAGAGAGGCAGATGCTCGGGTAGTTCCCAGGCGGATGAGACTTGAGGTCATCCAACATGAGCCAAGTGACGTGCATTATTGAAGTGCGATCTGGAACTTCCAGCACTCGCGCCTAACGGCAAGCTGTTTTGTTACTGGAATGCAAATCTTTGCTATTCCCATCGCGGAACGACGAGTGTCTTCTGCCGTCGAATCTGGCGAAACCTAACGAACTCTGTTGGTCATCATTCTCAAAAATGGCGGCTAGTCGTTCCCGGCAAGCTGGCTGATGGGCAATGGAACGCTTGCCAATTTGTCCACGCGAAATTACAAGTCGTCGTTTTCGCGAGCAGATAAATTGCAGGGAAAATGTTCATGCGTCGCACCACCACTCGTTTCGTGTTAACCGTGACAGTCGCAGTTTTAGCCGCGGCAAAGGTTGTCGCGCAGCAGGCGTCCTCCGCCGAGAGTGAGAATTCGCAGTCAAACGCGGGCGGTGAGGAAACAGTGGTTAAGCAAGTGGTCGACGGAATTATGCAGCCGTACCTCGCCCAAGCAACACGCATGGGCGGCGGCCACAGATGGAGCCGATCTCCCGATCTGGGAGCGATCGTGGCGGTTTCGCTACACGGCCACCGCTATTTCTTCCCGTACGGAAAGGCTACCAACTCGGGCGCTGCGTTCACGCGAGAGACGATCGTGGAGATCGGTTCCTGCACCAAGACGTTTACTACAACGCTGTTCGCACTCGCCATCAATCGTAACCAAATCATGCCTGATGCTCCCGCCCAGAGATACATGCCAAACGGCTACACGCTTCGGGCGCAGCAGCTAACGCCACGTGAACTGGCTGACTTCACATCGGGAATGCCCGACGATCCGACCAACCTGCCGCGAATGCTAGAACGGCGAAGCATCGAGTATTACACGGTCAGAGACTTTCTCACTTGGGCTTCGAACTACCAACCGAGGACTCGATTGCCTGCGCCGTATAAGTATTCCAACGCCGGGATCGGATTGCTGAGTTACCTCGTCGCGACTGCAACCGGCAAAACTTGGGAAGAACAGGTTAACTCTGAGATTCTCCAGCCGCTGGGCATGGCCGACACAACACTGCGAACCACTCCTGAACAGCAGAGGCGCCTGGCACAGGGACATAACCGCGCTGGCCAGAATGCTCCGCGCTGGCCGGTCTACGCCTGGTACGCCGCCGGCGGACTGCGCTCGACGGCTCACGACATGATCAGCTTCGGCGAGGCCTATCTCGGACATCAAGAAGTGAATAGTAAACCGGTTCCCGATCAATTGACGGCAGCCATGCAGCTCGCGCAGAAGCCGATCTTCACGATGCCGAACGGCAACAAGCAGGCGATGGCGTGGGTAAATAATATGCGCGGAGGCAGTCCCGTGATTCTGAAGAACGGAGGCACAGCAGGATTCGGAACCGGGATCGCGATTTGCCCAAACAAAGACGCGGCCATCTTCATCGGCATGAACCAGGCCGGAGCTCAGCCTATCGCTAAAGGCGTTGAGATTCTGCAGCACCTGCCGTAGTCGCGTTTGCGAACACAAGCGAAAGACAAACAAGCCGCGGCGGGCGTCTAGTAACGCCCACAGCGTTCATTGTGCTGGCGTTGTACTTCTCAATCTGCGCCGCCGCAATTCCATCGCCCAAAGCGCGGCAATGGTAAGCAGGTCGCTGATGATGTGCGTGGTTTTCACGCCTCCGAAAGTGGCGGGGGTAAGAGTGGGTTCGAGCAGATCGCGCACTTGCTTGGAGGGATTACCTGCGGAGGCGGCAGAATCGAATTGCTTGATCGCTTCGATGGTAGCGAAACGTTGCGCGGTAGTATCTTTCATCGCATCGAGATTATTATAGGCAAATAGAGCGAATAAGATGCACACCAATGCGGTAGTAATCGCGGCTGGCTGTTTACGGAGTGAGGAAAACGCAAGGACACCGCCAACGATAATGACGTAAAGATTCCAATATTGCTGCATCGCACTTGAGCGCTCGAAATAGAGCTGAATCAATTCGTTGTAGTTCATAAATTCTCGCGATTATGAAAGCGCGCCATGATCCAAGGCGAGAACAAAAGAATCGGGATTGCACGGGGAAGGACGAACGCGATGTTCGAATTCGGACAAGGCAAAGACCACCTCGGATCGAATAACAACAGATGGTCGAACGCGGCGAATCATTGCGAATGCCTCTTCCGCAGTCTTCGCTTTCCCACTCACCATCAAATAAGCGGCTATCGCGGCTGCGCTTCGCGAGTAACCGATCTTACAATGAACGTAGACGGCTCCCTTCTGAGACTCGTTAGCGATGAATTCGCTCATCTCAACAAGCTGCGCCTGGGTGGGTGCAGTCAGATCCAGGACGGGAATATTCAGATAATTGATTTTGCGGAACGGTTTCGCTTCGGAAAATTCAGCGCTCAAATCCAGAACCGAGACGACCCCAGAGCCCAAAGCTTTGATTGCAGAACGGCACCCGAGTTTGCGGCCAATCCAAATCTGTGGTGTGACCTTGTCCCACGGCCGACATTGCCTCCGATAATACAGCAGCGACAAATATTGACCGATTAAACAAGGCGCTAACACAAATCGCGTGCTCCACGGCAGTTTTCCTGCAGTCTTGTGAAAAACATTCGGATCCGCTCTGAAGTACGCAATCGCTACAATGCCGAGAGCGATCGCTGGCCAAAAAAGAAGAACTCCCCACGGCCATACGATCGCGCCAGCGAGCCCAAGAACCGCCGCTCCCGTTGTGTAATAGGAACCGATACGGCGATTCATAACAACTCGCTGCGTCTGCGCAGAGTCGCGAAAAAAGTAGAAGCAATATCCGGCCAAAACAAAACCGCCGAAGATGTCGATCAAGTGATGTTGATAAGTGAGGATCGGCGACAACGCGATCAACATGAACCAGGTCATCGTCGCAACGCGAACGAAACCCCGAGTATGCCGAAAATAGACATCGAGCAGAATTAGCGTGAGCGCCGCGTGAAGCGACGGAAGCAGATTGTGCGGCACATCCATACCGCGAAACCAATCGAAAAGCGCGCCGAGCCAGCCGTGAGCGTGCGGTCGCGGAAACGCAAACCGCAGTGGAAAAAGCAGGAAACAAATTCCAGCAACGATGATCACTGTCGCGATTCGTTTGGCTAAAATGGATAATTCGCGGTCGGTGCGGCAAAGAAATGGCGCGACCATGAAGAACAAATCGATCGACATGTACGGCAGAATGAAAAACGGAACGAACGGGATATTGCGTTCCCACTCAAAATAAAGCGTGCCGACGTCGGCGCGATGCGCTGTGACCCAGTTGCAACCGCCATAGACGATCAAGAACAAGACCGACGAGCCGGCCGACACTACCAGTGCTTTACTACGTTTAACGACCACGGCGTGCGACTGAAACCGTGAACATCCCCCACTGATCGATTTCCATGTCGATCTTTTCGAAACCCGCAACGCGAACGAGCTCATCCATTTCAGCAGTCGTCCGCCGACGCATGATCCAGCGTTCGCCTTCGCGATTGACCAGTACGTGCGCAATGAATTCGAGTTGCGGATGCCAGGGCTGATTCGTGTAGACAAGGTAACCGCCAGGCTCGATGGCGTCGGCTAATCCGCGCAACGAATCCAAAACCGGCTCGTTCGACGGGAATAATTCGTAGAGGCCCGAAACGATTCCGATCGTCGCGCGCGGTTGAATTTTGGCGAGTGATTCGCGATCAAACGCGTCGCCACGATTTGCGATTACTGCCCCGTTGACATTTAACTGGTCAGCCAGATCGCGAACGGCATCGACATTTTCCTGCTTATAATCACAAAGCGTGGCGGCAATTGGAATCTCTCGCATGTCGCGGATCGTTTCGATCACGTAACGGCCAGCACCAGCAGCGACATCGAGAATTCTCACCGTGCTATTCTCGCCATGCACTTTCAGGATCAAATCGCGCAGAGTTTTGTTCAGATTCGTTTTGCGTTCCCGAATGCCGCGCCAGCCGATGCTATTCAGATAGGATTTGTCGACGAGCCGACCGAGTGCACTCCAGCCGTGCGGTTCGTTTTTGTAGACGTAATCGAGCGAAAGACCGGAATCGAAACCGCAACGCCAACCGATCTCAATCCCCTCACTCAATCGACCGGCTACTTTCAGTCCAGCACGAGCGAGTGCGAATTTCGCGCTGCCGTTGTTCTTCAAGCCCTCATGTTCGCGCGCCGTATATCCGCTCTTATCAGCGCGTACCAATGAAGGTGCGGTTGCCGGTTTCGCTAAGCAATCTCGAACGAACTCGCGGACAAGTCGGATAACATCATCTCGATTCGTTTCATGAAAAATCGCGTGATAAGCGTCTGGAAATATCTCGAAGCGCTTCTGAGTCGAAGAAAGTCGATCAAAAAACTCTTGCTGTGCTTTGAGACTCACAACCCAATCTTTTCCCGCGCCGATCATCAACGTCGGTGTTCGAATGGCACCAGCGTCGGCCACCAACCGTTTCGCAGTGTCATGAAGGTCCAAAAGCAAAT
>Ga0207701_10003610_pt1 | contig 15853 bp, 18 predicted proteins | sample KBSSwiSSwithPhiX_FD_184294 | JGI IMG/M metagenome (GOLD analysis project Ga0207701, IMG submission 184294) | Switchgrass rhizosphere bulk soil microbial communities from Kellogg Biological Station, Michigan, USA, with PhiX - S5 (SPAdes) (version 2) | ecosystem: Environmental > Terrestrial >... | reverse complement strand
ACCGGTTTCCATGTTCCGCCGTTGCCACTGTAATCGGCAACCCAGCGCCAGGTGTTGCCAGTCTCGGTATCCAACTTCAACATCACTGGGCCTTTGGTGATGATCTTGTAGCGATTGTAACCGACTTGTTGTTTTGGTTTGCAGCCTGTTAGCGCCAAGAGAGCGCAGAGAAGACAAAGCGCCTTCATTTCGCAAATATAGCAGCACGTCTGTTTAAAGCGATGAAGTGATCGCAACGACCAACGCCGTTGTCGGTTTCTTCTTGCGATGGTTGACGAACACAGATTGACGCGGAGATTGGACCCCCAGCGAAAGAAAAGATCCCACATTATGAGAAAACATTGCCTCCGTCGTTTGCTGATCACTGCTGCCGTTGCCACGGTGCCGCTGATCGCCCACAGCTCGATTGCTGCCGTAAACGACATTTTCGAATCAAACCAGGTCTCAGACACGGGCGTGATCCTAAGATTTAGGCCCGTCGGTGGTACTCCCCTCACGCTCGTACCCGATCTCACTAACCCAAAAGGCGTCGTTTTTGATGGGAACGGTAATGTTTATGTAGCCGACGCAAGTCGAGGCGCCATCTATCGGTACACTTCCGCTGATGGACAGGGAGGTATTTTTGCGCAGGATCTCGCCTCCCCCGTTGGTCTGACGTTCAGTACAGCAGGCGATCTATATTCATCGGATGCGGGTAGCGGCACCATTTTTAAGTTTTCAACTAGTGATGGAACGAAGACCACTTTTGCGACTGGACTCGATCAACCAGCGGGGATGGCGTTTGACACCCAAGGGAATCTCTTCGTGGCAGACTTCACGAATGGTGCCCTCTATAAAATCGCTCCAGACGGATCGAGGACCACGTTTGCTTCGGGCCTTAGTTTCCCGGCCGGTGTGGCAATCGATCCCATGAACAATGTTTTTGTCGCGGATTCGGGCAGCGATCAGATTCTCAAATTCACGCCGTCTGGAGACAGGACGGTATTTGTCGGGGGCTTAGATGCCCCTTACGGCATCGCTTTCGAGACCAATGGCAATCTTATCGTGGCCGACCATGATAGCGGATCCACTTTGCGATTCACTCCATCGGGGGAAAGATTTGTTCTTTTCCAAAGCGATTTTAACAGCCCGCAATTCGTGGCGATCGAGCCGGCTGCCCATCAGGTTTTGAACATCAGCTCGCGTGCTTTTGTGGGCGGTGGTGATCACAATATCATTGCCGGATTTATTGTGGGTGGAATTGGGCCAGTTGGTACTAACGTGGTTGTACGCGCACTCGGACCCTCGCTTCCGGCCGTGATTACAGATCGGTTAGCGGATCCGGTCTTGGAAGTTCGGGACGCGACTGGGACGCTATTAGCGGTGAACGACAACTGGCAGGACGCTCCGCCTGCCCAACGTGTTCCAGCCAGCCTCGAGCCGACGGATCCACACGACGCGGCCGTTCTATTAAAATTGGGCGGTGGCAATTATACGGCGGTTGTTTACGGAGCCGGTGGAGCCACCGGCACGGCGTTGGTTGAGGTTTATCATCTGCAGTTGTAATCGGCAGAGACCGGCCAGGAAAACAAATAGTTAGGGCGGGCACTACTGATTGCTAGTTAGGTCGTCCCACGAGCGGAATATCGATTCCGAATCATCCGACCCGTTCTCGATTAAATATTACTCCCGCTCCACTTCAGCTTTTGGCGGACTACACCGAAGAAAGAAACTCCGGGTAACGAAGCCAGCGGTAGGACCCGTTCTGATTTCTTTATTCTTACTCTACTGCTAGCTTCGATCCGTAACGGGTCGCGGCCATCGACGGTGAGGAAAACCGGATATTCTCGCTCGGTTACATCGATTTCAATCACCGCACTTTCATCCACGATGACAGAGCGATTTGTTAAGACATGAGGACAAATCGGTGTGATCACAAACGATCCGGAATCAGGAGCCAAAATTGGTCCTCCTGCGGAAAGCGAATACGCGGTCGAGCCTGTTGGTGTCGCAACAATCAATCCATCGGCGTTGAATTCGGTCAGCGGTTGCCCATTTACATGAGCCTTTAATCGGACCAGGCGTGATACCTCACCGCGACTCAGGACAGCGTCGTTAAGCCCGGTCATTCGGTTACTTTCCTTTCCGGAGATCATTGTGCTCACTTCGAGCAACGTCCGATTGCTGAAAACCATTTCGCCGGCCGCGATACACTCAACGGCTTCAACGTAGGCGGAAGAATTTGCACAGGTCAGAAATCCCAGTGAACCGACGTTAATTCCGAAGATCGGCTTAATGATATCCCCCAATTGTCCTACAACACTCAGAATAGTTCCGTCGCCTCCTAGGACGACAAGGAGATCCGTCTCACGCTCAAGGTCAGCAATTGAATATTTTGAATTGAGGTTGGCTACTTCAGCCGTTTTTGTTTCCAACAAGACCGGCAGCTTGAAGCGATCGAACTCTGCCAAAAGCGTTCGTATCAATTCAGCAACACCGGCTTTTCCGGTGTGCGCAATCAGACCGATTTTCGTCGGACGCATATAAAGAATTCCTGGTTACCATCCGCACCAGTTAGAACTGAGCGGACTACTCCAATGACAGTCTGGCCAGCCTTGCTAACAAAATCGCGAATCTTATCCTGCGCTTTCTCGTGCAGAGCCGGATCACGGACGACTCCGCCGTGCGCTACCTCGGAGGCTTGAAGTTCAAACTGGGGCTTGATCAGGGCTAAGATCACACCGTTCGGAGTTACCAAGTCGAAGGCATTCGACAAAACTAATGTCAGCGAGATAAAAGATACATCGATCACACACAAGTCGATTTTTTCGGGAATATCATCAGGCCCAAGGTATCGCGCGTTCAGTTTTTCGCGAACGACGACACGAGGATCATTTCGAATTTTCCACGCTAACTGGCCTTGTCCGACATCAATTGCGTAGACTTTAGCGGCACCTCGTTGGAGGAGGCAATCGGTGAATCCACCGGTCGAAGCACCGATATCGAGAACGGTGAGCCCGGCCGGTGAAATTCCAAAATGATCGAGAGCGCCTTCAAGCTTCATGCCGCCGCGACCGACGTAAGGTGAGCGCGCTTCAAGCGAGACAACCGTGTCTGGCTCCACCATGACAGAAGATTTATTCATAACTTGATCCCCTATCCGCACTTCACCGGCCATGACTGCTCGTTGGGCTTGTTCGCGACTAGGAAAGAAGCCCTGCTCAACGAGAAAAATATCCAAACGTTGCTTCTTGAGTTTGGGCTTCATTGTTAAACCGTTAAGCCGATGAATCGTTGAACTGTTGAACCGTGAATCGTGATTAGTAAATTGTCTTCGCGCTAATCCGCCTCTCCCCGCTTGCGGGGAGAGGACTGAGGTGAGGGGTTCCCCATGCGCTTTTCAACTGCAAACCAAATCGCTCGAAGGACGGTATCGAGTTCTTCGCGAACCTGACGATTCCAGAATCGAACAACGACGATTCCTTGTCTCGCCAAAAATTGGTTTCGCCTTTCATCGTGCTTCCTCTTCAGTGTATATGCGTGACCTGAACCATCCAATTCGATGGCAAGCCTCAAAGATGGAGCATAGAAATCGAGGAAATAAGGATCGATTGGATGTTGTCTGCGAAACTTATGACCGGCAAAATTTCGATTCCGGAGGCGTCGCCAAAGGATTCGTTCGTACTTTGTCGCGTTTCTGCGCAAATATCGGGCGCGACTCATGGGGGGCGCTGAATTTATCGAATTAACCGTTTCACCGAAAAGCGAAATCGAATAATTCAGTCACCCTTTCGTTGCGGGAGGATGGACTTTCGAAAGGTGGAATTAGGGGAGCCCCTCACCTCAGTCCTCTCCCCGCAAGCGGGGAGAGGCGGAAACCGGCGCAAGCCAGTAATATAAGGTTACAGGCGGATTAGACGCTAAGACATCTACCAATCACAGTTCACGTTCACGATTCAACGCTTTACGCTTCACCATCCTTTCCTTGAAACACCTGTTCTCGAATCATTTTTTCGATCGCTTGAACGTCTTCAGCGGATGCTCGGCGGCGTTGATATTTCCTAAAAAGGATATCCTTCAAGGTGAGAAGATCGTTCGGTAACGGCCGCTCATAATAGGTCCACTCCAGTTCGTCCGCGTATTTTGCCTGAAAACGCCATTCCCCGCCAAACTTGGTCACCCGAATCTCGCGTTTTCGCCCTTCGTCATCCCGCTCCGTCCATATGTGTTGACTCCGCATCCGGCCGGAACCTTACATTAGGCGCTTGAAGGACGCAGCCAGATTGCTCGCCTATCTAGGCGCGACGGTACTTTTCGGAGCCGTCGCCGCCCCGATTCTTTTTTGGGCTGCACAATGGCTGGCCGTGCATGGAATCTTTCCTAAGCTCGCCACGTTTGATTTCGAAGCCTACTTTCATCGGGCACTCCTGCTCGGGGCCCTTCTCTTTCTTTGGCCGTTTCTGCGATCGCTTCAAATTAGAAGTCCGCGAGATCTTGGCCTGGTCCCGAATCGCGCTTGGATTCGGGATGTCGCGATTGGATTTCTGATCTCGGCGCTGCCGACACTATGCTGTGGGATTCTTCTCGTCGCCTTTGGGAATTACACAATGCGCTCAGAGGTCGCGTGGGGCGCGGTCGGATCCGTTGTCCTAACCGCAGCGGTGGTTCCGTTTATTGAAGAGGGCTTTTTTCGCGGGTTAATCCAGGGCATTATTCTGCGCGATAATCGACCGTTAACCGCCACACTTCTGAGCGCGGGAGTTTTCGCGATTATCCATTTTCTCAAGGCCCCCGAAGAGACGACGACCTCAGTCACCTGGGCCTCAGGCTTTCTTTCGCTCGCTCATTCTTTTGATCAGTTCGCTGAACCGATGCTTGTGCTAGCGGGTTGCACTACCTTATTTCTAATAGGTGTGATCCTGGCGCATGCGCGGCTCCGAACTCGATCGCTCTGGTTACCGATTGGTCTTCATGCCGGCTGGATCTTTGCGAGCAGCGAATTCAACAAGGTTGCGCATCGAGAATTGGTGGTGTTGCCATGGCTCGGTAAGAACCTGCTTGTCGGTATCGTTCCACTCTTTGTTTGTTTCGTTAGCTGGATTTTGCTGGGAGTATTTTTGAAATATGGGGTCGCTCGCAAATCTTAATCCACTGCGGGCGTTAGGTTCGCTTTTCTATCCGCCTTTGTGCGTTGTCTGTTCGAATAACATCGAAGCGGGAGAGTATTTGTGCGAGCGATGTCAAAATCGGGCACCACGAATTGTCCCCCCGTCTTGTGCGAAATGTTCTGAACCATTCTCAGGGGCGATCACTCAAACGTTTAGTTGCGCCAATTGCGAACATCGGATTTTGCATTTCGACGCCGCGGTCGCGGTGTATCGAAGCCGCGGGCTCGTTCGCAAGCTGATGCACGAATTTAAGTACGGACATCAACGTTATCTCCGTCACCCTCTTGCTGCCTGGCTTGGTGAAACTATGAACGATCCACGGCTGCGTGATCGGCGCTTCGACTTGATCGTTCCCGTCCCCCTCCATCCCGCCCGTGAACGCGAACGCGGTTTTAATCAGGCAACCCTTCTGGCGGCATTGCTCAGCCGCAAGGTTCAGGTTCCGCTCCGCTTCGCCCTAGAACGGATCCGATTTACGATTACCCAAACTGTGCATGATCGGTCCGAGCGAATGGAAAATTTGCATAATGCCTTTCGTTTACGAAAAAAGATGAACGTGCGAGAGTTGCGGGTGCTTCTGATCGACGATGTCTTAACCACCGGTTCGACCTTGAGCGAATGTGCCCGTATCCTTAAGGAGGCTGGCGCGATTTCCGTTCATGCGGCGACCGCCGCCCGCGCCTAGATCATGGCCCTTTTCAAACGACCAGCGCTGAAAGCGCAAAGCAAAAAACGTGAGATCCCACAGGGTCTTTTCCAAAAATGCCCGGGTTGCTCCGAGGTGATCCATGAAATTGAGCTGGCTGAAAATCAGCGTGTCTGTCCGCGTTGCGATCATCATTTCGCTCAGTCGGCTCGGGAACGAATCGAGAATCTCTTAGATCCGGAAAGCTTTGTCGAGCGGGACACGGAGCTGCGTTCGGTGGACACCTTGCAGTTCCAAGGAATGGCTACGTATAAGGATCGACTCGCAAATTATCAAAACCTCACCGGAATGACGGATGCGGTTTTGAGTGGCTACGGAATGTTGGAGGGATATAAGGTGGCGATCGCTGTGATGGAATTCAGTTTTCTCGCAGCCACGATGGGCTCAGTTGTGGGCGAACGAATCACCCGCACAATTGAGTATGGGACGGCAAATCGGTGTGCGGTCATCATTGTTTCGGCTTCAGGTGGTGCGCGGATGTATGAAGGGATGCTCAGCCTGATGCAGATGGCAAAAACCAGTGGAGCGTTGGCCAGACATGCGGACGAGCGTTTGCCTTATATTTCTGTCCTGACCAATCCGACTACGGCGGGGGTTATGGCCAGCTTTGCCTCGTTAGGCGATGTTATTCTGGCTGAACCAAAAAGCATGATTGGTTTCGCTGGGCCACGGGTTATCAAAGAAACAACCCACCAGGACTTGCCCAAAGGTTTTCAAACCGCCGAATTCTTGCAGGAACACGGCTTGATCGATCTCATCGTGCATCGAAAGAAAATGCGGTCACAGATCGCCGAGTTCCTCGGTTATTTCTCCGCGGCCCAGTGACTCCGGGAGAGATCATTCTCCTAAATACCTTCGGAACCGTGGCTCGAACTTCCTCAGCCTATCAGGATGCGCTGGCTTGGCTTTATCGGACCCAGTGTTTTGGAATTAAGCTCGGCTTGGAAAACATCCAAGGACTCCTGCGCGAGCTGAGTCTCCCCGCGCCGGAACAACGCGTCATTCACGTGGCTGGCACAAACGGCAAAGGGTCTGTCTGCGCCATGATTGACTCGATCTGCCGCGCTCAAGGTTATCGCACTGGCTTGTTTACCTCCCCTCACCTCGTCACCTATCGAGAGCGTATTCGAGTTAATGGCGAAATGATAAGCCAGGAAAGAGTAGCGGAAGGTCTAACGATGATTCGCGATCTGATCAAAGATTGGGAACCGCATCCGACATTCTTTGAAATCACGACGGCGCTTGGATTAATCCATTTCAAGCAGTGCGATTGCGAATTGGTCATCCTCGAAACCGGTTTGGGCGGACGGCTTGATGCGACCAATGCGGTCAGACCAGTGGTTTCGGTTATCACCCCAATCGGGTACGATCATCAATCCTGGTTAGGAAACACCTTGGAAGAAATCGCTGGCGAGAAAGCCGGCATTATTCAACCACATATTCCGGTTGTGTCGGCCGAGCAGGAACCGGCGGCGGCAAAGGTGATTCAGGCACGAGCAGCGGATCGCGAGGCACCTCTGCAAATTGTGACTGAGCCCTACACAAAAACTCCCGTCGCCTTGAACGGTGCGCACCAGAAAAAAAATGCGGCTTTGGCGATTGCTGCATTGCAGTGCGGCGGAATCGGTATCAATCCAAACTCGATCGCGCGGGGTTTGAGGAAAGTCGATTGGCCAGCTCGCTTTGAGTGTTGGGATAACCGTACGATTATCGACGGAGCGCATAATCCAGCTGGCGCTAAGACTCTCGCTGAAACATGGCGTGAAAAATTCGGAGATGAACGGGCGACAATTATTCTCGCGGTTTTGCGAGATAAAGATGTGGCTGGCATTTGGCGCGCACTCGCACCGATTGCTGAGTCTGTTATGCTTCCAAAAATCCAGACCGAACGCGCGCTTCCGGCAGATACGTTGGCGGAAACGATATTAGCTATTACGCCCAAACTCCCCTTCTCGATTACCGCATCGATTGCGGAGGCATTCGATCAGGCACAGGCAAAGCCGTCTCGCATTTTGGTTACGGGTTCGTTGCATTTCGCCGGCGAATTCATCGCAGCATTAAAAGGACAAGCCGCCTCATTCGAGGAATGCGGACAATGAGACGAGTTACAAATGTTAAAAGAGTTACATTGTTAGAACGGGATCCACCCTTGTAACCCTTGTAACGATTTAACGTTTGTAACAAGAGCGCTCCTGCGCAATTCGGCGCTAAAAGTTCGCAAGCGACCGATAGCAGCCTTCTTCCTGGCTTGTTAGCGTGAGCATCAAATTAACAGCTCACAAATGCGAAGATTCGTTCACAAACTTTTCGTCTTCACTAACATAATCCTGTTCCTCAACTCGCGGACTTCAGAAGCGCAAACACAGGCCGACCCTGAACATGTGCCGACCGCGGCAGAAATATCGGTGACGGGAGAAGCTGTGCCGGGAACGCTCTGGCAGGAAACACCGGTAGGGCCGTATGGACAACCCCAATGGACCACTGGAAGGATGTTTGGAACCAGCCGCGTCTATGTGATTCCACCCGGTCGAGTTGAGTTCGTCCAGTTCTGGACCCCGGAATTCAAAGACGGCGAGACCGAACATAACTTTCGCGAGGAGATTGAGATCGGATTGCCCGGTCGTTTTCAACTCGATCTCTATCAGAATTGGGGAATTGATGAGGACTCCGATGCCTTTTACAAGGGCACAAGCGTCGAGCTTCGTTATGCCTTAGCGAATTGGGGTAAGATCCCTCTAAACCCAACTCTCTACGCCGAATGGTATTTCAATAATGATGCGGCCGACGCTTATGAATTGAAACTGTTGCTTGGCGAAACTTTTGCTCATCGCTGGGATTTCGCGAGCAACTTCACATTCGAAGCAGAAACCGGCGGAGAACGTGAAACCGAAATCGCAGGTAGTGCCGCCCTAACGTATGCCGTGATCGATCGAACATTGAACATCGGCGTTGAAACCCTTCTCGAACATAAGACTGTCAAGGATTCGCGCGGTGATCCCGAGATTGAGTTTCTTATCGGACCGACGATTAACGTACATCCGACCCGAAATAGCTTTATCACAGTTTCGCCATTGTTCGGGGCGACGGATGATTCGCCTACGGCCGAGGTTTTTGTAGTGGCAGGTTTCAATTTCCAATTTGGGGGTTCGGGCGGTTCGAGTGAAGAAGGACCACGAGCACCAGCATCAATGTTTGGTCGTTAGGGTGTAGCTCAGGTTTCGAAACCTGCTGTATCGCGGGCTTTCAAGCCGGCTAACGGTTGAGAGTTATCGCGCTCTGCAGATTTGGAAATCTGCGATACAGCAGACTTAGAAGTCTGCGCTACAATGCGGACTTCGAACATGACGCAATTAATGTGGTCAAATGGAACGATGAACGCCGCCACTCGGATTGCTCTCATCGGCGATTACAATGCTGATGTCGTAGCCCATCAGGCGATTCCCCGCGCTCTAGGTCTTGCCGGTAAAAGTCTTGGCCTCTCCGTCGAGTATGAATGGATGCCGACTCTGGAGATCACAGATGAGTCCCGCATCAATGCGTTCGATGGATATTGGTGTGTCCCCGCCAGTCCTTACCGCAGCATGGAAGGAGCACTGCGAGCAATCCGTTTCGCGCGGGAACAGAAACGACCGTTTCTTGGAACCTGTGGTGGTTTTCAGCACGCTATCATCGAATACGCTCGCAATGTTCTCGGCTGGGCCGATGCCGATCATGCTGAGACGACGCCCAACGCCGCGCGCGCAGTGGTCACCCCACTCACCTGCGCCCTCGTCGAGAAAAGCGATACCATTCGCTTTCGACAGGGTTCAATCCTCGCGAACGCCTATGGCTGCCTGGAGGCAGTTGAGGGCTATCATTGCAGCTATGGCGTTAACCCCTCATTCCTCTCGGCACTCACGTCCGGTCCACTTCGAAAATGCGCAGAAGACCGGGCGGGAGATTTGCGTGCAGTTGAGTTGGAGGGACACCCACTTTTTGTCGCAACCCTGTTCCAACCGGAACGAGCCGCTTTGGCCAATAAGATCCCGCCAATTGTTGGGGCGTTTCTTCGGGCAACCATGAGCGCGCACGGGCAACAGCCTGCCAAGACTCAGATTTAGTTAATACGTAATAACTTTCCGATGTTGCACCGACCGAACGACAAACATCTCGAAGAAGATATTTGTATTCATATCTTCACGGTCTCCTCCGCAATGGTTGGCGTTTGTTTGACTGTTATCGGGTTGATCCGGGTCGTGATCACCCTTGGAAAGATCGATACCTTTGCTGATGACCTTCTCGCGGCCGATGCATTTTTGTTTCTAATCGCGTGTCTGCTTTCCTACTGGGCTCTTCGGACCCGCAGCATCCGGCGAATGCACCGGGTCGAGCGACTAGCGGACGGCGTTTTCATTCTCGCGATGATACTAATGACGAGCATTTGCGGGGTGATCACCTACGCGATCTCCGTGGCGCGCAATTGACTAGGGCGTCGGGGAACCTGATGAGGCAATTAGGCTCTCTTGCTCATGATCCTGATCCTACTCATGCTCCTGTGAGAACGGCCTCTTCGCAGCAGAAGATCATGAGCATGATCAAGATCAGGAGCAAGAGTCCCTAAAAGAAAGCAACGCCCCAATGGAAAAGATAAGATTATCCGACAAGTTCGCTTCCTTCACGGAACACTGGCGTCCAAAGATTGTCGGTGAATTAAACGGGCAGGAAGTGAAGGTGGTGAAGTTCAAGGGGGAATTTCTCTGGCATCATCATGAGCACGAGGATGAGATGTTTCTCGTCTGGCGTGGACGGATGCGCGTGGAGTTTCGAGATCATGCGATCGAACTGGAGCCCGGCGAATTTCTAATCGTTCCTCATGGGATCGAACATCGAACTGTTGCGGACGAAGAAGTTGAAGTCGTTTTGTTCGAGCCGGCGGAAACGAAGAATACCGGGAACAAATCGGATGATCGATTCACTGCACCAGCCGGCGTAAGGATCTAGGCGCACGTGTCTCCGACCGGTTGCGTTTGACGGGATTCGAATTGGATTCGTCCTCGTTCTCGTCCTCCTCCTCGTCTCTGCTCTTACTCTGGCACTGGCGTTCTGAGAACGAGGACGAGAACGAGAACGAGGACGAAAACAAAGACGAAAAGACGAGGAGGCTTAACGACAATTCACCCTCGATAATTTTTCATCAAAGCGAGCATCTCATTCACGGCGGTTTCGAAACCGACAAAGATGGCGCGCGACACAATCGAATGGCCGATGTTCAACTCGAGCAAATGCGGAATCTTGTGAATGAGAGCAATGTTCCGGTAATTAATGCCGTGCCCTGCGTTCACCTGAAGTTTGGAATTCGCAGCCCGAACTGCTGCTTCTTGAAGTCGTTTTAGTTCCTGTTCTACGATTTTATCGGTGTAGGCGTTGGCGAGCTTTCCCGTGTGCAGTTCAACAATGTCGGCCCCAAGAGCCACCGCCGCATCGATCTGTTCGCGATCCGGATCAATAAACATGCTTATCCGTACGCCCGCGGCGTGCAGTCGCTTGATTGTCCCATTCAGCGCCTTCCTATGCTTCACGAGATCGAGACCACCTTCAGTGGTAATTTCCTGTCGCTTCTCGGGGACAAGGCAGACTTCATCCGGCTCCAGCCGCAACGCGAAATCAACAATCTCCGGCGTATTCCCCATCTCGAGATTTAGCTTTGTCACAATCGTTTCCCGCAAACGTTCGAGATCGCGTGCCTGAATGTGACGTCGATCCGCCCGGAAATGCGCGGTAATTCCATGTGCCCCCGCCCGCTCGCAGATTCCCGCAATCGCAATCGGATCGGGCTCGGCATTTTTCGATTCAGGCATCGTCGCGTAACGCGCTTGTCGCAACGTAGCGACATGATCGATGTTCACGCCGAGTCGAAGATTTTTCATTGGATCCTCAATAGGTTCCAGACACGGCGAGGGAGCAAGTTTTTCTAGCGCGAAAACGTTGAGCTCACTGAAAAGGCTTGTCCATCTCGAACTCGCTCACGTATCTCACTGAATACACAAGCGAAGAATTTTAACCCGATGCGAGCCTCGGCTTCGAGGCACGTTTCTAACGCGAGGTCTTCCCAAATGCTAATCAAGTCTCTCTTCCCAAAAGTAGTTGCCGGGTCCGGCAGTTACCGGCTGATCGTTTACGTGATCGCACTTGCCATTGTTCCCAAAATGTTGGAAGCGGAAAATTCCCCTCCCCAGTCTGACTCAGCTCGCCTCGAGCGGCTGGAAAAAGCGGTCGAACTGTTACAGCAGCGAAATACGGAACTGGAACGAGAAGTCAGCCGCTTAAGGAAGCAAGCGTCCAAATCGGAACCAGTCTCGGAAAAACAATCCAAGGTAGTCTCCGATGGGAAATCGGAGGTTGTGAAAACAGAAGTGACGGAGGAAAAGAAACCGGTTTACGTCATTCCTGGAGCCTCTGAGTTTAAGCTAACCCTTGGTGGTTTTATTCAGGCTCAATATGAGGGAGGCGATGTGAACGCCTTTGAAGGGCGTTTTGCGGTTGGGTCAGGAGAAACCAAGGATCGTTTCCGCTTGCGACGAGCGCGCATCAACCTGACGGGCGATTTCGCCGAACAATTTGATTTTAAGATTGAAGGTGAATTCGAGCAGAGTGATCTCGGCATCACCGTCCGCAATCCAGATGGAACAACCCAGGTTTCCACTGCCACTCGAACAGAATTTGGTGCCACCGACATTTTCATAAACTGGCACAGGTTTCCTGAATTCAACGTTAAGGCAGGCCAATACAAGGCGCCTTTTGGTCTGGAGCAGTTAACATCTGACACGACCATGTTTTTCACTGAGCGCACCGAGGTCACGGACGCAATCACTCCGGAGCGACAGGTTGGCGTGAGTATTTGGGGCAAGCCGCTCTCGAATCTTTTTCCCGATCAGAAAGATTTGCTCACCTATGCGGTTGGGATCTTCAACGGCAACGGTCGCAACAACTCTGTGAACGATAACAATGAATACATGTACGCCGGTCGCATCGAACTACGGGCATTTAAGACAAAATTTTTGGATGAGGATGCATGGCTGAAACTGGGCGCCAATGCATTTACGAGTCGAGATGACACGGGCACGGTCCTCTCACCGGCTGGCAACCTGAGAGTCAACAGTGATGGTTCGCTCTCTTCGTTTACAGCGCCATCGCCCGCCGAACGCGACGCTTACGGTTTCGATGCCACCCTCCACCTGGGGCCGTTTGAGCTGATCGCTGAATATCTCAGTGAGCGCGTCCATTCCAGATCCGAAGATGGTATGCCACCGCTCTTTCAAGGATTTCGCGCCGATGGCTACTACGTTCAAGGCAGCTACTTCCTCATCCCAGAAAAACTACAACTGGTGGCGCGGTACGAGACCTTCAATCCGGGGCAAGTCGCTAATGATGATTTAACCTCGATCGCGGGCGGAGTGAACTACTACATTCGGGGCGACCACATCAAACTCATGGCAGATTATTTCCATACCTGGTCCGATTTTCGGGAGAGCAATCCGTCTTTTGGAAAAGACGAGTTTGATGAAATCATTTTGCGCCTTCAATTGATGTTCTAGAAATCAGACGTCAGATTACGAAGCCGCTGCGGACGCGAGTAGCTGTCGCGATGGCGGGTTGTTGCTAGGCACTGACGCGAAATGGTGGATCGGAACGAAACGGTTACCGGACCTCGTTCAAAGACCAATCGTATTCCTGGTAGCTGATCTTCACGTCGTTAGGAAGCTGAGTTGATCGGTGCTTGTTAATGAACGCAATCGGACCGCCCTCCGTGAAATCGCCCTTGTACCAGTCAAAAATCTTCGATAACTCCGCCTTCTTTGTCTCTTCATGATAGGTCACGCCCTTGGGACTGTTGATGAAGTCTCGCGTAAGTCTGTCCATCTGCGCTCCGAGGTTGTTTCCGCGAAAAACTTCAGGACTAAGCGGCGGGCAACTCTTGCTGGCACAATTCAGCGCAAAATGAATCCGGGGATCGCCAAACTTGGAACGAATCGTCCCTTTCTCCAGTTGATCAAAGCTGGTTTGCTGGCCGGCGACTTTGATGCGTTTGGTGATAAAGAAGAGGAAAAGTGCGTCCTTCACGCTTTTGGTCGGATACTTTTCGAGCGCTTCGTGCAGGATCCACGCGTTATAAGCGTTAATGTAGAAAGCGAGTTGCTCGTCCCTGCCCATCGATTCTGGTCTCGTCGTTCCGATCGCATCGATAACTTTTTGAAGTTCCTCCAGATCGGTCCCGTTACTTTTCCAAGCGGCATACTTCACACCGGCTGGAGTCACATATTTTTTGAGCAAACGATCGTAACTCTCAACCCAGCCCTCCGATGTTTGGGCTGCGGTTGTCTGCGCGACGAGACCCGCGAGCGAGAAAACGAGGAAAGATACAAACCAGGATCTCATTCTCCGATTTCGCATCGTTCCGCCCGATCGTCCAAAGCAAAACCACATCTCTGGCAACCTTTCGATAGCAGAGTTGAGGAGCCTGCTTTAACGTTCAACCCACGCAATCCAATCCCTCTTCGATAACGGATGCATCTGACGACTGATAATCACTTCGCGCGGAAGCTGGCTGAGAGTGGTTTGCCGCTTCGGCACACCAAGACAGAAGTCCTCCAGATTAACGTCGGCAAACTTTGCAATCTCACCTGTATCCATTGTCATGTGAACGCTGGACCGAAACGAAAAGAAATAATGACGCGCGAAACCGCCGATCGATTGGTTGACTGGCTCGCGAAGACGGAAATTCCGACCGTGGACCTGACCGGCGGCGCACCGGAGATGATCCCTGATTTCTGTTATTTGGTCGAGCGATTGAAGACGTTGAGGCCAGCCCGGCATATCATCGATCGCTGTAATCTAACGATTTTGCTCGAGCCTGGCTACGAAGAGTACGCGAGCTTTCTGGCGCGCCATCAAGTCGAGATCATTGCCTCGATGCCATGCTATTCGCCGGAGAACGTGAATGCGCAGCGCGGTGAAGGGGTGTTCGATGGTAGCATCAGGGCCCTGCAACTCTTGAATTCGTTAGGATATGGGATTGATCCAGCTCTACCCCTCCATCTGATTTATAATCCAAACGGCGCCTTCCTGCCGGGACCGCAGGAGGAGTTAGAGGCCGATTACAAACGCGAACTAAAGGAGCATTACGGGATCGTCTTCAACAAACTCTACACCATTACGAATCTGCCCATCGCGCGTTTCGCCTCTTACCTGAAAAACAACAACAAGCTAGCTGAGTACATGACTTTGCTAAAGGACGCCTTTAATCCTGCCACTGTTAGTGGCCTGATGTGTCGCAACACCATCAACGTCAGTTGGCAGGGGGAAGTATTCGACTGCGACTTCAATCAGATGCTAAAGATGCAGTGGCGCGAGGGGGATCGAACCCTGTATCTTTGGGATATTAATCCTGGCGAGGTTGAAGACCGGCAGATTCTTACCGGCGATCATTGTTTTGGCTGCACTGCTGGTGCCGGCTCGAGCTGCGGCGGGGCGCTGCTGTAGAACCGAACGACGCTCAGCGTCATCCAACTAACTTCGCTCGGTTGCTCCATGCAATCTTCAAAGCTCGCCGTAGGGTCGGCGGATCAATGGCATCCAGGCGAACAGAGGTGCTACCCTGTTTTCCCCACGCTCCTTTTGCAGGAACGAAAATGTCGGGATGAGACTTCACAAACTCGGCTTGGTCAGCGGGCGGAAGCACAACCATTCCGTGATGTTTGTCCGGGTACCCGAGCGTGGCGAAAATCTTTCCGCCGACCCGGAAATCCGGATGGTTCATATGGGAAGCTTCGGTAGCCTGCGGCATGCTCAGGGCAATGCGGCGAAACTGGGCGGCAGTCATAGGCCTCATACATATATATATGATCGAAGCAGCATAGCTCAAGGAGCGGCAAGCGTTGCGGCTCGATCGAAGAGATTGTTCAATGGCGGTGCATTGGTTCCCTGAAAATAGGCCAGCGTTTTAACGCTGGGAAAAAACGTA
>Ga0207701_10003609_pt1 | contig 15855 bp, 8 predicted proteins | sample KBSSwiSSwithPhiX_FD_184294 | JGI IMG/M metagenome (GOLD analysis project Ga0207701, IMG submission 184294) | Switchgrass rhizosphere bulk soil microbial communities from Kellogg Biological Station, Michigan, USA, with PhiX - S5 (SPAdes) (version 2) | ecosystem: Environmental > Terrestrial > Soil... | reverse complement strand
TACTCCGTGGCTTGACCCATGAAGGTCTGAGCGCCGCGCTCCGTGAACCCGTAGTCGCTCATCAGCCACTTCTGCAGTTCGGTCGTCGCGTGCTGGAAGGCTTCGAGCAGTGGACGCGCGCTGCCGAGCACCATCACGTGCGTCGTGGTCTCGAGGCGCGGCCAGCCGATCGCCTTGCCTTTCACCAGCTCGACGCTGAACTCGACGTCCATTGAGGTTTCGAGCCCGGTGCCGGCGACCTCGCCCTCCCCCTGGCGCGCGTGGCCGTCGCCGAGGAAGAGCAGCGCGCCCGGCTCGTTGACCGGCAGCATCAACTTCACGCCGGCGTTCATCGACGCGTAGTCCATGTTGCCGCCGAAGGCGCCGGGAGTCGCGGTGGAGATGGCTTCCTTGCGCGCGGGCGCGACGCCGATGCAGCCGAGCATCGGCCGCAGCGGCAGCTCGATACCGCCCGGCTGGACGTCGGCCTGATCGAGCCGCGCCACGCCGCGCGCCTTGTCGATCGTCCAGGTGACCCGGCGAGGCTCGCGCTCGACTCGCGTGGCTATCGCGCCAGGATCGACGGCGTAGGGGGCGAGCAAGCTCGCCGAGTACGCCATGGCGCGGTTGGTCTCGATCTTCTCGACCGTCACGACCAGCATGTCGCCCGGCTCGGCGCCCTCGACGAAGAACGGCCCGGTCTGCGGGTTCGGTCCACTGGCGACCGTTTTGCCATTCCAGTCCAAACCGGCGGCATCAATCGTCTTGGTCACGACGCGATCGCCCGGCTTGATGCGCAGAGCCGGCGGATGTGCGAACGAATACGTGTTGTAGAACCTTTCAGGAACGAAGCGGTGCGTGTCGGCATTCACGACGGCAGTCACAGCGCTTGTCAGCGAGACACTGACGACAAATAGACACACTCGCATGGCGGAAACACTCCTGAGCGCGGAGGCGTAATTCACGATCGGTGGCATCTTCAAAGCGACAATCACTGTCTGCATTTGTCTGCGCCGTAGCCGCTGTTTCTTTCTGGCTCCCTCTGTCAGCGTCCGCCGCAACCGAGGTACAGCGCGTCGGCACGGCGTCCATCGCGAATGACGAAGCGGGGCGCACGTGGACGATCGGGTCCGACGGCGCCACACTGGTGCTCGGCCTCGATGCCCGCCGCGACTTCGAGATCGTGCGTGCGACCTCGCCATCGGACCGGCTCTGGGTCACCGGTGGGTTGCCCGACACCTTCCTCCGGATTGGTGGACAGACGCTCCTCTTCGGGAGCCGCAGCGCCGGCTTCGTGTATCACGAGGTCACGACCAGCACCACCGGTCAGACGGTTCAACTCGACGCCGCATTCGATCTCCCGGCCTCGCGCATCCGCGTGACGCGCCATTATGCCGCGACCAGCGGCTCGCCCACCTTCGAAACCTGGACGACGATCACGCCGCTCGCCGGTACGGTGACGGTGTCGGATCTGAACGCGTTCAAGCTCGCCTTGGTGCCGGGCACGATTCATTGGCTCAACGGCCTGCAGGGCGACAACTCCGACAACCAGATCGAATCGGCCTTCACGCTCCGGCAGCAGGAGCTCGACATGGACGAGCGGCTCACGCTCGGCGCCAACGGCCGATCCTCCGAGCAGACGGTGCCGTGGATCGCGATCGACAGCGGGCCGGACATCTTTTACGCCGGGCTGATGTGGTCGGGCGCCTGGTCGCTCGAAGCGCAGCGCACCAACCTCGGGATCGAGCTGACGCTCGGGCTGCCGGCGATGTCGACCGGCAGCGACCACGCGATCGAAGGGCCGCACGCCTTCTTCGGCGTCGCGCGCGGCGACCTCCGCGCCGCTTCGTCGGCCGTTCGGACGTTCGTCATGGCAGGGGTCCGCGGCGGCCGGCCGCTCAATGCGCTCGTCACCTACAACACCTGGTTCGCCTACGGCGCGCGGATCGACGCGGACAGGATTCGCGAGGAGATGGACGGCGCGGCCGCGCTCGGCACCGAGTTGTTCGTCGTCGACGCCGGTTGGTACGTCGGCGCCGGACGCGAGGGCGTCTTCGACTTTGCGTCCGGCCTCGGCGGCTGGGAGGTCGACACCGAGCGCTTCCCCGAAGGCCTGCGAGCGCTCACCGACTACGCGCACGAGCGCGGGATGAAGCTCGGGATCTGGGTCGAGCCCGAGCGCGTCGCGCTGTCAACCATCAACCGATCGGGGCTCGCGCAGGAATCGTGGCTGGCAAAGAACGGCGGCAGCTACGGATCGGCGGAGACGGCGCAGGTGTGCTTCGCGAGCCCGCAGGCGCGGCAGTGGGTGCTCGCGCAGGTCACGCGCCTCATCGACGAAGTGGCGCCCGACTATCTCAAGTGGGACAACAATTTCTGGATCAACTGCGATCGCTCCGGGCACACACACGGCCAGAGCGATGGGAATTTCTCGCACGTGACCGGGCTCTACGACGTGCTGGCGCAACTGCGCGCGCGCTATCCCGATCTGCTGATCGAGAACGTGTCGGGCGGCGGCAACCGGCTCGATCTCGGGATGATGCGCTACTCGGACGTCGGCTGGATGGACGATCGCAGCGCGCCGTCGGTGCACGTGCGCCACATCCTCGGCGGGCTCAGCGCGATCTTTCCGCCCGCCTACCTCCTGTCGTTCGTGATGGACCACGAGGCGGAGCCGCTGCTCGAGGGCTCGGATTTGCCGCTCTACTTCCGCAGCCGGTCGACTGGCGTTCTCGGGTTGTGCTTCCGGACCGGGCAATTCAGCGACGACGACCGGGCGCAGATGGCGAGCGAGATCGAGATCTACAAGTCCACGCGCGAGGCGCTCGGCCCCGCGGCGGCAACGCTCCTGACGCCGCAGGCCGCGGCCCAGGGCGGGCCGTCGTGGGATGTGCTGCAGTCGCGATCGGCCGGCGGCCGGACGATCGTGCTCTCCGCAATCCAGTGGAATGAGGCGCAGGACGAGGTGACGGTCAAGCCGCAGGGGCTGCGACGCCGCTCCACCTATACGGTGCGCTCAGTCGATGTCGGTGACCTCGGCACGGCAACCGGCGCCGAGCTGATGGCGGATGGCGTCACGGTCGTGCAGTCGCCGAACTCCGCCGCGCACATCATCGTGATTCGCCGACAGTGATCATTTCGAGGCGCCTGTTTAACCGCAGAGACCGCGGAGACCGCAGAGCAACCCTTTACTAGAAGCGTTTTTCAATTTCGTGCCGGACGTAGTGTCTGGCTTCAGCCGGACCGGCGTAGGGTCCGCCTAAAGGCGGACACTACATCGAACTGGAAAACGCCCTAAGTGTTAATGAATTGCTCGGCGGCCTCTGCGGTCTCCGCGGTTAAACAAGCGCAGGAGTCTAGGTACGCGCCGCGAAGGGATTCTCGTCGGCGCTCGGCCCGTAGATCGACGGCACCGGCACGTCGAGCAGCCGCAGGTAGACCGACAGCTGACCGCGGTGATGGATCCAGTGGTTCATCACGATCGTGCGCACCAGCGCGGCTTTCGGCATCGTCATCAGCGTCTGCTCGCCCGCCTTCGCCGACCACATGCCCTTGAGCCCCTCGTCGCCAAGGCGCGTGAGAATCTCCTTGCTGTTCGTCACGCTGCTGTCGTGCGCCGCGAGAATCTGATCGGTCGACTCCGGCGCCGGCGGCGTCTGGCCGCTGAACGTCGTCACATCCTCAGCCGCCCACCCGCAGATGACGCCAGGACTGGCTGCAACGTGCAGCGCAAGCGCGCCGAGCGACATCGACTTCGGATGCGGTTTCCACGCGAGCTTGTCGGACGGCACGCGTTCGAGCACCCGCCGCGTCGTCGATGCTTCGTTCTCGAATTCCTGCAGGAGCGCACTGGTCATGGACATGGTTCTTTCCTCCTCAATTGATTGGGGTGAAGGATTCTATGCCGCGTGGGCGTCTTTCGTGAAGCGGAATGCGGCGCCGGAATTCGGGGCGGAATCTTTACGCCGGCGTCACGCCGGCGCCTCTTCGTACCAGTCCTCGTGCAGCGACCACCCCGCGCACCGCAGGCACGACGTCCACCGCCACCGATGCGCGCAGCCGGGACAGTTCCCGCGTGTCTCGAACGTGTTCCAGATCGCGCCGCAGCTGGCGAACAGCGGCTCGGGACTGCCCTCGGTCCACACACACGACCACCGGCTCGAAGGCGCCGGCCGCCACGCGCACAGCGGACACCGGATGCGGCTGAAGATGTCCTCGTCCTCCGGCGCGACCTCCCGCGTCGTCGTCCGCGTCCGCGACAGGTTCCGTTTCAGCGCGTGGATCTCGTGCCGATCGTAGTGTCCGGCTTCAGCCGCACCGTGTCGTCCGTCGTGGCGTTCGTAGGGTCCGCCTTGAAGCGGACCGTGACATTCGTAGTGTCCGGCTTCAGCCGGACCCTGTTCTCGCATCTCTCTCACGCCGTCGCAAGCTCGTCGCGCACCGCCGCCGCGAGCTCGAACGATCGCAGCCGCGCGTGGTGATCGAAGATCTGCGCCGTCAGCATCAGCTCGTCGGCGCCGGTGCGTTCGATGATCGTCTTCAGCCCGTTGCGCACCGTGTCGGGCGAGCCGACGACGGCGTAGGCGAGCGCGTGATTGATCCCCGCCTGCTCCGCCACCGTCCACAACCCTTCCGTGCTGTCGAACGGCGGGTTCAGCGGTCCGGGGCGCCCGCGCCGCAGGTTGACGAACTGCATCTGCAGCGAGGTGAAGAGACGCTGCGCCTCGCGGTCGGTCTCCGCCGCGAAAACCGAGGCGCCAACCATCGCGTGCGGCTGCGCGAGTGATGGCGACGGCTTGAACTGGCCGCGATACAGGTGCAGCGCCGCCATCAGGTGATCCGGCGCGAAGTGCGACGCGAACGCGAACGGCAGCCCCAGCGCCGCCGCGAGCTGCGCGCTGAAGAGGCTCGAGCCGAGCAGCCAGATCGGCACGCGCAGCCCGGCGCCCGGCACCGCGCGGATCGACTGCCCCGGCTGCACCTCGCGGAAGTATCCCTGCAGTTCGAGGACATCGTCGGGGAACGTGTCGGCGTCCAGCGCGCCCCGCCGCAGCGCGCGCATGGTGTTCTGATCGGTCCCCGGCGCGCGGCCGAGGCCCAGGTCGATGCGCCCCGGGTATAAAGATTCGAGCGTCCCGAACTGTTCCGCGATGACGAGCGGCGCGTGGTTCGGAAGCATCACGCCGCCCGCACCCACCCGGATCGTCGACGTCCCGCCGGCGACGAAGCCGATGACGACGGCGGTGGCGGCGCTGGCGACGCCGGGCATGTTGTGGTGTTCCGCCAGCCAGTAGCGGCGATAGCCCCATTTTTCAGCGTGGCGGGCGAGGTCGAGGGTGTTGCGAAACGCATCGGCAGCCGAGCCGCCGACGACGATGGGCGCCAGATCGAGGACGGAGAAAGGGATCACGCCTCCATCATGGCATGCCTCGCGCGGCACTTCGCACGGGCGCGTCCCGCGACAAGTCTGGCACGCTTTTCGGCTCTCCGTTCGAATGCGCAACGACATCCAATTCGATGGACATCACCGCGCAAGTCTCGATCTTTACGGGGTTTCCGCCTTGACAGCCTCTGACGCAGCCGAAGAGAATACGCCCCATCTTCGCCACGCGAGGAAGACATCGGGACGCGGGAAGGCCGCGCCCCAGGAGGATAGAATGCGTCGACTCATTGCAGGACTGTGTGTCGTGCTGGTCGGCCTGTCTGCGCCGGCCTACGCACAGCGCACAACAGGAACGATCATCGGCGCCGTCACGGACGAATCCGGAGCCGTACTTCCGGGCGTAACCGTGACGTTAACCGGCGCTGGCGTTGCCGGCAGTCCGACAAGTATCACGAGCGAGACCGGCAACTACCGTTTTGTGTCACTGCCCCCCGGGGAATACAACCTGTCGTTCGTGCTTCAGGGGTTCGCGACCGTCAACCGCGAGAAAGTGGTCCTACCACTGGCGGAAACGGTTGAAATTCCCATCCAGATGAAGGTGAGCACCCTGCAGGAAACGGTGACCGTCACCGGCGATTCGCCGGTCGTCAACACCGCATCGGCCGAGGTCTCGACCAACTTCAACCGCGAATGGGTGGAAAGCGCGCCGCAGCGTCGCTTCACCTTCTTCGATCTGATCAACCAGGCGGCGGGCGTCAGCCCGGCCACCTCCACCAGCTCGCGATCGAGCGCCTTCGGCTCCTCGACCACCGAGAACTCGTACCAGCTCGATGGCACCGACTTCACCGCCCCTTCCACCGGTGCGGCGTGGCCGTGGCCGAACACGGATGCGATCGAAGAAGTGCAGGTCCTCTCGCTCGGCGCGTCGGCTGAATACGGCAACGTGCAGGGCGCGGTGTTCAACGTCGTCACGCGCCAGGGCAGCAACGAGTTCCACGGCGACGGCAACCTCTACTTCCAGCACGATAACCTCACCGGCCGCAATACCACGGACGCGCAGGACGGCGGGGAGCCGTACCACCGCGACGAGTTCAAGGACACGACCTGGCAGCTTGGCGGGCCGGTCAAGAAGGACAAGTTCTGGTTCTTCGGCTCGTTCCAGTACCAGAAGGACGCCGAGTCGCAGCCGGCCACGCCCGCGGAATTCCCGGCGGTGTCGTCGGCCAAGCGCGTCTTCGGCAAGCTGAACTACCAGGTGAGCGAGAACAACAAGGTTCAGTTCCAGTACCACGACGACTTCTACCGGATCCCGGGCCGCGCGACCGCGGTGACGGCGCCGTCGACGATCGGCGTCGAGAATGGCCACAACCCGTCGCCGGGCGTGATGTGGACGACCGTGGTCTCGAACAAGACCCTCGTCGAGGCGCGCTACTCCGGCTTCTACGGCGTCGACCACGGCGACCCGCTCGAAGCGAGCGAGCCTCGCGTCAAGCCGCGGTTCAACGACATCGACACCGGTGTGATCACAGGAGGCATCTACTCCTGGTACGACGGCAACGCCTGGAAATCGGCGTTCAGCGGAAAAGTGTCGCACTACGCCGAGAGCTTCATGGGCGGCAGCCACGACCTCAAGCTCGGCGTCCAGTTCGACAGCGGCGGCAGCGACTATGTCCTCGGGCCGAACGACTACATCTACACTTACGGCTCGACGCCGGCTTACGGTTACACGCAGCTGCCGTGGCACGAGGGTGGCCAGAAGAAGTCGCTCGGCTTCTACGTCGACGATACCTACCGGCTGGGCGGTCGTACCACGCTGAGTCTGGGCCTGCGCTACGACTGGAGCCGCGCGAGCATCCGATCGTCGCCGGTGCTCGATCCGTTAGGGAACGAGACGTCGCAGTCCACGCCGGCGCTCGACAACGTCTATACCTGGAACAGCGTCGCGCCCCGGTTTGGCCTGGTGTTCAAGCTCAACGACGCCGGAACATCAACGGTCAAGCTGCACGCGGGCCGCTACTACGGCGGCATCGTCACCAGCGAGTTCGACGATGTGTCGCCGGCGGTGACGCCGCGCTTCCTGTTCGACGGCACCTACGTCAACGGACGGCCGAATCCCGCCAGCCTGGAGCTGTTCTCGGATAACAGCAGCCTGGCTATCGATCCGGACTACAAGAACCCGGTGACCGATCAGTACATCGTTGGCTTCGATCAGGAGCTTGCGAAGAACCTCGGCCTGCAGGTGAGTTACGTCTACAAGCGCGGCGAGAACTACGGGGGCTGGAACGAAACCCAGGGTGTCTATGCACCTGTGACGTTCACGGATGGCGGACAGTCGTACACGGTCCAGCGCCTCCTCTCGGATCCCGGGGATCGTCTGTTCCTGCTGACCAACCCCGACCAGATGCATTCGCGCTATAACGGCGTCTCGATTCAGGCGCAGAAGCGAATGTCGAACCGGTGGCAGTTGACCGGCTCGATCGTCCTCTCGAAATCCGAGGGGCTGCTCGGTTCGAACCGTCCGACGACGAGCAGCGTCACGCCGACGCCGCTCGCGAGCCAGACGGCGACGGCCGGCACCTTCGGCCAGAACCCGAACGACTTCGTCAACGCCGACGGCGGCCGCCTGATCGGCGACCGACCGTTTGTCGGCAAGCTGCAGATGCTGTACGAAGCGCCTTGGGGCATCATCCTGGGTGTGAACTACATGCACCAGGACGGGCGCCTCTACGGCCGGCAGATCCGGGTTCCGAACCTCGGGATCACGACGGCGATCTGGGCCGATCCGCTCGACGGCAGTCTGCGCGTGCCGGACTGGAATACGTTCGACGTCCGCATCCAGAAGGATTTCGCGGTCGGCGGCACGGCGAGGATCGGCGTGTTCGGCGACATCCTCAACCTGACGAACATCGACGCGAACGAGAGCGTGGCGAGCCAGAACGGAGCGGCGACCAACTTCGGCGTGCCGACCCGCTATCTGTATCCGCGCCGCCTGATGCTCGGCGCAAAGGTGCGCTTCTAGCTCGCGTCGTTATTCGTAGATCAATCGCAGGGGCGGGCCTTCAGGCCCGCCCCTTTTTTTCATCGCGCCGCCTTTCACTCCCTGCTTTCAGCGACGTGTACTCGACACAGAGGACACAAAGGAATGTTTCTTCACGATCACGGCGAGCCGCTCGTCGTCGTCATTCGTGGGGCAGCCCTTCAGGGCTGCCTCTGCACGAGCACCGTCAAAGAGCCTTTGTGTCCTTTGTGTTCGGTACGCGGTGAATGACTGCCACCGGCCTGTGTCGAGCTGTGTGTGAAGCGCTGCTGCGGCCCTACCGCCGCTGTTGCTCCAGCGCCGCGAGATTTCCGGCGATGTTGGGATCGTCGGGAAACCGCTGCCGCGCCGCCCGCAGGATCGCAATCGCCGCATCGTCCTCCCCCGCCTGCGCGAGCGCAAATGCGAGCGCGTTCGGCACTGCCGGCTCGTTGACACCCTGATCGAGCGCCGCCTGCAGATGCGGCCGCGCGGCAGCCACTCGTCCGTTCTCGAGAAGCGCCATCCCCAGTGCCGCCTGCGAATGGGTCCGCCTCGGATCGAGCCTCACCGCTTCGGTGTAGCGAGCGATCGCGCTGGTCAGATCGCGGCTCGCCGCCAGCCGGTTCCCTTCTTCTTCCAGCCGCGCCGCTTCCAGCAGATCGCGGTTGCGGCGTCCCGCCTCATGGTGCGGCACAATCGTCAGTAGCTGCTGGTAGCGCTTCATCGCCTCGTCGCGCTGCCCCGCCTCGGCCAGGGCCGCGCCGAGGTTGTAGAGCGCCACGTCGTTGCGCGAGTCGAGTTCGACCGCGCGAGTCCACAGCGTCACCGAGTCGCGCCAGTAGCCGATCTGCCGCCAAGTGACCAGCGCGAGAACCGCGACTGCCGCCAGGCCGACGATGCCGAGCGCGGTCTCTGTGCCCTGGCCCCGCCCTACCTGCCCGACCCGCCCTGCCTGCCCACCCACCTGCCCCACCCGCCCCACCTGCCCCACGCGAGCCAGGATCGCAGCGAGCGCAGCAGCGAGCGCCACCGACAGCGCGACGCCGGGCATATAGCTATAGCGATCCGCCGTCGCCTGCAGTCCGCTCGGAACCAACCCCATCGCCGGCGCAAGCAGTAGCAGGTATGCCGCCCACGCACCGGCCAGAAGCGGAGCTCGGTGTCGCCACCGCCACGCCGCAGCCGAGACGAGCACGATGCCGCCGACGCCAAGCACGATCGCGAGCGCGTCGGTTTGCGGCGTGAGCGCAAGCGGATCGAGTGGGGTCAGGCGTTCGGGCCAGATCGTCCGCCAGAGGTAGCGCCACGGCGCCGTCGCCGCAAGCGTCAGCCGCGCGCCAAGTCCAACCTCCGCGAGCGTGGCCGTGAGCCGCGCAGACGACTCCGCGAGCGCCGCCGCCGCCGCGCCAGCGAGCGCCAACAGCAGCGCGACCAGTTCTCGCCTCGTCGACGGGCGCCGAATCAACCAGAGCACGACGGGCAGCGCCAGCGCCAGCGGCCGCGAGAACAGCGACAGCTGGACGAGGATCGCCGCCGTCAAGGCCCAGCCGTCGAGCCAGGCCAGCGTTGCGAGCAGAGCGAACAGCAGTGCGAGCGAGTACGGCATCGCGCTCGCCCACGCGACCGGTTCGACCCGCAGCGGGTGCACCGCCCACACGAGCGCCGCCAACGCAGCGACGTAGTGTTCGGCTTTCGCCGGACCGTGATCAGACTCGTTGTAGGGGACGGCCTTCCAGGCCGTCCCAGTGCGCCATATCAACATCCAGACCATGCCGGCGCACAGCGCGTGAAGCGCGACGTTGAGTCCATGCGCGGCGGACGGCATCAGGCCGAGCGTTCGATCGACACCAATCCATGTCACCCAGGCCAGCGGCTGGTAGTGCTCCATGAACCGCGTCGTGAACGCCCATGCGATCGGACCGTCCGCGCGCAAGGCATCGTTGCGCACGAACACGTCCTGGTCGTCCCAGTTCAGGAAGGGAAAGCCGAGCAGCGGAACGAACGTGACGAACGTCAGCAGCGCGACGAGTGCGGCGGCGGTGTACGCGCCGGCTCGCCTACCGCCTGCCATCCGTGGGCTCGGCGAGGCGCTGGCGCGCCGGGAGGAACCCCATCGCCGCCGCGCGCTGGAACTGCGCCACCGCCTCGTCGCGCCGTCCGAGGCGCTGGAGCGCGAGCCCGCGGTTGTAGACGTACTGCGCGTTGTCGGCGTCGCGCGACGCCGCCTCGCCAAACGCATGCTCCGCCTCGGCGAGCTTGCCCGACCCGCCGAGCACCATGCCGAGCGAGTTCCAGTACGAGGCGGGCGCCGGGTCGATCTCGATCGCCTGCCGCATCAGCTGCGCCGCTTCGTCCGGCCGGCGCAGATCGCGGTAGACCTCGCCGAGCTGGATGCGCGCGAGCGCGTCGCGCGGCGCCATCGGCAGCAGCTTCTCGTAGGCCGCGGCGGCGCCGCGCAGGTCGCGAAGCGCCACGCGGCTCTCGGCGATCCCGCGCCAGGCGGCGCTGTAGGTCGGCAGCTTCTCGAGCGCCTTCGTGTAGGCGCCTTCAGCCTCGCGCCACCGCTTGAGCGCCGTGAACGCGCGGCCGCGGTAGTAGTTCACCTCGAAGCTGTCGACGCCGCGGCGTGTCAGCCCGCCAAGGCGATCGAGCGTTTCCGCCGGCCGCCCCTCGCGCAGCGCCGTCAGCCCCTGGCGCATCAGCGTGTTCAGCACCTTGTAGTCTTCGAGCTTGTCTTTCGGATCGGCGCCGGACGCCTTCGTCTCGGTCGGACCGCCGGGGCTGAGATAGCCGAGCGCGCCGAGCTTCTCGAGCAGATCGGCCGGCACCGACGAACGGGCCGCGTCGCTCGTCGCCGCCTGCTGCTCGAGGCGCAGCCGCCCTTCGAGCCCCGCGCGCAGCGCGCGGGCGCGCGCCGGCTCCTGCGGCGCCAGGTTGTTCGCCTCCGCCGGATCGCGATCGAGATCGTAGAGCTCCGGCCGCGGCGCGAGGATGTACTTCCAGCGTCCGTCGCGGACCGTTCGCAGATCGCTCCAGCCGTAGTGGATGAGCGGAACCAGCGACTCGGCGAACGACGGCTCCTCCTCGATCTTCTCGCCGCGCAGCGCCGCCGCCAGGCTTCTGCCGGCGCCGGTTGGTGCGTCGGCGCGGCGGATGCCGGCCAGATCGAGGAGTGTCGGAAACAGATCGACCGAGCGCGTCAGCGTGTCGAGCCGCGTTCCCGCTGTCACCCCTGGGCCGCGAAACACCAGCGGCACACTCAGCGTCGACTCGTAGACGAAGTAGCCGTGCACGTCCTCACCGTGCTCGCCCAGCCCTTCGCCATGATCCGAGGTGACGACCACCAGCGTGTTGTCGAGCCGGTTGGCATCCCTTAGCGTGGCGATCATCTGGCCCACGAGCTCGTCCGAGTACGCCACCTCGCCGTCGTACGGACGATCTGCATACGCCACCGCGTAGCGGCCCGGCGGCTCGTACGGGTCGTGCGGATCGTAGAGGTGCACCCAGGCGAAGAACTTCGGGTGCTCCTTCATCCACGCGATCGCCTCGCCGGTGGCGACGTCGCCCCGCTTCTGAATCGTGTTGAGGAACCTCGCATCGTCTTCGCCGATGTCGAACTTGTCGCTGTAGTGTTCGAAGCCGCGAGCCAGCCCCGACTGGCGCGTGAGCACGACAGACGACACGAACGCCGCGGTTGAAAATCCCTGATGCTGGAAGTGCTCCGTCAGCAGCGGCACGTCCGGCGCCAGCGCCGGCGCGACGTTGTCGCGGATGCCGTGCTCGGCCGGATAGCGGCCGGTGAAGATCGAGATGTGCGACGGCCGCGTCAGCGGCACGTGTACCGTCGAGTGGCGCGCCCAGGCACCCTCGCGAGCCAGGCGGTCGATGTTCGGCGTCTCGACGTTCTTCGCACCGTAGATGCCGATGCGATCGGCGCGAAGCGTGTCGATGGTGATGAAGAGAACGCTCGAGGCTGCAGCCGCCGCCGGCTGCTTGCCCGGCGCGTCAGCGCGCGAGCATCCCGGAGCAATCGCTGCGAGCCCGAGCGCCAGAACTATCGCCAGCCGTTGAATCACATCCCGCCACGTTCGAGGCGACGCCCGATTGCGACCTGGCGCGCCGCGTCGCGCTCCCGTCCCGTCCGCGTGTAGACGTCGGCGAGGACGTAATGGCCGAGCGGCCGCACGTCCGGCGCGGCATCGGACGCCAGCCCTTTCAACGCCGCGGCCTCGGCGCCCTGCAGGTCGCCGGTGTCGAGCAGCGCCTTGGCGAGGTACAGATATCCGCTGCCGAACGACGGACTTGCCTCCACCGCCGCGCGAAAGTGCTGCGCCGCGTCCTTCGCGCGCCCGATGCGCGACAGGATTTTTCCCAGGTTGAAGTGCGCCTGGTAGACGTTTGGGTGCGCTTTCAGTTCGGCCTCGTACGCCTCTGCGGCCTTCGCCGTGTCGCCCCGCGCCTCGTGCAGCACCCCGAGGTCGTAGTTCGCCATCGCCAGATCAGGCTTGAGGCGCAGCGCCTCGCGCAGGTTCTTCTCGGCCTCGTCGTGTCGAGAGAGCTGGATCTGGCTCTCCCCCAGCTTCAGGAGAAAGGCCGGCCGATCCACGTTCGAAGCGAGCGCGGTCGAGAGCGCCTTTTCAGCGTCCTTGTAGTCGCCGCGGCGCATCCAGATGTCGGCGAGCTGCCATTGCGCCTTCGTGCTGCGCGGGTTCATCTGCAGGACGCGCTCGAATCCCGCTTCTGCCGCGTCGAGGCGCTCGGCCTGCTTGTAGGCCAGCGCCAGCGCGAACGCCGCATTTTCGTGGCGATCGTCGAGCTTGAGCGCGCGCTGATAGGCGTCGATCGCCGCATCGGTCCGGCGCCCCTTGACGTGCAGGTTGCCGAGCATCACGTAGGCCTCGACGACCTCGCCGTCCTCCTTCAGCACGCTCTGAACCTTGGCAATCGCATCGTCCACGCGTCCCGCCACCGAATCGCTGCCCGCGAGCTTGAGCAGGTTGTAGAGGCCAATCTTGTCTTTCGGGTCGCCGCGCTGACGATCCTCGAGGGTCTGCGGGCTGACGCTGCCGCCGACGTAACCCAGCGCGCGCAGCCGCTCCTCGACGTCCGGATCGACCGGCTGCGGCGTCTGCGCCTTCGAGGCGACGGCCGTCTTCGCCGTCATCTCGCCGAGCGCACGCTCGAGCGCGGCGACCCGCTGCGGGTTGGCCGGCGCCAGGTTCGTGTGCTCGCCCGGATCGGTCTGCAGATCGTAGAGCTCGCGCCGCGGCGCGGCGATGAACTTGTAGCGCCCGTCGCGAACCGCGGTCAGCTCGCTCCAGCCGTAGTGGTAGCGCGGATACCAGCTCTCGGACAAGGCCAGGAGGTCGAGCCGCTCGCCGCGCGCTGCCGGCATCAGGCTCTGTCCCTGCACCGCCGGGGGAATGGCCACGCCCACGGCTTCGAGCACCGTTGGCATGATGTCGACGATGCGGACCTGATCGGCCGGGGCGCGTGGCTGGATGCCCGGACCAGTCAGAATCAGCGGCACCTGCGTCGTCGCGTCGTAGACGAAGAATCCGTGCTGCTGCTCCTGGTGTTCGCCGAGCGACTCGCCGTGATCGCCCGTGACGACGATGATTGTCCGTGCGCGCGCGTCGCCGAGCGCGTCGAGCAGTCGCCCGAGCTGCGCGTCCGCGAACGCCACCTCCGCGTCGTACGCACCCTGCATCGTCCGCGGAAAACGCGACGCATAGGCCTCCGGCGCCGCATACGGCGAGTGCGGGTCGTACATGTGGACCCAGGCGAAGAACGGCTGCTCTGACTTCTCCCGCAGCCACGCCGTCGCCTGATCCACGACTTCGTTCCCCGGCCGCTGCGCCGCATCAATTCCAGCCGCGAGCTCGTACTTCGACAGGTCGAAGTTGTCGAAGTAGGTGTCGAACCCCTGCGCGATCCCCCACCGTCGGTCGAGGACGAACGCGCTGACGAAGCCGCCGGTGCGGTAGCCCTGCCCCTTCAGCACCTCGGCCAGCGTCGTCTGCTCATCGCCGACGTAGAACTGGCCGTTGTCGCGGACGCCGTGGAAGGTCGGGAACGTGCCGGTGAACAGCGACGCGTGCGCCGGCAGCGTCAGCGGCGCGACCGTCGTCGCCTGCGCAAAGCGCAGCCCGCGCGCGGCGAGGCCGTCGAGGATCGGGGTCTGCGCGGCGGCGTAGCCGTAGGAGCCGACGCGATCCGCGCGGAGCGTATCAATCGAGACGATCAGGATGTTCGGCTTGCGAGCGGTGCGTGTCGACAACCACGCGCCCACGAGGGCGGAGATAAAGAGGACGGCAACTGCTGCGGGAACGGCCCTGCGCACTGCCCGAATTGTACCTCGCGGGTCACCCAGGCGCCCGAGTCGGCGACGCGATCGTGACAGGTCAACGGCTGCCGCCTTGCCCGCGTCCGAATAGGGCCGGCGCCTGCGCCGTTTCCAGCCTGATCGCCGTCATGTGATTGGCCAGAAGATTTCGTTTTGCTCGATCTCCTGAAAGCACTCGTCAGCCGTCAGCTTACGGCAGACGGTGAACCACTTGCCGGTGTGTCGGAAGTAGGCGAGGTCGAACCTGCCGAAACCTGTCAGCGTCATTCGCGTCTGGCGGACAACGAAATCCTCTTCAAGTCGACGGCTTTGGGCGCGGTAGCGAACGGTGAGGTAGAAGGCCTTGCCGCGCCACTCCGAGAACACGGCGATCGGGTAGTTGAAGGGACCTGGATTCTGCGCACGCAATTCGAGAACCCTCGAGAACTTCGCGGTCAGCCAGGTCTCGGCCCACCGATCGACTTGCCGACGCAACAGTGCCGGGACTGATATTGCGGCCATCGGATTATTCGCTAACGTGTTGCCCGCGGAACATCGTCAGCTCTCAGGTGCTCGATCGCCCATCGTGGCGACGAGATACGTATGCCGTCCTCGCTGATCATGCCTCATCGTCCTCCCGGACAAGGCGAATCGACGCGCAGATCTCCTGGAACGGCAGGCGGTCGAGGCCCTTGAACATGCGTCGTGGGCTCCGACAGCGCGGGCGCGCGCAGAATGCCAGATTATCAGCAAGGCCTTGAGGGTCGTGCGGCCTGCTCGAGGCCGCGTAGAGGCGACGCAGCTGCGAAGATGCGAAGGCCTTTGCGACGTATGCTGGAGTCCGCAGCGGCGCAATCAATCCTGTGTCCCCGCGGCGCAATCGCGTGTGCCCCGCCTGAGGAGAGTATCTTGAGGCATCTTACTCGCGTGGCGGTTTTCGCGCTGGTCGTGTTCTCCGCTGTCCAACCCGGCGCAGCGCAGTCGGCGGCGGACGAGCGTTCGATCCGCGACGTCGCGGACCGGTTCAAGGTCGCCTGGAACAGTCACGATATGAACGCGCTCGGCGCCATCACCACCGACGATGTGGACTTCGTCAACGTGGCCGGGTTGCACTGGAAGGGTCGAGAGCAGGTCGTCAGGGAACACGCC
>Ga0207701_10003608_pt1 | contig 15857 bp, 9 predicted proteins | sample KBSSwiSSwithPhiX_FD_184294 | JGI IMG/M metagenome (GOLD analysis project Ga0207701, IMG submission 184294) | Switchgrass rhizosphere bulk soil microbial communities from Kellogg Biological Station, Michigan, USA, with PhiX - S5 (SPAdes) (version 2) | ecosystem: Environmental > Terrestrial > Soil... | reverse complement strand
CGAAGGCGACGAAAGCGACGGCACGTTGCGCTGCTTTCATCCCGAGCACGCACTCATTCTAAACATCGAGGAAGAACACCTCGATTTTTATCCCGATCTTGCGGCTATCGAAAAAGTGTTTGCGCAACTGATCGATCAAACCAGCGGAAGCGTTCTCTACAACGTTGACGATCCAAACACCGCGCGATTATGCGGCAAGCGCAAACACGCAGTCTCCTACGGATTTTCTGAGCAGGCGGATTACCGTGGAACCGACGTCGAGCTGCGAAATTTTGGTTCATCCTTTTTAGTTTTTCGCCGCGGCGAGAAACTCGGGCAGGCGACCCTCAATGTTCCGGGAGAACACAACGTCCATAACGCGCTTGGAGTAATCGCGCTGGCTTCCGAGCTTTCTATTCCGTTCGACAAGATCACGGCATCGCTTCGGAAATTCGAGCACGCGCGCCGCCGGTTCGAAATCAAATACGCGAGCGACAGGTTTCTGCTCGTCGACGATTACGCGCATCACCCGACGGAAATTCGTGCCACGCTTCGCAGCGCGAAATCGATCGGACGGCGGCGTCTCGTCACGATGTTTCAGCCGCACCGTTACTCACGAACAAAAGCGCTGTGCCGCGACTTTGGCAGCGCCTTCGACGATGCCGACCGGGTTGTGATCACAGATGTGTATCCTGCCAGCGAGCCCCCAATTCCCGGAATCACCGGTCAAACTATTGTCGATGAAATCGTGCGACACTCGCACCATGGAGTCGCTTATCAGCCACAGCTGCAATCGGTACATCGTGACGTGGGAAATATGCTGGAGGCCGGCGATCTTGTTTTGAGTCTCGGCGCAGGCAACATCCACGAGCAACTGGAGATCCTCGCCGCGGATCTCGTGGTCGCCGAAAAACTAAAAGCGATTGTGGGCGAAGAGGGTGAGGTCCGCCTTTACGAGCCGCTGTCGAACCATACGACACTGCGCGTTGGCGGTCCCGCGCAGTTTTGGGTCGAACCGCGCACCGAACAGGCTTTCGCGGAACTGATTCGCTTTTGCGACGACGAACACCTGCCGCTGTTCGTTATCGGGCGAGGTTCGAATCTTCTCGTCCGCGACGGTGGCATCCGTGGGGTAGTCGTTCATCCGCACGGCGGCGATTTCGACAAAATTGAGGTCGCCGGGTACGAAATCACGGCAGGCGCAGGGGTAAAGTTGAGGCAGGTGGCTTACACCGCGCGCGCGGCAAATCTCGGCGGACTCGAATGGATGGAAGGAATTCCGGGCACAGTCGGCGGAGGATTGCGCATGAATGCCGGCGCGATGGGGGCGCAAACTTTCGAGAACGTCACGCGTATTCGTTATCTAGACGCCGAGGGAAATTCGCACGTCAAGAACCGCGATGAGTTGGAAGTTTTTTATCGCCGGTTCCCACTGCTCGAAAAGAACTTTGCAATCTCTGCGACCTTCTGCGGACAACCAGCCGAGCGCGCACAAATCGATATGCGTTTGCGCGAATCGCAGGAGAAACGGCGCACGACCCAGCCAGCCGCCAAAAGCGCAGGCTGCATTTTCAAAAATCCTGCCACGATTCCAGCCGGCAAATTGGTGGACGAATTAGGGCTGAAGAATTCTCGGGTCGGAAACGCGCGCGTGTCGCGTGTACACGGCAACTTTATCGTGAACGATGGCGACGCAACGGCATCGGATGTGCTGGAATTGATTGATGACATCAAGAGCGTCGCGAGGAAAAAGCGCGGAATCGAGTTGGAAACCGAAGTGGAAATCGTGGGAGAACCGGAATGAAGAATTTCGTTGTCATTCTGAGTGGAGTGAAGCGAAGCGAAACGAAGTCGAAGAATCCCGTTGAATCGCTGTTGACGTCGTTCCACGGGGTCCCTCGACTTCGCTCGGGATGACGGGAAGGAGCTTATGACAGATCTACCAAAGAAAATTGCAGTGCTCATGGGTGGGCCGGGATCGGAGCGAGAGGTTTCGCTTGCGACCGGGCGAGGTGTGGCAAAAGCGCTTCGGTCGTTAGGCGCCGCAGTGGTGGAAATCGACGTGCGCGACGAAAACTTCCAACTGCCAAACGATGTAGATCTCGCATTCATTACGATTCACGGGACCTTCGGCGAGGACGGAGAGCTCCAGAAAATTCTGGAAGACCGCGGCGTCCGCTACACTGGTGATGGCGTCGAAGGAAGCCGCAATGCGTTCGACAAAATCTTGTCCAAAGAAAAATTTCTCGAACATAACGTTGCGACGCCGGAATCGGAAGTGATCGACGCGGGCCGGCGTCCGAAAATGCCCGTCCCGCTGGTGGTGAAACCAGCGCGGCAGGGCTCGACGGTGGGTGTCGTCATCGTCAAAAACGAAAGCGAGCTCGATGCGGCGATGAAAGAAGCCGCAAAGTACGATCGCAAATTGCTAGTGGAAAAATTTGTATCCGGGCGCGAATTGACGATAGGTATCCTCGGTGATCAAGCCCTGCCGATTATTGAAATAATTCCAAAGGGCGGCTTTTACGACTTCAATACCAAGTACCCGTTCCTGAATCCGACGGCTGGTGCGAGCGCGCAGCACGTTTGTCCGGCAAATATCGAAGCGACGCTGACGAAAAAAATTCAGGAGCTGGCGCTCCAGGCATTTCGTGCCCTTGGCCTGGGGGTTTACGCCCGCGTCGATGTGATCTTGTCGAACACCGGCGAACCGTTTGTGCTGGAAGCCAATACGATCCCTGGGATGACCGAAGCTAGTCTATTACCCGAGGCGGCCGCGGCAGCGGGTATCGGTTATCCTGATCTTTGCGCACGGATCATTGCGCTTTCACAGGTTCGCCAACGCTCTGGCGAGCAGGCGCGGGTCAAAACAAAAGGAAAACGATGAGTTTTCGCCAAAAAACTTCCCGAACGCGCAATCGGCGACTGTCCAACGTGCGGCAACGTCGGCAGCAACACCTGCTCGATGTGAAAGTTCGTTCCCGACGAGCGACGCAGCACCGCATTCGTAGCGCGATGGGCGTGTTGTGGAAGGTGGCCCTGTTCGTGATCTTGTGCGTAGCCGGCTACGCAGGTGCGCGCGAAGGTGTAAAACGCCTTGTCTTCGAAAATCCAGATTATCGCGTTCAAACGATCGAATTGCAGACCGACGGCACGCTTCAGCGCGAGCAGGTGCTAAAGGCAGCGGATCTGCACGAGGGCGCAAATATCTTCGGCGTGAACCTGGCGCGTATGCGCGATCGTATACAGCAGCTTCCTCAGGCCGACGAAGTCGAGATCGTGCGAAAATTACCCAGCGAAATCGATATTCGCATTGTGGAACGAAAGCCCGTCGCCTGGATCACCAGCGAAACGGAAATTAACGATCCATTTGCATCGGATGCTGCCTTTTTGGTGGGCGCGCGGGGTGTTTTGATGAAACAAAAAAAATTGCTGCCCGAATATCTGGGACTGCCGCTGATCGTAGGGTGTTCCAGCGAAGGACTCGAAGCGGGGAAAGTTGTCGAATCGCCCGAAGTAAAAACTGCGCTGGACTTGCTGCGTCTCACCGAGAGCAGCTTTTTGCAAACGCGATTTCAGATTCGCGAAATCGATATTTCGAAAAATTATCGTCTCCTGGTGACCGACAAAAATCGTAGTCGCGTCATGTTTGGTTTGAACGATCTCGAAGGGCAACTGCGGCGGCTGCAAGTGTTCCTCGACTACTGCGATAACACCAAACAGGAACTGGAAACCTTGAACCTCGTCGCGCAACGCAACATTCCCGTGACGTTTACCAGTCCGGCGGCGGATGTGATCAACGACACACTGGAGCCCGCTGTCGAGCCGCGGATCATGAAAGCAATCCCGGTCCACGCATCGGAAAACCGAAGTCACCAGGACTCTGGTACACAACAAACGGGATCAGCAGCGCCGAAACCGCGCGCTGCTTCTGCGCCCCCTCCAAAAGCAATTCGTAACCAACAAAAGAAAGCCGAGTAAAATGGCGAACAATGATTTGATGGTCGGTCTCGAGATTGGGACTTCCAAGATCTGCGTGGTTGTCGGAGAAGGCCGACCCGATGGCACGCTAAAAATCCTGGGCGTAGGCCAGGCGCCATCCCGCGGCGTGCGCAAGGGCGAGATTGTTGATTTTGAAACGGCAATGAAATGCGTGCACGAAGCGGTTGTCGATGCCGAACAAAAAAGCGACGTGATGATCAAGAGTGTTTACGTCGCTGTCGCCGGATCACACCTGCACAGCTTTAACAATCGCGGATGCGTAATGCTGGCAGAGGACCGCGATGAAATTGATGAGCAGGATGTGGAGGACGTAAGAATTAATGCACGCGAAGTGAGCATCCCTGCGCAAAACGCGTTCCTGCATTCTCTCATTCAACATTACCAGGTCGACGGACAGCAGGGCGTCCTGAACCCGGTCGGGATGCTCGCGGAAAAACTGGAAGCCGATTTTCACATCATTCACGGCGTGCGCACCCGGATTCAAAACACCATTCGATGCGTGAAAGAACTGCCGCTGGACGTGGAGGATGTAGTTTTTAGCGGCCTGGCTTCTGCGCAGGTTGTGCTGACCCAGCAGGAAAAGGATCTCGGTGCGCTCGTGCTCGATATGGGCGGAGGAACGACTGATTACGTGTTGTACTCTGAGGGCGCGGTGCGACAAAGCGGTTGTCTGGCCGTAGGCGGCGACCACATCACGAATGATATCTCCATGGGTCTGCGCATCCCGATGGCGCGCGCGGAGAAATTAAAAGTCGAAGAGGGCAGCTGCGTTTTGGGAAATTGTTTGCCAGGCGAAATGATTTTGCTGAAGGACGATTCCGGCTTTGCCGGAAAAGAGATCGACCGCGAAACATTGAACACCATCATTCACCTGCGCCTGCGCGAAGCTTTTGAGTTGCTCAAGCGCAGACTCGAAGAAGAACCGTATCTCGGCTATCTGGGCGCCGGCGTTTTCGTTACCGGCGGCTGCAGTCTTCTGAACGGAATCGATCATCTCGCGTCGGAGATTTTCGACATACCGGCCAACCTGACGCACGCGCAGGCCGCATGGGGTGTGACGTCTGCAGTGGAAAATCCCCAGTTCTCTACAGCAATTGGCTTGGTCAAGTTTGCGCAAGTGATGCACACCGACCGGCCGCCTCGGAGGTTTGGGCGGCTTTTTGGAAAAATTTTCAGCGGAAAACGATGAGAATTCGAACGGAGCGTGTAACCAAATTGTCATCCCGAGCGGAGCGAAAGCGCAGTCGAGGGAGCCCGTGGAAGAAGTTTGCGGTAACGCACCGGGATTCCTCGACTTCGCTCGGAATGGCGGCTGCGCGGCGCGCAGCTGCAGAATTGGCAACAGGAAGACCATCATGATTCAGCTTAACAAAAACTACAGTCTCCCAGAACGCTTGGCAGAATTTATTCCGATCAAAATCGTCAGCGTCGGTGGAGCGGGTTTGAACGCGCTCGACCGCATCGTACTTGACGGATTGGAGAGAGCCGATGTGGTCGCCATGAACACCGATGTGCACTCACTGACGAGTTCAGTCGCGACGCGCAAGGTGCAACTGGGTCGTAGTGTGTCACGTGGCTTGGGTGCAGGCGGCGACCCCGATGTCGGCTATCAAGCAGCCTTGGAATCGGCCGACGAAATTCGCGAAGCGCTGGCTGATGCGAGTGTGATTTTCATTTGTGCAGGGCTCGGCGGTGGCACGGGGTCGGGCGCGGCGCCGTACATTGCACAAGCGGCCCGTGATGCCGGGGCGCTGGTTATCGCTTTTGTGACTCTTCCATTTGGATTTGAAGGCAAACGGCGCAACGCGCAGTCGCGCGAGGCGTTGGCCCGGCTCAGCGAATTTGCGCACGCGGTGGTCTGTTTCGAGAACGATCGAATGGCCGATCTGACTTCGCCGCAGGCGGGAATTCATCAGGCCTTCGCATTGGCGGACATGACCATTAGCCAAAGCGTGCGATCAATCGTGAACCTTATCCAGCGGCCGGGACTCATTCGCATCGGGTTCGATGACTTGCTCGCAGCCCTGCGCACACGCAACAGCCGTTGCGTGTTTGGCTACGGCGAAGCCGATTCGGACAATCGCGCGCATGAAGCGCTTAAGCAGGCGCTAAAAAACCCGTTGATGGATCGTGGACGGATGTTGGCAGACGCGACGCACGTGCTCGTGCAGGTGGCTGGCGGACCGAGCGTGACGCTCTCCGAGGTTGAAATCCTCATGCAGGAACTCGGGCGTCACGTTAGCGATCAGACGCAAATTCTGTTTGGCGCAGTCGTGGACGCAAGGCTCGGAGACCGATTGAGCGTTACGATCATCAGCTCGCTTTCAGAAGAAGAGGATGCAGTTTTGACACATCACGCGCCGAGCAGTGCGTCCGCCGTGTCTCAAGTTCGAGAAAGCTACCAAGCGGCAACAGCCGAACCTGAAATTCAATCTGAAGAACCGACTGTCGAAGTTCAACCTCTCGCGGAAACGATTCCGTTCGAACAAACTGTCTCGGCGGAAGCGCCACCAGTCGCAACGTCCATCCCTATCGAATCGCCCGTGGAAACGGCTCGTAACGGCGAGCCCGAGCCCCCGACCACCACGCCGCAGGAGAAACCGGTCCGGTGGAAGGAAGAGAAGGCGCCGGCCGAAAAATCAGCGACGCCGGCTAAGCAGGAAGTCCTGCAATTTGAGCCCGTGACACGCGGGCGCTTCGAAAAAAGCGAACCGACAATCATCGAAGGCGAAGACCTCGATGTCCCGACGTATCTTCGGAAAAACATCAAAGTGAAGTGATGCTTCGCAGCCGTTGAAGCGTTAGATCGTTACACCGTTACATCGGAATCCGCCCTCTAACGATTCAACGATTTAACGAATCACGTAGGCTTGGCCTACTTCTTCATCAGATCCAGCACAGCAGTCGTCATTGCCACAACGGCTGTTCGAATCGCTGGTTCGGGAACGGGCGCAAATTTGCTCGAATGCAGGGTTGGCAATTCCTTCCCCGCCTTTTTGAACTCCGCGATCTTCGTTGCATCCACCGCGCCGAAGTGAAAATTAACCGCCGGAATGGAGTGGTCCGGCAGGTGGTATTCGGAAAAGTCTTCGCCACCCATCACGGGATCGATGATCTCGACGTTTTCATCGCCTAATGACTTTTTCCAAACAGCGACCAGCCGCTTCGTGAGTTCGGGATCGTTGTACATCGCAGCCGTAATGAAATCTTTGGACACCGTTACAATTGGAGACAAATCCGCGGGTATTCCGGCGGCTGCAGCGCAGCCTTTTGCAATCCGATCGATATCTGCAAGCACGCGCTCGCGCACATCCGGTTTATAAGTGCGCACTGTAAGCTCCATCTTCACTTCATCCGGGATGATGTTGTGTTTGGTTCCTCCGTGGATTGATCCCACCGTGATAACAACCGGATCGAGGGGATTATTTTGCCGGCTTACGATGGTCTGCCACGCATTGATAATTTCCGCTGCGAGGACGACCGGATCCTTAGTCTTGTGTGGATAAGCGCCGTGCCCGCCGATGCCCCGTACGGTAACATCGACCGAATCAACGTTTGCGGACGCATAAGCTTCCGTTACGGCGATGTGGCCGGTTTGAACATCGGCTTTGTCATGAAAGCCAAGCGCAAAATTGGGTTTTCCGAATCGGTCGTAGAGCCCGTCTTTTAGTAGAGCGCGTGCACCGGTACCAATCTCCTCTGCTGGTTGCGCCACGAACACGATCGTGCCGTGCCATTGATCCTTTAACTTTCCGAGAGCGCGCGCGGTGCCGATGAAAGCCGCAATATGTGTGTCATGCCCGCAGGCATGCATTACATGAACGTCTTTACCCTCATCGTTTTTGGCAACGACCTTGCTGGCGTACGGTAGACCAGTCTCTTCTTGTACAGGCAACGCATCCATGTCCGTTCGCACAAGCACCGTCGGCCCATCGCCATTCTTCATCATTCCAACCACTCCGTAAGGCTTGTGCTTGGAGTTTTGATATTTTCCGAGATGCTCTGTGACCTCACAGCCCGCCGCGCGCAATTCTTTCGCGACTAACGCTGCGGTTCGCTCCTCTTGTCCGGATAATTCCGGGTGACTATGAACGTCTTTGTAGATCGCAACCAAAGCGGGAAGCTCAGCGTCAGCGAGCGATTGCGGCGTTTGCTGCGCGAAAATGAGAGGCGCAATCCACATCGACAGCAACAAAATCAACAACGAACGGATCTTCATTCCGGATTTATATTCACAGATTTCGCAGATTGCCGCAGATTTTATTTTGTCATCCCGAGCGGAGCGAAGCGCAGTCGAGAATGGAGCGGCTGGGAAGCCGTGACATCGAGGGGAAGGCCGGAGGCTGAGCGAAAGGAAATGAGCGAATCAAATCCCGCGGAATTACCGAGACGTATCGCCACGGGATTCCTCGACTTCGCTCGGAATGACAGCAGCTTATGTAAATGGAATTTGAGAAGAACACGCTGCTTTTCGGCGCGGACCCGACGCCTCGAATTGTGGCCGTTGAGTTGGGCGAAACCGGCACCGTGCGTGTGCATCGGCGGGAAACAGATGGTTCGACCATTACAGACGTCGAGCCGTTTCACCCGTTTGTCTGGGCAGACTCGGACGTGGTCGATCTTGGGATCGAGACGGAAAAACTTCACGGCGATCTGAAGTACGGCTGGCTCATCACAGTCGATAGCTGGAAGGAGTTGATCGGGCTCCGCAACGGACTCAAAAACGCGGGCCGCGATTTTTTCGCATTTACCGATTCGATTCAGCATTACCTCACTGCAACTGGCCGCACGTTGTTTAAGGATTTGGGCTTCGAGGAGGTGAAACGCATGCAACTCGAAGTGCTGCAGCACGTGGCATCGGCTTCCAGCCGATCCCCTGGGAACAGTCGGCAAGATGCCGATGCCACCACGGATCACATAATGAGCATTGCACTCTGTGACAATACCGGCTGGGAAGAAATCATCATCGTCGATGCGAACAACCGTGAGGAGTCCGAGAGAAACGCGCTGAAGCGACTCACCGCACTCATTAAAGAACGCGATCCAGATGTGATCGAGGGTCACGACCTTTTCCGCGTGCACCTGCCGCTGCTGGTCGCGCGTGCGAAGAAGCTGAAAACCAAACTCGATTGGGGACGCAGCGGCGGCTTTCTACGCTCGCGTCCCTCGCGACTGCAAATTGCAGAAAAGACTATCGATTACCCGAAGTACACGCTCGATGGCCGCCATTTCGTCGACACGTTTTTGCTGGCGCAATTCTACGACGTCGGCATGCGTTCTCTCGCGGGGTTCGAACGCGCGGATGTCGCCCGACATTTCGAACTCTGTGATAGCGAACAGGTTTCAGGGTTGAGCGGCAAGGAATTGGAACGCGCTTACCTTGCCGACTCGGACCTGTTCCAGCGACGTGCCCTATGCGGTGTTCGTGAAACGCGCGCTTTATCGGACCTACTGAGCCCGAGCTACTTCATTCAGGCGCAGATTTTTCCTTATAATTATCAAGACGTGATTGTGCGCGGCAACGCCACGCGGATCAATGCCCTGTTCTTGCGCGAATATTTTCGGCAGCGTCATTCTATTCCCGAACTGTCGATGCCGCGGGCATTCGAAGGCGGTTACACCGATATTTTCTTCACCGGTGTGGCGCGCAACGTCTGGCATTGCGACGTCGCGTCACTTTATCCGTCGATCATGTTGCAGTTTGATTGCTTCCCGGTGACGGATGAGCTGCAAATTTTTCGGCATTTACTCACGGACCTACGCAATTTCCGGCTGGAAGCCAAAGCAAGAATGCGTGCGGAACGCGATCCCGCGAAGCAACACCACCTTCAGGCATTGCAAAATACGTTCAAGATTCTGCTCAATAGCTTTTATGGTTACCTGGGATTCGCGCAGGGACATTTCGCGGATTTCGAAGCCGCCGCCCGTGTCACTCAGATCGGGCGCGATCTGTTGAAGAAGATGATCGACTGGCTTAACGCGCGTGGGGCGCGGGTGATCGAGGTCGATACCGACGGAATTTATTTCGTACCGCCTGTGGACGCGACGCCTCGTCGCGTGGGGAATGGCGAAGAAGCGCGGCGGGGCGCCACGTCTACGATCGACGAATTACAAACAGATTTGGCGAAAGAATTGCCGGCCGGGATTGACGTCGAAATCGACGAGCAATTCGACGCCATGCTCAGCTACAAAGCGAAAAATTATGCGCTGCTCACAAAAGACGGCGACGTCGTCATCAAAGGCGGCGCGTTGAAGTCACGTGGACTCGAAAAATTCCAGCGCGTTTTTCTCGAGCAAATGATCAAGATGATCATGCAGGGCAAATCGGAAGCGGTTGCCGATCTTCGGAACGACTTCGAAAAGAGAATCCGTAATCGAGAATGGAGGATCGACATGCTGATGAAAACGGACACGCTCCAAGATTCGCTTGAGAAATATCGGGCCAAGATCGCCGGCTCAGCGCGTAATCGGGCCGCGGCGTACGAGCTCGCGCTGGCCAGTGGCCGCAATTACAGGCCGGGCGACCAGATTAGTTACTACATCAAAACGACACCCAAGAAGGTCCCCGCCTACGAAGCCGCCCGACTGGCCAGCGATTTCGACCCGCAGAACCGCGACGAAAACGTCGATTATTATGTGGCGAAGCTCGATGACCTCGCGAAGAAATTCAGCAGCCTCAGCGCAGCAGCATCAACTCCCAAACAGGAAACGTTGGCGCTTTAGCGGCGAATGGCGCGCGCGAACGCCAGTCGTTATCGAGCGATTCTTACGAGCGCCGTCTCGGAGTTTCCGCCAAACGTAGTGCTTCCGTTCGTGGTTGTCGTGCCCGCAGCGGGGTCCGCCACGACGCCGGCGACATCGGCGAGCACGCCATCGACGACTGCGAGAGTGCCTCTGGGCGCCGATAACTTCGCGGAAGCAGGGAGCAACGAATACGGTGGCGCTGTGTTTGTCGTCGCCGCGAGCATTAGTGTCCCTCCGTTCAGAGCGACGCCAGCGCCCGTCTCAAAGCCTGTTCCTCCCCAAGTCACGGCATCCAGGACTTTCTTGCCCGTCGATTGCACGTGGAGGACGAAGGCATCCTGGTCGCCGGCGCCGAAACTGGTCGTCGTCCCGGCGACATAGATCGTGTTGTCCGGCGCGACCGCGACTCCATCTCCCGTTTCACTGACCCTACCGGCGAACTGCCTGTCGAAGACGAGCGCGCCGTCTGAAGTGAGCTTGACGATCAGCGCAGCGATGTCCACGAACTGTTGCCTGGGTGCTTGGATTGCGCCCGCAATAACAATCGACCCATCGGGTCCTGCCGCCATTCGGCCGCGCGGATCCACGACGTCACCGGCAGAATAAGTCCGTTGCCACACCAGACTGCCGGCAGCCGTGATTTTCAGAACGACCATGTCGAAATTGCCGATGTCATCACGGGGAGTGGTGCCCGCGGCGTAAACGCTACCATCGGGTGCAACGGCGACAGCGTTGCCGTTGACTCGGTCAGCGATTCTTTGCCAGACGAGGTTTCCAGCTGAATCAAACTTAACGATGAACTGACCAAACCCGGATCCGAAGCTCGTCTCGCTTCCGGTGATATATGCAGAACCATCGGGGGCTGTTGCCACGGCCAGGCCCGCATCGGACTGCGCGCCGCCCCAGGTCCTCTCCCATAGCAACGTCCCGTTCGAGTCGAATTTCAGGAGGACCGCGTCACCTCCGTTGTCAGCGGTGATGCCGGTGATATAGACCGAGCCATCTGCGCTAACCGCGACGTCAGGACGGCCGAGCCCGCGGATCGTCGTCCCATTCCAGATTTGCTGCCAGCTCAACGATCCATCCGTAGCGAATTTCACGACGAAGATTCTGGGACTTGGATTGCCAAATGGATCAATGCTGAAACTGTCAGTGATACCTACGACGTACGCGCTTCCGTCCGCTGCGCTGGCAACGCCGTCCGCAACATCACTACCAGTACCGCCCCACGTCGTTTGTGTGAGCAGCGTCTGGCCCTGAACGCTGCCAATCGCGAGGGCGACCGACAAGATAACCAAAAAGAGAGCTTTCATTGTGCTTAGATAATCGTTTTTCTGTTTTCGTTTCCCTCGCCGACATCGGGTGGGAAAACAAACGAGCGAAAGGTTACCAAATTGTTACTCTTGCCGAGTAGATTTGGGTTGAGCGTGGCGATTGTATTCCAACTGTGATATTTGCAGTGAAAAGTGGTTCGGAATAGATCGCCGCGTTGCGCCTATTTTAGAGCGGGTCAAATGTCTATTCGTCTTTTGGAACGCGACGCACGGCGGCGTGCTCGGGAAGGTAACAATTCGTTAACCTTTTGCGCTTTGCTGACAGTTGCATCGTTTTTCATGCTCTTCAGATATGATTGGCCACACACTGGAAAAGTGGAGAGGTGCGCATCCGGCTATTGCCTTATTTGTTTTTAGCGTGGCGTGCGCGATGACATTTGGCGAAGTTTCGGCGCAGGTCGCGACGTTCACGACCCAGCGGTACCCACTGCTGGGCAATACACACACCGCTGCTGATCTCAACGGCGACGGCCGGGTGGATTTGGCCGGCTCAAACGCGAATGCGGCGTCGGTCATGTTGGGCAATGGGGACGGAACGTTCGGCCCGAAAACCGATTTTCCTATCGGAATGCAGACGCAGGCGATAGCCGCAGGTGATTTCAACAGCGACGGCAGAATGGATTTAATGGTTACGCTGAACACTCCTCAGTTCAGCCTAGCGCTGCTTACCGGCACCGGCACGGGCACCTTCAACGCACCGACTTTTTTCCCGAACACTTCCGGATTCGATTCACCCGCTATCGCGGCGACGGATCTCAACGGCGACGGCAGGCTCGACCTGGTGGTAATGCATAACATCGCGTGTTTCACCGCGCCCTGCCGTTCCGCGCGTAGCATCACCGTTCTGCTCGGCAATGGCGACGGCACATTTCAAACGCCGAGCGAGATTGATGTCGGAACCGGCCCGTGCAGCATGGCGGTCGTGGATTTGAACCGCGATGGAATCAAGGATGTGGCGATCGGTGGCGGGAACACGGAATTGTCTGTTCTGATTGGCGTGGGCAATGGAACTTTTGTTCGCCAACCAGTTGTCACACTGGTGGCGGGTGGCGACCCTTTTTCTGCCTCCAATGATGTTGGTGTCGGCGACCTGAATCGCGATGGCATCCTGGATTTAGTCGTGCCGCTGGGTAACGGCCACGGAAACGCCATCCTAATTGGCGACGGGAATGGCACCTTTCAGGTGAGGTCGCGCATCCAGATCGATGAGACTTTCGCCCCGCTGCATGTAGCCGTGGCCGATTACAACCGCGACGGCTTACTCGATATTGCTCGGACTATGGGTGACGGGACCAATGGGTTGCTACAAATATTGAGGGGTAACGGTGACGGTACCTTCCAGGCGCCGAACCGTTATTTGGTCCCGCCGCCTGTTTCCAGCAGGGGCGGCATTATGATCCTCGCTGGCGATTGGAATGCCGATGCCAAACCGGACATCGCTTTTGTAGAGGGGGGGGCTGGTGCGCCGACCATTGACGTTTTGACGAACACGACCGGCGGAGTGCCACCACCAACACCAACTCCCCCTGCACCAACGCCAACACCGCCACCACCGACACCAACCCCGCCGCCGCCAACTCCAACACCAGCTCTTGGCGTGGCGAGCTTGTCGTTGAATCCCGCCACGGTGACAGGTGGCAATTCTTCAACCGGGACGGTGACGCTAACCGCCGTCGCTCAGGCAGCCACAACGGTTACGCTGGCCAGCAACAACGCCGCCGCTATCGTGCCCGCCAGCGTCACAGTTCCGGCTGGTTCGCAGTCGAGGAGTTTCAGCATTAGCACGACTCAAGTGCAGGCCACGACAAGTGCCCTGATCACTGCATCGCTCAACGGCACATCGCGCTCAGCTACTTTGACCATCAATCCCGCAGCAGGCGGCGCCGATACTGTTTCCATCACGCGCGGCGAATACGACGGTGGTAACGGCAGACTACGCGTTGAGGCGACGAGCACGCGTACCAACGCGACATTGCAGACGTTTGTTACCTCCAGCAATCAACTGATTGGCACGCTTTCGAATGATGGCGGCGGAAGATATCGCGGTGAATTCAACTGGCCCGTTAATCCACAGAACATTACCGTGCGCAGCAATTTCGGTGGTCAAGCCACGCGCATGGTGACTGCGAGGTAATCCCCTTCGCACCAGCTCAATCGTCTGCGACTCCGCGATTCTTACTTTATGGCTCGCGCGACTCGCGACAGTAACGTCTGGCGCATTTGCCGACGGTGGCGCATCAACACCTGAACTTATGGAAATTCTAGTCGTCGAAGATGAAGTTCGCCTTGCCCAGCATATCTCTCGCGCCCTCACTGAAGCTGGCCATGAGCCTGTCATGGTCCACGACGGTGAGACCGCCCTGGGAAAAGCGGACCTGAAGCGGTACGATCTTATCGTGCTCGATGTGATGCTGCCAGCGATAGATGGCTTCGAAGTGCTGCGACGTTTGCGCGCGACGAAAATCGACACTCGCGTCCTTATCTTGACCGCCCGGGGCGAGGTGAGCGATCGCGTGACTGGCCTCGGACTGGGCGCGGATGATTACCTCGCGAAGCCATTTGCAATGCAGGAACTGGTCGCGCGAGTGAGCGCGCTCGGGCGACGTTTTCCAGAGGAAGCGCCCATCAAGCTCCAAATCGGCGATTTGGTTTTGAACCTGGTCGACAGAAAACTGTATCGCGGCCCGCGCCGGATCGAGTTATCGGCGCGAGAACTCATGTTGTTGCGCGTGCTAATGCGCGAACCCGGCCGCATCTTTAGCCGCACCGAATTGTGCGAGCGCGTCTGGGAACGGGAACATGAGTACGGCCTGAAACTGGTCGAAGCCTATATCAGCCGTCTTCGCAAGAAAATTAACTCGCCGCTGCTTATCCACACCGTAAGACATATGGGCTACACGATTCGGGAGCCGGAATGAGAAACTGGCCATTGCGCTGGAAGATTGCGCATTACTCCGCGGGGCTCGCCGTGGCCGCCACCCTTGGCGGCGCAATGACCACCTGGTTCGTGATGCGCCATGCCGAGATCGCGGCCTTCGATCGGCGCCTAACGACCGACGCCAAGGAATTCTTTCGGGACGTCGAACATTTCGAAGGTAGCCGGACGAATAGCGGGCCGGTGTTCAAGGAGATCTTGGTGCCGCTCTCGCTGCGTAACCACCTGGTTGAAGTAACTGATGCAACCGGTGCCGTGCTCTATCTTTCCCCGCGATTGCGCCAGCCGTTCCCACGCGATGGCATCAAAGAATTTCATAACCACAAGATCGACGGGAAAAACGTCCGGGTGGCTGAGTTTAGTGAAAATGGCCTCACCTTGCGCGCCGGTGATGACCTGAAGGAGATCAACCAAATCGGCCGCGATATTTTCCTGGCAATGCTAGGAGCGATTCCGACGGTACTCTTGATCACCCTGTTCGGTTCGACCTGGGTCGCGAGTAAAGCGATCGCGCCAGTCGAGGAAATCCGCCAGGCGGCCAGGACGATCACCGCGCAGCGGCTCGACCAGCGTCTGCCTGTCCCGCCGACTAACGACGAGATCGCAGGATTAATCGAAATGCTCAATGCGACCTTCGAACGGTTGCAGCGCAGTTTCGAACAATCCGCCCGTTTTTCCGCCGACGCTTCGCACCATTTGAAAACTCCGATTGCCATCCTGCGCGCCGACGTTGAAGAAATCCTGGCCGACGTTAACTGCAGCGAAAGCACACAAGCGCACGCCGAAGGACTGCTACATCGCATTCATCACCTTAGTTCAGTCGTGGACAACCTGCTTCTGCTCTCCCGCGCAGATGCCGGCCG
>Ga0207701_10003606_pt1 | contig 15859 bp, 6 predicted proteins | sample KBSSwiSSwithPhiX_FD_184294 | JGI IMG/M metagenome (GOLD analysis project Ga0207701, IMG submission 184294) | Switchgrass rhizosphere bulk soil microbial communities from Kellogg Biological Station, Michigan, USA, with PhiX - S5 (SPAdes) (version 2) | ecosystem: Environmental > Terrestrial > Soil... | reverse complement strand
ATGCCTGCTCGAATTCAAGCCCCCTTTCCTCCATAAGCTCGAGCGAAGAATTATTGTATTGAGGAGCATCAAGAAGGTGATTGGCTACCCGCAAGTTTAAGTAGGTAAGATGAGGACAGGCAATATGATTTGAAAGATCACTTGCAGAGAGATAAAGCAAATCATTCGTCTTCTTCAAGGGACAGTTTTTTTATTAATTAACCGGACATTCTTGAATACAGGTTTTTAAAGGAACGAAATTTTTGGCAGTTTGGGTAAGACTACAACCGTTGCCAGCCTTATTATTATTTATAATACATCTTTAATAGTTCGCTTGCAATATCGTATACCTGTTTCCCTGATCAGGAATAACTTAGAATGCAGCCCTAATCGGTCATTCTTTACACTTAGTTTTTTTCCGCATCAGTCGTCACGAGCAGAATTTGCGGGTCCAACAGGCTGCTTATGATAAAACAATTAAGCTATCAGGGACGAGTGGTATTTTATTTTGTCGAAGTGCGATGGAGAGAAAACAAGCGAAAGATTTCAATTTAATTAAGGTTGAATGATATTGTTAAAGTTGAGAGAGTGATGTTAAAGCCATATAATTCACAAATGCGGCTCGCGAAGACCCAGCCTTGCCTTGCAGAAATTTTCATGGTGTGCAGAAATAATGGTTATTGGAACTATTTGAATGTGTTAGATCACGTAACAGGTAATTGAATCACAAACTGACTTCCAATATCTTCTTTCGTCTCTACTTTTATTTCACCACCATGCGCCTTCACTATATCGTAAGCTAACGACAACCCTAATCCCGTTCCCTCTCCAGTGGGCTTCGTGGTAAAGAAAGGTTGAAATATTTTATCTAATACTTTTTGAGGAATTCCATTGCCATTATCCTTTACTCTTATTTCTACCTTTCTATTTAATTTTTTTGTGCTCACCAAAATTGTGGGCTCATAGTTATCGACCGTCTTCTTTTTCTTTTCACTCACTGCATAAAAGGCGTTGTTGATCAAATTCAGTATGGCTCTTCCTATTTCCTGCGGAACAATATTTATTTTGTCAATGTTGCTGTCAAAATCAGTTTCAAGTTTTGCGTTGAACGTCTTGTCCTTAGCTCTTAAGCCATGATAAGCCAATCTTAAATATTCATCAACCAAAGTATTAATGTTAGTCGGCTCTTTTTGACCACTGCCGGTTCTCGAATGCTGCATCATCCCCTTTACAATTGCATCAGCCCGTTTGCCATGCTGCAATATCTTTTCAAGATTTTGTTTTATATCAACTGCAATGGTCATAGCATCTTCCTTATTTCCTTTTTGTATTTCATTCTTCATTTCTTCCAATAGCTCATTGCTTATATCAGAGAAATTATTGACGAAGTTTAACGGGTTCTGTATTTCATGAGCAATGCCGGCGGTCAATTCACCAAGAGAAGCCATTTTCTCTGATTGAATAAGCTGCGCTTGAGTGGCTTTTAGCTCTTCCAGCGTTTGTTCTACCATCTGCTTTTGCAGGTCAATTTCCAGCTTTTGGTTTTGCAACAGAACATAAGCCCGTCGCCTGTGACGGTTGTTGCGCCAGAGAAGGATTGCCAGCAACAAGAAAACACTCAGGGCAGTAAGCAAAGCGTACAGCTTTAATTGATTTTTGTATTTAGTCCTGGCAGCTTCCAGGGTTTGCTGGCGTTGCTGTTCAACAAAAAAGAGATTTTGCACCTGGTTTGTTTTTTCGGTATTAAACAAACTGTCCTTAATGGCCGTTGCTATTTTATGGTATTTAAATGACTCGTGTTCATCAACGGGTCCGTATACTTTCGATAGCAGTTCGCTGGCTGCCAGTATGCCTTGGGCATAATTGTTCTGTTGCCCGGATGTTAGGGCCCGCCCGGCGTAAAAAATGCAGGAATCCAGTTGTCCTGCTTTACGGAATAAATCCGCGATACCTGTGTATGCATCACTTAAAATGTTAAAGCTATTTGCAGTCGTTGCGGTAGAAATACTTTTACGAAAAAAGGTCATAGCCTCTGCCTCATTTCCCATTTTAGCCTGAAGTTTACCCACATTTGCCCAAATATCACCTAATCCAAAGCTCTCCCTGTTATTCGCAACTTTAAGGGCCCGGTTAAAAAATATCGATGCTGAATCTAGATACTCTTGTTGGAGAAAGCTTCTGCCAAGACGAAGCAGAGCGCGTGCTTGCTCATCCTCATTATACGTGGCTTCACCTATTTTTAATTGCCTGAAATAATAAGATCGGGCTTTCGAATAATCGCCCTGTTCAGTATATACGTCACCTATGTGACCGAGGCCGGCACTAATCCCAAAGGGATGATTGATGTTTTCACTGATGCTTAACGCCTTCAGGTAAATATCCAGGGCTTCGGGGGTGCGCCCTTCTTGAAAAAGCACAATGCCGCTTCGCCTTAAACAATCGGCTTCTCCTTTACGAAACTTTAACGCTCGGGCCAGCGCCAGGCCCTCCTGCGCATACTTCATCGCGATATTGTCATCGGATTGAAGATATTGATTGCATAACTCGCTAAGTATCATTACCCGGTTGGTATCCGGTTGGGAGGAAGCAAGTAGGTTTTGCAGACTATCTTTTGCTGACGATTCAGTCTGTTGTATTGACTGTGCAGTATCTATACACACTATTAGAGTAAAAAAGATGATCCCCAATAACTTCTTCATATTAATTATTTATGAAGGGAAGATGAATAATAAATTCTGTGTATTCTCCTTCTTTCGTCTCCACTTTTATTTCCCCTCCATGTGCCTTTACAATATCATATGCTAAGGATAATCCCAACCCCGTTCCTTGTCCTGTTGGTTTGGTAGTAAAGAACGGCTGGAAGATTTTGTTAACGACTTTATTAGGAATGCCGTTACCGTTATCCCTTACAGCCATCTCAACGTTCATGTCCGCTTTCTTCGTGATTAATGAAACAATTGGTTTATAGCCTTCTGGCGTCCGCTTCTCCTTTAGCGAATAAATTTTTATCTTATTCTCATATGTTTTTTGTTTATCCATTATTTCCTGTTGGAGCAATTGTTCACTAAACATAAAATTCTGAACCTGTTTAATTTTTTCCTTATTAAACAAACTATCCTTTAATCCTGTAGACATTTTCTGATATTTATATGCACTATCAAATTGCCGTTCTGATTCGAATAATGAAGCTAAAGCAGTAGTTGCATTGAGGCTTTGATTAGGTAGCAATGAGTAAACTGCTATTCCTAATGCCTCCCTCGCATAATGAACTGAAGAATCGATTTGACCAAGATTTTTATATGTTTCAGAAATACCGAGATATGGATCAGAAAGATCAGAAATTAAATTAGCGTCTCTGGCAATCTTCATAGACTTTTTATAATATGACAATGCCAGATGAAAGTCACCCCTTTTGTTATATATTTTACCTAAATAGAAATCCGGCAATGCATAATCATTGTTTTCAGGTAAATGAAAAAAACTATATACTTTATTAATATAGGCCAATGCAGAATCAGCGTTTCCTAATTCATAGTACGATTGTCCAATTGAAGCTAAAAAGAAATGGCGATTGTATTCATCCAAAAGGGGATCATAAGATGTCGCCCTCTTTTTATAATATTCAATTGCTAATTTATGTTCTCCGATAGCAGAGTAAACAAGGCCCACACCTCCATAAACTCTCGGAACATCGTATTTGTCTTTCGACTTCTCTGCCAAATGTAACGCCCGAAAAATCATATTGATTGCTAGAGAGTCATTTCTTTGTTGCGCGCTCGCAAGAGCCACATTTTCGTACATAAGAATATCAAAAGAATACAAGGTTGGATTATTACTGATTGCGAACTTGGTCTTAACGGAAGGTTTTTTGATTAACTCTAAGCCCATGTTCGTATAGTATAGGCTTGTGAATGGGCTCTTCCATAAATATTCCTGAGACAAAGTCGCAATTGTTAACCCTTTTATCGTATCGTCCTGAGTAGTTAGTAAAACCTGCTTTAAGCTATCGGCGTAGTTATTTTTCTGGGAAAACGCAATAAAAAAGAGAAACAGTCCTGTCATTGAAGAAAAAATAAGTTTCATTATCCGTTATTTTAATCACGTTGTTAACCTGGGATCAAAGTATTTGTTTTCAAACCTTATTCTTCGTTTTCTGTCACCCGTTATTGCCAACAGGCCTAACGATATTTTTCATTCAAATATCAACTAATTCCCGGAGTGACGGTGGATTAAAAAATAGATAGTGTAATTGGAGGAATTTGAGACTTAATGATTTGGCTCTTCTCTGATTGAATTCCTGAAGCTCACTGATGCATCCTTAACTTTTGATGCAACTATTAAGCTCACAGCCCAAGTCCGTGAACACACTAGCCAGGACGGCAGAGTGCAATTTTCATCTTTGATTCTCTTGGTTCCGGAATGATTCGGCAGTGTTTCCTTTTTTGATAAAAATCCGACTGATCTTATGGATTTAGTTGCTAATTATCGGGTTCGACGAACTCGCTGGGGATACCTATGTTTAATAAGTAAATGGAATTGGCCCTGATAGCGAACATAGACGGTGTGCAGTTAGGGCTCGTGAAGACACGAGCCGTGGCGATGAAGTAGACCTTGATAACCAGTAATAGGGCTAATTAGTTTTTATATTTCAATTTTTACTTCGTAAATTCAAAGACCTCGATATGGGTTAGGTGAATAACCCTTGTTAACAAACATTCTTTATTTTTCCAATCCACCGAATCAAACCTCCCCGCACCTTGTAAATGACTCCGCCCAGGTTGAATCACCCACATAAGACAGGCCGCCATGGGAAACGTGTATCGGAAATTATTATTCTTATTTGCGTTACTTGCTCTTCAGCAAGTGACACGTGCGCAATATAACTGCGGAACAGATGAAATACACCGGAAGCTGCTTGAACAAAATCCCGAATATAAGAAGGCTGTTGAATTGCAGCGAACGAAGTGGCAGCAATACAACAAAGCAAAAGCATCTGGCTTGGCCCGTCCGTTAGTGGCGCAAGGCGAAATTCTTGAAATCCCGATTGTGATACATGTTGTTCATTCGGGACAGCCCTATGGGACTTCAGGCAATCCTTCATATGATCAACTGGTAAACATGATCGCAAAGCTTAATGCGATTTTTTCAGGCAACTACATTGACCATATCGTCAACACTACCGGAAGCGCCAGCATTCCTATTCGTTTCAAGTTTGCTCAAAGAACACCAATCTGTCAATCGACGTACGGGGTTAATTATGTTGATGGAAGTATTCTTCCGGAGTACAGTCAATATGGTGTTTATTACAACGGTGATAAGCATGGACCATATGATGCAGAAGTCAAGGCACTGAGCAGGTGGCCCTATGAATCGTATTTGAACATATGGATGGTCACAAAAATTAATGGATCAGTGAATGGGGGTGGGGTAGCCGGCTATGCAACGCTGCCTCTTGTTTATTCGACCGAGACGGATGGAGTCGTAGTTACGGATACCAGTGTATATATATTAGCACACGAGGTGGGGCATTACCTGGCGTTGTATCATACGTTCGAGGGAAGCCAGGACGGTATATGTCCACCAAATAATGACTGTACCATAGACGGTGACCAGGTTTGCGATACAGAACCGCATTACCAGTTAGGTTGCAATACAACGGGTATCAACGCATGCACCAATCAGCCCTGGGGACTCGTCGGCCGCAACTTTATGAACTATTACGGTTGCCAGGGAATATTCACAGCCGGTCAAAAAGATCGAATGTTGTATGCACTGAAAGAATTGCGCGGTACTCTTTTAACTTCTTTGGGTGGCCTGCCTAACCAAATTTCCCCAACATTCTATGCTAATCCCGTTGCCAGCTGTTTGCCGGCAGGAATCGTTCATTCGGGTTATGACATGGGTCCTTTTACTGTCAAGTTAGCCGACATGCTTGTAAACACAAGAGGAAATTACGGAGACAATAATCAATACTATGTGGACCACACTCCCCCACTCAATTGTGTTCAGAGCCAACCTGTGGCTCACCTGGATAAAGGGGGCACTTATACTTTAACAGTTACTACCGAGCTTTCCCCTCAAAAGGTCAGGGGCTGGATAGATTATAACAATGACGGTATTTTTCAAACGACAGAGCGGATTATAAGCAGCAACGGAACAAAAGAATCTGAAACACATACTTCTTCTTTTACAGTGCCAACAGCCGGCGTGGCCACCTGCGCCTCGTTGCGGATGAGGATAATGGCAGATGCTGCAGAAGAGAGTGCGCCCCAGCCATGCTCCACTTTAATGTACGGGCAGGCGGAAGATTTTTTAGTGATAATAAAAGAGCCAGCTTCGGCTTCCCCTTCATTAACTATTGCCGCAAATACCGGCAACCAGATTTGCTTTGGTAGCAATGTGACTTTTACGGCTACACCCATAAACGGAGTTAGCGTCCCCGAATACCAGTGGCAAAAAAACGGAACAATTGTAGGTAACACCGAAGGGACCTATTCGGATAATCAACTACAGGACGAAGATGTCATCACCTGTGCCATTATTAATAGCCAGGGTGGTCCTTGTCCAGCCTATCAGCGGATTGCCAGTAACGCGATAACTATGTCAGTTATCTCTCCGCCCAGTTTGAATATTGCCACGGAAGCCACCGGGAATAAGGTTTGTCAAGGGACTAATGTCGTTTTTAAAGCCTTACCTATCCTGGGCAGTGGTGGAACTAATCCAAGATACCAATGGAAGAAAAATGGTATCAATATAGGAACGAATTCTGATACCTGCAGCAGCAATTCACTTGCCAATGGCGATGTAATAACCTGCGAGATGACCGTCGTTGAAACCTGTCCGGGAGCACAGACAGTCGTCAGCAATCCAATAACGATGGAGGTCAGTATCCCACCCGGTGATGTTATCGTCACGCCGCCACCCGTTGCAGCATGCATACCGCAAGGGCAAAACAGCAACGTTGGTCCAATGACCGGCGCTGAAATCAGCAACGTTAAATTGTCTGATTTGAACTATTATACGTCTGAATCTATCAATTACAAAGATTACACTTTGCCTACGCCTCCCACTTGTTTTCCCGTGGTCGCGCACCTGAAGAGCGGCGACACTTATTCTATAAGCGCTACAACGGGTTATACTTTAGTAAATGTTCGCGGCTGGATTGATTTTAATAATGACGGAGTTTTCCAGGCCACCGAGCTCATTTTGACCAGCAACGGCACAACAAGTTTTCAAACACACACTTCTTCATTCACCGTTCCTAAAGACGCTATCACACGGTGCACCCCGTTACGCATGCGAATCACCAGTGGCATGGTTAATGGAAATCCTACTCCTCCTCCACCCGAACCATGCTCGCTCCTGGGGTATGGTATGGCCGTGGATTTTACGGTGACTATATCCGATACCGATATTTTGGTGCCTGCAGTATATGTAACTAAGTCACGAAGTTATATATGTGAGGGCGAGAATGTAACTTTCACAGCTACTCCGGAGAATGGAGGCAATAATCCAACTTACTATTGGAGGCTTAATGGTCTTCATGTCGGCACAAACAGTAACACCTACAGCAGTAGTACACTTAAAGGAGAGAATGAAGTAATCTGCATTATGACCAGTTCGGAATTAAGTACCTGCAATCCAGTTGCAACAAGCGGTAGTGTTTTCATGTCGGTCCTCCCTATAGTTACACCTACAATAAGTATTCGCTCCGACATATCAGGGCCAATTTGCGCCGGCACTAATGTATCCTTTTGGGCAACCTATACTCACAGTGGCCTGCCAAGTTTTGAATGGAAGGTTAACGGTAAAAGAGTAGGGAATAGCTATAATGCATACTATTTCACAAGCACATTAAAAAATGGCGATGTTGTGACTTGTGACCTGTACAGTTCTCAACCATGTGCCACTATCCGGAGGGTGGAAAGCAATGCAATTGTGATGGATGTGCTGGGTCCACTGCCGTCGGTTACTATTTGTGCCAATACGAATGGTACATTCACCGCGACAGCCGCCAACTTTAACCCCAATCCAACGTACCAATGGAAGCTCAATGGTACTAATGTTGGCACAAATAACAGCATTTATACAACCAATGCCCTGGGAGATGGCACTCTAACTTGTGTTATAACAGGGTCCACCGACTGTGCAACTTTAATGACAGCGACGAGCAACGGTATAAGTATCTCGTCTGGTACGGCCGTCAAGCCAGAAATATATGTCTATACATATAGTAATACGATTTGCAGGGGTGCGAGTGTAACCTTCACCGCTGGTCCAGTAAATGGCGGAATCAATCCAAAATATCAATGGAAAGTTGGAAATGTTCTGGTAGGAACCAATAGTCCTACTTACACAACAAGCAATTTGACGAACGGATCGGTTGTGACATGCACACTCACGTCTGACGTATCATGTACAAATAGTATTACAGTTACATCAGAGCCAATAACAATTTCGATAAGTAGTCCTCCCCTTAGTACAGTAGTAGCTTCAGGTCCGACGACATTTTGTGCGGGCAAAAACGTTTTGCTGAAAGCTCCGGTGGCCCCAGACTATACCTACCAATGGAGGATGGAGGGAATTAATATTGGCAACGCCACCGGTTCTACCTACACAGCAACAACGGCCGGCGCCTACTCCGTGTTGGTCACTAATTTCGACGGTTGCACCAGCACTTCGCAAACTATTAATGTAACAATCAATCCTGTTCCACTTGCAACTGTTGCGGCGGCAAGTGCGTTGACTTTCTGTGCCGGCAAAAATGTGCAATTAAAGGCGATTGCGGGCACGGGATATACTTACCAGTGGAAACGGGGCGCTACCGATATTGCCGGAGCAAATTTATCAACCTATACGGCTGTAACAACGGGAATCTACACGGTGACTGTTACAAATGCTTCAGGTTGTTCTGCAATTTCTGCAGGGCTGAATGTTGTTGTGAAACCGTTACCGTCCGCCACCATTACTCCGACGGGACCGACTACATTCTGCTCGAACAAGAATGTTTTGCTGAGAGCGAATACCGGAACTAATTATACTTATAAATGGATCCGGGGCGCTGTAGCGATTGCAGGTGCAACACAACCTAACTATACAGCTAATTTGCCCGGGTTGTATACTGTTGTTGTAACAAATTCCAGCGGGTGTTCTGTAACATCATCTCCCGTTGCCATTGTTGTCAATCCTATGCCGGTTGCAACGATCACTAACAGCACTCCGCTTACATTCTGTTCCGGGCAGCAGGTGTTATTGAGAGCAAACACGGGAACCAACTACACTTATCAATGGAGGAAAGCGGGTATCAATATTACCGGTGCCACGCAGGTTAACTACCCTGCTACTTCTTCGGGAGTGTATAGTGTTATTGTAACTAATGCTTCAGGTTGTGCGGTAACATCCGCAGGTGTAACCGTAACAGTCAACAGTGCACCACTGGCAAACCTGGTAGCCGCGAGTTCCACAACTTTCTGTGCCGGGAAAAATGTATTGCTTAAAGCGATCACAGGTGCCGGTTATACTTATCAATGGAAAAAGAATGGTATAATAATTCCAAATGAAGCCGGTTCAAATTATTCAGCAGCGACAACGGGTAGCTATTCTGTGGTTGTAAGCAACACTTCCGGATGTTCAACATCTTCAGTAACGATCCCGGTTTCAGTGATTCCTGCGCCATTGGCAACAGTGGCGGTTGCAGGACCATTGACGTTCTGCGAAGGCCAGGGTGTTTTATTGAAAGCTATTACCGGTGCCGGCTATACATATCAATGGAAAAAGAATGGCACCAATATCCCTGCGCAGGCACAATCCAATTTCATAGCTACTACAGCAGGTGTTTACACAGTTGCTGTTACCAATGCAAATGGATGTACAACATTGTCCACCGATATAACTGTTAACGTAATACCTGCTCCGTCTTCAATTATCACTGCCAGTGGCCCGCTGACCTTCCCGCAGGGAAGCAATGTTGTCCTTAGTGTTTCCTCCGAAGCCGGCAACGTCTATCAATGGAAAAGAGATGGTGTTACAATTACGGGCGAAACAACCAACAGCTATACGGCTTCAACAAGCGGCAGCTATACGGTTATGATCACCAACAGTAGCGGATGTGTCACTACTTCGCAAATCGAGGTTGTAACAGTAACACAGAGCAGGCCCGTTACCAAAACTTTAAACCAGGGAGACAGGATCAGTGTTTATCCAAACCCGATTTACCGCAACGATGTTTTGAATATTGATTGGAACATTCATGCCGGAGACAAAGGTGTACGTGTAATTGTTTACGATGCAACTGGAAGAATAATAAGCACGCAAATGCTGGCAGCCTACGACAAAACAATTAAGTTAAGAGGTGCGAGTGGTGTTTATTTTGTTGAAGTCCGGTGGGGCGAAAACAAACGCAACGTTTTCAAAGTTTTAAAAGTTGAATGATATAGTCGAATTTTTCGTGTATCACCCGGTAGTCCGTTGATCCTAAGATTATTAATTTGACTATCAAGACTCATGTCTCTGTGACCTCTTTCTTTTATTCATTGGGAGGGGTGAATCAGGGTGAGAATAAATCCCAGCCACTTGACAGAAATTGTAAAATGTGGTAATTTTAGTGACAAACCCCTACTCCTATGCCAAACACTAACGTTAAATTCGTCCAATGCAAATCCGGTCGTTGGTTGGCCTATTATTATCACCGGAAAGATGTAATTGCAATTGGCCACACCGCCAGGCAGGCATTAATTAATCTCGTTAAGAAGTATAGAGATATCCGAAAGCACGAGGCTGCCTAGAATCATCTCAAACGTTTAATGCTTTAAGGTGTTTTTATCCTCCCGGCTATTATAGTGGAATTTATATTTCCGTTGCTGTCAAACAATGACTCGTGTTGGAACTTTTTGCAATAAAGTCATACTCGCCCTCGAATTCGGCCTGCTGCTTCTCGCTCCGCACTCGCAGTGCCCAGCATCCAGCAGCCAGTATCCAGCATCCTGCTTCGCGCTCCGCACTCGCAGTGACCAGCATCCAGTATCCAGCATCCAGCATCTTTGGAACCACTAAGACTCGAAGGCACGAAGTATCACAAAGGCTTAGTGCATCTTTGTGTCATGGTGCCTTAGTGGTTCCAGCCAAATCCGCAAATTCGCACATCTGCTAATCTGCTAATCTACTAATCTGCAACCTGCACATCCGCACATTTCTCTCTCCATCCACTCAAGAAACCCCGCATACCACTAACTGAGTATTGCCAGCATTCACGGAATTTTTACTTTTGCCGCATAAAACCTTAAAACCATGAAACCCCTTCTGGCAATGTGCGCATTCCTATTTCTCTCTATTGCAATTTGTGCCCAAAACTGCTCAGGTTACTATTATCTCTCCAGCAGCGAGGTTCAGATGACGACTTACGACAAGAAAGGAAAAGAATCCGGGAAAGTTACATATACCATTAACGCTGTTACGAAACAAAATAATACTACCTCTGCCCATTTTGTTTCACAAATGGTAGATGAGAAAGGAAAGAAAATAACTGGTGGTTCAGGCATCTATAAATGCAGTGGTGATAATCTTTATATCGATGCCCGGGTTTCCATGCCACAGGAACAAATGGCTGCATATAAGGATATGGAAGTAAAAGCCGACGAAGCTTTTATTGAATACCCGGCAAGTTTAAAATCGGACCAGGCACTTAAAGATGCCAATGTGAAAATGGAAGTTCATAATAAGGGTTCTATCTTTTCAGTTCTTACAATGGATGAAACCAACCGCAAGGTGGCAGGTAAAGAATCCATAACTACACCTGCCGGCACCTGGGAATGCTATAAAATAACTTACGATGGAAGATTCAGGGCTACCATTGGCGGACCCTCAGGGATCGGCGTTCCATTTAATTTTAAAGCCATCGAATGGTTTGCCCCGGGATTTGGGATCGTGAAGACGGAAACATATAATAAGAATGAAAAGTTCATGGGATCTACCTTGATTACATCAGTAAAAAAATAACGTGACGGTCTTTCACTTAGGTTTTCGGTTGTCGGTCCTGACAGCCAGTTTAGTCGTTGGTCATGGTTTAATCAAAAGATAATTACTGAACGTATTTTTTGTACGTGGAAACCAAATACCACATTACCTAAAACCATACCCGCTGCCAAGACCTAAAACCTTGACCAGATTTTATAATGAAAAAAGTTGTCTCACTTTTTATTTGCTGTTGGATATCTGCCTTCATCTATGCTCAGGTCAATACCGACAGCCTTCAAAAGGTATGGAGCGACAATTCAAAACCCGACAGTGTCCGTCTCGCCGCCATTGACGAGCTCGCCTGGACCGCCCGCTATAAGAATCCGGATTCTGCCATTGCTTATGCCACACTGGAACTAAACCTTGCAAAACAAATAGATCATAAGTTTTGGCAGGCGAAAGCATGCAATACCCTCGGCGTATCATGGTACATCAAGAGTGATTACCCCAAAGCCATCGAATGGCATCAGCAGAGCCTGGCATTTATGAAAGAAATGCGTGAAACAGGCGGCATGGCAACCTCGTACAATAATCTTGGGAATGTTTACTCTGACAAGGGTGATTTTGTGAAAGCCCTGCAACATTATCAAAGAGCATTGGACCTTGTAGAAACTACCAATAAACCCAAAGCCAGTATCTATTACGGCAATATCGGCGCCATCTATCTCGCGCAAGGTGTTTATCCAAAAGCACTGGAACAATTTCAAAAATCCCTGGCTATTTGCGAAGAACTGAATGACGAGGAGGGAATGGCGGTGGCGTACAATAATATCGGTATCATCTATTATAACACCGGTGACACCTCAAATGCGCTTTCGTATTACGGGAGAAGTGTTGACCTAAACCAAAAGTTGGAAGATAAACAGGGACTTGCGGAAACCTATCTCAATATCGCCAGCATTAAGAAAGCACAGGCCGATTATGCACAAGCATTGAAGTATGGACAGAAGAGCCTGGCATTGCAACGCGAACTGGGCAATGCGCCGGGAATTGCAGAAGCTTATGGTATGATCGGAGAAATTTATGCGGCCAGGAATAATTTGCCGCTGGCGCTGGCAAATTTTAAGAAAGAACTCAGTTTATCTGAAGAAAGCGGAAATAAAGATAGGCTGGCAGTTGCCTACATACACACCGCTAACGCTTACATGCAGCAAAAGAAATCTTCACTTGCAGCATCATTCGGCCAAAAAGCGCTTCGCCTGAGCGAACAACTTGGAATTATTACCAATCAGCGCGATGCCAGTGATTTGTTGTACCACGTGTATAAATCCACCGGCCAAAATACAGAAGCACTAAAGTACCATGAAAAAGTTCTTGTACTAACGGACAGTATTGAGGCTGCCGAAACGAACAAGAAACTCGCCCAGATGGAATTTGCGAAAGTGATGACGGCGGACAGCATTAAAAATGAGAAGGAAAAGGGTATAGTAAAAAAAGAATACCAGGCAGAAGTGTCGCAAAAAGGCAGGCAACGTAATGTGGCTATTTATATTGGTATCGCCGTAGTTGCATTGGCAGTTGCCTTATGGATTCGCCTGCGTTATGTGCACCGGGCAAGAGTCGCGATTCATAATGAAAAAACCCAATCGGACAATCTCCTGCTGAATATACTTCCTGCAGATATTGCCGAAGAGCTGAAAACAAAGGGCAGGGCAGAGCCACGGGAATTTGAAGGAGTCTCCATATTGTTTACGGACTTCAAGGGGTTTACTGATTTGTCGGAAACCATGAATGCGAAAGATCTTGTGGCCGAGATTCATCATTGCTTTGAAGCATTTGACGGTATTGTGCACAAGTACGGAATTGAAAAGATCAAAACGATCGGTGATGCGTATATGGCAGCAGGCGGGCTCCCAGTATCATCTCCCGAGTCATTCAGGAATACCGTGCTCGCCGCTTTGGAAATGCAATCTTTTATTGAATCACACAGGGCAGAAAGGGGCTCTCAACATAAACCAGCGTTTCGAATGCGTGCAGGCATTCACACCGGTGTTGTGGTAGCTGGGATCGCGGGCGTTAAAAAATTCCACTATGATATCTGGGGCGATGCCGTTAACACTGCCAGCAGGATGGAAAGTTCCGGTGAAGTAGGACGCGTGAATATATCCGAAGCGACGTATGAATTGATCAGGGATGAAGCGATGTTCCAGTTTCAATCCAGGGGAAAAGTGCAGGCGAAAGGGAAGGGCGAAATGGGAATGTACTTTGTTTCATTGAGCCATTTGCAATAAATGGATTAAGATATGCAAGGATTATGCTCATTTTCTTTGCGTTAATATTTTTTTTCAGCGCAGAGAAAGGAGAACGCAAAGGTTTCGCAGGAAAAGTCTGGTAATTTTCTGCGACGGCTCGTTATCTCATTTTCTCTGCGTTAATCTTTTTTGAGCGCAGAGAAGGGAGAACGCAGAGTTGCCGCAGAGGTGTGTTGTAACTCCCAGCGATGCCTCTTTATCTCATTTTCCTTGCGTTAATTCTCTGATAAAATCGGTTTCGGATTTTTTATATGCTGTGCCATCTGCTCTGAAAATATCATGAAACCATAGCTCAGGCTCAGCCGTGTATTTTTTTTGCCAGCTGTCCCATGGGAAAATGGTTTGGGATTTTCCACTCACAAGCCCCCAGTTAATCGCGCCTACTTTATATTTCTTTGCAACTGGCATTGAGCCTTCGAATGTGCTGCCATTTCCTCTCGACATATATTCTGTGCAAATAATCGGCCTGTCATATCGCTGCAGCCATTTCACTCTTTTTTCAAACTCGCTTCCACTATCATAGTTATGAAAAGAAATGATATCGGATTGTTCAATCATCGTCTTTTCAATGGACAGCAGGCTATCATCACTTGCCCAGTTGCCCGCCCAAACCCCCGATGTGATGGGTTGCGAGGGGTTGGCCAACCGTGTCCATACAAAAACTTTCTTCAAAAGATTATGAACAAGTTCCACTTTGTTGTAAGGCTCAAACCTGCCATAGCTGCTGTTGTTGGTATTATCGGGCTCATTCCATACATCCCATCCCAATATTCTAGTGTCCTTGCTAAACGAGGTAACAATATCGACTACATATTTCTTTAATCGTGGATACTGTGTTGTATCCTTCAATGCATCCGCGCCGGGACCCTGCACCCATCCTGAATTATGGAGAAAGGGCGCCGGTTCATGCTGCTTACCCGGATGAGGAAACGGATCCCAGCATGAATCGAATAAAACAAACAACGGTTTTATATTGTAACGATTGGCAATACGCAAGAAGATCTCTATTCTTTTTTTAAAGCCCTGGGAGTTGTCGCGGTGAACCTGGTCGTGTAAGAAAACCCGCATGGTGTTCATACCAATGGATGCGGCCCATTTTAATTCACGCGAAATGGTGGCTGTGTCAAAAGTTTCGGCCTGCCACATTTCCATTTGATTGATGGCCGTGCTCGGCAAAAAATTGGCGCCCACCAGCCACGGTTGTTTGCCGTACCATTCATTTGCTTTTTCTTTCGTCCATACTTCTCTGCCCACTGTTTTCTGGGCAGAAAGGGAATGAACAATCAGCAACAATAACAAGAGTGTTGTCGATCGAAGTTGATTCATTAATGTTTTTTTAAGTCAGGAATAAAATGATTAACGAAGCCGTTCCCTTGACTAAACAATCAAGGCAAATAAGCTGCAATACTACAGCTTATCCGCTTACTGTAATTACCAATTTGGGCTTTGCAAGAAGTTAGGATCGATAACCATTTCAAAGCGACTACAACCCTCGGCGTCTCCAAACGAAGAGTGGGAGAGGTTGGAGCTATCTAAGGGCTTTTGGCGGCAATAACTTCAACTTATTAGTCCCATCCACAACTATAGCGGCGATTATATCCACCGAAATTCTCGTC
>Ga0207701_10003603_pt1 | contig 15866 bp, 12 predicted proteins | sample KBSSwiSSwithPhiX_FD_184294 | JGI IMG/M metagenome (GOLD analysis project Ga0207701, IMG submission 184294) | Switchgrass rhizosphere bulk soil microbial communities from Kellogg Biological Station, Michigan, USA, with PhiX - S5 (SPAdes) (version 2) | ecosystem: Environmental > Terrestrial >... | reverse complement strand
GTCGGCCCGACGTCGAGCCGCTCCACGCCGAGCGCCGTGGCGGCGATGCGCAGGCGCGCGATCCGGAGCAGGTTCTTCGCCGGTTCGGGCAACAGGCCAAAGCGATCGACGATCTCGGTCTGCAGATCGTCCAGCTCGGCCGCGGATGCCACGCCGGATATCCGCTTGTACATCACCAGCCGCGCATGCACGTCGGGCAGGAAGGAGTCGGGCAGCAAGGCAGGCAGGTGCAGCTCGATCTCGGGACCGTGATGCAGCGGCCGTTCGAGCTCCGGCTGCCGCCCGTCACGCAGCGCGGCCACCGCGCGCTCGAGCAGATCCATGTACAGCGCGAAGCCGATCTCATGGATCTGTCCACTCTGTTCCTCGCCCAGCAACTCCCCGGCGCCGCGGATCTCGAGATCGTGAGTCGCGAGCACGAATCCCGCCCCGAGGTCATCGAGCGATTCGATAGCCTCGAGGCGCTTGGCGGCATCGCCGGTCATGGCGTTGCGTGGCGGGGCGATCAGATACGCGTAGGCCTGGTGGTGCGAGCGACCCACACGTCCCCGCAGCTGGTGGAGCTGCGCGAGCCCGAACCGGTCCGCACGATCGATCACGATCGTGTTGGCAGTCGGGATATCGATGCCGCTTTCGATGATCGTCGTGCAGACCAGGACGTTGCTGCGGCGGTGATAGAAATCGAGCATCACCTGCTCGAGCTCGCGTTCGCGCATCTGGCCGTGTCCGATCACGATCCGCGCCTCGGGCACCAGCGTCGCAAGCTGCTCGGCGGCGCGCGCAATGGTATCGACGCTGTTGTGCACGAAGTACACCTGCCCGCCGCGGCGCAGCTCACGCAGACAGGCCTCGCGCACCATGGGCGCGTTCCATTCCGAGACGAAGGTCTTGATCGACAGCCGCCCCGCGGGTGGTGTCGCTATCAGCGAGAGGTCCCGGAGGCCACCAAGCGCGAGATTGAGCGTGCGCGGAATGGGAGTGGCCGTCAGCGTGAGCACGTCGACCTCGGCGCGCATCTGCTTGAGGCGTTCCTTGTCGCGTACCCCGAAACGATGCTCCTCGTCGATGATGAGGAGCCCGAGGTCCTTGAATCGCACCCCGGGCTGCAGCAGTCGATGCGTGCCGATGACGATGTCGACCTTGCCCCGCGCGAGGCCTTCGAGCGTTGCCTTCGCTTGCGCGCCCGCTCGGAATCGCGACAGGAGCTCCACCTTGACCGGCCAGTCGGCGAAGCGATCGGCGAAGGTCTGGTGGTGCTGCTGCGCGAGCAGCGTCGTGGGCACGAGCACGGCGATCTGCCGGCCTGCCTGCGCGGCGATAAACGCGGCCCGCAGCGCCACCTCGGTCTTGCCGAATCCGACGTCGCCGCAGACGACGCGATCCATCGGCCGGGGCGAGCGCAGGTCGTCGACCACCTGGCGGATGGCCGCGAGCTGGTCGGCGGTCTCCTCGAACGGGAACACCTGCTCGAAGGCCTTGAGCTGCGGCTCGTCGACCGGGAACGCGAAGCCCGGCCGGGTCGCGCGCCGCGAATACACGTCGAGCAGCTCGGCCGCCGCGTCATGTATGCGTGCTGCAGCGCGCTGCCGCGCCTTCTGCCATTGATCGCCGCCGAGCCGGTGCAGAGGCGCGGTATCCGCGGGTGCGCCCGTATAGCGGCTGACGCGCTCGAGGGCCTGCACCGGCACGTACAGCCGGTCGCCACCCGCGTACTCGAGCACGAGGAACTCCGCCGTCAGGCCGCCCGTTTCCATGGTGGTCAGGCCGCGGTAGCGACCGACCCCGTAGTCCTCGTGCACGACCGGCGCACCCGGGCGCAGATCGGCGAGCTGCTGGATTATCCGGGCAGGGTCGCGGTCGCTGCGTCGGCGGCGGCGATCCTGGCGGGCGCGTTCGCCGAAGAGCTGCTGTTCCGCGTATATCGTGATCGGCGGATCGGCGAACACGACACCCGAAACGAGCGGAGCAACCGCGACTGCGAGCTCTACGCCCGAGGCGAGAAACTCGTCCCAGCCGGCAACGATCTTCGGTGCGATACCGTGCGGGCGCAGCAGATCGAGGAGCAGCTCGCGGCGGCCAGGCGATTCGGCGGCGAGCAGGACGCGCGACTCGGTTGCGCGCAATGCAGTCGCGAACCGCGTGATGCTGTCCTCGCGCCGGAGATCGATGCGCAGTTCCGGCGCGTCGCTGGCTGCGACCACCGAGCGCGGGCTGTCGCTCTCGTCCGCCACGGCGTCGAATGCGCCAAGCTGGACATGCGGCCGGCCGCGAGCCCGGCCGAGCCACTCCTGCGGCTCCAGGAACAGCTCGGCGGGTGCCAGTACCGGGTGCTCGATGTCGTAGCGATGTTCCTCGTACCGCTCCTCGATGGCACGCGTCGCCGCCGCCAGCGCGCCTGCGGCGTTCTCCGGCAGCACCAGCACGGCGTCGTCGGGCAGATAGTCGAAGAGCGTCGAGGTGGACTCGAAGAAGAGAGGCAGGTAGTACTCGATGCCTGCGGGGGCGAGACCGTCGCCGACATCGCGGTATACCGGCATCCGCGTGAGATCTCCCTCGAAGCGCGTGCGGAAACGGCGCCGGAAATCGCGGATCGAGTCGGGCGCAAGACTGAACTCGCGCGCCGGCAGCAGCTCGATCCTGTCGAGCCGACCGGTGGTGCGTTGCGTCTCCGAGTCGAAACTGCGAATACTGTCGATCCGCCGGTCGTCCAGGTCGATGCGCAGCGGCGCATCGCTGCCCATAGGGAAAATATCGAACAGCGAGCCGCGGATCGCGAACTCTCCCGGTGTACCAACCTGTGGGACGCTGGCGTAGCCGGCGGCCGTCAGCCGCAGTCGAAATGATTCGAGATCGAGTTCCTCACCGGCGGCGAGTGACAGCGAGTGCGCATCGATGAAGGTGCGCGGCGGCAGGCGCTGCAGCGCCGTGGGCAGATCGGCGAGCACGATGCCGCGTGCGAGCGGCGGCATCCGGGCGAGCGTGCGCAGCCGCTGCGAGATGATGTCCGGGTGCGGCGAGAAGCGGTCGTAGGGCAGCGTCTCGTAGTCGGGGAATGCGAGCACCGGCAGGGTGTGAGGCACGAAGAACTTGAGCTCGGTCTCGAGCCGCTCGAGTTGCGCGGCGTCCTCCGCGAAAACAGCAAGTGGACCCTCGGCAGTGGCGGCGGCCTCGGCGAGCGCGAGGGGAAGAGCCGCGCCACGGAGCCCCTGCCAGCGAGCACGCGGCTGTAATCGATCGGGGATTGCAAGTCTTAAAAGCACGTGAATACAATAGCTTACACTCGAATCGAAGATTCGAGATCAATAGAAAACGACCGGTCGGCGACCGACCGGTCGGAAGGGCGCAAAGATTATCAGAGGACGGGCGGGCGGGCCGCGGCCGGCAGAGATTGCCAGGTGCGGTCGGGATCAGCTCGCGGGTGCGCCGCGGGCGACGGCGTGGATCACGTATGAGCCTTCGAAATACACCACGAACTGCGGATACACCCAGCGGGAAATCGGCGGATCGCCGACGGCGCCGACGCGCTGGCTCGGCTCGCCAAAGCGGTTCTCGACCTGCGCCATGCTCAGGCCCCGGGACGGGCTGTTGACGCTTGGAGCTGCAGGCGAGTCGGTCATCTCGAGGTTCTGTGCGTGAATCTGGGTTGCGCCGAATGCGGCCATGAGGCCGATCACCACGTAGACGCGCTTTTTCATAACCGGAACCTCGGTTGCTTGCGGCCGCCGAAATATAGCACCGGGCCGCCGCCCACCATCGTTCCGGGTGCTGATTCCTTGTGCCAGTTCACTAACGGGGCGGGCCCATGCGGGGTCTGGCAGGTGCATTCAGCTCACGGGCCCGGTAGCCTTGCGGCCTTTCCATAAGCCTGCCGATGTTCCATCCGTTACCCATTTTCCTCGGGCTGCGATACGTCCGTACCCGCGGCCGCGGTTTCTTCGTGTCGTTCATAAGCTGGGTGTCGATGCTCGGTGTGTGCCTCGGTGTGGCTGCGCTGATCACGATCATCTCGGTGATGAATGGCTTCGAGGGCGAACTGCGGGGCCGGCTGGTCGCGCTCACCGCCCATGCCACGGTGAGCGCGCGGGACGGCGAGCGGCCAAACTGGACCGATATCGGGAAACGGGTGCGTCGCCTGCCGGGCGTCGCCGGCGCCGCGCCGTTCGTCGACGTGCAGGCCATGCTCGGCCGTGCGGGCGCGCTGCTGCCCGCGGTGCTGCACGGTATCGAGCCCGACGCCGAAGCGACCGTCGCCCAGATCGAGCCTCACCTGCTCGAAGGCCGTATCGCCGATCTGACCGCGGGATCGCGACACATGATTATTGGCCGGGTCCTTGCGTGGCAGCTCGGCGCCGAGGTGGGCGACGAGCTCACCGTGATGGTGCCGGGCCGATCACTGCTTGCCGCCGGCGGTAGACCGGTGCTGCAGACGTTCGTCGTCACCGGCGTTTTCGAGGTTGGCCTGCAGGATCACGATGGATCGCTCGCGCTGGTGGCGCTCGAGGACGCCGCCGGGCTCGCGGGCGGCGAGGCCGGTCCAGCCGGTCTGCGACTGCGATTCGACGACGTGATGCGGGCCCCGCAGCGCGCCGCCGAGCTGCGCGCGGCGCTCTCCGACGAGGTCACCATCACTGACTGGACGCAGGATCACGCGGCGTATTTCCGCGCGATCCGCATCGAGAAGACGATGATGAGCCTCATCCTGCTGCTGGTCGTCGCGGTCGCGGCGTTCAACATCGTCGCGGCGCTGGTCATGGTGGTGAACGAGAAGCGCTCCGACATCGCGATTCTGCGCACGCTTGGTCTCGCGCCCGGTGGAGTCGTGGGTGCGTTCTTCACGCAGGGGCTCGTCATCGGCGCAACGGGAACGCTGCTCGGCGTGCTGCTCGGCCTGCTGCTCGCGTACAACGTCGGGACGATCGTACCGGCTCTCGAGAGCCTGTTCCGCTTTCACGTCATGGATCCCAGCGTCTACTACATCACCGAGATTCCCTCCGATCCGCAGCCGCACCAGGTCGCGCTGATCGCCGTGATCGCGTTCCTCCTCACCGTGCTCGCCACGATCTACCCCGCGCTCCGCGGCGCGGCCACGCACCCCGCCGAGGCGCTGCGGTACGAGTGATGCGCGGAGGCATGCCTTATGAGCTGATGATCGGCCGGCGTTATCTGCGCTCGTCGGGCAACCGTTTTCTGTCCTTCATTTCGCTGATCTCGATGCTGGGCGTGGCGATCGGCGTGGCGGTGCTGATCGTCGTCCTCTCGGTGATGAACGGCTTCGAGCGCGAGCTGCGCAGCCGCATCCTCAGCGTGACCTCGCACGCGACAATCTCGGCGTTTGGCGCGGGTATGACCGACTGGCCGGCCGCGCGACGACTGGCGCTCGGCAATCCGTCCGTGCGCGGCGCAGCTCCCTTCGTCGAAGGTGAAGCGCTGCTGATCGGCGACAAGGCAGGCGCGGGGTCGGCGGCGGCGAGCGTGCGTGGCGTGCTGCCGGAGCTCGAAGCCCAGGTCTCGGCGGTGGGCGAGCGGCTCAGCTCCGGCGCGATGAGCGCGCTCCGGCCGGGGAGTTACCGTATCGTTCTCGGCGCCGAACTCGCCAGGGAGCTGAAGGTCGCGCGCGGCGACTCTGTGGTGCTCGCGATCGCGCAGGGGAGTGTCACTCCGGCCGGGGTCGTACCGCGGTTGCGCCGGTTCGAGGTGGAAGGAGTGTTCGCCTCCGGGATGTACGAGATCGATCGGACGCTTGCGCTCGTCCACCTGCAGGACGCGGCGCGTTTGTTCCGGCTTGGCGACCGGGTCACGGGACTAAGGCTCGAGATGCACGACCCGTGGCAGGCGCCGATGGTCGCACGCGAGGTCGCACGGGCGCTGGGCGACGGTCCATACGTCGATGACTGGACCAACCGTCACGCGAACTTCTTCCGTTCGATCGAGCTCACCAAGCGGATGATGTTCTTCATCCTGCTGCTGGTGGTCGCGGTTGCGGCCTTCAACATCGTCTCGACGCTGGTGATGGCGGTGAAGGACAAGCGCCCGGACATCGCCATACTGCGCACGATGGGCGCCGCACCCCGCAGCGTGCTCGCGGTATTCGCGACTCAGGGCACCGTGATCGGTGTTCTCGGCACGCTCGGTGGCGTATTGCTTGGCACCCTGCTCGCGATCAACCTGGAAACGCTGGTGCACGGGCTCGAGCGGCTGGTCCACACGCGGTTCCTGGATGCGAGCGTGTACTTCATGAGCGACCTGCCGGCGCATGTCGAAGCGCGTGACGTCACGCTGATCGGCGTCACGGCCTTTGCGCTCTGCTGCCTGTCCACAATCTACCCGGCGTGGCGCGCCGCCCGAACCGATCCTGCGAGGGCCCTGCGCCATGACTGATGCCGGAGTGCTGAGCTGCGACGACGTGCACAAGCATTTCGAGGACGCGGGACAGCGCCTCGCCGTGCTGAAGGGTGTGGATCTCGAGGTTGGGGCGGGCGAGACCGTGGCGATCGTAGGCGCCTCAGGCTCGGGAAAGACCACATTGCTGCAGATTCTTGGAGGGCTCGATCTGCCCACCAGCGGGCATGTCCGCATCGACGGTCGACGCATCGACGAGCTCTCGGACGCGGAGCGCGGTCGGCTGCGCAATGAGGCGCTCGGTTTCGTGTACCAGTTTCACCATCTCCTGCCGGAGTTCACCGCGCTCGAAAACGTCGCGATGCCGCTCCTGGTGCGCCGCACGCCTGCGGATTCGGCGGCCGCGACGGCGCGCGGGATCCTCGAACGCGTCGGTCTCGCGGCGCGACTGGCGCACCGGCCCGCTCAGCTCTCGGGCGGCGAGCGGCAGCGCGCGGCGGTAGCGCGAGCGCTCGTGACCCGCCCCAGGCTGGTGCTCGCCGACGAGCCGACCGGCAATCTGGATGGGCAGAACGCGCGCGGCGTGTTTGAGCTGATGCTCGAGCTCAACCGGGAGCTCGGCACGAGCTTCGTCATCGTGACGCATGCGCCGGAAATTGCGGCCCGTATGCAGCGGGTCTTCGTTCTCGTCGACGGACGCCTCGCGCCCGGCTGAAATTCGGCGATTCCGCGACTAACACGCGTCGCCCGCGGATGCACACGCGGTCAGGCTGCAGGTCTTCGTCCTGCGGGGCTTGGAAATGCCGGGCTCGGCCCTGGGTTTCGTCGCCGGGACCTGCGTGTTGCTGCTCCTGCCGCAATTGCCTTCTGCGGCCGTGCTGACGGGAATCGCAGTCACCGCCGTCGTCGTGGCGCTGCGAACGGGCAGCCTCGTGCCGCTTGCGTTCGCCGCCGGTGCGATCCTGTGCCGGGTCGAAGCAGGTGCGCGGCTCGCCGATCAGCTCGATCCCGGCCTCGAGGGACGAACTCTCACGATAGCGGGCCGCGTCGTTTCCGTACCGCAGTCCCTGGCGCATGGCCTGCGTTTCCGTTTTGAGCCCGCTTGTGCTCTGAATCTGCGGCTGCCCCGCACCATCGAACTCACCTGGTACGAGCCCGACTGGCGGCCGCTGCCGGCAGAGCGGCTCGCGCTCGAGGTCAAGCTGCGCCGACCACGCGGCTTCGCGAATCCGGGCGGCAGCGACTACGTGGCGCGGATGCTGCGCGAGGGTATCGGCGCCACGGGCTATGTCCGAAGCGCGAAGTCCGATGGCCGCACCGGACTCGACCTGTTGACACACCCGGTACTGACCGCTCGCGGGGAAGTCGCGCGGGTCGTCGCCGACGTGCTGGGCCGGCGTCCGGCCACAGGAATCGTCGCCGGTCTCGCGGTCGGATTGCAGGATGCGCTGGCACCGGAGCAATGGCGCGCGCTCGCGCGCAGCGGCACGACGCATCTGATGGCGATCTCGGGAATGCACATCGGGATGGTGGCGGCGATCGCAGCCTGGCTCGGTGCGGCTGTGCAGCGCGCTCGGCAACGACGCGGCGCGCTCGGCACGACGCGCGATGCCGCGCTGATCTCGGGTGTCGTAACGGCGGTGGGCTATGCCGCGCTTGCAGGATGGTCCGTGCCTACGCAACGCACCGCGCTCATGATCGTCCTGCTGGCGATCGTCTTCCGGGCACGGCGGCGCGCTGGCGTCTGGCACGGCCTCGGGCTCGCGGCCGCGGCGGTGCTGATCGTAGATCCGCTGTCGGCACTCGCCCCCGGGTTCTGGCTGTCGTTCGGAGCGGTGGCGGCAATCCTGTTTGCAACGACTGGTTATTTCAATCGCCAGGGCGTGCTCCGCGGTTACGGCCAGGTACAGCTTGCGGTCACAATAGGGCTCGCACCCGTGCTGGTCGGCAGTTTCGGCGGAGTCTCGCTCGTCTCGGTGGCCGTCAACCTGCTTGCCGTGCCGCTCTACACGCTCGTCATCGTGCCCGCCGTGCTGGTGGCCTCGGCGCTGGCCGTGGCAGCGCAGCCGCTCGGCGCGCCGCTTCTGCACGGGGTGGCATGGCTGATCGAGGCGACCTGGCCGCTGATCGACGTCCCGGCCTCGTGGAGCTGGGCCGTCTGGAACGTGGCCGCGCTGCCGCCGGTCCTGTGGTGCGCGCTCATCATCGCGACCATCGGTGCGCTCGCACCGCTGCCGGCGCCCGGCCGGGCCGCGGCCTGCATCGTCCTCATCGCCGGGGCCGGCTGGCGTCCCGAGCCGATACCGGAGCGCACGGCGCGGATCGCCATGCTCGACGTGGGGCAGGGGCTCGCAGTGGTCATCCAGACACGCAGCCGCGTGCTGGTATACGACGCGGGACCGTCGTTTCGCAGTGGTTCGGATGCGGCGCTGCTCGCCATCGAACCATATCTCCGCAGGCGCGGCGTACGCGCCATCGACCTGCTGGTGGTGAGTCACGATGATGATGATCACGCGGGCGGCGCGGCCAGTCTCATCGCCGGCTTCCCGGTGCGCGCACGCGCGGCAAGCGGCGAGGCGCTTGGCGCGACTGGGGTTATCCGTTGCGCCCGGGGCGCACGCTGGTCGTGGGACGGCGTCGATTTCGAGTGGCTGCACCCGGGGACACCACTCGCGCGCCGGGACAACGACCGCTCCTGCGTGCTCGGAATTAGCGCCGGTGAGCACCGGGCGCTGCTGACCGGCGACATCGAGCTCGAAGCGGAAAGCGAGCTGCTGCGCGCCGCATCGCCCGGAGCCGTCGACGTGCTGGTAGTACCGCATCACGGCAGCCGCTCATCGTCCAGTCCTGCGTTCATCGAGGCCACACGCCCGCGCTGGGCCCTGATCTCTGCCGGGCACGGCAATCGCTGGCGCCTGCCGGCGGCGGAGGTCGTTGCGCGGTGGGAGCAGGCGGGATCTCGCGTGCTGGTGAGTTCGCAGACCGGTGCAGTGGAATTCGAGCTGCGATCGGGCACGGCGATCGAGGAGCCCCGGCTCGCACGTGCCGACAGCACGCGATTCTGGCAGCGGTCGCAGAATTGAGCCCCCGGCCGGCCCGCGTCATTGCACGGCTGGAGGGCGCATGAAGTATGATCCGCGGGCGTTTGCGACAGGGGGTCAGACCCGCGAAATGTTCGAGATCGTGAAAGCCGGCGGCCCGGTGATGGTGCCGATCATCCTGTGCTCCATCGTAGCCGTCGCCATCATCATCGAGCGGTTGTGGACCCTCAGACAGCAGCGGGTCGTGCCGGCCGAGCTCACCGACAAGGTCTGGCAGTGGATCGAGAATCGAACTCTGTCGGACAAGCAGATCCGCGCGCTCGAGCTGCACTCCCCTCTTGGCCGAATCCTCGCCGCCGGTATCTCCAACCGCCACCGCGACCGCGCGGTGATGATCGAGTCGATCGAAGACGCGGGCAGGCACGTAACGCATGACCTGGAACGATACCTGGGGATGCTTGGGACGATCGCGGCCGTGTCGCCGCTGCTCGGTCTGCTCGGCACAGTCGTGGGAATGATCCGGACGTTCAAGGCGATTACGATCGCCGGCGTCGGGGATCCGACGGCCATGGCGGGCGGCATCGCCGAGGCGCTGATCACGACGGCCGCGGGGCTGATCATCGCCGTCCCCGCGCTGATGGCGTACCGCTACCTGCGCGGGAGGGTCGACTCGCTCGTGATACGGATGGAGAAGGAGTCCCTGAAGCTGGTCCAGGCGATCGACCGCACGCTTGCGACGCGACCCGGGCAGCTCGCCGAAGAGGAGGAGGCCGCGTGAAGTTCACGCCACGCCGCAGCGAGGAGCCCGAGCTCAACATGACGTCGCTGATCGACGTCGTGCTGCTGCTCCTGATCTTCTTCATGATGTCGACGCGGTTCGTGGACGAGTCGCGTCTGGCCATACGTCTGCCGGAGGCGGGGCTGGAGCCTGACACCAGCGCGCTCCGCGACGCCGTCGAGATCGAGGTCACCGCCGAGGGGGGGTACCGCGTCAACGGTCGCCCGCTCATCAATAACAGCCCGGACACGCTGTCGGTAGCGCTGAGCCGCGCCGCCTCGGGGAACCGGGCCGTGCCCGTGACCATACGGGCGGACGCTCGTGCCATGCACCAGTCGGTGGTCACGGCGATGGACATCGCGGGACGGCTTGGCTATCGCCAGATCAACATTGCCACCGTCCATGATGGATCCGCCGCGCGGTAACGAGGCCGCGCGGCTGGCGCCGACCGGCGCCTGGCCAACCTACCGCAGACTGCTCGGGTATCTGCGGCCGCACCGCGCGATGTTCCTGTTCGGCGTGCTGGGCATGATCATGTTTGCAGCCACGGATGCAGGTTGGGCCGCGTTCGTGCGCTTCTTCCTCGACGGAACTTTCGTCGAGCGCGATCCGCGTATGGTCTGGCTGGTGCCGGGGGCCCTCGTAGGCCTGTTCCTGTTGCGCGGGATCGCCGATTTTCTGCAGACCTACTGCCCTGGACACGTGGGGCGGCACATCGTCAAGACACTGCGCGCCGAGATCTTCGATCGCTACCTGCGGCTCCCCGTCGCATTCTTCGACAGTCAGGCATCCGGCACGCTGCTGTCGCGACTGACGTACAACACCGAGCAGGTTGCGCAGGCCACGACCGATTCGATCACCGTGTTCATCCGCGACACGTTGACCATCGCGGGTCTCCTCGGCTACCTGTTCTACATGAACTGGCGGCTGACGCTCTTCAGCGTGGTCGTTGGACCGCTGATCGCGCTGCTGATTCGCAGGATAAACCACCTGTTCCGGCGCTACAGCGCGCGGATCCAGGATTCGATGGGCGACGTCACGCGGGTTGCGAAGGAGGCGATCGAGGCCCCGCGTGTGGTGCGCGTGTTCAACGCCCAGGATCATCAGTCGCAGGTCTTCGAGATCGTGGTCGAGCACAACCGGCGCTCGCATATGAAGATGATGCGCACCCGGGCGCTGAGCAATCCGGTGGTCCAGCTGGTCGCCTCGATTGGCCTCGCCGGTGTGCTCTACGTCGCGACGCTCGACGCGATGCAGGGAGAGATGACGGTCGGCGAATTCACCTCGTTCATCGCCGCGCTGATGCTGATCACGGCTCCATTGCGCAGGCTGGTCAATGTGGCCGGCCCACTCCAGCAGGGCATCGCCGCGGCGCAGAACATCTTCGAGATCCTCGACACCACACCGGAGCCGGAGGGTGGCGGACGGTCGATCGACCGGGCGCGCGGCGACATCGAGTACCGCGACGTGCGATTCCGCTATCCGGAGGGCGAGGACGAGGTGCTGCGCGGCGTGAGTTTCGCCTTGCGGCAGGGTGAAACCGTGGCGATCGTCGGCCGCTCCGGCAGCGGCAAGTCCACGCTGGTTGGGTTGCTGCCGCGGTTCTACGACGTAACTGCGGGCCGCGTACTCCTCGACGGGCACGATGTGCGCGAATACGGGCTCTTCGATCTGCGCCGACAGTTCAGTCTCGTGAGCCAGGACGTCGTGCTTTTCAACGACACGATTGCGGCCAACATCGCGTTCGGCATGGCCGCAAGTCCAGCGCAGGTCGCCGCCGCGGCGCAGGCGGCGCGGGTGGACGAGTTCGCGGCACAGCTCCCCGACGGCATCGACACGGCCGTGGGCGACCGCGGTTCGCTGCTGTCGGGTGGACAGCGGCAACGAATCGCGATAGCGCGGGCGCTGCTGCGGGACCCGCCGATCCTGATTCTCGACGAAGCAACGTCTGCGCTCGATACCGAGCTCGAGCGGCAGATCCAGCAGCAGCTCGAGCACCTCATGCGGGACCGCACCACGCTCGTGATCGCTCACCGACTCTCGACCGTCGAGAAGGCGGACCGGATCATCGTGATGGACGCCGGAAGGATGGTCGAGACCGGCACGCATGCCGAGCTGCTGCAGCGCAACGGCCAGTACGCGGTGCTCTACCGGATGCAGTTCAACGAATGACCCTGGAGCACCGCCTGCTCGGGCTGTGGTACGGCCCCGCGTGGCGTACCGCGGCGCTGTGGCCGCTCGAGGCGCTCTACCGGCTGGTCGTACGGTCGCGTCGCGTTGCGTATGAGAGCGGACTTCTCGCGTGCGAGGACGCCGGTGCCCCCGTTGTCGTCGTCGGCAACCTGACCGTGGGCGGCACGGGCAAGACGCCGATCGCAAGCTGGCTCGCGGGGCAGTTACGCGCGCGTGGATTCGTGACCGCGATCGTCCTGCGTGGCTACGGCGGACGGCACCACGGAGGGCCGCTCAGGGTGACCAGGGACACCGATCCAGCGATCGCCGGCGACGAGGCCGTCCTGCATGCGCATCGGGGCGCCGAGCTCGTGTTCGTCGACAGCGATCGGACGGCCGCAGCCCGCGCGGCGGTGGCCGCCGGCGCGCAGATCGTGGTGAGCGATGATGGCCTGCAGCACCTTCGGCTCGCTCGTCAGTACGAGATCGTCGTGGTCGATGCTACGCGAGGCCTGGGCAACGGGCATCTGCTGCCAGCGGGTCCGTTGCGCGAGCCGCGTGGCCGTCTCGCCGCGGTCGATGCGATCGTCGTGACGGATCGCGGCGGCTCGGGCGACAACCCCGCGGCCTGCCTGGGGTCGCGGGCCATCCGCGCGCGGCTCACTCCGGGGCGGGCGGTCAACATGGTCGACGGGTCGCGTCGCGAACTCGCCGATTTTCGCGGGGAGCGCGTGCAGGCGGTCGCGGGAGTCGGTCACCCCGATGCCTATTTCGCCGGGCTGCGCGCCGCGGGTCTCGACGTCGACGCACACGCTTTACCCGATCACGCCGCGATCGACGAGGCCTCGCTCGCCTGGGCTCGCAATGCGACTGTCCTCATGACGGAAAAAGATGCCGTAAAATGCCTGCGCTTCGCGCGGCCGGGATGGTGGTACGTGGACCTCGATGTCGCGTTTGAGCCGCCATCGGCGGCGGAGGAGCTGGTCGCCAAGGTGCTGGCAGCCTCGCGTCGCAGTCCGGCTAGTGGAGGTCGTCTTGGATAGCAAGCTGCTCGACATACTCGCCTGTCCCGTCTGCAAGGGACCGCTGCGCTGGCATCGTGACAGCCAGCAGCTGGTCTGCCGGGGCGATCGCCTCGCGTTCCCGGTGAGCGATGGCATCCCGGTCATGCTCGAAGACGAGGCGCGGCCGCTCGCCGCGGACGATCCGCTGCTTAAGGACTAGCCGTGGAATTCCGCGTCGTCATACCGGCGCGCTACGCCTCGACACGGCTGCAGGGCAAGCCGCTGCTCGACATCGGGGGCCTGCCGATGATCCAGCGGGTCGTGGAACGTGCGTGCGCGAGCGCTGCGACCGAGGTGCTGGTCGCCACCGACGACGAGCGTATCGCAGCCGTGGTGCGCCACCCGCGCAACCCCGGCGCGCGGATAGCGGTGCTCACTGATGCCGCGCTCGCGTCGGGCACCGATCGTGTCGCCGCGGTTGCTGCAGCACGCGGGTGGCCCGATTCCCTCATCGTCGTCAACGTCCAGGGCGACGAACCGTTTCTGCCGTCGCAGCTCATCGATCAGGCGGCGGCGACGCTGGCCGCGGACCCGGGCGCAGAGATTGCAACTCTTGCGACGCCGATCGGAACGTTGGCCGAGTTCATCGACCCGAACGTCGTCAAGGTCGTCACCAATCTGCAGGGCCACGCCCTCTATTTCAGTCGCGCCGCGATTCCATTCACGCGAGATGTCGCGGGCGCGGGCGCGACGAGTCCAGTCGAGTTCGGCGGCGCCATGCGGCACATCGGACTGTATGCGTACCGTGCAGGCGCACTGCGCCGCCTAGTGCAGCTCGCCCCGTCGCCGCTGGAGACACGCGAGAGACTCGAGCAGCTGCGCGCGCTGCAGAACGGCATGGCGATCGCGGTGGCCCTGGCCGCCGTGGTGCCCGACCCAGGCGTGGATACCGAGGCGGACCTGCAACGCGCACGGACTAGTCACGAACAATGGGCACACACAGGCAGCGCGTCAAAGACGCGGCGGTAGAGTCTGCGTTAGGCGCGGACAGCATGGTTGAGTGCGCACCTCTCGTCTCGACAATCGAGAGTGTGCGAGCGTGCTTGCGCCAGATGGCTTCGAGAGAGGGAAGGCCCGGTTCGCGGTGTATAGGCGTGAACAGAGTGAGCTCCCCGCAGTAAAACCCGGGGCGATATCTTGCCGACGCGATGAGCGCACTGGCGGCTACTCTGAGAACGCGTATGGGCAAGGAGCTCAGCAGGCCAGGCAGGGACGCGTCGTCCCGCTGCATCGATGCGGAAGGGGCGGCCAGCCTGGCGTGCGGACGCCCAGCAAGCTTCCGTAGTTCAGCTGCCCATGCGCGGAGCGGTGCCGTGCGCAAGGTGCCGGGTAAGCGGGCAATGCGCCGGCCGACGATGGAGAGCCAGGCTCGCAGCGGCCATCTCAGAGGACTCATCAACGTATCGAAGAGGCCGACGAAGCCGACTTCGTTTCCCGATTCCGAGAGCTGTCGCGCGATCTCGAAGGCCACGAGTCCACCGAGGGAATAACCGCATAAGCAATAAGGCCCATTTGGTTGGCGCGCCTTGATCTCCCTCAGATAGTCCGCGGCCATCGCCTCTACGCTCGAGTGTGGAATCTCTCCGCGTGCGAGACCGCGTGCCCGAATGCCGATCACGGCGCCAGGGTAGGCCATGCGTCGGGCCGTAGGCAGGATGTCAACGACGTTCCCGCCGACCCCATGAATCATGAAGACCGGCGGCGAGCCCGCGCCGGCCTTCAGAAGAACGAGCGGGGCGTAGCGAGGCGCACGGCACTCTCTCAACACCTCGCAGAATCCACTGAAACTCGGCGTCTCGTAGAGCAGAGTCGGTGACAGCTCCAATCCCAGTGCACGTTCGAGCTCCATCGCAAACGTGATCGCTTTCAAGGAGTCGCCGCCTGCGTCGAAGAAGTCGTCATGAGGCCCGCCAACCGGCGCGAGCAGTACCTCTTCCCAGACGCGCGCTACCGCCTGGGCGATGCGATCGCCCACCCTCGAGCCGATCGCTGCTTCGTCGGCCGGTTTGGCCCCTTCTTTCTGGACGTTGGCGGCATCGAGGGCAACGAGCGCGTGAACGTCCTGCTTTGAGCTCGGCAGACGGGGAATCTCATTGGCGAGATAGAAGCGCGCCGGGCGCATTGAAGCTGGCGCCGAGTGCATCAGTGCTCTCAATTCCGCAACCAGTCCGGAGGGCGCGTCATCATGGGGGGTCACATACGCGACGAGCGTTGTCGCGCCATTGACGCTGCTTGTTCGCGCCAGCGCAGCAACATCTCGTACGCAAGGGTGCTTGCGAAGAAAGGCTTCTACGCCTTCCAGATGAACTCGGACGCCGCGTATCTTGACTTGCCTGTCCTTACGTCCTACTCGCTCCAGCAGGCCGTCTGGCCTCTGGCGCACGAGGTCCCCCGTTCGGAAGGTCCGCCATGCGCGCACGCCACAGGTATCAACTCTCTCGTCCGCACAACGTCCATCCGCCCAACGCCCCA
>Ga0207701_10003602_pt1 | contig 15869 bp, 16 predicted proteins | sample KBSSwiSSwithPhiX_FD_184294 | JGI IMG/M metagenome (GOLD analysis project Ga0207701, IMG submission 184294) | Switchgrass rhizosphere bulk soil microbial communities from Kellogg Biological Station, Michigan, USA, with PhiX - S5 (SPAdes) (version 2) | ecosystem: Environmental > Terrestrial >... | reverse complement strand
AGCGGCAGCGCCGGCTGGGCGAGATCCGAGCGCTGGCCGACCAGCTGGCGCGCGTCCTGGAGGACGACGCCGCCGGCGGCGGGGCGCGGGCCATCGCGCTGCGCCCGCCCGACGAGGGCGAGCTGCTGATCGCCTATTTCCCGCTCGCGGACGGCTGGGTGGGGCTGGGCGCCAGGGGGGACCGCGTGCAGGCGCACCGCCTGGGCTCGATCGCCGCCGACGCGCCGGCCGGCGACCTGTCGCGCAAGCTGCTGGCGCCGTTCGCCGGCGAGCTGGCCGCGGCGCGCACGCTGCGCCTGCTGCCGTATGGCGAGCTCGAGCGCGTCGACCTGCACGCGTTGCCGCTTGGCGACGGCGTGCTGGCCGACCAGCTGCCGGTGGTGTACGGCGTGGACGTCGCGCGGGCGCGGGTGGCGGCGCCCGACACCGGCGAGGCGCACCCCGGCGGCGATGGCGGCCGGCCCGCGCCGGGGCGGGCGTTGCTGGTCGCCGATCCCGACTTCAGTCTGCCGGGCACGCGCGTCGAGGCCGAAGCGGTGCGTCCGCTCATCGCCGCCCGCGGCCTCGAGGTGCAGGTTTTGCGCGGCGAGCGCGCGTCGCGCGCCACCATCCTGGAAGAGTTGCCCCGTTCGCGGCTGTTTCATTTCGCCGGTCACGGCTGGTTCTCGGGGATCGATGGAATAGATAGCGCTTTGGGCGTTACCCAGGGCGAACGGATTCTCCTCGGTGACCTCATGACCTTGCCTCGATCGCCCGACCTGGTCGTCCTGTCGGCCTGCGACGCCGCGCGCGCCGGCGCTGGGGCGCCCGGCGCGGGCTTGCCCGCGGGCTGGGGCATCGCCCAGGCGTTTCTGTTCGCGGGCGCGCGCGCCGTGCTGGCGCCCGGCCGTCCGGTCCTGGATGACGCCGCCGCGATCTTCATGGGGGCGTTCTACGGCGCCCTGCCGGCCCGGCTGGACGCCGCGGCGATCGGCGCGTCCGTCGCGCAGGCGGCGCGGATCGCGCAGCGCGCGTCGCGTGCCCGCGGCGCGATCGACGCGGCCGTCAGTTTCCGGGTCCTGGTGCCGTAACGTTTGGCCGCCCTGGTCGCCTGACCGTACGAGAGGTGAACCGCATGAACCCGAAACCAGAGTTGATGAAGTGGCTGGCCCTGGCCGCGATCGCCGCCGCCGGGTGCGCTGACGATCCCGCCCGCGCCGCCGCCACCGACCCGGGAGGGACCATCGCGACTGTCGCGGCGCTGTCGCCGGGGCAGCTGTGTCCCACGCGGGACGCGGTGGCGTTTCAGCCGCTGGGCGCAGCCACCGATCGCTGCACGCGGGTGCCGGGCTGGACGGAGAACGAGCTGGTCCGTCACGGGGCCGGACCGGGCGGTAGTCTGGTGCCGGGGATCTTCTGCTGGTACCGCGCCAGCGGCGACGGTCCGCCCGACTTCGATGCGCTGGCCAGCGTGGCGCGCGGCGCCGAACCCGACTGCCCGTTGCTGACGCCGCAAGCCGCCGCGCTGCTGACCCCGCCGTCGGCGATCCGCCCGCTGCCGGCCAGCGGGCTGCCCAATCTGACCCGCATGCCGGCAGATCTGCTGTCGGCGGAGATGGCGGACGCGGTGCCCGGGCTGCCGGCGGGACCCGGGGACGTCCACGTCGCCGTGCTGGACACCAGCGGCAACCCCTACGACAGCACCACCGGTGACAGCTACCTGCACGGCCGCGCGGTCGCGCGCACCATCGCGCGGCTCGCCTGTTCGGACCCGGAGATGAAGTCGTCCCGCGACTGCGCGCAACACATCGAGAGCCGGCTGGCGATGTCCTACGTCAACCAGCCCTCCGACCCGGACGGGCGGGTCGATACCTTGCAGGGCGGGTACTACGGCACCCGCGCCGAGCTGGCGCTGCAGATCCGGCAGGTGCTCGACGACCTCCAGGCAGCGCCACCGGACCGGCGCCAGATCATCAACCTCAGTCTGGCCTGGGAGCCAGAGGCCGACGGGATGTACCCCGACGCGGCGCGGGTCGCGCTGCAGCACCTGCTGGAACGGGCCGCCTGCCAGGGCGTGCTGACCGTGGCCGCGGCCGGGAATGGGCGGCGGTCGGGGGCGATGTTGCCCGCGGCCTGGGAGAGGGTGGCGGCGCCCGACGCGGCTGCGTGCCTGGCGCTGGGTTTCAAGCCCCGCGCTCCCTTTGCCGCGGGCAAGACCGGCTATCGCCCCCTCATCCATGCCGTGGGGGCCACCGACGCTCCCGATCGCCCCCTGGCGACCTCGCGCGCCGGTAGCCTGCCGCGCCTGGTGGCCTACGGCATGGACGTGGACAGCGGGCTCAGGTTGCCCGGCAGCGAAACCCCGCCCACCTACACCGGCACGTCGATGGCGACGGCGATCGCCAGCGGCGCGGCTGCCGCCGTGTGGGCCTGGCTGCCCGCCCTCGACCCGCACGACGTGATGGCCATGGTCTACGACAGCGCGGTCGATCTGCCCGGCCGCCTGGGTCCCCCGATGGATGGGCGCGGCACCGAGGTGTGCCTCGGCTCGATCGGTTGCGCGCAGCTGCCCATCCATCGCGTCTCGGTGTGCGGGGCGGTGGCGGCCGCCATCACGGTGGCGGCGGCCGGAACCGCAGGTACCCTGGGCCCGAAGCTCCCGGCGCCTGCCTGCGCGACCGTTCCCGCTCACAGCGCCATCGACGCGCCGCCGGTCGCGATCGCAGCGCCGGGCGCCCGGTTCGGGTTCGGTGGTCTGCCCGCGCCAGGCGCCACCGCCAGCTCGCGCAGCTGTTCGGCGGCGGCGTGCAAGCCGCAGCTGGTGCCATCCCTGCCCGCGCTCGAGCCCTGGACGCGGCCGCAGCCGGAGCGTCCCCCCTGTCCGACCTGCCGTCTCACCCAGCCGAATATCTATGGCAACAGCTACCTGTGGGGATCGACGCGCTCGACCCTGGTCACCAACTCGCTGTCGTTGCAGCTGGTCGTGACCCCCTATCTCTACGGGATCGCGCAACCCGAGCAGGCGATCCTGCTCACCAACCAACCGGGCGATCTCCCCCTCAATGACTGGATCGCCACCTATAGTGTGACCTCGGCGGCAGCGCGCTTCGAATGGTTGAACGGAATTACCAAGGTGGTGGTGGTGGCTTCGCAATCGACTGCGATCAACGTGGACACGCCGTGAGAAAGGACATCATGAACCGCTCGGTCAGCCATCGGTCACTGCTTGCCTGCGCCGTCGTGGGCATCGGATTGTCGATCGTGTCGTGCGGACCGACGCGCTTTGCCGGCAACATCACCTCGGTCGTCGAGACGCCCGACGCAGCGGCGGACGAGACCGTCGATGTGCCAGGCGCAGGCGACCCAGCCGACGCGGTCGATGCGGCCGGCGCGGGCGATGCAGGGTCCACGGACGACGCGGCCGGCGACGGCGCCGCATCCACCGACAGTCCGTGCCTCGCGCTGTGCGCCGTGCTGGCGGGCACCAGCTGCGCGCCCGACCCCGCGGCCTGCCCGGCCGGGTGCGAAGCCCAGATCGCCGATGTGTGCGGCGCCGAGTCGCGCGCCCTGCTGTCGTGCCAGGCTGGCCTGTCGTCCGCCGACTTCAGCTGCGACAGCCGCGGCCACCTGGTGATGGACGCAGCGAAGTGCCAGACCGAGAGCGACGCTCTGGTGTTGTGCCTCGCCGGTCTTTGAGGATCAGAGGTACTTCTCGACCCAATCGCCGCTCACCTGGCGGGTCGCGGTGTTGAGGCGGTTCCAGAGATTGGCCAGGGCGATCGACATCACCAGCCCGCCGAGCTGGGCGTCGTCGAAGTATCGAGACGCCTCCTTCCAGAGCTCGTCCGGCACCGCATCGGTGCGGTCGCTGAGTCGAGTCGTGGCCTCTGCCAGGGCCAGCGCGGCCCGTTCGGCCTCGGTGTAGTAGGGGGCTTCGCGCCAGGCCCCGAGCGCAAAGATTCGCCCGTCGGACTCGCCCAGCCTCTTCAGCGCGCGCGAGTGCATGTCGACGCAGACGCTGCAGCCATTGATCTGTCCGACGCGGACGTTCACCAGCTCCAGCGTCACCCGCGGCACGCCCGAGCTCTCCGCGGCCTTGGCGATGCTCACAATGGCGTTTCTGGCCCCCGGCAGGGTGAAGGCCGGGCTCTTGATACGAGGTTCCATGATTCCGTCTCTGCTTTCTGCGCCCCGTCCATCGGTCGCGTCCATCGCGACCGCGAAGGGGTACAGCAAGTAGTCGAACGACGGCGGCTCCGATCGACAGCTAGTGCCCGGGCATCGTCGCCGTGATCACCACCGATGCCGCCGAGCGCGTGGCCTCGCCGTGGTGCACCGCTTCGATGTTGTTGCCGTCGGGGTCGAGCACGAAGGCCGCGTAATAGCCCGGGTGATAGGGACGCTCGCCGGGCGCGCCGTTGTCGCGTCCCCCGGCCGCCAGCGCCGCGCCGTGGAAGCGCACCACCTGGTCACGCGACGCCGTCTGGAACGCCAGGTGGATCCGCGACGGGGGATCGCCGTTGGCCGGTGACAGGCACAGCTCGTCGGCGATGATCAGGTGTGGCGTCAGCTCGATCAGCTCGCGCCCCAGGACCGCGAGCGCGGCCGCATAGAACCGCCGGCTGGCCGCCAGATCGGCGCAGCGCAGCTGGATGTGGTCGATCAACCGCCCGCGGTGTAGCTCCATCGTAGACTCTCTGGCTACTCAGGCGCCGGGTGTCAAGGCAGCGCCGCGATCTCGGCGGCGGTCAGCGCTCGCCGGTAGATGCGAAAATCATCGATCATTCCGTCGAAGAGCGGATCGCCGAATTGCGAGCGGCCGATCCAGTTGTTGACGGTGTTTCCCAGACTCGAGGGACGCAGGGTCATGGCCGGATTGGCGCCGGCGGCCACCTTGTCGACGTACAGGGTGCCGGTATAGGTGGTGGCTCCAGGGCCCAGCACCACCGCCAGGTGGTGCCAGACGCCAACCGACAGCGGCGCGGGGTTGGTCATCACGATGGTCTGCTCCTGGCCGGCGGCATTGCCGGTCAGGGTGATCGCGAAGCGCGGGACGTTGGGCACCGCCAGGCCCAGGGCGTGCGCGGTCAAGAACATGTACGTGGTGGTGTTGCTGCCCAGGTCGAAGATGCGCTGCCAGCTGCGCACGGTGCGGACGTTCACCCAGCACGAGATGGTGATCGCGGTGGTGGCGCCCAGGGTGTTCATGCTGGCCGGGAGCGTGACGAACCCGCCCACGGTGCCGCTGGTGCCGGGGAGATTGAGCGCGCCGGTCCCCACCACAGCGGTAGTCGAGATGGCGGCGGTTGGGCCACCCATGCCGGTCAGCGTGGCGGTGCGTGCGTTGATCGAGGAATCGGCGGCGGTGGTTCGACCGACATCGTCGAACCGGTACCAGGCCACCAGGTCGACGTCCATCGCGCCGCCGGTGCCTGGCGTGCCACCGGTGCCTGGCGTGCCGCCGGTGCCTGGCGTGCCGCCGGTGCCTGGCGTGCCACCGGTGCCTGGCGTACCACCGGTGCCTGGCGTGCCACCGGTGCCCGGTGCGCCCCCAGCGCTGGCAGCGTCGATGGCGCCGCCGGTGCCTGGCGTGCCGCCGGTGCCGGGCGTGCCGCCCGTGCCCGCAGCGTCGGTCGCGCCGCCTGCACCGGCGTCGATGACGCCGCCCGTGCCCGGGGCGCCGCCCCCACCGGTTCCGCCCGTCGTGCCGGCATCCCCGCCTGGGCCCATGTCGACCGGCGCGTCGATCTGGGTATCCAGCACCCGACAACCGTGACAGGCCTCGGGCGGCGCAAAGCAACCGGCGGCGGCGAAGGCCGCGACCGCGGCCATGATCGCCAACCCCACGGGAGAGAACCGACACCCCACCTCAGTCGAGCCGCCGAACATGAAGACCCCCTCGAAACGCCGCCCTGTCATCACGAATTTCGCGAACCTAGCACAGCGGCTCGCGGTCGCGACGCGGCGGCGGCCGATCGAAGCCCGCGTAAGACGCCGGGGGCTTCCTGGAATTGAGTCTCCCGTTTCGGGTCGAAGGAGCTGGGGGTGCCCCCGGGGAGTGGCGCGCCGCGGCCAACGTGGCCAGCCGCGGCAACGATCCGAGGCGTTGGTCGACGTTCGCGGCGCGTTTCGCCAGGGAGAACACCAAATTTTTTACGGACTTCAGTTAACCCAATCGCAGTCGATGGGCTAGCTCCATGACGGCTAGCAGCACTCTGAGCGCGGGGTTCGGATCGGATTCCTGTCCGCACCTTCTTCTGGTCGACGATGAGCCGGCGGTGGCCCGGGTCTCCGAACGGGTCCTGTCCAGCGCCGGATTCCGGGTGACCGTGGCGTCGGGTGGCAGCGATGCCATCGACAAGGCCAAGGCGGTTCCGTTCGACGCCATCGTCAGCGATGTCTGCATGCCAGGCGTCGATGGTCACGCGGTCCTGCGCGCCGTGCGCGACTCCGGGCTCGACACCCCGTTCGTCTTCCTGACCGGCAGTCCGGACCTCGACAGCGCGATCGAGGCCGTCGAGTTTCGCGCCTTTCGATACCTGGTCAAGCCTGTCCAGAGCGGCGAGCTCCTCGACGTGATGAGGAAAGCGGTGCGCTGGCATCAACTGGCGCGGGTTCGAAAGGAAGCAGCGCGCGATCTCGCGGCGCCGACCAGCGCGGACAAAGAGGTTCTTCAAGCCATCTTTACCTCGGCCACCCAGCAGCTGTGGATCGCGATGCAGCCGATCATCTCGTGGCAGAGCCGGACAGTGCTTGCCTACGAAGCTCTGCTTCGGACCACCGAGCCAACGCTGCGCAATCCCGTGAACTTCCTGGATGCGGCTGAAAAGCTCGACGTGACGCGCGAGCTGGGAAGAACAATCCGGCGCCACATTGCCGATCTCATTCCCAGCGCTCCCGCGTCGGCGCTGGCGTTCGTGAATCTCCATCCTTCCGATCTCGACGATCCCGAGCTGATCGATCCCGCGGGTCCGCTGACGCCGTTCGCGGAGCGGATCGTCCTCGAGGTGACCGAGCGGGCCGCCCTCGACGAGATTCCTGGGCTGGCGGCCCGCATCGCGCGGCTGCGCGACCTGGGCTTCCGGATCGCCGTCGACGACCTGGGCGCGGGCTACGCCGGGCTGTCCACCTTCGCCTCGCTGGAGCCCGACGTGGTGAAGGCGGACATGTCGCTGATCCGCGACATCCACACCTCGCCCGTGAAGCAAAAGGTCGTGGGATCAATCGTGGCCCTGTGCCGGGACCTGCAGATTCAATTCGTCGCCGAAGGAATCGAGACGGCGGCCGAGCGCGATTGCGTCGCGACCCTGGGCGGCGACAATCTTCAGGGCTATTTGTTCGCCCGTCCTCATCGCGGTTTTCCCGCACCCGCCTATTAGCCCAGGGAGGCACGCGGGGACCGGGGCCATACGGTATGCTGGGCCGGTGCAGGCAGCGCACCGGCAGAGCGCCGACCGATTTCGTTCGTGGTTGTCGGGCGCCGCCGCGACGCCGGCCCAGTTTCGCCAGGCGCTGACCGAGGTGCCGCCCAGCGAGCGCGACGCCTGGCTGGATCGCCTGCTCGAGCTCGACGCGATCGCCGCCGACGGTCCCGACCTTCCCCGGGGCTGTGTGCCGTATCTTCCCTGTCCCGTCGATGCCCTGCTGCGCATGGTCGATCAGGCCCAGGTGCAGGCCCGCGACGTGTTCGTCGACCTGGGCGCGGGGGTGGGGCGCGCGGCTGCGCTGGTGCATCTGTTGACCGGGGCGCCGGCCATCGGCATCGAGATTCAACCCGCGCTGGTGCGTGCCGCGCGCGAGCTCGCCGCCCGCCTCAGCGGCCTGCGATTTTCGCCGATCGAGGGCGACGCGGCCCGCCTGGCCGGCTCGATCGCCATCGGGTCGGTGTTCTTTCTGTACTGCCCGTTCAGCGGGGCGCGCCTGGAAAGAGTGCTGGACGACCTGGAGTCCATCGCGCGCACCCGGGAGATCCGGGTCTGCTGCGTGGATCTGCCTCTGCCGCCGCGCGCCTGGCTCGCGCTGGCGGCGCCGCCCTCCGGCGATCTCGCGGTCTATCGCAGCACCTTGCTGGACCGGTCGTCTTGAATCGTTCACCCCTTCGCCGCCTGGTAGCCGCGCTGTCGTGGACGACCGTCTGGCCGGCCCTGGTGTGGGCCGTGGCGCTGGCCACGGACCCTTCGATGCCGCTGGTGACGGGCGCGCCGATCGTGGTGTCTCTGGCGCTGGACCTGGTGCGCGCGCTGGGCTGGGTGAACCGCCTCGGCTTCGGGATCAAGATACGCCAGGACCGCGACGGATGGTCCTGGCCGGTGGGGGCGGCGGGGGAGGCCACGGCGGAGCTGGTCGCCGGCGCCTCGCTGGCGCTGTCGCTGCGCTGGCTGGTGCCGCCGCTGGTCGTCCCGGGCGGCACGAGCTTTCCGCTGTGGGTGTTGCTGGGCGCGCTGGCCGCCGCCTGCGGCATCGTGGTCGTGGTCTTCGCGCAGATCCAGAGGCGGCGGCGCAACTCGGTGCGCCTGACCGCCGGGCGCGTGCTGATCGAGCGGGCGCGCTACGGGACCGCCCTCGAGCGCTCCGACATCGAGCGCCTGCGCCTGCGCACCAGCGACGCCAGGGTCGAGGTCATCGCCGACGTTCGGGGTCGCGGAGGGATCCACCTCCTGATCCTTCCCTCGGGATGGACCACGGCGGCGCGGGTGCAATCCTTCGCGGCCGCGCTTGCTGCGCGGCTGCAGCTGCCGATCGTGGATGACGTGATCCTGAACTGACGCGGAATTTTCTTCCCGGTTTCGCGTTGATCCATCAGGATTTGTGCGTGCCGATGCGGAGGTGAGGCGTGGCCCAGCGGACCCCGAGGATCCAGATAACCATCGACGATGCGCCCGGGCCATCCAACGGCGCCATGCGCGCTCTGCTGGCCGAGCTCCGGATCAAGACCATGTTCTTCGTCGAGGGGGAGTTCGTGCAGAAGCGACCCGCCGACACGGCGGCGATGGTGAGCGAGGGCCATCGCCTGGGGTTGCACACCTGGGATCATCCTCAGCTGACCAAGATGAGCGACGACAAGATCAAGGAGGAGTTCGTCAAGACTGACCAGCTGGTCAAGAAGGTGACCGGCAAGAGCATGGCGCCGCACTGGCGGCCGCCCTACGGCGCGGCCAACAAGCGGGTCAAGGACATCGCCGCCGCCCTGGGCTTCACCAAGATGTGGCTGTGGGACGTCGATTCACTCGACTGGAAGCACCTCGGCGACAGTCAGGCCATCATCCACGAGGTCGAGGGCGGGCTGGCTCGCAGTCACGCTGATGTCGCGGACATCCTGTTTCACGATAAATTGACCAGCGTGGCCGCGCTGAGGATTCTGCTGCCACGTCTCAAGGCGAAGGGGTTCCAGCTTGTGGATTTTCCGTAGCGTCACGCTGCAGGCGCTGCTGTTGTGGGGCGCTGGCGCCGTCCTTGCGCCTCCGGCACGCGGCGAAGCGGCGGAGTCGATTCGGGGCCGCGGCATCTTCGAGCGCGGGGCGCTCTACCTGTTCGCGGAGGTGCACCGGTGCGGTCCGGAGGCGGCCCTGCCGGCCGCGCAGATCTTCGTATCCAGCGACGGCGGCAAGACCTGGGTGAAGCGCGGTCCCGAGCTGCCGGGCAGCGAGCTCGCCTACGTGCAAGCGTCGAGCGACGGCCTGTGGGTCGCCGGGCTGCACACCGCCGAGGGCCCGGGCATCGATCCTTTCCTGCTGGTGCCGGCGGACTCCGCCTCGTCGGATTGGCGCCTGCGTCCGATCAGCGAAGGCCCGGCGGAGCTGCGCGGCGTGGGCCGCGCGGGGTCGAACGGGTTCGTCGCCTGGATCCGCCCCGTCGACATCCACGAGAAGCCCCACCCAGATCCGGAGGTCCTGCTGCGCAGCGACGACGGCGGCGCCACCTGGAAGGCAGACGCCGCCCCGAAGCGATCGCCGGACGCTCACATCAAGCGCTTCGCGCGGGTCGCCAGCCGCAGCGCCAGCTGGCGGATCATCGACCGCAAGGACGGTGGCTTCGACGTGCAGCGACGTGGCCCGGGGGGCTGGCAGCTGGTGAAGGCGTTTCCCTGGGTTCGGTGCGACCAGCGCACATCGGGTCCTTGAAGGAAAGGCCTCGGACCTCGGACCTCGGGCCTCGGACCTCACGAGCCGCCGGGGACCGCTAGCTCGCCGCGCCGGCGGCGCAGGAACTCGCGCTCGCTGGCGTTGTCGGTGCGCTCTATCGCCCGGTCGTACGCGGCGGCGGCCTCGGCGAGGCGGCCGGTGCGCCTCAGCAAATCGGCGCGGATGGCGTGCAGCAGGTAGTACGCGTCCAGGTCCAGGGCGTCGACGATGGCCAGCGCGGCGTCCGGTCCCTGCACCTCGGCCACCGCGACCGCCCGGTGCAGGGCCACGATCGGGGTCGGGGCGAGCGCCAGCAGTTGATCGTAGAGGCGTACGATCTGGGCCCAGTCGGTCGCGGCCGCGGTCGGGGCGTCGCTGTGGACGGCGTTGATCGCCGCCTGCACCTGGTAGGGGCCGGGCTGGTTGCGCCGCAGGCATTGCCGGACCAGGTCCTGACCCTCGGTGATCAGCGCCCGGTCCCAGGACCCGCGGTCCTGGTCGGCCAGCCGCACCAGCTCGCCGGTGGCGGTGGTGCGGGCCCCGCGACGGGCCGCGATGAGCAGCATCAGGGCCAGCAGGCCCTGCACCTCGGGTTCGCCGGGCATCAGCTCGGACAGCAGCCGGCCCAGGCGAATGGCTTCGCCGCACAGGTCGTCCCGGGTCAGCTGGTCGCCCGCGGTCGCCGTGTAGCCCTCGTTGAAGATCAAGTAGACCACCGCCAGCACGGTTCGCAGGCGGACCGGCAGGTCGGCCTCGGTCGGAACGCGGAAGGGAATCCCGGCGTCGCGGATCTTGTTCTTGGCGCGCACCAGCCGCTGCGCCATGGTGGCTTCCGGGACCAGGAAGGCGCGCGCGATCTCGCTGGTGGTCAACCCGCCCAGCAGCCGCAGCGTCAGCGCGACGCGCGCGCCCGCCGCCAGCGCGGGATGGCAACAGGTGAACAGCAGGCTCAGGCGGTCGTCCGGCACGGCGGCGTCCTCCTTGTCGGACTCGGTCGGTGATGGGTCATCGTCAGGCGCGGTCGCGCCCGCTTCCGCCTGCAAGCGCGCGTGCAGCGCCTCCCGGCGCAGGTAATCGATGGCGCGATTGCGGGCGGTGGTGAGGATCCAGCCCGCGGGGCTGGGCGGCGGCCCGTCGACCGGCCAGCGCTGCAGGGCCACGGTGAACGCGCCCTGGACCGCCTCCTCGGCCAGGTCGATGTCGCCGAAGCGGCGGACCAGGATCGAGACCGCGCGCGCGTACTCCTCGCGAAACACGCGCGCGATCTGGGCCGGCTCGCTGGCGACGGGCATCGCTGGGCCGTTCAGCGCTGGCCGGCCTGGAACGGGCGGACCTCGATGGGCAGCGTGACCGCCCGCGCCAGCTTGCGCCCCCATTCCAGAGCCGCATCCAGATCGGCCGCCTGGATGATGCACAGGCCGCCGACGTGCTCCTTGCCCTCGGTGTAGGGACCGTCGGTCATCAGCGCCTCGCCATGCTGGTAGCGCACCACGGTCGCGCTGCTGGGTGGGTGCAGGGCACCGTTGAACACCCAGGCGCCGGCGGCCTTGAGGTCTCCCAGCACGACGTCGATGTCATCCATGATCTTCTGCAGCACCTCCGGCGGGGGTGGCGGTCCGTCGGGTTGCTGGATGCTCAGCAGGTATTGCTTCATGGTCGTTCCTCCTGACCCCTATACGAACGGGGAGCGCCAAGATCTACAGCCGGGCGACAGCTGATCGATAGCCCGGGTACGCCCGCGGAATGATTGTGGATCTGCTGACACAAAAAATCTGCCGCCGCTTGTCGATCGCCGGCCATACCGTTCGTCGTCCAGGCAGACCAGATATATAAGGGGACCACCATGCGATTCATGATCATCCGGAAGTCGGCCGAGAACACCGAAGCGGGGCAGCAGCCGAGCCAGGAGCTGGTGACGGCGATGGTCGGGTTCCACGAGCAGCTGGCCCGGGCGGGCATCCTCAAGGACGGCGCCGGTCTGAAGCCCAGCTCGGTCTCGACGCGGGTGCGCCTCAAGGGCAAGCAGTTCTCGGTGATCGACGGTCCGTTCGCCGAGACCAAGGAGCTGGTGGCGGGCTACTCGATCATCGAGGTGCCGTCGCGGGAGGATGCGCTGGCGATCATGCGCCGCTGGCCAGTCGAGGACGGCGACGTCGAGCTGGAGCTGCGCCAGCTGTACGGGGCCGAGGATTTCCCCGCCAGCGCCGACGCGGCGGCCGGGCCGCCACCGCCGCCGCCCGCGCCCCCGGCGCGCCAGCCCGGCACCGTGCGCTACGCGCTGCTCATCAAGTCCGACGCGCGCACCGAGTCGGGCGCGCCGCCCGACCCCGAGGTGATCCAGGCCATGGACGGCCTGGTCGCCGACGTGGCGGCCAGCGGAGCCATGCTGGGCGGCGAGGGGCTCAAGCCGAGCTCGCTGGGGCTGAAGCTGCGCCGCGCGCGCGCCCGGGTGACCATCGTCGACGGCCCGTTCACCGAGAGCAAGGAGATGATCGCCGGCTTCAGCTTTCTGCAGTACCAGAGCAAGCAAGAGGCGATCGACTTCGCCAAGCGCTGGCTGCAGATCCACGTCGCCTGGAGCGGGACGGGCGAAGGCGAGATCGAGATCCGCCCGTTCTACGAGGCGGAAGACTTCGTCCACCAGCCGGCGGTGGCAACCGGCTAGGAGGGCAGACCGCTGCGTGGGTCGTGGCGCAGGGCGCCCGCCGGGATGCCGGCCGAGACGTCGGCGGTGGCGAGCTGTCCGCGCGACCACAAGGTGCGCTCGACCATGGCGCGGAACACCGTCTCCAGGGCGCTGCGCACCGGGGCTCCTTCCAGGATCCCCATGGCCCGCGCGATCGCCTCGATGGTGGCCAGGCCCCCGTCGCGCGTCTCCTGGCGCAGGCGATACATCGTCGGCGCGTCGGGCTCGATCGACACGCAGGGGACCTCGGCCAGCCCGGGGACCCGCGCGCGCACCTTGGCGGCCTGACGCCAGGTTCCGTCCGGCACGATCAGCGTGACCGGCCGTTCCGATGCCGCGAACCGCGCGATCGGGATCGCGTCTTGGTGGGGAAACAACAGCACCGGCTGGGTCGATCCGTCCCAGGTGAAGGGCGCGCGGGACGACGATTCGTGCCCGCGCACCAGGACCTGGCTGTTCGACAGGCATTCCACCGCCAGGCGTCCGGTGTTGGTCGGCTTTCGGTCCTCGCGTCGATGAATCACCAGGACCAGGCGGGTACGGGTCGCGATGCGCGGGATCAACGCGCAGACACACAAGCTGGCGTGGATCCGGCAGCGCGGGCAGCGCGCGTCGGCGTTGTCGCGCCGGCTCACCCGGGCACCGTCGCTGCGGGCTGGTCGTCGACCAGGGTGGGCAGGCCCAGGGCGGACAGGGCCAGGGCCAGATCGTCGGGCATGGGCGCGCGGACCACCATCCGCCCACCGCCGGCGGGATGATCCAGGGTCAAGAGATGTGCGTGCAGCGCCAGCCGGCGAAGGTTGTAGGTGGCGCGATAGTGTCGGTTGATCTCGCCCGAGCCGTAGTTCACGTCGCCGACCAGGGGATGATTGAGATGGCGCAGGTGGCGGCGCACCTGGTGCAAGCGGCCGGTGTGGGGAATCGCTTCCACCAGCGAACAGCGGTCGACCGCGGACTGGGCGACCACGCGAAACTGGGTGACCGCCGGGACCCGCGCGGCGTCCTTGTCTTCCCCTCGGGGAATCGGGTGATCGATCACGCCCGCGGCCGGCGGGCGGCCGCGGACCAGCGCGAGATAGCGCCGCTCCAGCCGGTCCGTCCCCAGCTGGGCAGCCAGGGCGGCGGCGATCGCGGGCGAGCGCGCGAACAGCAGGGCGCCGCTGGTGCCGCGGTCGAGGCGATGGATGGGGTACACGTACGCGCCCACCGCGTCCCGCACGCGAAACAGCGCCACATCGTCGTCGTTGTCCCAGCCGCGATGCACCAGCAGACCGCAGGGCTTGTTGGCGACGACGATGTGCTCGTCGACGAACAACAGGTCGATGGGTGGCAAGGCGGTCATCGGCGCTGCTCAGGGCCTTTGCAGGCGCGCGGCCGGCAGCGCCGCCGGAGAGACGCGCAGCTCGCGCACGCAGCCCTTGAACCAGCTGATCTGGTTCAGGCGCACCCCGAGCGAGGTTTGCCCCGGCCCGAGCGGCCCGAACGCCACCGACCCCGAGGCCTCCAGGACGCCGTTCACGTAGTGGCGCATCTGGCGATCGGCGTAGCTGAGCGCCGCCCAGTACCAGGCCCCGGCGACATGGGCGGTGTCGGCCCGCGCCAGGGTGAGCTTGCCGGCGGCCCCGTGCAGGAACGTATCGAGGTACCAGCGCCCGTCGGGGGTCGCGCGGGTTTCGATCAGGGCGCGGTTCTCGCCGTGCTCCTCGGCGATGTGAACGAAGCGCGTCGCGGCTTCGCCGCCGGCGTCCGGCCTGAACAACACCTCGATGGTGAAGGCGGCCAGCCCTTCGATCGGGTTGGCGCCCACCACCAGCCCATCGCGCTGGCCGTCGAAGCAGACCGCCCGGCCGCGCTCGGTGTCGGCCACCTGCGGGGCGCCCCAGACCGTGGTGCGCTGGCCGCCCAGGCGCGTCAGGTCATCGACCATCCAGATCCGCGCGGCGCCGGGCGCCTCGGATGATGAGCGCGAACACCCCACCAGCGACGCCGCGGCGGCGGCCAGCCACGCGGCGGCTGCGACAAGCGACGCAGGCGAGCATCGGGACACCATCGGCCGCACCTTACCCCGGGGAGCGGGCCGCAGGCAGGTAGACTGGTGGGTCAGGGGAGCGGCGGCGCGTCCAGGAAGGCGCGCACCAGCTTCTGGCGGTCGTGGTCACGCGCGAACGCCGCCAGCGCCTCCTCCCACGACGAACGGCTGCGGACCATCATGCGAACGCGCGCGTGCTCGAGGTCGGTCAGGGTCTGGCGCCCGATGTCGTCCAGCCTTTCGCGGGGGACGTCGGGCCGGATCGGGCTGGAACCTTTCCAGCGGTTGAAGGCGACCTGCCCCTCCGGCGACGCCACCGTGGCCAGAAACTCGCGCGCCGCGCGGGGGTTGCGCGCGTTGCTCGCCAGCGCGAAGGCGTCGACACCGTAGAGAAACATGTCCTGGGTTCCCGGCGCGCTCACCGCGCCGAAGTCGCTGTCGCTGTTGCCGCCCAGGGCGGCGACGTAGCCCTTGGCCCAATCGCCGTGCATGAACATGGCGGCGTCGCCGTTCAGCAGCGCCTGGGCGGCGTTGATCCAGTCGAAGCGCGGATCCCCGGCGTCGGGGTTGACGTAGTTCTCGCGGATCTCGGCGAAGACCTCGACCACGCCGCGCAGCTCGCTGGCGTCGAGGGGGCGCTTGCCGGTGAAGTAGTCGCGGTACCGCAAGGCGCCGAGCTTGGCGACCGCCAGGCTGTTGAACATGATGCGCAGGATCCAACCTTGGTCGGAGGTGACCAGCGGGGTGACGCCCACCTCCTTGAAGCGGCGGCAAGTGGCGAAGAGCTGGTCCAGGGTCTGCGGGATCGAGAGGTGGTACTTCTCGAATAGCCGGCGGTTGTAGAGCATGGTGTTTTCGCGGTGCACGTTGACCGGCATGACGAACACCTGCCCGTCGCGGGTGACGTCCGCCAGGATCTCGGGAAACACCACCTGGCGCAGCCCCATTTGCTCCACCAGGTCGTCGAGCGGCGTCCAGCGGATCGCCGACTGGCTGCCGGCCGCGCGCAGCGCGTGCACGTACTCCTGGAAGATGTCGGGCGGCTCGCTGCCTC
>Ga0207701_10003600_pt1 | contig 15881 bp, 11 predicted proteins | sample KBSSwiSSwithPhiX_FD_184294 | JGI IMG/M metagenome (GOLD analysis project Ga0207701, IMG submission 184294) | Switchgrass rhizosphere bulk soil microbial communities from Kellogg Biological Station, Michigan, USA, with PhiX - S5 (SPAdes) (version 2) | ecosystem: Environmental > Terrestrial >... | reverse complement strand
GGTCGGGTGCGAGCCGCGGTATACGATCATCTTGCTGTCCGGCGAATAGAACGCTCCGCCATCATAGCCGGGCTCGTTGGTCAGCCGCTTGATGTTTTTGCCATTGACGTCCATCGAATAAAGCTCAAGGTCTCCGTCGCGTTCCGAGGTAAAGATGATCGACTTGCCGTTCGGCGAAACCGTCGCCTCGGCGTCGTAGCCGGGCGAGTTCGTAAGATTCGCAATGTTCTTGCCGTCGGGCGTCGCGGTGTAAATTTCGTAATCCGGATAAACCGCCCAGACGTATCCGTATTTTGAAAAATCCGGAGCGGGCGGGCAATCCTTCGAGCCGCCGTGCGTCGATGCATAAAGCACCTTCTTACCTCCCTTGAAAAAGTAAGAACAGGTCGTGCGGCCCTCGCCGTTTGAGACCTGCTGTACGTTGGAACCGTCGATATTCATCCGGTAGATACGGTCGCAGGGGTGGCCGTCGCGTTTCGACTGAAATATCAGCTGCGTTCCATCGAAAGAAAAATAGGCTTCTGCATTTTCGCCGCCGAATGTGAGCTGTTTTATGTTTGCAAGATGCTTTTCGCCCGGAACCTGAAGCGTGTTTTGGGCGTAGAGGTTGACAGTTAGATATATAATAAAAAAGACGTACAACGATCCAGCTTTCATATTTAGTAAAATTGAAGGATGAGTAATTCGGTTTCTGAATCCGGAAGGGTTAGTTTACCGAATTAAACACGCAAGCGAAAACGACTCGAGCATCGCAACACGCCGTCGCCATCGCGGAACTCTGAAACAACCGAATAGGAAGTTATGGCTTTTGAGACGAGCAGAGATGTTCTCGATTGGTACGAGCGACAGGAACGCTCCCTGACGGACGAGTTTATCAGCAACCTGCCGTGGCATGAGGTTCGGGATACGCCGATCGACGAGAAATTCATCCCCGTCCTGCTCTACATGCGCGACGTCGAGGTGCTAACCGAGATGTATCACGAAGAGCTTCGCCGCACGCCGACGGGCCGCGACCCGGTGATCGCGAAATTCATGGAGCGTTGGGGCATCGAGGAAGTGACGCACGGTCAGGTGATCAATCGTTTCCTAAATGAGATGGGCTACGAAACGCCCGACGACTGGCAGCGGCAAACCCACAATAACGTCACGAAAACCTATCACGCAAGCACTTACTTTTTGACCTCACTGACCAACCTGCTCGGCAGCCGCTTCACGGCGACGCACATGGCGTTCGGCGCGATCCACGAAATGTCCACCGGCCAGGCTTACAGAAAAATGCAGGAGATCGCTCCGCACCCCGTCCTCTCAAAGATCCTCGCCGCGATCATCAAAGAAGAAGCCGCACACACGCATTTCTACCGTAGCGTCGCGCGAATCGAGCTCGCCAAAAACGAGACCGCGCAAAAAATAGCGAGAAAAGTGATCGACACTTTCTGGCGCCCTGTCGGCCAGGGCTCGCTCGCCCGCGAACGAACCGAATACTGCATCGCCACCCTCTTCAGCGGCGACGGCGGCCTAGATCAACTCGACCGCACCGTGACCCAACGCGCCCGCCAACTTCCCGGCTTCGAAAAACTAACCAAGACCACGACACGCTTCGGAAAGATCTGCACCGAATTCCTAAACTCCCGAACAGCAACAGCCGCGTCACTTCTCTTCTCGATAAACCTCTACGCGTTGCTGTAGTGCATTCAAGCGCATTTTCGGTTTATTCTTTAGGGTATTGTATACGTCCTTTCGCAAACCCATTCTTCAATCAATTCGTTTCGGGTATGAGATTTTTAAACAACAAGGATTCCGCCACTCCTCAAGAAATAAGTATGTGTTTCGATGCGTACGCGAGACATCTTGACGAAAAGAAGGGGGTTTTTCCGCAAAATGCATTCGAGTTCGCGAGCTCAACTTGGCACTATGATCCGACGAACTCGAAATGCCCGCATGACGCCTGGTTACGAAAGCTGGAAATTGTCGAAAAGGGAGTTCCAAGGCACAGTGACAACCGAACGTTGAATATCCGAATTGTTCTCTTAGGCGCGTATCATGACGGCTTCATCACCCTAAAATATTCGAACGTCCATAGCTACAGCCTCGAAAAGCCGAAGTTTCGCACTTCCGTCCGGTCTGAGGGACCCTCGCACGGAGATTGGCTATTCGACGAAATATCGCTAAATGACGAAGCGCTTGTTTGTCATGAAATTGAATTCGCTAACGCTTCGCCATGGATCATTGTTTGTGAAGACATTCAATACTCATGGCGGCAGGTTCGCGAGCGAGAACCACATTAGGAACAACTCACTTTACGCATTTTGTTTTATGCATGTAGAACCTGAAGCTTCTTCAAAGGTTTCACGTTCACCTGGCTCAACTCCCAATTGTTCTGAAGATTAAGCCAAAACGCCGGACTTGCGCCGAGGGACTGCGAGAGTTTCCATGCCATCTCGGCGCTGATTCCGCGCTTGCCGCGGCATATCTCATTTATAGTTTTAGGAAGAACGCCGATGTGCGACGCGAGTTGGCTCTGCGTCACGCCGATCTCCTCAAGCTCATCTTTTAGCACCAAGCCGGGATGAACGGCCGGGATATGCATCTTGCTCATAAATCAAAACCTCTCTCAATGATAATCCGTGATCTCGACGTCACACGCATCGGTGTTTTTCCATCGGAAACAGATCCGGTACTGGTCGTTTATTCGGATGCTGTATTGACCCGATCTGTCGCCCTTTAGCATTTCGAAACGGTTTCCCCGCAGGTCAGCCAGATCATTCAAATCCGTCGCAGCCGCAAGCCTTGCAAGTTTGATCCGCGCCTTCTCGTGCAATTGTGCAGGCAGGCACCTGCGAGCGGCCTTCGAAGCTACCGCGCCACAAATGTCCTCGGATGCTTTGTCGCGAAAGCTCTTGATAGCCATATCCGCTTATACCACTATACCACCATATTGGGTTCTCTTGAACCTATTTCCTATAAATCTCAATACCGTCTTTTAGTTCGACGCTTGCCTTGCCTTCCGATGCGGCATAGTCGAGATGCGCGATCGCTTCCGAAACGGCGAGGAAACGATGCACGTCGTGGTCGAACGACTTCGGGAAAAGTTCTTTAGCCACATCAAATGCGGTCGAGCCTAAATCCGGGATCAGCGACAGAACACGCCGCTGCCTATCGTCGATCGCGCGTACGTAGCGGTTAAAGATCTCGTCAAAATCCGTCACCGGTTCGCCGTGGCCGCCGTAAGCGAGCGTCGGTTTGTAACTCCTCAGTTTCGCAAGACTTACCAAATATTCGGCGAGCGAAGGAAAACGCTTTTCCGGATCGACAGGATCCGGCGAAACGATCGGGTTGGGCGTAATTCTTTTTAAGACGCAGTCGCCGCAGATCAGCGTGCGATTTGCCTCGCGTGCAAACGAGCATGAACCCGGGGTGTGGCCCGGTGTGTGCAAAACCTTCATAGATCCACTTTCGAATTCCAGTTCCATCTCATCGTGAAGCGGGACAAATTCGCCGTCTTCAAGCGCGTCGGTTAGCAGGCTGATCTCGTCATAAAGCCTGCGCATTTCGCCGAACACGGCCTCAGGAACGCCCGAACGCAAAAGCAGTTTTTTGTGATGCTGCTGCGAAAGCCGGCCGAATAGGTGACCCGTTTCCCATTGGTGAACGAGAATTTCAGCGTTCTTCGCTTCGTCACGCACCTGCCGGGTGAGGCCGCAATGGTCCTCGTGCGCGTGCGTCAAGACGATCCTCCGAACATCGGAGAATGACACGCCGTTTGCCGCTAATTTCGCTCTCAAAGCATCGGCCGCATCCTTCGTTTTCGGCCCAACGTCGATCAGCGTCACCGGATCATTCTTGATCAGGTAAACATTTACGTCGCCGACATAGAACGGCGTCGGGATGCTGAGCGGTATGATCTGCATAATTACCGAACGCAAGTTTAACCAAATGTGAGGTTTGCCGCCAATGCATTCCCCTGTTTGCACTCGCTTGAAAGCAAAACCCTAACCGGTTTTTCTCCGTAATAGCGACGGTGCCGAGATTACAAAACTATTACGTTTTACCTTGCCTAATTTCGGTTTTTGGGTTACAAACATCAAAGCAAAACTAAGCCTTAGACCGGAGAATCAAAAAGCGAATACCGAATCCCCAATTTCGCAGTTGGCCTTATCGCACGGCCAGAATTTTTCCGGATCGGCTTAGGCAGCAAAACTTTCAATCCCTAAAGGAGAAAAAACATGACGTCAGCGGGTAAAAGAACCTCCGGCTTGGTCGGAAAGTCTCTGTTTATGGCTCTCTGCTTGTTCTTAGGTACGGTCGCAGGCTTTGGCCAATCGCAGGCTGCTGCATCCGATCTGACCGGGACCGTCGTCGATCCGAACGGCGCCGTCGTTCCCGGGGCGACGGTCGCAGCCAAGAACCTCGGCACCGGCATCACTCGTTCGACGACGTCCGACGCAAACGGAGTATACAATCTGGTGGCGATACCGCCCGGCGAATATGAGATCAGCGCCGAAGGGACCGGTTTTAAGAAGGTAGCCATCTCGCCCGTGAAATTGACGGTCGGCCAAAGCGCGGAATTGAAAATAGTGATGCAGGTCGGAGCGCAGGACGCCGTTGTGACCGTTACAGGGGAATCGGTCGAACTGATCGAGACCAATAAGACGGCGATCGCAACGACGATCGATCAGACCCGTATCGAGAATCTTCCGATCAACGAACGAAGCGCGACAGGATTTGCACTTACGATCTCGACCGTCGGCCGCGATAATGGACGCCCGATCGGCCCGGCACCAACCTCGGGATTGAATATAGGCGGACAACGCGGCCGTTCGACGCAAGTAAACGTGGACGGGATGGACTTTACTGACAATTCCATCAACGCCGCCCGTTCGACAGTTTCCCAGGAAGCCGTTCAGGAATATCAGGTCGCGACGAATTCCTATTTGCCGGAATTTGGCCGAGCAACAGGCGGCATAATAAACGTAGTAACAAAGAGCGGTACAAATGACGTTCACGGAAATTTGTTCGGTTTCCTTCGCCACAGCAGCATTCAATCCCGCAACCCTTTCGCACCGATCATTGACGGCGATCCTGACAAAAAACCGCCCTACACCCGAACTCAGTACGGTGGAACTATCGGCTTTCCGCTGGTCAAAGAGCGCATGTTCGGCTTTTTCTCGTTCGAACAGCGACGCCGTCAGGAATCGGGTTTCTTTACGACGGACGTTGTCGGAAATCTGACACAGAGCATTACGATCCCAGCCGGCGTTCTGCCCGTCGCGCAGACCTTCACTGGATTGTCGGCGGCACAAGTAGCCTACGTTCAAGCGATGCTAGGTCCTGGAGGCATTCCCGCATTTGGAGTGGCGTATGCTCAATTTGCCTCCGCCGGCTCACAGACCGCATTGAATGGAACGAGCACGTTGATAAATTTTCTGCCTGGATTGGGTGTGCCACAAGGTTCGGTCATTGGCCAGCGATTCCTGCTTTCGGGCGCTCCGGTTCCGCTTACCAAGGTCAACGGCGAATACGTCGCGTTTCGGCCGCTCAATCAGCTCCGAAAGATCTTTCCGATCTCGGAAGCTGCAACGTATTCATCGTTCAGGCTGGATCATTTGGTGGCTCCCGGACACCAGTTCAACATGCGTATAAGCTATAACCCGATTACGCTTAACGGTATACAGGACGAATCGCAAAACCAGGTACTCGGCCAAAACGATTATTCACGAACGGGCACTCAAAAGGTTGAAGACACCAGCGTGAATTTAGGCTATACTGCGGCGGTTACCCCGACACTTGTCAACGAGCTGAACGTCGGTTTCGGCAATCGTTGGAGCTCGTTCGATTCGCGTGTGCCGAGCGTTGCTCAGCAGATCTCCGGCGTCGCGTTCATGGGTTCAAACCCGTTCTCGCCGGTTAGCCGCACCGAAGAACGGTGGCAGATCCGGGATACTGTAACGTGGGTAAAAAGCGCACATATTTTCAAGTTTGGCGGCGACATTAACTGGATCTCAGTCAAGGCAAAGTTTGAATTGAATTTCCCGGCGTTGTTCAATTTCGGCCAACAGTCTGCCGGCTCATTCATTGCCGATCGCACTAATCCAGCCAATCCGGTCGGGTGCGATTCCCCGATTCTGCCGGCCGCAATCCGCTGTCCGGCTTTTACGCCAACCCAGGCATACGGCCTCGGGTTCCCAAGCGCCTTCATCGAAGGATTCGGAAATCCTAATAGTCTTATAGACAACAAGCCTTTGGCGTTTTTCGTTCAGGACACGTGGAAGATCACCAGAAACTTTACGCTCAACTTCGGCGTGCGTTATGACGTGGAGTTGACCGACGAAGTCGCTCCGACGGCATTTACGGATCCGCTTACGGGGATCACGCTAACTGCAGCCGACGTACAAGCTGCACAGGATGCGATAAATGTACAGCAGGGGTTTCCACGCGATACCAATAATTTTGCACCGCGATTGGGACTCGCATGGGATATTTTTGGTAATGGCCGGACGCTTGTGCGTGCTGCGGGCGGCATTTATTATGACCATCCCTTGTTGGCTGTTGCTTTCAACTCCGATATCGCAGACGGGTCACAACAACAGCAGGCCACATTGCTTCCGATCGGTGGGCCATCGCCGACCGGATTGCTGAATGCATTTCAGGTTTTTCATGGTACCGTCTGCGGGGTCCAAGGTTCGGTTCCGGCTATATGCGGCGCCAGCGTTACACAGGCGGTTGCCCCTTCGGCCCATTACCTCTTTGGATTTCAGCGGTTTGATCCTTCCACGTTTACCGGATTTGGTCCAGTTTTGCCGTTTACCCTGCAGGTTTCGAAGGACTTCGAATATCCAATGTCGTTTCAGGGAAACCTTGGGATCGAACAAGCGATCGGCAAGGACATGGTGCTTTCGGCAAATTACATAACTCAAAGCGTGCATCATCTTGCTCATCCGACCGACCTTAACGTAGTCAACCAGTCTGCTCTCGTCGAGAACTTCCGCAGATATGCGGGACGGGCTCCTACAAACTTTGCGGAGGCGGCATTTTTCTCGCTCCCGACGACCTGCGCGGCACCAGCAGTTTGCCCGCCGGGCTGGACGATCGTTGTTCCAGGTTTTGTCGGCATTAATGGTTTGGGCCAGAAGGTCGTAAATCCGGTCGCATCTAATTATTTCCGTTCATTGGGGCCAAATTACTTTTTCGTAAAGGCGTTGACGGGATTGAACAAAGCACAGTGGGACGGACTTATTGCGGGGAGTCTTCGTTCACCCGGTCCGATCAGCCCTTACGGTGCGGTTAACGCACAGGTTTCCGATGGCAATTCCACATACAACGCGTTGAACCTGGAATTGAAAAAGCGCTTTTCGAATAACATCCAGTTCTATGCTACGTACACGTGGTCGCACTCGATCGATGACTCATCCGATCTGCAGACACTGCTGCTGCCTCAGGACGTAACAAATTTCAAGGCGGAACGTTCCGATTCCCTTTTCGATCAGCGGCACAGGTTCGTTTTCAGCGGCGTCGTAAGTGCTCCGGAGAGTTGGAGAGGAGCCGGCGGCTTCAAGAGCTTTGCCTATGGATTCATGATCGCCCCGATCGTCGAATTCAGTAGCGGCCGCCCGTTCAATATTCTGGCCATTGGCGACGCAAATGGCGACCTCACGAGCAGCAACGAACGGCCGACGGTTTTATCTGACGGAACGCTTTGCCAAACGGGTGTCGACCCTGGCTGTCTTCAGGGCGTTTTTCCGGCGACGGGCAACCTCGGCAGAAATAGGGGTATCACCCATAATTTCTTCTCGATCGACATGCGCGTTACCCGAAAATTCCGGTTTGGCGAACGTTGGAGCTTGGATCTGATCGGCGAAGTATTTAATTTAACGAACCACTTTAATGAAGCTAGCGCAAACCCGTTCTATCAGAACGTCAATGCTTGGGGCGAACGAAGCGGTAACCGTTACTACAGTTCGCCAACAGCTTCATTCGACCCGAGGCAGTTTCAATTCGGAATGAAACTGAACTTCTGATCCGAAATAATTTTTCCCTTTGCGGCCGGATAGAGTTCCTCCTGTTCGGCCGCCTTTTGCGCACACAATTATCGGCGTCATAATGTTGTAACGATGTCGCTTTCGCTTCGGATCAAAGAAAAGGCCGCTGAACTTGGTTTTTGCAAAACCGGCATTGTCGCGGCGAACCGGTTGGAAACGGAAGGCGGACGTTTTTTTCGTTGGCTGCAAGATGGCTTTCACGGAGAAATGGCGTGGGTGAATCGCGAGCCTGAAAAGCGAGTCGATCCGAAACTGATCTTTCCCGATGCAAGGTCTCTCGTCGTTTTGGCCATGAATTATTACACGCCGCACGAGCACGATGATTCAACGCCCGCGGGCAAGATCTCGCGGTATGCCTGGGGCGACGATTATCACGACGTAATGCGTGAGCGGCTTCGGGAGCTGCTTGAATGGATCAAGATGGAAGATCCGGAAGCTGACGGCAAGATCTGCGTCGACACGACGCCAGTTTTGGAAAAGGCTTGGGCCGTGCGTGCCGGCATTGGTTGGCTTGGCAAGCATACGAACGTTATAACGCCGACCCACGGCTCGTGGGTTTTCCTCGGCGAGATCATTTTGAATCTCGAAGTTGAATATGACACCGCAATCGTTGAAGACCATTGCGGCTCTTGCACTGCTTGTATAGACGCGTGTCCGACGAACGCAATAGTCAAGCCTTACGTCGTGGATTCGAGGAAGTGCATTTCGTATGCAACGATCGAGCTTCGGGATGAAACGCTTCCCGCAGAGATCGCGGCGAACCAGAACGGTTGGCTCTACGGCTGCGATATTTGTCAGGACGTGTGCCCGTGGAACAGATTTGAAAAGCCGACCAAGGAGATGCGTTTCGAGCCGCGAAATAACGAAACTTCCCTTCCCCTCGAATCGCTTGCTGAAATGCAGCATGACGAATATGTCGAACGGTTTCGCGGTAGTGCAATGAAACGCGCGAAACTAAGCGGTCTGAAACGCAATGCCGCTGCAATTTCGTTGTTAAAGGGCGAACCCTGAGTGCGGTATCATTAATCGTGCCACTTTTCGATTCCTATAATCGCGCGATCCGCGATCTGCGAATTTCGCTGACCGACCGTTGCAATTTTCGATGTTTTTATTGCCTGCCGAATGGCGAGCCACCGCTTGCGCGCAAGGAAACGATCCTCACATTTGAAGAGATCGCCTATCTTTCTGAGATCTTCGTTTCTCTCGGGATCGAGAAGATTCGTCTGACGGGCGGGGAGCCGCTGCTCCGCAAAGACCTGCCGAAATTAGTGTCGCAGATAGCGAAACTAAAACCCGAATTAAAGGACCTGGCATTAACGACAAACGGTTTCGATCTTCATCGCCATGCAGCCGATTTGAAAGCCGCTGGGTTGGACCGCGTAACGATAAGTCTGGACAGTTTGAAGCGTGACAATTTTTTAGACATCACCGGTGTGGATGCGCTCGATAAGGTGTTCGATGCGATCGAGTCGGCCCGGTCAATTGGTTTTGAACCCATCAAGATCAACGCCGTTATTGTTCGCGGCCGAAACGATGATGAGGTCGTCGATTTTGCGCGTTTTGCACGCGCAAACGATGTGAGCTTTCGATTCATCGAGTTCATGCCGCTCGACTCTGGCCACGAATGGAGCCGTGAAATGGTCGTGCCGGGTCGCGAGGTCCACGATGCAATAAACGAAGTTTTTCCTTTGAAGTTGAAAGATAAATCTCGCGGCACCGAAACTGCCTGGAAGTATGAATTTGAAGATGGTTCGCCTGGTGAGATCGGCATCATCGCTCCTGTTACAGAGATATTCTGCGGCGAGTGCTCCCGCATTCGCCTGACCGCCGATGGCCAGATCCGCACGTGTCTTTTTTCGACGACCGAATACAACTTACGAGATCATCTTCGGAGCGGCGCGACCAGAGACGAGATCGTCGAATTCATCGAAAACGCTGTTCTAAAAAAAGAACCGCGTCATTATATAAACGATGCGCAATTTGTTCAGCCTGCGAGGACAATGAGCTTTATAGGCGGCTAGTCGTTGGCGGTTGTTTGACGAAAATGATCTGCGAGAATTCACGGGGTGTTTCGTAGATCGTGTAGAGTTCGCCGATCCGGCCGATCTCCATCTTTTCAAATTGTCCGTCGCTAAAGTGATAGAAGTGAGTGAACATGTCGTTGACGATGCGAGAGTAGTCGGACAATGACATCCCCGAACGCTTGATACCGTAAGGCCAAAACTCGCTTACAACCGGAACCCCGCGGTCCAATACCCTCCTTGCCCCGCGAAAAAAATATCCTTCATGCCCCTGAATATCGACCCAGATCAATGACAGTTTTTCTAGGCTTCGGTGCATTCGCTCGTCGAAGAAACTATCCAATGTTTTCACCGGCACGATTACAGTTGGCCGAGTATTTTCTCGAAATGCTCGATGCGCGCTGTCAAAACGAAGGTTGTCGTCGCCGGAATTCTCTTTCGATAATTCAAGGTCGGCTTCGCTTTCGGACGAAGAAAGCGCATACGGAAAGCATTCGATCTTGTTTTCGAGACCGTTTTGCGAAACGTTGTGAATGAGCAAGCGATAGCTGTTTGGGTTAGGCTCGAACGCAATCGCGTCCGAAAAGTGGCCATGCTTTAGCAGGGCGACAGAGATCATTCCGATGTTTGCGCCGACATCCAGAACAAGTCCGTTTCCCGATTTTTCCAAATAACCCTCTTGCGCGAGCAGGTCGGTGCAGAGTCGGATAGTATCGGCCTCGTAACTGCGATAGAGGTATAAGTATTTCCCGATCAGCCAGTCTTTGTTATCGCAGGCGAGCCGCCCATTCCAGGTCTCGATCTCGACGTCATGTCGGGGAAGCAAATGGATAAAGTTCCATTTTAAGAGCCTGGCAAACCGGCGCGGATTAAATATCATTATTCGTTCGTCGGTGTGTATCAGGCCAGATCAAGTTTGCTTTCGTCCCATCATATCCAGTCCAACCGCGGCAACAAGGATCGAGCCTTTGACGATGTCCTGCATGAAATCGCGGACGTTGAGCAGCGACATTCCGTTGTCGAGGCTCGCCATTATCAGCGCGCCGATGCAGGCTCCAAAAACGGTGCCGCGGCCGCCCATCAGGCTCGCTCCGCCGATAACACATGCGGCTATCGCGTCGAGTTCTTTCAAAGTACCGGCGTCAGGGGCGGCACTGCCGACACGAGCGGTAAATATCAAAGCCGCAATGCCCGTGAACGCACCAAGGAGCGCGTACACCTTCAAGATGTTTCGCTTGTTATTTATACCTGAAAGCCGGGCCGCATCAGGGTTGCCGCCGATCGCGTACAAATATCTGCCGAAAACGGTCGACGTCGTAAGGAAAACCCCGATCAGCGCGACCGAAACGAAAATAAGCACGGGTATCGGAACACCCTGATAAGCGTTCATTACCCAGATGAACGCGACGATTCCGACGACCGGGATCGCGACGTTGAGCAACAGCAAAACATAATTTACCTTGCCATCACCATATGCGGCTTCTGACTTCGCACGGCGATACGCGGTGAAAAGTGCGAAGGCTACGCCGAGAGCAGCTAGTATCCAGCCCGCTTCGACAGGGATATTCCGCTGCCCGATGGCCTTGAAGGTGTCGTCTGCTATGGGAACCGTATTTCCGCCGAGCAGCCATTTCACTGCGCCGCGCCACGCAAGCAGGCCGCCGAGCGTCACGATGAACGCAGGAATATTCAGGTATGCGGTCAAAGCACCCTGAAATGTGCCGATCAACACGCCTATCGAAATTGCAAAGATCATCGATGCCGCCAGGCCGTAGCCGTGTATCGACATCGAGTACGCCGCAATGCCGCCTGCAAACCCGAGCACCGAACCGACCGAAAGATCGATATTTCCGCTGACGATCAACATCAGCATGCCGACCGCAAGAATTCCGGTAACGGACATCTGCGTCGCGAGATTCGAAAGGTTTCGCGGCGTCAGGAAGATCGAGTTCGTCGCCCAGTGAAAATACAGCCAGATGCCCGCAAGCACGGCGATCATTATGTAAGCCCGAAGGGACGAAGTCGTGAATCGTGTTTTTTCCGTTTCTGCCATCTGAAAATTAGTTCAGTTCCCGCCGGTCGCCGCGGTCATTACTTTTTCTGCCGTCGCGTTTTCGCGCGTGAATTCGGCGGCGATCCGCCCGCGATAAAGTACAAGCACGCGATCCGAAAGGCCGAGCACTTCCGGCAGCTCCGACGAAACCAGTACGATCGCGAGGCCTTCTGCTGCAAGCTTATCGATCTCGGCATAGATCTCTTGTTTTGCGCCGACATCGATACCGCGCGTCGGTTCATCCAGGAACAACACCTTAGGTTTTGTAAGGAGCCATTTTCCGAGCACGACCTTCTGCTGGTTGCCGCCCGAAAGGGTGCCAGTGACCACCATCGGCGTACCTGCTTTAATGTGCAGTGATCGCATCGGTTCACGGACGGCAGCAATTTCCTGAGTTCGGTCCGTAAGAAATCGGCCGGAGATCGATCTGAGTCCGGCGAGCGTCATGTTATCAGCTATCGTTTGCTCAATGATCAGCCCGTACCGTTTTCGGTCCTCGGTCACAAATGCAATTCCGCTGTCGATGGCATCAGAAGGCGAGGAAATTGTTCGATCTTTACCGTCGACCAAGATCGTTCGCGAGTATTTTCCCTGCCAGGCCCCGAAAATCGCGGTCATCATTTCGGTCCTGCCGGAACCCATAAGGCCGGCGATCCCGAGCACCTCGCCTTTGCGGACCGAGAACGAAATGTCATCGACTATTCGTTTGTCCGGCCGATCGACGGAGTAAACCATTAGGTTTTTGACCTCGAGCGCACATGGGCCAAGTTGGTGTTCGGGAGTCGGAAAAATATCGCCGACTTCGCGTCCGACCATTTCGGCGATCACTTCGTCCCGCGTGAGATCTTTTGCCAGGTGCGTACCGATCGTTTTACCGTCCCGCAAAACGGTAATGCGATCGCTCATGCGAAAAACTTCGTCGAGTTTGTGCGAGATGTAGATCAGGCCGACGCCGCGAGCCTTCAGCTTTGTAAGAATGTCGAAAAGCGTCTCAACTTCGCTCTCAGTCAATGCGGCTGTCGGCTCGTCAAGTACAAGGATCTTGGCATCCTGTGACAACGCTTTTGCGATCTCGACCAATTGCTGACGGCCAATGCCCAAACTTCCCACGGTCGTGCGCGGATCGATATCGAGATGAAGCTCGCGAAGAAGCGTGGCCGATCTGTGATAAAGCTTTGCCGAATCGATAACGCCGAATCGCGACGGCTCGCGGCCAAGAAAGATGTTTTCGCCGACGGTTAATTCCTTAACGAGTGAAAGCTCCTGATAAATGATCGCGATGCCCGCCGATTCAGCGTCGCGTACACCATGAAAATGCTGCTGTACGTTCTCTACCAATATCTCCCCGTCGAACGAGCCCTCAGGATAGACGCCCGACAGCACTTTCATCAGCGTCGACTTGCCTGCACCGTTTTCACCAACCAGGGCGTGGAATTCACCGTTTTCAAGCGTAAAGCTTACGCCGTCCAGCGCTCGAACGCCTGGAAATTCCTTTACGATGTTTCGCATCTCAAGAAGCGGCATAATTTACAGGCGATTTTACACTATGCCCGCAAAAACCCAATCCCGGGTATCGGGATCAGGACTTTACGTAAAAAAAACGGTTTCGTGGTCCTGCGTCGGATGTTACGCACTTGAACTGACCCAATCTGTCCCAAACCATACCGTTTTCGATTTAAACCGAGCCGTTTGAACGTAAAACCGAACCGTATTGGGAATAAACCGAACCGTTATTTCGCGGACTCCGGTAATTATTGATACGGCCTCCGACGCCATACCTGGACCACGTTTACACCAACCACGTCTCCGCCTCCAATGCCATCTCCTCCCGGGTTTCCAACATTGTTCGCAGGCGTTCTATACTTTCAGTAATGACCGAACAAGCCGCGATCGAATCCATTCTGCATGAGGAGCGGGTCTTTCCGCCGCCGCCTGAATTTGCCGAAAAGGCTCACATCAAGAGTTTTGAGGAATACGAAAAACTTTATGACGAGGCAGCGAAGGACGTGCCGGCGTTTTGGGCGAAGCAGGCAGAAACCCTCGATTGGTTTGAGAAATGGCACACCGTACTCGAATGGAAAGAGCCGTTTGCAAAATGGTTCGTCGGCGGAAAGATCAACATTTCCTACAACTGCCTGGATCGGCATTTATCGACTTGGAGAAAAAATAAAGCAGCCTTCATTTGGGAAGGCGAGCCCGGCGAGCAGCGAACGCTGACCTATCTTCAGCTTCATCGCGAAGTTTGCCGATTCGCAAACGTACTGAAAAAACTCGGTGTCGAAACCGGCGACCGCGTTGCTCTTTACATGCCGCTCATTCCGGAACTTGCGATCGCGATGCTCGCGTGTGCACGGTTGGGCGCGACGCATACGGTCATTTTCGGCGGATTTTCGGCAGACGCGATCCGCGATCGTGTTAACGACTGCGCTTGTAAAGTGATCGTTACCGCCGACGGTGGCTATCGACGCGGCAAAGAGATCAAGTTGAAACCGGTTGTAGACGAGGCGGTTAAAAACACACCGAGTATCGAGAATGTCGTTGTGTTCAAACGAACCGGTTCCAAGGTCGCGATGCAGCCCGGCCGAGATCATTGGTGGCACGAGATCATCGAGACAGTAGATGCTGATTGCCCTGCCGTCGAGCTCGAATCCGAACATCCGCTTTTCATTCTTTATACGTCCGGCACGACGGGTAAGCCAAAGGGCATTCTTCATACGACCGGCGGTTACCTTACGCAGACTGCATATACCTCCAAAATGATCTTCGATCTCAAGGACGAAGACGTTTATTGGTGTTCGGCGGATATCGGTTGGGTGACAGGCCACAGTTACGTCGTTTACGGGCCGCTCACAAACGGAGCGACCGTTTTCATGTACGAAGGAGCGCCGAATTTTCCCGACTTTGACCGCATGTGGGACATCATCGAGCGTCACCGGGTGTCGATCTTTTACACCGCGCCAACGGCGATCCGCTCGTTCATAAAATGGGGCGAGCAGTATCCGTTAAAGCATGATCTGTCGTCGCTCCGGCTGATCGGGACCGTCGGCGAGCCGATCAATCCTGAAGCCTGGATGTGGTATCACGAAATTATCGGCAAACGAAAATGTCCGATAATCGACACGTGGTGGCAGACCGAAACCGGGTCGGCGATGATCTCGCCGCTTCCCGGTGCGACACCGACCGTTCCCGGTACCGCAACGCGGCCGCTGCCCGGGATTATCGTCGATGTCGTAACTAAGGCCGGTAAACCTGTCGCTGACAATGAAGGCGGATATCTGGTGATCAAACATCCATGGCCGTCGATGCTTCGGACTCTTTGGGGCGACGACGAACGTTACAAACAGGCATATTGGTCCGAGATTCCCGGCGTTTACTTTGCCGGTGACGGCGCGCGTCGCGATGAACGCGGATATTATTGGATAATGGGCCGCGTCGACGACGTGATAAACGTCAGCGGCCATCGGCTAGGAACCGCCGAGGTTGAGTCGGCGTTGGTTTCGCATGAAGCTGTCGCCGAAGCTGCGGTCGTCGGCAGGCCCGATGATCTGAAAGGACAGGCGATCTCAGCGTTCGTCACGCTGGAAGGCGGCCGTACCGGAAACGACGAACTTAAGGACGCACTTCGCGCACATGTTGCGAAAGAGATCGGTGCGTTGGCTAAGCCGGATGACATTAGGTTTACGGATGCGTTACCGAAAACTCGGTCCGGCAAGATAATGCGGCGCTTGCTACGCGAGTTGGCGACGAGCGGCAGCGTGGCCGGCGACGTGA
>Ga0207701_10003599_pt1 | contig 15883 bp, 19 predicted proteins | sample KBSSwiSSwithPhiX_FD_184294 | JGI IMG/M metagenome (GOLD analysis project Ga0207701, IMG submission 184294) | Switchgrass rhizosphere bulk soil microbial communities from Kellogg Biological Station, Michigan, USA, with PhiX - S5 (SPAdes) (version 2) | ecosystem: Environmental > Terrestrial >... | reverse complement strand
CCGAAAGTGACGAGACACATAGTCTCGACACGGCGGTGATGCTTCTCACCGACGACGGTGACTTGAGCACCGCACCAAGCGGCACAGAATTCCCGAGCGAGGTTTACGTTTATATCGGAGAAAAAGCGAAAGCAGGTCATCCCATCGAGCAAGCCGGGTTCACGAGTGTGGGAGTCTTTATGGACTGCAGGTTATTCTGAACGGCTCTGCGGTAACTGAAGAGAGCGATCTTTTTGGGCTCGGCACCGCCGCCACCGGATTTATCGGAAAAGCGAGCTTTAAATTGGTGAATCTTGGCGATGTCTCCAACTTTACGCCACGAGACCTCCAAGATATGTCGATTGCCACCGGCATCACCCGCTTTCGCCGGCCAGAAGATGGCGCCTGGGACCCGCGCAAAGGCGAGAAGCGCAGAAACGACGCATACTTCGTTACGACCGCCGATATCGATACCAATTGTCGTCTCTGGCGCTTGCGTTTCGACGACATCAGCAAAGATCCTGAAAAGGGCGGCACGATCGAAATCTTACTGACCGGCAGCGAAGGTCACCGTATGCTCGACAATGTCACCATCGATCGCTTTGGTCGAATCGTCATGGATGAAGATCCGGGTAATAATTCACGCGTTTCGAAAATTTGGCTCTACCAAATTGGCACCGGCGAACTCATTCAAGTAGCAGAGCACAACCCGAAGTTCTTCGACCCAACCGTCATGAATAATAGTTCTTTCATTACTCAGGATGAAGAATCATCCGGCATCATCGACGCGCGCCATATACTCGGCGACGGCTGGTTTCTATTGGATGTTCAAGTCCATAAAGTAAGTTCCGACCCCGAGCTGGTCGAAGGCGGACAATTGCTCGCCATGTTCATCGATCCGCGGATCGGTACCGGCGGCGTTGATGATGACGTTGAACCCGAAGAGGAGGAGAATGATCAGTAAATCGTTGTCATCATTCGTTCGACCATGGAAGCGGGGCTGTACTTCAGGCCCCGCTTTTAATCTCAGCCATAGTCGACTTGTTCGTTCTGACCAGCCTTAGGCATCGATTCTTAACAAGTTTGTAACTGACGTTTAATATCGCCGGTTCAGTGTGAGCCTGTGCAACGCCTTCGTCAGCTTTCCGGCCTAATATTCTACTTCGCTCAACTGTCGCCGAAGCCGAAGCTTCATCCGGAGTTCATTCTTGTTTAACTTCCGCGCCCGACAATTCCGTCAAACATACAAGGAGGCAAAGATGGAACAAGTCAATCTCGGATCGGTCATCGAGCAGGCCATTACTCGATCGAGCCAAAACCGCCTTGGCGAAAAACCGCCGGTCTTCGTGGCGCTCGCGACGGTGTTGCCGAAAATTCCGTGGAGAGATGCGGCGCTGCGCCGCTTTCTTCAATCTTTTTTGTACGAGTCTTTACTGACCAGCGACGCCAATGCGGTCGTGGAAATATCGTTACGCCGAAGGTCATTGCTCAAAGATCTTACCGCCTTCGTGGGCGTTCAACCATCGTACTGGGTGCAGCTACGGATCTCTGGCCGGGGCCTTAAGATCGCCGAGCAAACCATCGAAGATCTTTTCGCGGAAGTCGGCTATCGCTGTGAAGAGTGGATCGGCATCCAGGGCTCCGACGCTCGCTTGGGCATTTTCGGAACCATCGACACGCCCAATCTCAAAATGGTTTTCTGTCTCGAATCCACACGTCATAAACTCCGCTGCGACCTGCTGCTGCCGGTAAACGACGGCTCGCCGGCTCCATGCCTGGCCAAAAATGCCTCAGCGGCGTAACAAACAAATCACTCGCCGGTTAAACGCTGCTAACAGCAGAAGCTTATTCTGCCTTCAGAAATAAATTGAAGGAGGCTTCTCATGAAGCAATTGGAAAAAATTTTAATCCCGACTGATTTATCAGAGTACTCGCGGCGGGCACTCGTTTACGGCTGTTGGCTCGCCACCAAAGAGAAGGCGTCGTCATTGATCATCCTGCACGTCGCCAACGAGCTTCATGCATGGGAATTTTACTCTGATGAATTGAGCTTCGTTCAAGTCGACAGAAATTGGCCGATTGATCGGGTTTTAGCCGAAGCCAGCCTTGATCTGAGCCGATTTTTGGAACCGAGCATGGCCAGTCTGGAAAAATGTCCAAGAGCAAGTAAACGCGTCGTCTTGGGACCGATTGCGCAGCAAATCGCTGCAGTGGCGGAAGAAGAAAAAGCAGATCTCGTGATCATGTCGCCGCGCCGAGATGCCACATTGCGTCACTGGTTCTTCGGCTCGGTCACGGATACGGTCACACGATTGAGTCCCTGCCCCGTCCTGTCGATTGCAGAGCCACTGCCATCGAAGCCCTGGCGCGGCAGGATCATCCAGGAATATTTCAGGTGGCCGCGCCCGCGAACGGTCAACACTTAGAGATTTGCTGGCATTCGCCGACAACAACGTCACTTGCTCAGTTTTGTTGCCAATCAACAAAAGCGTAGCCCAAAGTCGAGTACCCTGATGGATAAATCAGTTCCTCCACCCAACGAAAAGACGGTCATCGGCAGCGGAGTCGCCGAGCAGTTTTCTTCATCTGAGTTTCAACCACTGGTTCACGAGCTGCTAAACGAGCTAACAATTCTGAATCTCTGCTGCTTCAAGATTCGCGATATTGCCAAACGGGCTGGCGATAACTCGATTTTGCTTAGGCTTGACCGAATGGAGAAAGCGGTAACCAGAATGGCAGCCGCAGCTCGAAGGCTACTCACGTGCCTCGGGTGGACAGAAGCGTCGAAATCCCGGGCAAGCGAATCCGAGTACACTACAAAAACGTCTATCTGCTTTTCAAACTCCCGAAGAAATGCGGAAACGGTGTGCAGGCCATGTTCGGCCACCGCGTTGCGATCGTTGCTGCGCCGCACTTTCTCCGCGCCGTGCCATTTGAAAATGGGGCAGCCCTTGGAAAGCTCCACTGCTGTTTGTCCTGAGGTCGATCGATGAACAAAAGATCGTTGCACAACGTAATTACTTTTTATTGATGGCCAGGAGTAATCTGCAGTACGAGGTTACCTCCGCAACTTCTCGAAAACTAAGGCTGATTTAATCAAACCTAAACGTTTACCGCGCAAAGTTGACCAAATTCTAAACGCGCTGCTCGCCCGCTTTGGTTTTGCTTTCCGTCAAGAAGCCCGCGTTTTAACCACGAGGAAAACAATGGATCAATGGCTACAGGACGCACCGGCTCTGACCTACGTCAAGGACGTCTCTATCTGGCTGGTCGTTAACAAATGGGGCGAGCCGATTTCATGGACAGACGATCCGGCTGAGGTCGCTTGGTTTTCCCTCACGCGCGCAATCAGCCGATCTCAAGGTCCGCCCAAACGCCCACGTGATCGGAAGGCCAAAGCTCTAGATCTTCTTTAGCGGGCTGGTTAAAGCACACACCGGACGCGCGTAAGTTTATCGATTCGGAAATCCAGATGTAATCGATACAGCGATTGAAGCGCGGCCATTCCGGATGAGTCGGATCATCGCCGCAGTCGCGCAACGGCGTGAACGCCGTCGGCCGGTCTTGCGTCGGGCGGTAAGCCGCTGCCATCAGACGAATCGAGGGTTGATCCGGCGCTGCATTGAAATCGCCGCATACAATCGAACAATCAGCGTCCTCTCGCGTGCGAATCCAGTCCAGAAGTCTCCTCACCTGATATTGGCGCGCCGCATCCTCCACCTTCGCAGCAATGAGATGTGTGACGTAGATATCAAGCAGCTTGGCGGCGATCTCAAACCTCGCCACCAGTGCCACACAGTCGTGTGAGCGGTAGTCCAAATTGGCGGTTTCGATAATCGGATAGCGGCTCAGCAATGCCTCGCCCTGAACGGCTGAGTCTTCTCCCGCCTTGCTCTGCTGCACTAATAAGTATTTCGTCGCGGTTGTCTTGGCCGCTGTTTTCTGCAACCAGCGCGCGCTCTGGGTCGGAATATGAATTTCGTTCAGTGCCCAAATATCGGGGTTGAGATCGGCAAATTGTTGCGCAATCAATTCTCGTCGCGCTTCCCACCGTTTATGATTTTGCTCGACATTCAAAGTGGCAATACGAAGAACCATAAGTCTATTCCCGGCAAGACTAAATTATCAGACCCGTTAAAGCACGGAGGCGCGCCCTACCCTCGCTTGTAGCTCAATGAGCAGCGGCTTTCCGACTGACCGCAAACTTCACACAATCACTAGAGTTGCTGAACATCAACACTGACGGAACAGCAGGAGACTGTGGATGAAATAGCTCCTACGGGGTTCCGACATTACGGAGAGAGCCGGTCGCCGGACCATTATATCCACGAGTTTGAACGAAGCCGCGGCGGCGGGAACCTACCCGTCAGGTTTCGCAGCACGGAACTTGCCAAATCGGACTCCCCATCGTGGCGCTAGTCGAGATGTCAACGAGCTGCGCGTTTTATGGAAAATTCTTTTTAGCGGGTTGGATGGAACTCTCTACGGGGCTGGGCCGGCGCGGTCTTTCATTGCGCTGGATAAATTTGTTCGGGGCATCAACAGTGTCAGGTCGATTTTGTAGCGAGTTGCGAAGAATTTCTTCTTGAAGCGAGCTGCGCTCGCTGCCATTGGATTTTCCCGACTCCAACGCCGCGCTCTCTTCATTGATAAAAACTGCCGCCGAGAAAACCGTGGTCCATAGACCGTCTTTGTTGCCGATCGCGGACTGCGTAATGTTGGTTGTGCGAACAATTTTTCCGGACATTTTGAAGATCTGCTCTCGCTCGTCCCAATCCAGCTCCGGATTGAACTCAATGCCAAGCGTCGTGGCGAGCATACTCGCGGCGAGATCTTCTGCGTATTCTCCCGCCTTCTCATCGGTCTCACCAAATGAATGGTGCTCGGAAAGATAACCATGCATGGACGGGTCCGCCGGGATCGCGACACCGACCGATGCCGCAATCAGGCGATTTGGTTCGTTGGTGCTTTCGCGGTCGTAAACCGCAAACACGATCTCTCCCGGTCTAAGGGCTTTCAGCCCCTCCTCTTTCGACACGACCTTGCACCCGGGAGGAAAGATGCTTGAGACCAAGACCAGATTGCAGTGCGCTAGACCGGCGACTCTCAACGCCATCTCAAACGACGCGAGCTTTTCCCGGTGAACACCGACTCCTTTGGTGTAGAAGATCTTTTTTGGAATCATGAGCTAAAAACGTTAGCACGTTGGACGGCCAAGACTCAAGAAAATTTTTCGAAAAAACGCCCGAGAGCCTGCTTAGCCATCAACCAGCAGCTCATAGAGCATTTTCTTGGGATCGGAGTCGAGAAGAACCCGTAGAGCTTGGACGTGGTAGTCACCGTCACTCTGCATCAACCAACCTTTGACGTCATCTGCCAATTGCGTTTCCAGAATTTGCTTTAGGCGATTCTGCAAGGCTGGGTCGAGTACAGGGAACACGATCGGGATGGAAGACCATCACGTCGCCGCGCGAATCGCACTCTAGAGATCGGGTGGCCGTTCGAAAGCGCTGACCGCGAGCGCGTTCTGCGGTCGCTCTTTCAAACGCGGCACCTTAACGCTGGCATAGAGCTAAAACAGATCCGTAAACTGCGGTAAACCCGGTGCTCGGATAAACATCTTCGACCCCTAGCTCCAGCTGCACAGGAAAACCTTTGCATTTAACCGAGGAATTCGGTAGCAAAGAAATGCGGCGTTCAGCGTCGCACTCGCGACCGGACAGAAAAAATTTCATCAAAATTTCATCGAATCGTAACGATACCGCTGCTCCAGCTCGCATCTCGTGTGATATGAAAGTCGCTGAATGGCAGATCATTTCGCAGTGATCGACGTCGGCAGCAATGCTATTCGTTGGCAGGTCGCCGCCGTCGATCATCCAAAACGTTACCGAATTCTCGCCCAGGACCGCCAACCCGTTCGGTTGGGACAGGATGTCTTTCGCACGGGGAAACTCAACCCTCAAGCGGTGGAGGCCGGCCTCAGGGTTCTCGCCGACTTTAGGGAGATAGCGCGGCGTTACCGTGCCAAAGCAATTCGCGCTGCTGCCACGAGCGCCATGCGCGAAGCGTCCGACCGCCGCAGTTTTCTAAAGCGCGCGCACGCCCTCGGTGTGCCGCTCGAAGTCTTGCCCGAGCAGGAAGAAGCGCGTCTCATTAGCCTGGGCATCATGAGCGGACTCCGTTTTCATCTGCCGCTCGGACTTTTTTTGGACATTGGGGGTGGAAGCGTTGAGCTGACGGTAGCCGACGCCGCGAATACCTATTGCTTGTTTAGCCTGCAGCTGGGTGCGGTGCGCTTGACCGAAGAATTCCCGACTAAAGATCCGCCGCCGCATCGCGAGCTGAAGCAGCTACGGACGTACATTCGCGACAAGCTCCGAAGCGTCGCACGCCGCATCCAAAAAGAGAAATTTACCATGGCATTTGGCAGCGGCGGAACCATCACGGCGCTTGCCGAAACCGACACTCGGGCCAATGGCGACGGCAAAGCCGGCTCCCTCACCGTGCTCAGACGACAACGTCTTAAAGGTTTGCTCGATTTGCTGGTCGGCCGAACCACACAGGAACGAGCTCATATGATAAGCGGCGACCCGAAACGCGCTGATATCATCATCGCCGGCGGGCTCGTGCTCCATGAAGTCATGACCGAGGTCGGCCTCGATTATCTGTTCGTTTCGAAACGCGGTCTGCGCGACGGCCTGATGGTCGATCTACTGCAGCGCCAATATGCGAACTCCGGCGCCTGGCATCCAGACGCCGATCGTGCAGAATCACTCGAACAAGTTTGCCAGAAATATTCCAACGACACCGCCCATTCGCAGCAGGTGAGCCAGCTCGCGCTCAATCTTTTTTATCAACTTCAGAAACTGCACAAGTTACCGGAGAAATACGCAAGCATTCTGCACGCGGCGGCCATGCTCCACGACATCGGCGCGATCATCACTCACGCGAAACACCACAAGCATTCCTATTACTTGATCAAAAGCTCGGGAATGAAATCGTTCAACAAGCTCGATCTCGAGCTTGTCGCTAATATTGCGCGTTATCATCGCAAAGCTCATCCGAGCCAAAAGCATCTTGGTTTCAGCCAGCTTTCTCCGGCAAACCAGGATGTTGTGCGCAAATTGAGCTCGCTTTTGCGCGTCGCCGACGCGCTCGATTTTCGCCGCGAACAGCGGGTCGAGTCGGTGAGCTGCGCGGTGAAATCAAAGGTTTTGACGGTTTCTATCGCTGCCGCGGCCAGCGTTCAGGAAGAAATCGCTTGGGCAGGAAAAAAGGGCCGCCTTATTCAGGAAGTTTTTAACACGGAACTGCGGATTCAAAGGAGTAGCTCAAATCGGATGCGTTCATAATGGGAGGGATTCAATGCGGCGTGGGCATATCGATCGAAATATCTTATTTCTGTGCGAAGATAATTCTTGTTTAAGTCAAATAGCGGAAGCTGCGGCCAAGCATCTTGCGCCGCCGCGCACGCGCATCTTCAGCGCGGGTGTCAAGCCGAGCACGATTCCAGCGCACGTCATCCAGGCCATGCAGGAGCTGGGCATCAGCATGAGCGGACAAAAGAGCAAAGGGTTGGCGGAGGTTCCGATTCAGGATATCGATCTGGTGGTGAGTTTTGGCGATGCCCACAAAAAATGTGACAACCTGCCCGGGCGCGCCAAAGTAGAGACTTGGCCGGTGTCGAACGAGCTCAAGCCCGAACAGGCGAGCTTCGCGCCGATATCGGCGATTCGGGACGAGCGGGATGAAATTGATAAAAGAGTGTTTGCATTGTTCCTTGACCATTGGCGTAATACCACCTAGCTTGGCGCGCACTAATGTCGCCGCTCGACTATGAATCTTTACCTCATGCGCCACGGAATCGCCGCCGCGAGAGACGATGCTTCGGTGAAGCATGACGGCGAACGGCCGCTCACTGCTAAAGGCGTCAAACGCATGCGTAAGGGTGCGAAGGGTATGCTGCGTCTGGCTATACCCTTCGACTCGGTGCTGACCAGTCCCCTGCCCCGCGCCCGCCAGACAGCGGAAATCGTCGCACGTATACTCGGGATCGAAGATCGGTTCGAAGAAATTTCCGCGCTCGCGCCGGAGAGCACGGTGGAACACCTGGTCTTGGGTCTCACCCGCTATCAGGGGCGGCAGCATCTCTTGCTGGTCGGTCATGAGCCTCTGTTGAGCAGTTTTGCCGTTTACCTTCTCGGCGGCCAGCGGGCCATCAATCTTAGCCTGGAATTCAAAAAGGGCTGCCTCTGTCGTATCGAAACGGAAAACCTCTCCACGGGAGTCCCGGCCAAACTCCACTGGCTGCTCACGCCGAAGCAACTACGCTGGCTTGGCTAGCCATCTCAACAGATGCACTGATCATGGGCGCGCATCGAATCGATTCGAGTGCCGGCGGCGCGGCGAAGGGGAAGCTCGCGAGCGTTACGAAGAAGCGTCTGGTCCGATTTGTCACCCTTTATCCAAAAGCTCTGGTGAGCGACGATAGCAAAGTCGTTCATGATATCCGAGTGGCCAGCCGCCGCCTGCAACAACTGTTGCAGCTCATCTGTCCTCGAGCCAAATCCTCGGGCAGGAAAAAGCTCCTGCGCAGATTGCGCAAAGTCCGGCGCGCTTTCGGTCCATGCCGTAATCTGGATGTCAACCTGAACCTTGTGCGCGGTCGCATCGAAACGACGAGGGCCGCTTCCGCGCGTCAAGCCTGGGAGGCTGTGCGGGTTTGGCTCGAAGAAAAACGTAGCGCTGCCCTGGAAGCGGCAAGGGTGGAATTGCGACAGCATGAACTCGTCGGTCTCATCGAGCGGCTCGAGTTGCTGCTAGAGAATGCCCAAGACGAACCGGAAGCTTTGACACGGCTTTGGGAGCGCACGAAGCAAGTGTCCGCCCAATGGATCAGCGTGCTCGATAGCGCGAAGGCCAATCCGGACACCGATAGGATTCATGCCTTTCGTATTGCCGGAAAGAAGCTTCGCTATCGCGCCGAATTGCTGAGCGAGCTCGGCAATTCTGCAGTGAAGCCGATAATCGGCACGCTCAAGTCGCTGCAGGACGATCTCGGTACGTGGCATGATCACTCCGTGTTGCGCGACCATGTTGGCGAATTTATTCGCCGCCCCAGCTTTATGCAGGACGAGCCCAGGATGTGCCGTGCACTTCTCCGCGAAATGGAACGCGACCAGCGGCGCGATCGAGCGATGATCGATGACATCATGAACAAAGCAGCTAAGATTGCGCAAGATTGGCTCGAGTTAGAATCAAAAGTGCCGGCCGACGATAAGGCCCAAAAAGATCAATAGCCGTTGCGCGCCACTACCCGATCCACACGCACCCGCAAATCTTCAAACACCTCTTCCACGCTACGAGAGGCGTCGACAATTTCAAAGCCGTAGTTCTCGACCATCTTGTCGAACTCGGCGAGCAGCCATTTTTGATAGCGGACGAAGCTCTCGTACATGTCCTCACCCATGTGCATATCCATGCCGGACTCCCAGTAATCGAAGCCGGAGCTTTGCAGCACGCGAGTCACCAGGTCGTCGATTTTCACCCTCAAGTAAAAAATGGCGTCCGGTTTCAAAGCAAAGCTATAGACCTCACGCAGCCATTCCGGGTCCGAGCCCCGCACGATGGCGCGTGCCATGAGCGAATAGATATAGCGGTCCGTCAGAACGATGAAGCCCGCGCGCAGCGCGGGAATGATCTCGTTTTCCAGCCGGTCGGCGAAATCCGTGGCGTAAAACAGACTCATGGTAATGCCGCCCAGAGTGTGGCCCTCTTTGGCCTGTTTGAGCCGTTTGCCGGCCAAGGCCGAGCGCGTCATTCCGGTGTGCAGAACCGCGTGGCCATGATGCTCCAGGTAGGGCTTCAACAGACCAATGTGGGTCGATCGGCCGACGCCATCGGTCCCCTCGAGAACGATCAGTTTACCCTTCAGTTCGTCGAGATCTATTCCTGCGAGCCCCTCGCCAAAGAAGCTAAATCGACCCATCTTCTAATCCTCGTCTTTTTAGTGCCTGTTAGCCCATCGGAAACGATGCGGCGCACTTCAGCCTGCTGCTCTTCGATGGAACGGGTGGCATCGATCGCAACCAAACCGAACTCATCGACCATTTTTTCGTATTCCTCGATAATCCGTCCCTGAAACACGCGGAAGCTCTCTTCAATATCATCGCTGAGGTCCAAGTCCATGCCGGCTTCGTAGTACTTGAGCGCGTCGCGTCCGCCGAGAATCCGTTTCATAGCCACATCAAGCGGCGTGCGAAAATAAAAACCTACGGTCGGTTTAACAGCAAAGCCGTACAGCTCGCGCACCCAATGGGCACTGACGCCGCGCACCACATCGCGCGCGAAAGCCGTATAGATGTAACGGTCGGCCAGCACAACCGCGCCGGCCTTCAGCGGCGGAATGATGTGGTGTTCCGTGCGATCGGCAAAGTCCGTGGCGTGAATCAGGCTAAAGGTGATCGGCGTCAGCATCTTTTTTTTCTTGCCGCGTTTGGTGACGTTATGAACCAGGGCTGACGAATTCCATTCGCTCGAGTAAACGACATAGCCCTCCGACTCCAGCCATTTTTTGAGCAACATCAACTGGGTGCTTTTGCCGGAACCATCGATACCCTCGACGATGATTAACCGCCCGGGAAGGCGGTGTTTGCCGTACATTTTCATGCCACCGGCCATAATAAAATTCTCCTGAAATAAGGCTCGCCGAAGCCGCCGAGCGTAACAAAGTGTGCAACGGCTTGGCTAGGCCTTTTGGCAAGATTTTTAAATTTTGATTAATTGGCTAACGACGCAGACTATTTCTCACCGTCAGGTTAATACAATTTTTACCATTCCTTAATAGTCCATTCACCACTGCTGCATAATCATTCCGTCGAATTAACAATGGTTGGTCGTGACGGAAAAAGGAATGGAAGGTATCGTTGCCGGAGTCCCTGTGTTTCTTTTTTGCAACGTTAACATGAACGTAACCTGCTCGTAACATTCGACTTCTAATGTTTTCCACAGGAGGATAAATGATGAAATTGACAAGCATGACGGCGGCGCTCCTTTTTACCGCATTATCAGCTGCGGCCGGTCAAGCACTCGCGGGCTGTCCGACTAAGGGCGTAAAAGAGTTGACCGGCGCCGGAGCTACATTTCCATATCCGCTGTACTCAAAAATGTTCAGCGAATACGACAAGGCCTGCGGTGTGAAGGTCAACTATCAGTCGATCGGCTCCGGCGGTGGCATTCGCCAGTTAAGTGAGATGACGGTGGATTTCGGTGCATCCGACGGCATCATGGAAGACAAGCAGAAAGCTGACGCTAAAGGCGGTGCGGTGCTCCACATCCCCACGGTCGCGGGAGCCACCGCGGTCGTGATCAATTTGCCGGGAGTAAAATCAGGACAATTGAAGCTCACTCCCGATGTGCTCGCGGACATCTACCTTAAGAAGATCACCAACTGGAATGACAAACGAATTGCCGCCGTGAACGCCGGCGTGAAGCTACCCGATTTGACCATCGCGGTCGTCCATCGTTCGGATGGTTCCGGAACAACTTTCATCTTCACCAACTATCTTTCCAAGATCAGCACCGAGTGGAAAGACAAAGTCGGGTCCTCCACTTCCGTCAATTGGCCCGGCGACGTCGGCGGCAAAGGCAACGAGGGAGTAGCAAATTCTGTGAAGCAGATCCCCGGCGCTATCGGCTATGTCGAGGTCGCGTACGCCAAACAGAACAAGATTCCCTGGGTGCAGCTGCAGAACAAAGCCAAAAAATTTCTCGAGCCCAGCTTGGAGGGGGCCGAAGCCGCCGCGGACATCCCGACGTTGCCGGACAATATGGAAGTGGTGATCACGGACAGCGCCAATCCAAATGCTTACCCGATTACCGGTTTTACCTGGTTGCTCATTTATGAAAACCAGGCCGACGCAGCGAAGGCTGACGCCGTCGCCCAACTCGCTTCATGGATGATCACGGACGGGCAGAAATTTGCGGCGCCGCTGGACTATGCCCCGTTGAAGGGAGTCGCACAAAAAAAGGCGATGGCTTTAGTGAAGAAAATCAAAGTGAATGGCGCGCTGGTAATGAAATAGTTGGAGCGAGTAATGGCCGGAGATGAAGTAACCCTCGAGACGCTCAACCGCGCGCTACCCGGCGTAAAGCCGGTCAGCGCACGAAGACAAGTCGTTAATCTGGGCGACCGGCTCTTCTACATTGTTGCCAAATCGCTGGCGCTGCTCGTTATTGTGCTCGCGCTGCTGCTGGTTGCCGATCTATGCCGTGGCGCGTCCGAAGCGATCCGTCAGTTCGGGCTCAAGTTTCTCGTCGGCACCACATGGGACCCCGTAACACACCAGTTCAGCACGTTGCCGACGGTGATCGGAACACTTGTCAAAGGATTCATCGCGCTTTTGCTCGCCGTGCCCGTCAGCATCGGCTCGGCGATCTTTCTTACTTTTTACACACCGCGGTGGCTTCGTCCCGTGATTAGCTATCCGATAGAGTTGCTGGCCGGCATTCCGAGCATCATCTTTGGAATGTGGGCACTGTTTGCGATGGTTCCAGTGATCAGAGTGATCCAAATCTGGCTCAAGGCACACTTCGGCTGGTTCTTTCTCTTCGACGGGCCGGCGGTCTACGGCGTTGGCGTTCTCTCCGGAAGCATCATTTTGTTCATCATGATCACGCCGATCATTACGGCAATCGCCAAGGAGATCCTTCTGACGGTGCCTCGGGCGCAGATCGAAGGCATGCTCGCGTTGGGATCAACCCAATGGGAGGCGATCTGGAAAGTGGCCTTGCCGTTTTCGCGAATTGGTTTGTTCGGGGCGGTTATACTTGGCTTGGGCAGAGCCGTCGGCGAAACTATGGCAGTGACGATGGTGGGGGGAAATTCATTCGCGATGATCCATTCTCTTTTTGATCCGGTTCATAGCATGGCGAGCCAAATCGCCAGCGAGTTCAGCGAGGCGACCTATAGTCTGTACGTTTCATCACTCATCTACGCCGGACTGGTCCTTTTCGGTATTACGATACTGATCAGTTTGATGGCCCAGTTTCTCATCTGGAGAATCTCCAAGGGCAAGTTGGCGTTATTGGATTAACGGGAGGAGTTTTGAATCGGCACTTTCGCTTCCGCAAATTCGTTGAATGGGCGAACTGGGTAGGCATGCTTTGTTGTATGAGTGTGTCGGTCTTTTTTTTGGTGGCAATTCTAGGCTACGTCCTGGTCCACGGCGCATCTTATATCGATTGGGAATTCCTCACGGCGATGCCCGTGCCGGCTGGCGAGACCGGCGGCGGTATTGCCAATGCGTTGGTCGGAAGCTTCCTGGTGGTCATGGTGGCCAGCCTGATGGCACTGCCCATCGGCATTGGCGCGGCGATCTTTATCAACGAGTTTCCCAGTCATGGCTTTGGTCGAACCGTGCGCTTTCTGGCCGAAGTCCTGACCGGAGTTCCATCGATCGTCGTTGGGCTGTTTGCTTACGCACTGGTGGTCGTCCCTTCCGGCGGTTTCTCCGCCTTCTCCGGTTCCGTCGCTTACGCGTTTATCATGGTGCCAATCATCCTGATCACCGCGCACGAGGCGCTCCGCTTGGTTCCGGACTCGCTGCGGGAAGCCTCGTTGGCCTTAGGGATTCCAAAATGGCGCACCATTATGGGGGTCGTTTTACCCGTCTCCTCACGAGCACTGATCACCGGCGCAGTGCTGGCGATTTCACGCGCCCTCGGCGAGGCCGCGCCAATGCTGTTCACCGCTTTCGGTAATTCGTTCTGGAATGTCAACCTGACGAAGCCGATCGCTACTGTGCCGCTGCTGATTTACACGTATGCCACGGGACCTTACGACGATTGGCATCAAAAAGCCTGGGCGGCTTCGTTCGTGCTGCTCGTTGTCGTACTCTTAACGAGCGTTTTGACGAGGGCCTTTCTAAGAGGTAATTCCGATGAGTAGCGAGACCTATGCGATGAATGACCTGAAAACCCGCGAGCTTGAGGTGCCCATCGCCTCAGCCACCGAGGCGCTGGGACCCGACAACGGCGTGCGTATGCGTGTCGACGAGTTGTCCGTATATTACGGCAAGGTTCAAGCAGTCAAGCAGGTGAGCATGGCGATCAGAACACACAAGGTCACGGCGCTCATCGGACCCTCGGGCTGTGGCAAATCGACGTTTATCCGCTGTCTGAACCGGATGCACGAGCTGACTCCGGGAGCGCGAGTGGAAGGCAAGGTCCTGCTGGATGAACAGGATCTATATGGCGCCGGCGTCGACCCAGTCGACGTGCGTCGTCGCGTCGGCATGGTATTTCAAAAGCCCAATCCTTTCCCCAATATGTCGGTGCGCGACAACGTCATCGCCGGCTTCAGATTGAACGGCGTTCGCGATCGTAAAACTCTCGACGAAGTCGTCGAAAAGAGCCTGCGTGGCGCGGCCCTATGGGATGAGGTAAAGGATAATTTACAGAAATCGGGCGCGAGCCTTTCCGGAGGACAGCAGCAGCGGCTCTGTATCGCCCGAGCGCTCGCCGTTAATCCGGAGGTCCTGTTGATGGATGAGCCCTGCTCCGCCCTCGATCCTATCGCCACTGCGAAGATCGAAGAACTCATTCATGAGCTCAAAGAGCAGGTCACTATAGTCATCGTCACTCACAACATGCAGCAAGCCGCGCGCGTCTCCGACTTTACGGCTTTCTTTTATCTCGGCGAGCTCGTCGAATTCGGCGAGACCGGAAAGCTGTTCACAGCGCCGGAGAAACGGCAGACGGAAGATTATATCACCGGCCGTTTCGGCTGATGGAGGGCGCATGCCTAACGAGCATACCGACAAGAAGTACGAAGAAGATCTCAAGAAGCTCCGCGAGGAAATCCTCTACATGGGTGGGCTGGTCGAGGACCAGATTCAAAAAGCGGTGAAGTCGCTGGTGGACCGCGATTCCGAGCTCGCCAAGATCATTATCGAGCGCGATCGCGAGGTGAACCGGCTCGACGTCGACATCGACGATATCTGCATAAGATTGTTGGCGCTGCACCAACCCGCAGGTCGCGATCTAAGGTTTATCACCACCGGCCTCAAGATCACCACCGATCTCGAACGGATCGGCGACATGGCCGTCAACATATGCGAGCGAGCGCTGGAGCTCAACCTAGAGCCCCAGTTGAAACCCTACATCGATATTCCTCGGATGGCGCGGATCGCGCAGCGGATGATCCGCGAAAGTCTCGATGCGTTCGTGCGCGAGGACACGGAGCTCGCTCTGAGGGTGTGCAAAGCCGATGACGAAGTCGATCAGCTCAACGCGCAAATCTTCCGTGAAACCATCACCTTCATGATCGAGAATGTGCAAACCATCAGCCGCGCGACGAAAATCAGCTCGGTGTCGAAATACCTCGAACGCATCGCCGACCACGCCACCAATATCGCGGAAATGGTAATTTTCATGGTGAAAGGTAAAAGCATCCGCCATCTCAAAGAGTTGCCCCCTTCGGTTTGATCTATGAAGACCGGACAAAAAATTTTAGTGGTCGAAGATGAGCCGGATATTCGCAAACTGGTCAATTACAATCTAGCGCAAGAGCGTTTCCGGGTCATCGAGGCCGAAGACGGCGAGCAAGGACTCAAAATGGTCCAGCGGGAGAAGCCCGATCTGGTCATTCTCGATCTGATGTTGCCGGGTCTTTCGGGCATGGAACTCTGCAAGATTCTGCGCGAGCGGCACGAGACGGAAAAGCTTCCGGTGCTGATGTTGACGGCCAAGGCCGGCGAAGCCGATCGCATCGTCGGTCTTGAGATGGGTGCCGATGACTACCTGGCCAAGCCCTTCAGCCCTCGCGAGCTCGTCGCGCGCGTGCGCGCGGTGCTCCGCCGCGTCGAGAGCGCCAAGCAAGCAGACCATCCGCCGGCCTACGATA
>Ga0207701_10003598_pt1 | contig 15883 bp, 10 predicted proteins | sample KBSSwiSSwithPhiX_FD_184294 | JGI IMG/M metagenome (GOLD analysis project Ga0207701, IMG submission 184294) | Switchgrass rhizosphere bulk soil microbial communities from Kellogg Biological Station, Michigan, USA, with PhiX - S5 (SPAdes) (version 2) | ecosystem: Environmental > Terrestrial >... | reverse complement strand
GTGGCTCTAGCCGGCCTGGGAGGGCACGACGTCGTATTCGAGGAACAGGATGCCGCTGGCGGCATAGAGCCGATGCGACCGGAGCCGCAACCGCAGGCGCGAAGCGGGAGCCGGCAGGAGCGGGAGTCCACCGCCCAGCAGGATCGGAATGACCGCGACGTCGATTCCGTCGACGAGTCCGGCCTGTGACAGCTGACGAAAGAGCTCGCCGCCGCCCCACAGCCACAGCGGCTTGCCATCCGATGCCTGCTTGAGCGCACGAACGTGTGAGACCGCGTCCGCGACGAACGTGACTCCGTCCCGTTCACCCTCGGGCTCCGTCCGGGAATAGATATAGGTCGGCAGGGCGGGACCGACGGCGCCGCCGGTCGCGACGAAGACCTCGTAGGAGCGGCGCCCCATCACCAGGCCGCTGAAGCCGGCATACATCGCCGCGAAGTCGATCTCGGGATCGATCACGATCCAGTCGAAGTCACCGTCCGGGCCGGCGATGTAGCCGTCGAGACTCGCCGCAACCGAATACCGCAGCTGCCGCATGCAATCCGGCTACGAGTCCAGGTACTTGATGAACACGACTTCGTTCCGTTGCTCGTTGTAAAGCAGCTCGTCCACGCTCGCGCGTACGGTGAGCAACCCGAAGCCACCCGGACGAATGCCTTTCGCTTCGCGCACGTGCATGTGGGCAATCGGATCGTCGGCTGGCTGGCCGATCGCGGCGTGCGGGAGCTGCTCGATGTCGAATCCCGTGCCTGGATCGGCGATGCGATACATGAGCATCCGGTTGGCACGCAGGCATGCGATCCGCACGGTCCGTGACGGATCGAGCTTGCCGCCCCATTCGACCGCGTTCAACAGCAGCTCGCGAAACGCATACGCGATCGACTCCCGCACGTCCGGCGCCAGGTTCGCATCGAGATGAGCCATCACCGTCTCGAGGCGTCCGGCCGCTTCGCGCGTGCACGGCACGAGGAGCTCGACCCACTCGGGCCGCGCCGAGACGACTTCAATCGGCGGAGTCTCCGGAGCGGCGAGCGCGTCCTGCACGGTGTCGATGAGCGCCGCCGATTCGACCGGCTTGTGCACGTACTTGAAGGCCTGTTCGCGGACCGCCTTCAGCAGCGTCTCCGGGGCATCGTCGGAGGTCATCACGACGACGCGCGGCCTGTTCTTCGCCGTGCGAAGCTTCGCGAGCAGCTCGAGCCCATTCATCCGGGGCATCCACACGTCGAGCAGCATCAGGTCGAAGGTCTCGCCATCAATCGCCTTCAGGGCTTCGAGGCCGTCTTTCGCCACGGCGGTCGAAAACCCTGCGCTGGTCAGCACTCTCCGCAGCACCAACCGCGTGGTCTTGTCGTCGTCCACTACCAGGATCCTGCTCATGAGGGCCTTCGCTTCCGGTGCGAGGGACGCCGGGCCCGGGCCGGCGTCGAACGCGTTTTCGAACGGCGCGGAGATCGCAGCCCCAGGCCGGCTGCGGCGAATGCATCATTCAGCTTTTCGATCTCGGTGCGGAGTCTCGCGCAAGCCGGCTCCGCGCCGGTGAAGTCGCCGGCGCGGGCCCGTTGCTCCAGCTCCGCGGCTGCCTGCCGCCCCGCCGTGGCGCCCACCGTTGCGACCGCCCCCTTCAACCGGTGCGCGGCCATCCGGAGCGCTTCGGCGTCGCGGCGTTGAAACGCGCGATCGATCTGCCTGAGCGCGGAAGGATAGTCAGAGCGAAACAGTTTGATGACCTCTGCGAGCAGACGCCGATCGCCGCCGGCATACGCGAGCGCGGCACGCTCGTCGAACACGTCGTTCGCGGCAGCCGGAGCGGCCTTCGAGGCTTCCGCCGACGCTGCCCCGAAGCTTTCCACTGTCGAGATCAGCTCATCGACGTCGATCGGTTTGGACAGGTATCCGTCCATCCCCGCTTCCAGGCAACGCTCGCGGTCGCCCTGCATCGCGTGCGCGGTCAGCGCGACCAGCGGCAACCGTCTCGCGCCTCCCGCCTCCTGCTCCCGGATCGCGTGCGCCGCCTCCAAACCATCCATCTCGGGCATCTGCAGGTCCATCAGCACGAGGTCGTACGGTCCGCCTTTCGAGGTGATGGCTGCGACGGCTTGCCTGCCATTCTCGACCGCCTTCACCCGGTGCCCGCGCTTTCGCAGCAGCGTCGTGACGAGCTTCCGGTTGACGGGATTGTCTTCCGCCACGAGCACGTTCAGCGCGCTCGATGGCATCGCGCTGATGCGGCCGGCGGTCGGTTTCGTCCGGCCGTCCCTGGTCGAGACGCCGAAGACGCGGGCCAGGGCATCCAGAAGGTCCGAGTGTTTGATCGGTTTGGTCAGGAACGCGTCGTTGTCGTTCTTGTACCGCCGCATCAGATCGTCCGACTGCCCGACCGAGTTCAACATGACGATTGGCATCTTCGCGAGGCGCCGCTCGCGGCGCACGCGCCGCGCCAGCATGAACCCGTCGACGTCCGGCATCTGACCGTCGGAGATCATCACGTCGAAGGGCTGGCGGGCCTCGCTGGCGGCACGCAGCGAGGACACCGCGGCGAGCGCGTCGCTCACCGTCACCGGCGACATGCGCCAGCTCATGAGCATTTCCTCGAGAATGCGGCGGTTCGTCGCGTTGTCGTCCACCACCAGGACCCGCAGCCCTTCGAGGTGCCTCGGTTTCGCCGCCCGGTCCCGTTCGGGTGCCAGTGGCAGCTGTCCGAAGGTGGCTGTGAAGAAGAACGTGCTGCCGCGGCCCGCGGTGCTCTCGACCCAGAGCTGCCCTCCCATCAGCTCGACGAGCCGCAGCGCGATGGCCAGTCCCAGCCCGGTGCCCCCGTACCGCCGCGTCGTCGAGCTGTCAGCCTGTGTGAAGGCCTGAAAGATCTGCCGTTGCTGGTCCTGCGGGATGCCGATGCCGGTGTCGCTGACGGCGAAATGCAGCGTGACGTGACTCGCGGTTGCCGCCTGCACGGTGACGCGCAGAACCACCTCGCCTTCCGAGGTGAACTTGACCGCATTGCCGAGCACGTTCAGCAGGACCTGGCGCAGGCGTCCGGCATCACCAAGCACCATGTCGGGGACGTCCGGCGTGATGTGACAGGCGAGCTCGATCCCCTTTTCGGCGGCGCGCAGTGCCAGCAGCTTTGCCGCATCCCCCACGGTTTCCCGCAGATCCAGCTCGGCGTGCTCGAGGTCGAGCCGCTGCGCCTCGATCTTCGAGAAATCGAGAATGTCGTTGATGATCTCGAGCAGCGAGTCCGCCGACGACTTGATCGTGCTCAGATACTCGCGCTGCTCGGCCGTCAACCGCGTCTGCAGCGCCAGCGTCGTCATCCCGAGGATGCCGTTCAGGGGTGTCCGGACTTCGTGGCTCATGTTCGCCAGGAACGCGCTCTTGGCCTCGGTCGCCGCCTCGGCCCGGTGTTTCGCGATTTCCAGCTCTTTCACGAGCTGCGCCTGGCGGGCGGCCTGGTCCTCGAGCTCGCGCTGGCTGATCTCCAGCTCGCGTGCGTAGCCCGCGAGCGTTTCCTCGGCCGCCTTGCGCTCGGTGATGTCGCGGGCTGCGCCGTAGATCTTGTGCTGTTCAGGAAATGGCTTCGACGTCCACATCAGCCAGCGAAGCGTGCCGTCCTTGTGGAAGTAGCGGTTCTCGAAATAGAGAAGCTCCTGTCCCGTCTCGCTCAGTTTCCGGGCTTCGACCGTGGTTGCCGCTCGATCCTCGGGATGGACGAAGTCCATGTAGGGCCGGGACAGCAGTTCCTCTTCCGTGTATCCGAGCGCCCGCTCCCACGCCGGGTTGACGCGCTTGAAGTAGCCGTCGAAACCTGCCACGACGAGCATGTCGGGACACAGAATGAAGAAGCGATCGAGCTCCTCCTGCGCCCGCCGCCGATCGACGAACAACCCGATCTGGTTGCCGATGCTGGAGAGCATGGACAACAGGTCGGCGTCGGGCGCCCGGATCTCGCGGCTGAAGAACTCCATGACGCTGAGCACTTCGCCGCGCAACAGGATCGGAAAGCCGAAGGCTGCGTGCAGTCCCTCTCGGGCCGCGACCGGCGCCCGCGGAAAGTTCGGATCATGAACGACGTCGGGAATCCAGGCGGGCTCTCCGGTCTGCCAGACGCGCCCGGGGAGACCGGCGCCCGGCTCAAACGCCGCGCTCCGGCTCGCCGCGTCGAACTCGGGGAAACTGGCACCCTCGACGGTCCAGATCTGCGCGCAGCGGAGGACCGCTGCCTGCTGATCGATCTCCCATAGTGCGGCGTGTTCCCACTCGAGCGCCCTGCAGATTGCCGCCAGGATTTTCGGAACGGCGTCGGCGAAAGTCGATGCTTCGACCAGCGCGCGGGCGATGACGTGCTCGGCCAGCAGCCGGCGTTCGGCTAAGCCGAATTCGCGAGAAACGCGAGCCTCGGAGGCCATGGTAGGAGCGTGGGGATTATAGTTCGCCCGCGGAACCTCCGAGCCGCGAGCGTTCCCCAGCTCATCGCGTCGCGACCGTCGCCGCCGCTTGAACCCGGGGGACCACTTCTCTGCCATACAGCTCGATGCTCCGCATCAGCACGTCATGTGGCATCGTGCCATTGCTGTATTTCAGATCGAATCGCGAGACGCCGAGCAGCTGGACCGTGCGGGCGATCTTCTGTGCCACGGTCTCAGGCGAGCCGACATAGAGGGCGCCATCTGGTCCGGCTTCGCGATCGAAGTCCCGCCGGTCCCTCGGCGGCCAGCCGCGTTCGCGGCCGATCCGGTTCATCATCGCCGAGAAATGCGGCCAGAGCTCCTCGCGGGCCTGTTCGTCCGACTCGGCGACATGTCCCGGCGAGTGCACTCCGATCGGCTGGGCCGGCTTTCCGAACTCCTTCAGTGCCCGCTGGTAGAGATCGACGAACGGCAGGAAGCGCCGCGCCGAACCACCGATGATCGCGAGCGTCAGTGGCAGGCCGTGCCGCGCGGCGCGGACGACCGACTCCGGGCTGCCGCCGACACCGACCCAGGTGCGGAGGCGCCCGTCTTCGATCGGGGGATAGATCCGCTGATTCGTCAGTGGGCTGCGCGTGCGGCCGGACCAGGTCACGGGGTTGCCTTCGAGCAGGCGGACGAACAGATCCAGTTTCTCTTCGAAGAGCGTGTCGTAGTCGGACAGGTCATACCCAAAGAGCGGGAAGGACTCCGTGAAGGAACCGCGCCCGAGAATCACCTCCGCGCGTCCGTTCGACAGGGCGTCGAGTGTGGAAAACCTCTGGAACACCCGCACCGGATCATCGGAGCTCAGGACGGTGACGGCCGATCCGAGCCGGATGCGCGCCGTGCGTGCGGCTATCGCCGCAAGCACGACCTCCGGAGCGGACACCGCGAAATCGGCCCGATGATGCTCGCCGACGCCGAAGTAATCGATCCCGACCTGTTCGGCCAACACACCTTCGGTCACGACGTTGCGCAAGGCTTGCGCCTGCGTGATCGGCTGGCCGTCGTCGCCGGACGTGACGTCGCCAAATGTATCCAGACCCAGTTCAACCATGAGCGGCGCCTCCAGCGCCTCTAAGGTGAGACTCCAGATGTGTGCCCGCCGTCCCCGAAATGGCTGGCGGCGGCAGGAATTGTGTCAGGACGTCCGGGGGCTCTCGATGTGCTCCAGCAGTACCGTGGTCGTGACCGGCTTGGCGCAATGGGCCTCGAACCCGGCCGCGGTGGCGGCGGCGACATCGGCGGTTTGACTGTACCCGGTCAGCGCGATCAACCGGATTCGAGAATGGAGGGTCCGGAGCCGCTGCGCGAGCTCGTACCCATTCATCCCGGGAAGGCCGATGTCGAGCACGCCGATGTCCGGGAGGAACCCCGCGGCAATCGCAATCGCGTCCGGCCCGTTGCCCGCAACGGCGACCGAATGGCCGGCGTGCACCAGCGCTGAACGCAGCATTTCGCAGGCATCGGCGTTGTCGTCGACGACGAGAATCTTCTGCGGCAGCGACGGGTACGCGGCGCGCGGCACTTCAACCGGCGCTTCGAGCGCTGCGGCACTCACCAGGGGCAGCGTCACGACGAAGCGGCTGCCGGCGGCTCCCGGCTCACGCGGCTCGACCTGGATCGTGCCGCCATGCAGCTCGGTGAACATGCGCGCGAGCGCCAGGCCCAGGCCCAGCCCGCCCTCACGTCGATCGAGGGCACGAGGACCTTGCGCGAACGGGGCAAACAGTTTCGGCGCGAGCTCCGTCGGCACACCGGGTCCGTCGTCCTCGCAGGCGATGATCACGCTATCCACGGAGGACGAGGCGACGAGCGCGATGTTGCCGCCAGGCGGCGTGTATCTGGCGGCATTGGTCAGCAGGTTCGAGAGCACCTGCACGAGCCGATCGATGTCGGCATCCACCATCAGGCCGGCAGCCGGCACCGAGACCGCCATCGTGTGCTGATGCTGAACGATCAGCGGACGCGCCATGTCCAGGGCGCGGTCGACCGCCTCGCGCAACTCGAACCGGTGCCGATCGAGCGTGACCTTGCCTCGCGCCAGGCGCGAGACGTCGAGCAGGTCGTTCACCAGTCTCGTCATGTGGGCGACCTGCCGCTCGAGCACTTCGCGTTCGCGCGTGAATGCCTTCGGGTCGCGGATTTTCATCAACTCGAGTGCGGTGACCGCAGGCGCAAGCGGGTTCCGCAGCTCGTGACCGAGCACCGCCAGGAACTGGTCCTTCGTCTGGTTGGCCTCCTCTGCGTCGGTCCGGGCCACGTCCGCCCGGCGGATCTGTTCGTCGCGCTCGAGCGCGCGCCGTTCGAGCAGGGACGCGGTGGTCGCGAGCGATCGATGAAGGCGCTGCGTTTCGGCGACGTGGCCGTTTGCCTTCGGTAGCGGGCGCCCTTTCGCGACCGCTTCGGCCGCGGCTGTTGCCGCGGCGAGATCGACCGACAGCCGGCGCGACACGACGAGTACAGCCGCCAGTCCGCACAGCATGAGCAACCCGCCGCCGATGAGCATTCCGGTCATCGACGCGCGCAACGGGGCATCGAGGGTTTCCCGCGTCACCACGACCACGGCAGTCCAGCCGAAGGCCCCCCGGCTGGTGGCCGCGTACACCGGGATGTTTTCACGGGTCATCTGCCTCGAGACGGTCTCGGATGCGTCGGTGATCATCGCCCGGAACGCCTCGCTGGCCTGGGTGCCGACATAGGTTTCCGCCCCACGGGTTCGCACGGCGATCCGTCCTTCAGGATCCAGAATGATTCGCGTCCATTCTTCCGACTCGGGTAATCGCTTCGGTACGACCCCTTCCAGCCGTTCGACGTTGACCACCGCCGACAGCGCGTACTTGAGAGTGCCTTGACGGAACACCGGAACGCGTACGGCGAAGAGGTGTTCGGCCCGGCCAGGCTGGGGCGGGCCGATCTTGCCCACGACGGGCTCTTCCTTGGCGATGAGGTGTTTGAGGTCGCCGGCGTCACTGACCGGGAGAAGCGGTGTTCCCCATGCGACGCGCGTACTGACGAGCTGTGGGCCACCGAGCGACGTCAGCTCGATTGAGTACCAGCCCGACTGCGTCGCATGGACCCGGCTGGCGTCCGCATGGAAGGCTTCGAGGTCGCCGCGATCGATGGCCGGCGAGGTGGCGAGCGCTTCGAGGATGCTGATGATGCCGCTGAATTCGCGATCGATCGCGGACGCGTCGACGCGCGCCGAGTCGAGCAGCCTCCGCCCGGTCACGGCACGGTTGTTGGCGAACGCGCGCCACACCAGAATGCCCGTCAGCAGCGCCCCGGGCAGCATGGCGCCGAGAACCAGTAAGGTCAGGTAGACCCGGATCGGACGCAACAGCGCCTAGTGTAGCGGCGTTCGCCGGGCCCGTCATCAGCGCTCACGACACCCTTCGACCCTTCCCAACCGCTTCATGCAACGCGGCGACACCATCGCCATCGAAGCATCAGGAAGGATTCGTCAGGAGACCGTCACCGGAGGGCTGACTGGCTCCTGGCCCGCGAGCCGGCTCCGCCTGAACCCGTACGTGAAGTAGATCACGATGCCGACCGCCATCCAGACGAACAGCCGCGTCCAGGTCTCTCCGGGCAGGCTGAGCATCAGTGCGAGCGACACCGCGGCTGACAGTACCGGAACGACCGGTGACCAGGGCGTCTTGAAGGGCCGTTCGAGCTGGGGATGGGTCTTTCGCAGGATGACGACGCCGGCCGACACGACGACGAACGCGAACAGCGTCCCGATGCTGACCATGTGACCGAGCACGTCGATCGGCGTGAGGCCGGCCGCGAGCGCCACCACGCTTCCGGTCGCGATGGTCGTGAGATGAGGCGTGCCGAAACGCGGGTGCACTCGACTCATCCACGGCGGCAGCAGCCCGTCGCGCGACATCGCCATGAAGATGCGTGGCTGCGCCATCACCTGCACCACCATCGTCGACGTCAGCCCCGCCAGGATTGCGATCTTGACCAGCACCGGCATGACGCCGAGCAGCCCCTCGAGCGCCGAACCCCGCGCTGCCTCCCGCGCGTAGTCGATCGTCACCGCCATCGGCGCGGGGCCGCCAAGCTGCGCGTACGGGACGAGCCCGATCATGACGGTGGCGACGGCCACGTAGAGCACCGAACAGATCGCCAGCGATCCGAGAATACCGATCGGCATGTCACGCTGCGGCTGTCTCGCCTCCTGTGCCGCGGTGGAAACCGCATCGAAGCCGATGTAGGCGAAGAAAATCACCGCCGCTCCCCGCATGACTCCCGACCAGCCGAACTCACCGAAGGTCCCGGTGTTCGGCGGGATCATCGGCGTGAACCTGTCCGCGTTCACGAACCAGACTCCCGCGGCGATCACCAGGAGGACGACGGCGACCTTGACGACCACCATCACGCCATTCACCGTCGCCGACTCGCGTACGCCGCGGACGAGGAGCGCCGTGACGAGCATCGCGATCACCACGGCCGGAAGGTTGAAGATGGCGGTGACGGTGCCGCCGCCGGCGACTGGTACCGCCGTCCCCGGCGCCGCACTGACGATCGCGGGGAAGGCGATGCCGAAGTCGGCGAGGACGCGGACGAAATAGCCCGACCACCCGACCGCGACCGTGGCGGCGCCGAGCGCATATTCCAGGACCAGATCCCATCCAATGATCCAGGCGACGAACTCGCCGAGCGTCGCGTACGAATAGGTGTACGCCGATCCGGCGATGGGCACGGTCGAGGCCAGTTCCGCATAGCACAGGCCCGCGAGCGCGCTGACCACGCCCGCCAGCACCATGGAGATGACGATCCCGGGTCCCGCGTGCGCCGCCGCGGCCTGGCCGGTGAGCACGAAAATACCAGTGCCGATGATGGCCCCGATGCCGAGGGCGACCAGATTGGCGGGCCCCAGCACGCGTTTGAGCCCACCTTCGTGATCGGCCTGCGCGAGCGATTCGATCGGCTTCGTCCTGAAGAGAAACATGCACGGCAGGGTAGCTGCCGCGCGTCAACCGGGCTATGCCGGCGGATCCGCTTTCCTGACCGGTGAAACCGGAGGTTGGCGGAGGTGGGCAGGCGGCCGCCGGCGAATCCTTCCGACGGTTACGGCTGGATCCAGCGCGTAGGCGCGATTGGCGGTGACGATCGCTGACGAGCTCGAGAGCCGTGCGCGCAGCGCGTGGATGTGCCGCGCCGCCAGATTCGAGATCTCCGCGCGCTCCGCACCAGCCTCGGCCAGGCGCTGTCCCACGTCGGCAACCGGTACCCCGGGGCCGCTCGTGATGCGGTCGTCAATCAGACGTTGCCAGGTGAGGGCCTCGTGCGATCCGGTGCGAAAGGCCACCGGGCCGGCGAGCAGGCGCCCACCGAGCTCGACGCGGCCGCTCACGTCCCACTCGACGAGATCCAGGCTCTTCTCGATCTCGTGTCGTGAGTCGTCGTGTGCAGCCACTGGAACCGCGTGCGGTCGGGCGGAGCTGGTCAGCTCCAGCGGAAACCGGACGTCCACGTCACTGGCAATGGAGGGCACGACGGCCGACTCGAGCTCGGCCTTGTCCATCACCTCCCGGGGATCGAACCCGGCATCCATCAAGTCGCGGCCGAAGGTGGCGGTGTATCCACGTTTGTTGGAGATGAATCGCACGGCGGGCTGATGTTTCGGAAAAATGCCCCGGACCGTGGCCGCCAGGTAGATCGATTCCCACCAGCGGTCGGCCGGAATGAAATGCAGGGTCGAAAGATGGACGTCCTGCAACAGTACCCCGCCCGGCAGGAGCAGCGACGCCAGCATCTTCGCGAGCGCTGACGGCTCGGCCAGCTGCGGCATCGCGATCGGAATCACCCGCCCCGAGTGCTCAGGCGGAAGCTCGCGCGGATCGACACGGGCGGCGATCTGGACGGCCGTGTATTCGCCGAGCCAGCCTGCGATCGCCGCGGTCGTGTCGGGCCCCGGATCGTCGATCGCGCACACGGTCGTCCACGCGAGCAGGTCCGGGCAGATGCGCGCCATCGCCTGCAGCAGCTCGGCGGTGTGGTACAAGTGATCCTCTACCGACACGACGTGCCGCCGTTCAAAGCCTGGTGGTGGCGACGACATGCGCACTACTTTATCGCCCGCACGCCTCCGCCGCGTGCGCCTGCTCTACGCCGGACTCGGGGTCTTCGTGCTGCTCGCCGGTCTCACCGCGCGAACGGTGTGGCGCGCCTGGAACGAGCGTGCCGGCCAGGCACGCACCGCGGCGGTGTTCGAGCTCGTTCAGCAGCGGATGCCCTCGCGACCGATCGAAGCGCCCGGCGCGATCGCGTGGCTTCGGGAGCAGCTCGCCGCGTATCGCGCCCATCTGCCGCCCCGGGATGCGTCCGCGTTCGCGCGCCTGGCCGACGAGGCCGAAGCCGTTCCGCCGGGGCTGCTCACCGCCGCGGAAGCGATGCGCACCGTGCTCGCATCGGCTTCGAAGGCCAGCGATCTGCCGGCGCCGGGCTGGCTGCTGCAGAACGGACACTCGCGTCGCGCGCTGTCGATTCTCACGACCGGTGGCAGCACCTTCGTGGTGACGCGGCGCCACGCCCTCGAGAAGGATCCGGGGTCGAACGGCTTCGTCTCGCGCCTGCTCCAGCCCATGGCCGCAGCCCGTCGTCCGCTGGATACCGCGCTCGCCGGCATTGCGCGCCCGGTCAGGCTGTATGCGCTCGGCGAAGACGGCACCCTCGTCTCGCTTCCCTGGCCGGCATCGGGGGAAACCGCTGATCGGGCCGCTCGCAACGAAGCGCTTCAGCTCTCCTCACGGCCGTCGCTGCCGTCCTTTGCGCCCGAGGAATTCTTCTTCCGCTTCTCCGAGGGAGAACAGTCGTCGGTCCGCTATTCGGGTTTCTACGTCGATCTCGGGGGCCGCGGGCTGGTGTCGACGGTAACGATGCCGATCGACGGACCAGGCGAGGCGGGCGTTCTCGCCCTCGATCTCGCGCACACCGTCGACTGGGATCACTTCGCGTCGAGGATCGCCGCACCGCTGGCCGCGACGATCGTGCATGCGGCGGCGGACACGCCGGCAACCTGGTCGGCATTCCGGAATGCGCTGCCGGGGGCGGCGCCCTCGGCCCTCCGGAGCGCTCTCGACGGCATCGTGACGTCTCAGCCGCCGCCCGCCGGTGATATGTCACCGATTACCCACGCCGTGGTCGCGGACGTTGGCGCAGTTGCGGCGTTTCATGTTTCCGAGAGCGCCTGGCTCCTCGCATTCTTCCCGAGCGTCACTCCGTCCTTCCCGGGGGGCGCCATCGCGCTGCTCGGTGCGGTCCTGGCCGTGCTGCTCACCGGCTTCGAAGTGAACCGGCGCAAGGCGGAGCGCGAAGCCGATCGCGCGGCGCGTGCGCTCGGCGAGAAACAGAACCTGCTGAACACGATGCAGGTGCCGCTCATCGTCGTCGATCCGAACACCGACGAAGTCGTCTCCGCAAACCAGGTCGCGGAATCGATCGGCATCCAGCGCGGTGCGCGCTTCGCGGAGCGCATCTCTGCCGATCCGCGCGCACGCGCGCATTACGAACGAACCCAGATCGCCACGAGCGAGGCGCGCCGCGCTTACGGTGTTCCGATTCGCGTGGACACCATCGCCGGCGGCAGTTCCGAGCAGTTCGCCATCGTCCGCTCGGTTGCGGTCACGGCGCCAATCGAAGCGCTGGCGGCCGACGAACGGCATCGCCTCGCGATTCTCTTCCTGATCGATCCGCAATCGGACCTCCGGCTGTTGCTCGACGATGTCCAGTCGGCCGCGCACACCGACGAGCGCCGCCGGCTCGCCGGGCTCCTGTCGCACGGCCTCGATTCGCTCGCCGACGTCCTCCGCCGCCGCGCGGCCGGGTTCGGAGCGGACGCTCCCCCCGGCCTGACTCCGTGGCTCGCCGAATATCTTCAACGGCGGATCCATGTGATCGCCTGGCTGCTCGATCATTGGGACGGGCCGCCCCCCTCGCACGACTCCGTCGTAGACGCGGCGCAGGCGCAGGAGACGCTCGGCTCCCTCGAACGCATTTTCGCGGACGTCAGAAGCGACACCGATCTTCGCGCGCGTCTGGGGTGGGCCAACGGTCCGCTCGCACCTGGCGGAAGCCGCCAGCCATTCGCGATGGCCATCGACTGGCCGGAGGACTTCGAGATGACGCTGCCGGTGCGCGGCGGACTCGGGTTCTTCCTGACCGAGGTCCTCTCGAACGCCATGCGCCACGGCGCCGCCGGCTCGGTACCGAACGTCATGATTCACTGCGATCGGGTCAAGCGCGAGCTCGTCTTCGGGGTGGACAACGAGCGGCGCGACGATCGCGCGCGTGCAGGGAGCAAGTACGGAGGCCTGGCGCTGCTGACGGGCATGGCCCGCCTGTTCGGCTGGAGCGACTTCAGCGCCGGCCCGGACGGCAGCCGTTTCCTGGTGACGTGGCGCGCGCCGCTGACTCGCCGCGATCAACCGGGAAAGCCCGATTGATCGCATCAGGGCTGCGCGAGCCGCGGTGATTGCGCCCGCCTATTGCGGCGTGAGCGAGATCCGGAGGTTCTTCACCGGCGCGCCCCCCTGCAGGAAGCGGGCGCAAGCCTGCCAGTTGTTGACCTCGTTGATCACTTTCAGCACGAGGACGTTCTGCCCTTTGGCGAGCGTCACGTCGACGCGGTCGGTGTCCTTGTCGAGCACGCGCGTGTCGGCGAACTTGAACACCTCTTTGCCATTGAGCCAGGCCTTGCCCTGATCGTTCGTGCTGAGCGCGAGGGTCACCTTCAGGTCCTGATCGGCGAGGACGTACGCCACCGCATAGCCTGCGACGTATTCGCCTCGCTCCTTGCCGAACGACTGCAGGAAGTCGATGAAATAGTCCGACGTCTGGTGCGCCTTCCAGGCCACCTCGGTACCCCCGACGGCCACTTTGTCATCGGCCCTGGGTTTGATCGCCGCCTCTCCCTTGAGGAAGTCCCGGTCGATTTCGGTGGCGCCCGACTCCCCGACGATGGCGATCGGCGCCAGGACCAGCCAGTTGCGGATGAATCCGTCCGCATCCGGGGCGAGCGGCTGCTGCGCCGCCGGCGCGATCAGGCTGAACAACGCGACGAGCAACGAAGCAAGCATGACGGTCTCCTTCGAAAGCGCTGGCGTGCCGCGCGCCTATTTGGCGCCACCCTCGATAATCGCGAGCAGCATTCTTCCCCTCGGCCTCGGGAATCTCGCGCACGGAGATATTCCGGAAACGGACTTCCGACCCGTGGGTCTGCAGCTCGATTGAACCAGTGGGCAGGACCGGCTGCTTCCGATCGAAGAAGTTGTCGAGCACCTGGCCGACGACGGTCGGTTTCCCGTTGAGCGTCACCCACACGCGGGTGCCGACCATCTTGATGGACATCGTGTTCCACTCGCCGATCGGATTGTCGGCCTTCACGAGCGGCCAGCGGCCCGGATTATCCGGATTGTTGTTCCACAAGGCACCGGATCCCTTGTCCGCGCCGTTCTTCTGCTCGCGCGGGTTCGCGGGATCCCAGAGCTGCACCTGGGGATAGCTCCGCAGGTAGACTCCCGAGTCTCCTCCCGGCTGCGTCAGCAGCCAGTCGACCCGGAATTCGAAGTCGCCGTAAGCCTTCTCGGTCGCGAGGTGCACGCCTTTGCCGTCCGAGACGATCTCTCCTTTCGCGGTGTCGACCCGCCAATGCAGATCGCGATCGGCATTCCATTCCTGCTGTTTGGCCGCCCGTTCTTCCGGCGTGAACTTCGCCTCCACGTAGGGGCTGAACACACCGCCGCCGCCAGGCCGGCCGCGCCAGCCGCTCAAGTCCTTGCCGTTGAAAAGCGCCATGAACCCCGCAGGAGGAGCAGGGTTCGTCTGGGCGGCGACGATCGCTGACGCGGCAACGCCTGCGAGGCCGGCCACAACCACCAACGCGACTGATCTGACACGCATTCCGGGAACCTCCGTGCGGATACTCTGGCACATCCGCGATCCCACGCGGCGAGGGCTGAGCGAACCGCCGCGTTGATTATGAACCAGCTCTCGACCACTTCGGCGGGCGCCAGCCGGGATATCATGCGGGCCGTTCCCCTCCGGAGGCGTTATGAACGAATCGCGAGTGCTCGTGGCCGGCGCGACCGGTCAACTCGGCCGCGTGATCACCCGGAAACTGATCGCCTCGGGCTCGAAGGTGCGGGCGCTGGCTCGTAATCGCGAGGCCCTGGCGCAGTTCGGCCCGGACGCCGAAATCGCCGCCGTCGACCTCCGCGATCTGGCGAAGCTGACCGACGCCTGCCGGGGCGTGGACCAGATCGTCGCGACGGCGAACAACAACATGGGCAAGGGGCCGACCAGCCCGACGCGGATCGATCTCGGCGCCTACCAGAATCTCTGCGCCGCGGCTCGGAACACTGGCGTCCGCCGGCTCACCTACGTCTCGTACAAGGGCGTGTCGCAGGATGCGGTCGTCGATATCTTCAGGGTCAAGTGGTACATCGAGGACGCGATTCGCCGGAGTGGCGTTCCCTACGTGATGCTGCGGCCGACCGCGTTCATGGACATCTGGATCGATCAGATCGTCGCCAAGGGCATTCGCGAGAAGGGTGTCGCCCCGATCTTCGGCGATGGCACCAGCGTCACCAATTACATCGCCGTTGATGATGTCGCCGAGTTCGCGGTGAAGATCCTTTCTCGCTCCGACGTCGTCAACGAAGCCGTCGATGCCGGCGGCCCCTCGAACCTCTCGCAGAACGACGTGGCCGCGCTCGTCGAGCGCCGGTTCCAGTCGTCCGGAAAACGGCGCCACGTGCCGGTCGCCGCTCTCCGGCTGCTCCCATCAGTCGTTCGCCCCTTCAACGAGCTCGCGGCCCGCATGATGACGCTTGGGCTGTACAGGGCGACCGAGGCCGTGCCATTCCCCGGGTGGAAGGCGTCGGCGGATCGGTTCGGCGTAACCCCACGGACCGTCGAGACCTACGTCGAACGTATGGCCTGACTCTCCGCTATAATCCCGGCCTTCACGCACTATTCATTCGAGTCAGCTTCGTCTTACAGGGAGCCCCATCATGACGGTCATCAAAAAATTGCTCGCCATCTCGCTGCTGGCAGGCGCTACGGTGCTGCCGGCCCCGGCGTCCGCCCAGCCGACGGTCCCGCCCATCCCGGGCTGCATCGTGCCACCACCCAAACTGCCGAGCGGAGGGTACGCGCTCATTTGCATGCCGCCGGCCAATCTCTGGAATGGTCAACTGATCGTGTTCGCGCACGGGTACGTCCCCCCGACCACGAAAGATCCGGTCTTCGCCAATCTCGAGCTTGCCGATGGCACGTCAATACCGCAAGTCGCCATGGGCCTCGGCTTTGCCTTTGCCACCACGACGTATCGTCAAAACGGACTGGCGATTCTCGAGGGCGTCGATGACATCCGCGAACTGGTCGCGGCGATCCCGGCGGTTGTGCCAACCCACCTGGTC
>Ga0207701_10003594_pt1 | contig 15889 bp, 10 predicted proteins | sample KBSSwiSSwithPhiX_FD_184294 | JGI IMG/M metagenome (GOLD analysis project Ga0207701, IMG submission 184294) | Switchgrass rhizosphere bulk soil microbial communities from Kellogg Biological Station, Michigan, USA, with PhiX - S5 (SPAdes) (version 2) | ecosystem: Environmental > Terrestrial >... | reverse complement strand
AACCAGGGCGTCGCCGATGAATCGGCCTGGGCGCGCGGCCAGGCGTGGGGCCTCTACGGATTCACGATGAGCTACCGTGAGACCAACGACGCGCGCTTCCTCGATCATGCGACGCGCATCGCCGAGTTCTACACGAAGAGCACGCGCATGCCCGCCGACGGTGTTCCTTACTTCGACTTCGACGCGCCCGTGCGCGACGACGTGCCCGACTACCGCGACGCCTCCGCCGGCGCCATCGCCGCCAGCGGACTGTTCGAGCTGGCGAAGTACGCGACGGGCGCCGCCGCCGAGAGCTACCGCGTGTTCGCGATCAAGGTGGTGCGCTCGCTGTCGACGACGGGATCGACCGGGTACCGCGCCGCCACCGGCACCAACAACCAGTTCCTGCTGATGCACAGCGTGGGCAACTACCCGCAGAACGACGAGATCGACGTCGCCATCAACTACGCCGACTACTACTATCTGGAAGCGCTCGGCCGCTGCGCGGACCTGCAATGACGAAGATCAAACGCGCTCTCGGTTTCGCCGCCGTCGCGATCGCGCTGGCCGGTTGCGGCGCATCCGGCAGCGGCGGAAAAGGCGGCAGCGGCGGAAACAGCGGCAACGCCGGCTCGACGGGAGGCGGCGGCACGGCGGGCGCGGGCGGCGCGGCCGGCGGCACCGGCGGCGCGACCGGGAGCGCGGGAACGACGGGCGCGGCGGGCACGACCGGGAGCGCGGGGACGACCGGCGCGTCGGGCAGCAGCGGAACGACCGGCAGCGGCGGGAGCGTCGGCGGCACCGGTGGCTCGTCGGGTGGCGCGGGCGCGGGCGGTGTGGGCGGGCGCGGCGGAACGACCGGCGGGGCCGGGACGACGGGCGCCGCAGGCGCGGGCGGAACGGGCGGCGCGGGTGGGCGCGGCGGCAGCGGCGGCACGGGCGGGCGCGGCGGCAGCGGCGGCGCCGCCGGCACCGGCACCGCGGGCGCGAGCGGCACCGGCGGCGCGGGCACGATCGTGAAGGTGCTCGATGTCGCCGACGTCTGGTCCGGGCACCCGGTCGGCTTCGCGCTGGTGACGACGGCGACGCGCCAGTACGTCGCCTACTACGACACGAACCGCGACATGATCGTCGCGCAGCGCGCGCTCACCAGCGACACGTGGACGACTTCGCGCCTGCCCACCACCGTCGGCTGGGACAGCCACAACTACATCGCGATGGACCTCGACAGCGCGGGGTTCATCCACGTGTCGGGCAACATGCACGCCGTGCCGCTGGTGTATTTCCGCAGCGTCCTCGCCAACGAGGTCGGCTCGCTCTCCAGCGGGACGATGGTGGGCAGCAACGAATCGAGCTGCACCTACCCGCTGTTCTTCCACGACACCGCCGGCAACCTGGTCTTCAACTACCGCGACGGCTCCAGCGGCAGCGGCAACCACATCTTCAACATCTACAACACCGGCACCAAGGCGTGGCGGCGCCTGCTGAACGCGCCATTCACCGACGGTCAGGGCGCGCGCAACGCCTATCCGGTCGGCCCGGTGCTGGGCCCCGACGGCTACTGGCACATGGTCTGGGTCTGGCGCGAGACGCCCGATGCCGAGACCAACCACGATCTCTCGTACGCGCGCAGCCGCGATCTCGTCCAGTGGCAGACCGCCGCCGGCGCGAACCTGACGCTGCCGATCACGCTCGCCACCAGCGACATCGTCGATCCCGTGCCTGTCAACGGCGGCATGATCAACAACAACACCAAGGTCGGCTTCGACGCGCAGAACCGACCGATCGTCGTGTACCACAAGTTCGACAGCGCCGGGAACACGCAGCTCTACAACGCGCGCTTCGAGAACGGAAAGTGGGTGCCGCACAAGACGTCCAGCTGGAACTACCGCTGGGCGTTCTCGGGCCAGGGGACGCTGGTGTTCGAGATCCAGGTCGAACCGGTGAAGGTCGACGCCGCCGGCAACCTCACGCAGCGCTGGTACCACGCGCAGTACGGCGGCTGGAACGCGTTCGCGCTCGATCCGACGACGCTGGCGGCGACGGCGATGCTCGGCCGCTCGCTGCCTTACCCGGCCTCGCTGGAGACCGTCGAATCGACGACCGCCGGCATGCACGTGCGCTGGGCCGACGACTCCGGCGCCGGCCCCGATCCCACCGTCATCTACATGCTGCGCTGGGAGACGCTGGACTCGAACCGCGACATGCCGCGCTCCCCGATCCCGCCGCCCACCCGCCTGCGGCTTTACGGCTTCAAGAAGTAGCGCGCGGCGCGGTTCATTCGAATTGCACCAGGCCGTAGGTCGTCGTGGCGATGAATCCGCCGCGCGGGCTGTCGGCGATCGCCAGGATGGAGAATCCCGGATCGTTCGCCGTCTCGGCTGGCGGAGAGACGTCCGTCCAGCTGGCGCCGGCGTCATCGCTGCGCAGAAGAATCGAATACGAGTACCCTGCGCTCTCGCGCCGCGCGAGCAAGAAGACGGTCTCCGGTCGAGCGATGCTTGCGAGAAGCCTTCCGCCTTCGGCCGGTACCTCGACCCAGGTCGTGCCTCCGTCCGTGCTCCGCGCAACGACGCTCGGCAAGGTGTCGCCGGGAGTGGTCTCCGGCGACGTTGCAGCCAGGGCGACCCCGCTGCCCGTGAAGACGATGCTGCCGACGGTGCGCTGCGAGTCAGAACCGATCTGATGCGGCAGCCAGGTCTGACCTCCGTCTCGGCTCTCGCAAACGGCGCTGATTTCGCTCGCGCCTTCCCCGTGCATGCATGCCGCCAGCAGATGATCGGAATCGTCCGGCGCGACCACCAGCGTCGGAGATCCGTAGCAAAGCTCGGCAGGCACCGGCCGCTCGGTCCACGTTTCGCCGCGGTCGCTGCTGCTCGCGAGGCGGCAGCTGAGCTCCGTCTCCGCCCAGAAGGACAGCAAGAGGGAGAGACACGAGCCCGGCGGCGGACAGCTCGCCGCCGCGTCGATCAGTCCGACCGGAACCGAGAACGAAGCCCACGTCTTGCCGCCGTCCTCTGTTCGTGCGGGCGCCGCCTGCTGGAAGTAGAGGCCGCGGTACACGACATCGGCGTTCGCTCCGTCCATCAGCAGCGGCCCGTCGAGGTCTGCGATCGTGCTCCAGCTCAAGCCGCCGTCTGTCGAGCGGACGCCCGGAAGCGACTCGGCGCGCGTGCTCGGCGATGTGTTCGTGGTGTAACCACCCGCCCACAGCGGGCGCCAGTCGACCGGAGACTGAGCGAGGCTGCCGGGCGCCGGAACGATCGGACGGGGCGACCAGCTCTTTCCGCCGTTCGTGGTGACCGACATCGCGAGACGGCCGAGCCCGACGATGACGTTGCCGCCGGGCGCGAGCACCGGATCGATCGTGGGATCGACGTCGAGAGCGTTCCAGCTGGCGCCGGCATCGGCGCTCGTCCACACCGTGGTCGGGGCGTCCCAGGCGAAGGTCACGTCGGTGCGCCATGCGAACAGCTTCCCACCCTGCGGCGAACCGAGCGTCGTCACGGTTGCCAATCGATCTGGCAACGGGCCCGCCGCCGTCCAGCTTTCGCCCCAGTCGACGGAGCGGAGGAGGGACGAAACGCCCGAGACATAGAGCGCCGACGACGCATCGGCGACAGCCCTGAAATCCCCGATCTCGGAATCCCCCGCGGGCATCGGGACGGTGATCTCGCGCCAGGTGAGCCCCGCGTCCCCACTGGTGAACCATCGTTCGGGCCCCCAGGCGGTGCCGATGCGCGCGGTTCTGCCCCAGGCCAGCACCCGACCCCCGGTGCGCGGATCGGCCCGTATCCCGTCGACTCCGGCCTCGACGGAGTTCAACGGATCCGTCGCGTCGATCTGAGGCACCAGCGCCGGAGGCGGCAGGACGGTCGTCCAGGTGTCGCCGGCGACGGTGCTCAGATGAAGCGTATTTCCGAAGTGTCGATCGGTGTTGAAACCGTTGATCCAGACGACGTCAGCGTCGATGACGGACGTCTGGAGCGAGAACGATCGGCTGTCGCAGCCCGCGACGTCGGTGGGCAGATTTTCCGTCACCGTCGCCCACGTGGCACCGCCGTCCGTCGTTCGAAGAAGGGATGCCGTCCGCCGGGGCGGGCATGTCAGCGCATAGAGCACTGTCTCGCTCGCCGGCGACGGTGCGACCTCGGCCACGTCGTCCGGCGTCGCGAGACCGCACCAGGTTTCGCCCAGATCGCGAGAGCGAAGGATCTGGTGCCGCAGCGTGCCCGCGTCGAACCAGGTTCCGACGGTGTAGAGATACCGTCCGCTGGGCGACGCGCCGAGCGCGCCGATGACGGCCGGCCGGGACGCCGGAAGGCTGGACCAGTCGGCGTCGCTCGGCCGCCACGATGTGCACGGGACGGCGGCAAGAACATCAGCAGAAGGTGCTGATGAACCGCAGCTTCCGCAGGCAAGGGTGAGGAACGCAATGGGGGCGGCGAAGTGGCGCATGTTCATGAAGACGGTCGACGATCCCGAATCCGGCCACGAGCGGCGCGCGATTCAGTTCGGGCGCACGTAGTCGAGCGCCGCGAACTCGGCGGCCGGGATCTCGGGGCCGGTGGTGTAAAGGGGACCAACGATGTTCGCGCTGCCGAGGTCGAGACAATCGTTGGGTCCGAGCTTGGAGTAGACCTCGCCCGTGTAAGCGGCCCCGACCGCGAAGATGTGCTGGCGGTAGACCGGCATGTAGCAAGCGCTGTTCATCGGCACGTTCTCGGTGATCGAAGCGAACGCGGGCGGTTGCGGTCCCGAACAGGACTCTGGCGACCCGCCGAGCACAAGAGGGACCGAGCAGGCGGTGTCTGCGTAGAAATCTGGATCGTTGGCGGCCGGCAGGCATCGGACGACGCCGTCAGCCGATTGCAGGTTGCGCTGGAAGGTGCACGCCGTGCCGTGGGCGCTGTCGAAGAAACCGACGGAAATCACCGCTGGCCCGTCGGCCGTGCCGACCTGGACGATCTTGATCTGACCCGTTCCGGTGCGGACTTCCTGGGCGGCGGCGAACGCCGTGACGGGCACGGGTGCACCGATCTCGTACGCCGCAAGCAGCGGATTGACGATCGGCGAGCCGGCTCCGGAGTTGTAGAGGTGGCAGGTGTTGTCGGGCCAGGCCGTGTACACGCTCGCCTGGTCAGCCACCGGCGCGCCCAGCTCGAAGACGTTCGTGGGCGTCGGTCCGTTGCACGCGTCCGACGCGTACGTGAAAGCCTCCTTCGCGTCGACGCGACACGCGGGTCCGACCGCGGTGGCGACCGAACAGGCGGCGTCGGCGAACAGGCCGGTCGCGAAATGCGCGGTGGGAAGCCAGCGGTCGTCTGGGCGTAGCGTCGAGACCATCTCGTCGCGCTGGTTGTCCCACGCTTCTCCCCCCGCCGCAGGACCCAGGCCGTTCCAGGCCTCGCCCTGGATCGATCCGTCGCTGCCGACGAAGCGAAGCGGGACGATGCGGCCCGCGCCCGCGTCATGCTGGTACGTCCCGCTGACCAGCGTGTCGAGCGGGATCTCCTCGCCCACCGCATGCAGTTCTCGATAAGCATCCAGATCGGCCGCGGCGGCGGGCTGGCAGGGACCGTCGTTGACGGTGCTGTACAGGCCGTTGGGCTCGAAGGGCAAGGCCGGGCCCAGCTTGTACAGGTGCACGGGCGCCCCACAGCCCTCGCCGAGCTCGGGCTCCCGGGCGAAGAAGCGCGTCGTGCACGGCGCGAACGGCGCGTTCACGATCGGCTGGGTGCAGGCGCTGTCCTCGAAGAGGTTGGTCGCGACGGCGAACAGCGATCGAACATCGGCGCCCGCAGGATCCGACGGGAAGCAGAAGAGCCGGCGGTCGGGACGACCGAGGTCGACGAAGGTGCAGTCGACCGCGAGCAGCGTGTCGTACCAGTTCAGCAAGACGGACGGCGCGCCCTCGATGCGTTGATACACTGCCTTCAGGCGCGTGCCGTCCTTGAAGCTGCCGTTCGCGGGCGGCGCCGGCGGTTCCGAGCATGCGGTGCCGAAGCCGATACAGCCGGCCAACGCGAACACCACGGTCCCGTGCTTGTTCATGGTTTCTCCATCAGAACATCGCCGTCACGCCTGCCAGGTAGGTCTCGACGACGCTCTTGGACGCGGGCAGGTAGGCCACGGCGACGTGACCGTCCAGCGTCAGCCGATCGCCGAGGTAGACGCGCACGAGCGGCAGCGGACGCAGGCCGCGGCGCTGGATCGATCCGACGCCCAGCACCAGACCGCCGCGCGGATCGTCGCCCCAGGGCGCGAGATCGCCTGACTCGACGACGTTGTGACTCGCGGACACGCCGAGGCTGAGGCTGACGGCGTCGGAGATGAACCGGGTGAGGCCGGTCGTCAGCTGCGCCGACCAGGTCTCGAACGCGCGCCGGCCAGGCGGTGTGCCCGACGACGTCCAGCTGTACGCGCCCAGCGCGGCGACGCTTGCGTTGAAGGTGGTCTGCGCGCCGATCGCGCGCCGCACGTCGAAGCCGGCGCCGACCAGGCCCGAAACGATTGTGCCCGCGGCGTCGGTCCGTCCCAGGCCCAGCGTCGGCGCGCCGGCCCACGTCACCCAGCTCCACGCGAAGGGATCGCCCGCGCCGCGCGCGAACGCGAGCGGCGCCATGTACTGCCAGCCGCGCCCGATGCCGTAGCTGGCGCGCAGGATGCCGACGGCGCCGGGGCCGCCCTCGCCCAGCCGCAGCCCTGGATCGATCACCGGCGCATGGCGTACGCCGCCCGCCACCTGCAGCTCGATCGCGCGCGCCGGCACGATCGACGCGGAGACGTCGCGCTCGGCCGCGCTCTTCGCCGCGAGCGGCGCCGGCGACACCGCGACCAGCTCCGCCTCGCGCACCGTCGTGGCCCCGTCCGCGCGAAGATCGATCTCCTTCACGCGCGTCTCCGCCGCCAGGTGCCGCCGGATCAGATAGCGACCCGGCCGCACCGACAGCTGCAGATCGCGCGGCCCGCGCGGGCTCTCCAGGATGAGGAGGCCGGTGTCCAGATGAACCAGCTGCAGCGGCCCGGTCGTCTGCTTCAGCGCCAGGGTCGTCCGCGCTGTCGCGAGCGAGACCAGCGCCAGATCGCGGCGCCCCGACAGATCGATCCGGAAGCTCGGGTGTTGCGGCGTCGCCGCGACCACCGCCGTGTCGCGCACCGTGAAGGTCTGCGCGTACTCGAACGCCTCGCTCGCGGTGATGGTGGCGTCGCCGTTCAGATCGGCCGCGCCGCGCAGGCCCGCGTTCCAGTGATGCGTGAAGAACGATCCGCGCAACGCCTCGGATTCGTGCGCGTCCTCCCACCCCGAGCTGGACGCGATCAGCACCGAACCTCGGTTGTCCAGCGCGACCGGCCACTCGACGGGAAACGCGGGCGCGGCCGTCAGCCCCTTGGCGCCCGTCCAGCCGCCGCCCCGGCACGCGTCGATCAGGCCGATGCGGACGTTCATCCGCCCGTCGTCGAGACGCTTCTTCAGCGCGCCGAGCGACAGCGGCCGGCCGTTGGGGTACAGCGCCTCCGCATCCGCGTGGCCCGAGTAATAGAACAGCATCAACGCGTCCGTCCCCGACGGCTCGCGCGCGAGGTACGCGTCCAGGGCGGCGAGCACCTGCTGGGGATCGGGATCCAGCAACACCGTGACGTTGTCGTACGCGTATCCCGCGACGCGGATCAGCGTGTCCGCGACCTCCTGCGCGTCGTTGTGCGCATACCGGAGATCGCGACGGCCCGGCGATGCTTTGTTGGCGCCGATGACGACGGCGTAGCGATGCGGCGCGGTCGTCGTCTGGGCGACGGCCCGCGACGGCGCGAGCGCGACGGCCGCGCACGCCAGCGCCAGCCACGGCCAGCGGCGGCTCACGGCGTCGCCCCGTCGCGCGGCACCGACTTCGCCAGCACCAGGCGGCGCGCCCAGTGCCGGCCGCCGTCGCCGTGCGCGAGGACCGCCGCCGCTTCGTCCGCCGACACGGCGTCTGGTCCCAGCACGACCAGCAGCGACTCGTCGCCCGGCTGCGCGTCCACCTGCCACGCGAACGGCACCGCCGCCGCGCGGTTGGGTGGCACGGGCGCATCGTAAAGCCGCGCGTACGCGTTCGGCGTCTTGTCGCGGCCGAACACGCTGATGTGCGTATACCGATCGGGTTGGACCTTCAGCCGCAGCAGATCGCCGGGTCGCACCGGATCGGTTCCGTTCCAGATCTCGACGCGCTCGCCGCGCTTCACGTACAGCCACACCTCGGGTCCACCCTTTGTTCCGACGTACGGGTCGTGGCCGGTCGCGATCCACAGCGCGAACGCGCACGCGAACGCCGCCACACCGACGGCGACGGTCCGCAGGCGCAGCACGGTCGGCCACGCGAAGCGCGGCGGGCGTCGCGCCTCCAGTCGCAGCGCCCACGCGGGCACCTCCGTCGCCGGTTCGACCGCTCCCAGGCGGGCCCGACACGTCTCGCAGCCGCCGACGTGCGCCTTCGTGTCGGCGCTCCCCACGCCCAGCGCGTGGCGATCCAGCTCCAGGAAGGACGGGTGCGACGACGCGGCGGAAGGCCTCACGCGAGCACCTCGCGCCGGGCGCGCCATCCCGCCAGGCGCGCGTCGATGCGCGCCAGCAGCCGGCGCACCGTCCGCTCGCTGATGCCCAGGACCTCCCCGATCTCCTGGTGGTTCAAGCCGTCGACGCGCGACAGGATCGCGGCCTCCACCTCTTCCGGCGGAAACCGCCGCAGCATCTCGTCCAGCATCGCGCGGTGATGGCTGCGGTCCTCGGCGCTCGCGTCGGGGCTGGCGATCGCCTCGCCCAGCTCCGCCGTGCCCTCGGCCGGCCGCACCGGCGATCGCAACCGATCCAGCGCCAGCCGCGTGCAGGTCTTGTACAGCCACGCCGTCGTCGCGGCCGCCTCCTTCAGGTCCAGCCGGCTCCGCCACAGACGCAGGAACGTCTCTTGCGCGAGATCCTGGGCTTCACTGGCATCACGCAGCATGCGTCCGCTCTTTCGCACGATGATAGGGAAGTAGCGGCGATAGGCTTCCTTAACCTGGTCTTCAGTCGGGGACCCCATCGCCCGGGCAATTGTCGCCCGCTTTCATCAAGACGCGATGGCCCGGCGAATCCGGCCAAAAAAAAGCCATCCCGACCGCTGGCCGGATCCGTCCGGTTGACGCGTCCTCCGGGCATGACGATGTGCGCGCGCGGCTTGGTCATCGGGGTGGCGCTGGGTTTGTGGGGCGTTGCGGGCTGTGGTTCGGAAAAGAACGACGGACCAGGACGCGTGGACACGGGCGTCGTCGAGCCAAACCTCCTACACGCCATCGACGTTCGCGCGCAGGCTGGACGATTCTGCCAGATAGCAGCGAGCGGCAACGTGGTCCTGGTCGCCTACGACGGCCCGTTTGCGACCAATGGCGTCTACCTCGCTCGCTCCGACGACGGCGGAGCGACGTTCGACCAGAGCAAGACCGTCTTGGTCGACCCGGAGGGCGTTGAAACGCAGAGTGTGACCATCGCGGGCGACACGATCTACGTCGCATACGGCGGCGACAAGACTGTCTCCAGCGCGCCCACGTCCTCCCGCCTCGCACGTTCCGATGACGGCGGCCGGACGTTTACCGTTCAGACAGTTGCCGCGAACACGCTCGGGCCCGCGATCCTGGTGAATGGCGACACCGTCTACGTGCTGTACTTAGTGCAAGCCTCGGGCGTAGGCAACCTAGCGTTCTTCCAGAGGTCCGAAGACCGAGGCGCGACCTGGTCGCTGCCGGTCCAGATTCCCGTCGATTCTTTGAGAGCGTCACTCGACAAGACGTTCGGCTTGCGAATGGTCTCGAACGTCCTGGAGGCGACCTTTTGCGACGTCCCGTCGGAAGCTCAGATAACGGCGCACTCATCGGACCGCGGAGAATCGTGGATCGTCGAGTCGGACCTGGGCGCGACCGCGACCGGATCGATGGTCATCGACGGCGATGCCGTGGTCTTGCCGCTGGTCGATCGGGGGGCCGCCCTCTACCTCGTCGAGTCGACCGATCTCGGCGCGACGTGGACTCGTCACGATTTCCAGGTCATTGGCGGTGCCAATGGACATAGTCCCCACGTCGACTCCAACAATCGAACCGATGCAGGCGTTCGTCTCGCGGTCGCGGACTCGACGATGTACGCAATCTTCGAGCGGGGCAGGAACGGCGCCTACCCGGCGACGCTGGGGTTCGCGCGTTCGCACGATCGCGGCGCGTCCTGGCCCGACGCGGACGTCGTCACGGCGTTCACGGCACATTACGACGGTCAGTCCGTCGCTGAGTTCCTGACAGAGTTCGCCAGCATCGCGGTGGCAACGGCGCCGGAACGCGCCATCGTGATCGCCCTTTTCGACGGAACGTACCTTCGGGTGCTGCGCTCGACCGACGATGGCGCGACGTGGCCTTGAGCGACGTCGTTCGTGCCGTCAGCGAATAAGTAACCCGCCCTCGTCCCCGGCCCGCCGCCCTCGAAGCGCGGAGTTCTCGAGGACGTCGTTGGGGACGAGGACGGGTTAGGAAATTCCGAGCTTGCGGATCATCTCGCACATCGTCCGGTACGGGACGCCTGCGCGCTTCGCAGCTTCTTGCCGGCTGCCGCTTTCGCCCAGCAGGAAGCGGATGTAGCTCTCGCGGAATTGCATCTCGGCGGTCGGCAGCGGCAGCCGCGCCGGTCCGTCGGTCACCGCCGCCAGCGTCGGTGGGCGGGGCACCGCGGCCGCGCACGCCGCCGCCGCGCGCCGCAGGCAAGCGCCGCGCGCGAGCAAGTTTCCGCCGCGCGCCAGCCACGCCGTCACGTGCTGCGCGGGCACGATGCGCGTGATGCCGAGAACGGACGCCGCCGCGACCTCCGGAGCGTCGGGGTCGTCGCAGTAGAAGACCACCTCGGTGAACGGGTTGCGCTGCACCGCCTCGGCGCCGATGCCCAGCGCGGAGACCTCGCGGCCGCCCAGCGCGAGCAACACGAGATCGGCCGGCAACAGCTCGCCCCGCAACGCGGGGTCATCCGGCGCGACCACGCTGACCGCCAGCTGACCGCCCAGCCGCAGCGCCGCCGCCAGCGTCGCCGCGCGCCGCTGGTTGTCGTCCACGATCACCGCGCGCGCGACCTCCACCTGCTGTTCCGCGCTCTCGCCTGGAGCGCCGATCAGGTCGCCGCCGTGTAGCTCGAAGGCCTGCCGTGTCGTGGAATTCATGACCGCTGTTCCTCCACCTAGGACGACGGCAAAAAATTGCCGCCATGCAAATTTCATGATGCGGAGCGTCGGCGGTCGCGGCGGGCGGCTAGGGGGTCGAGACCCTCACGTCGTCGAATTCGACAATGGTATTCGCACCATAGACGTAGGCGCCCGTGGCGCCCGCCGGGATGGTCGCGGAGGCGGTCGTGCAGTCATGAACCGGCGCGCCATCCAGGAAGGTCTGTAGCCGGACGGTGGTGGAGCCGGACGCGACGAGCTTCAGGGTGTGCCAGGTGCCCGGGGTCAGGTTGGCGGCGATCTTCCCGCACGTTCCGGTGTGCGAGGGGGGATCGCCGCTGTCCTTGAGCAAACGCAGGCTGCCCGTCCCGTCGACGAGGAAGACGTAGAACGTCGTCGCGTTCGCGTAGCGCGCGATCACGCCGCCGCGGAAGCCGGCCTTGTCGTTGCCGAACTGCACGACCTTCACGCGCGCCTCGACGGTCTGATCGGTCCACGCGGGCGAGCCGGCGATCGAATTGCCCGAACCGTTCGCGCCCCGATAGACCGGGCCGCCGTCGTCGACGATCGACCAGGTGCCGCCGACGGGCGCCCAGCCGATGACATCGCCGTCGCCGAAGTCGTCGCAGAAAGCGTAGCCGGGGCAAGTGCCGGTCGTGCCGGCGGCTCCACCGCCACCCGTCCCACCGGCGCCGCCGCGTCCGCCGGCGCCGGTCGTGCCTGCGCTGCCCGCGGCTCCCGTCGTCCCGCTGCCTGCCGCGCCGCCCGCGCCGCCGCCCGTGCCGCCGCTTCCCCCTGCCCCACCCGCGCCGCCGTCGGAATCCGAAGGTGGAGGCACGCACGCGCCGCTCTTGCAGACGTTGCCGGCGGTGCAGTCGGCGTCCGCCGCGCAGGCGGTGCGGCACGCGGCCCCCGCCGCGTCGCACGTGTACGCGCCGCACGACGCGCCGACGACCATGAGGCAGCTGCCGCCCCCGTTGCAGGTGCGCGCCGGCATCGACGTCGCGCCGTTGCAGCTCGCGCCGCCGCACACCGTTCCGCTCGCGTAGCGGCGGCACGCGCCGGCGCCGTCGCACGCGCCGTCGTGGCCGCAGCTGGCCGCGCCCTCGTCGGCGCACTGGTTCAACGGATCGGTGCCCGCGGGCACGGCGATGCACTGGCCCTCGCTGCCGGCGATCGCGCACGATCGGCAGGTACCGCTGCACGCGGTCGCGCAGCACACGCCCGTCACGCAGAACCCCGACGCGCAGTCGGCCCCCCTGGCGCACGTGGCGCCCGGCGGCCGCGGACCGCAGCTTCCGTTCACGCACGCGGCGCCGCCCGAGCAGTCGGCGTCGCTGGCGCAGTCGGCGCGGCAGCCGTCGCCGGCCGCGTTGCACATGTAAGCGCCGCACGAATCGGCGGCCGTGCTGCCGCACGCGCCCGCGCCGTCGCAGCGCGCGGAGTGGCTGACCGTCGATCCGGCGCACGATTGCGGGCGGCAGATCGCGCCCGCCGCGTACAGCGCGCAGGCGCCCGTGCCGTCGCAGAAGCCGTTGCGGCCACAGCCGGCGACGCCTTCGTCCGGACAATCGTTGCGCGGATCCGCGCCGACGGGAACGTTGGTGCAGGTGCCGACGCTGCCGTCGACCGCGCACGACTGGCACGATCCCGAGCAGTCAGAACGGCAGCAGACGCCGTCGAAGCAGAAGCCGCTCTTGCAGTCGGCGGCGAGCGTGCAGTCCGCGCCGGCCTCTCCCATCGCCGCGAGCGGACCGACGATGCTGCCGGCCTGACCGCCGCTGCCGTCGCTGCCGCCGCCGCCCGCGCTGCCGCCGCTGCCCGTTCCGTTGTCGCTGCGCATCTCGCCGCCGCCCCCGCAACCGCCCGCGCCCAGCACAAGCATGAACGCGATCAATTTGACGAAAGAGCGAATAAGCCGGCGCGACATCGTGCTGCGGAAGCGGACACTCGGAGGCTGCGCGCGCGCGCTTAAGCATGCGCGCAGGACCTGTGAGCCCGCGTACCCGTCGCCGTCGCGACGTCTTCTTGACGCGGGCTATGGCGTCGAAATCTTTACGTCGTCGAACTCGACGATCGTGTTGGGGCCGTAGATGTACGTGCCCGCGCCACCCGACGACAGCGTCGCCATCGTGATCGTGCAGTCGTGAATCAGCGTGCCGTCGAGAAAGGTGGTGATCGAGACGTTGTTGGCGGTGCCGGCGACCTTGAGCTGCATCGTGTACCAGGTGTTCGCGGCGGCGAGCGGACTCGGCGTCACCTTGCCGCAGGTGCCGCTGACGCCGGGCATTCCTCCGGGCGCGCTGGTCCCCTTCAGCAGCCGCAGCGCGCCGCTGGCGTCGATCGCGAACACGTACAGGTTCGACGAGTCCGTCGTGCGCGCGACGATGCCCGCGCGGTACGACGTGCTGGTGCCGCCCCACTGCGTGACCTTCACGCGTGCGGTGATCGTCTGGTCGGTCCACGTCGACTGGCCAGCGAGCGAGAACGTGTTGCCGTTGCCGCCCTGGTAGACGCGGCTGCCGTCGGTGATGACGGACCAGGTGCCGCCGTTCGGCGTCCAGCCCACCGTGTCGCCGTCCTCGAAGTCGTCGCAGAACACGTAGCCGGTGCACGCCGGTCCGCCCGTGCCGCCGCGTCCGCCCGCGCCGGTCGTGCCCGCTGCGCCGCCGGCGCCGGTCGTGCCGCCGCGTCCGGCGACGCCGGTCGTGCCGCCGCGTCCGGCGACGCCGGTCGTGCCTGCCGCGCCGCCGGCGCCGGTCGTGCCCGCCGCGCCACCCGTGCCAGTCGTGCCCGCCGCACCGCCCGCGCCGGTCGTGCCGCCAGCTCCAGCGACGCCCGTCGTGCCCGCGGCGCCGCCGGTTCCGGTCGTGCCGCCAGCTCCAGCGACGCCCGTCGTGCCCGCCGTGCCGCCGGCGCCCGTCGTGCCGCCAGCCCCGGCGACGCCGGTCGTGCCCGCGGCGCCGCCGGTACCGGTCGTGCCGCCGGCGCCGCTCGTACCGCCCGTTCCCGGCGGCCCGCACGTCGTTCCCGTACAGACGTTCGGCGCCAGGCAGTCGGCGTCGCCGCTGCAATTGGTGCGGCACGCGCCCGCGGCGCCGCAAAGGTACGGCGCGCACGACACCGGCAGCACCATCAAGCAGGTGCCGCCGCCGTTGCAGGTGCGCGCCGCCGTCGCCGTCGATCCGGTGCAGGTCGCCGCCGCGCACGTCGTCGCGCCGGAATACTTCCGGCACGCGCCCGAGCCGTCGCACGTGCCGTCATCGCCGCACGTCATCATGCCGTCGTCCGAGCATTGCCCCAGCGGATCGCCGCCCGCCGGGACATTGATGCATTCGCCCTCGCTGCCGGCGATCGCGCACGACTTGCACGTTCCCGCGCACGCGGTCTTGCAGCAGACGCCCTGCGCGCAGATCGACGACGCACACTCGCCGCCCGCCGTGCACGCGGCTCCCGGGGGCTTCGGCCCGCAGCTTCCGTTCACGCACGCCGCGCCGGCGACGCAGTCGGCGGCCGTCGCGCAGCTGGATCGGCACTTTCCGTCGCCGCCGCACAGATACTGACCGCACGAATCGCTGTTGCCCGGCGTGCATTCGCCTTCGCCGTCGCAGCGCGAGGCCTGCGTGACGGTCGACGCCGCGCACGCCTGGGCCTTGCAGATCGTTCCCGTTCCGTACACCGCGCACAGGCCGGTGCCGTCGCAGAAGCCGTTGCGCATGCAGCCGGTGATGCCGTCGTCGGGGCAGTCGTTGCGCGGGTCCGAGCCGACCGGAACGTTCATGCAGTTGCCGACGCTTCCGGGTTGCGCGCACGACTGGCAGAGGCCCGAGCAGTCCGAGCGGCAGCAGACCTTGTCGAAGCAGAAGGCGCTCTTGCAGTCCTCGGCGATCGCGCAGGCCGCGCCGATCTCGGCGCCGGTCGTCACCGCGCCACCGGCGCCGCCCGTTCCGCCCGCCCCACCCGCGCCGCCGCCGCCCACGCCGCCCGTGCCGCCGCCACCCACACTGCCGCCGCGCCCGCCCGTCATGTCCATGGGCGTGTCGGTGGGCGACGCATCACCCTGGCGCTGCTCGCCGCCGCCGCCGCAACCGGCGGCCAGCAACGCCAACAGCGAAACCAGACGGACCGTGCGCATGGAAAGCCGGGAAATGGGTGTCCGCAGCACCCCACGAAGGGCCAGGTTCGGCGCGGAATTCGGCTACTTCGCGGGCCGAAGCAGCTCTTCGGGGACGTCGGCGAATCCCCACGCCCGCAGCTGACGCGCCCAGGCACCGAGGTTGTCCGCCGAAACGCGCACCAGCTCGGCCTCGATGTGCGCGGGGACCGGCTTGCGGCCGGTCACCTTGTCGACGAGGGCGTCGACGCCGATCTCCCCCCACAGATACGTCGGCTGGGCGATCAGCACCGGCGCCACCCCCGCCTCGACGTAGGCCAGCTGCGGCGGCAGCGCGTTTATGGAAACGATTTTCACCGGTCGCCGCCGGCGCCGGCTGTCCTGCTGGAGGTCGTGGAGCAGCGTCTTCGTGTACAGCGCCCAGCCGCCGACCATCGCCCAGCCGTCGATGTCGGGATGCGCGGCGTCGATCTGGATGACGGTCGCGCTGGCGTCCTCGGGCGTCTCGACGGTGTAGAAGGTGCCGACGACCTTGATGTCCGGGTGGCGCGCCGCCGCCCGCAGGATGCCCTCGACGCGGCGGCTCAGATTG
>Ga0207701_10003593_pt1 | contig 15892 bp, 15 predicted proteins | sample KBSSwiSSwithPhiX_FD_184294 | JGI IMG/M metagenome (GOLD analysis project Ga0207701, IMG submission 184294) | Switchgrass rhizosphere bulk soil microbial communities from Kellogg Biological Station, Michigan, USA, with PhiX - S5 (SPAdes) (version 2) | ecosystem: Environmental > Terrestrial >... | reverse complement strand
AGCGACGTGTGGACGACCTGCACCGTGTTGACGTCGCTCGCGGCAGTGAAGCTCGGCTACCCGGTGGTCGACGCGATCGGCGCGCTGGTGGTCGCGGTGTTCATCGCGCGGGCGGGCCTGCAGATCGGGCTGGAGTCATCGAACATCCTCGCCGACCGCGTGGTGCTGGACGAGGACCAGATTCGGCGGGTCGTCATGGGCGTGCCCCAGGTGCTCGGCAGCCATCACATCCGCACCCGCGGCACCGCGGATTACACCTTCCTCGATCTGCACGTCTGGTTCGCGGCGGAGACGACGCTGTACGAAGCGCACCGCTTGTCGCACGTGGTCAAGGATCGGCTGATGGAGGCGTTTCCGCAGATCGCGGATGCGATCATTCACATCGAGCCGCCGCCTCCGGATAATTCCCACCTTTCGAGTTCGGATTCGCTGAAGTAGCCATTTCGATCGACCACTACCCCAACGAGCCCACGGCAGCCGTGGCAGCGTGGGAAGGGAATTCGAGTCCGCCGGCGCTATTGCAATCCCCCCCGCACCGAAGTAATCCGCTGCGTGTTGAACCCGAGCCAGTGCATTCGTCCGACGTAGCGGGCGTGCTCGACTTTGAGGCATCGATCCATGATGACGGTGACACCACCCTCTTCGGCGATGCGCGCCCCTTCCTCGTTGATCACCGTGAACTGACACCACAGCGCCCTGGCCTTGATCGCGACCGCGTCGCGGGCGATCCCGGGCAGTGCATCCGGCGCCCGGAACACGTTGACGATGTCGATGGGGACGGGCACGTCGGTCAGGCTCTTGAAACACTTCTCGCCGAGGATCTCTGTTTCACGCGGGTTCACGGGGATCACGTGATAGCCGTGCCGCCGAAGGTAGTAACCAACGAAGTAGCTGGCGCGCAGCTCGTTGCCCGACAAGCCCACGACCGCGATGGTCCTGGCGGCGTGAATCACGCGCTGGATCGTCAGCGGGTCCTGATACCGGCTCAGATCGAATGCGGGACTCATCGCGAGGAAACCTCCGACGCGGATGTGGTCCGCGCGCGCGCGAAGCCTTGTTCGAGATCCCAGATCAAATCGTCGACGGCCTCGATGCCGACCGAAAGCCGGATCGTCCCGGGGCCGACGCCTGCCGCCCGCAGCTCGTCGTCATTGAGCTGGCGATGGGTGGTGCTGGCAGGATGAATGATCAGGCTCTTGGCATCGCCGACGTTGGCGAGGTGGGACCACAGGGTCACGCCACGGATGAAATCCTGTCCGGCGGCCCGGCCGCCGCGGCAGTCGAACGAGAAGACCGCCCCGGCGCCGCGGGGCAGGTACTTGTCGACGAGCCCGCGATAGCGGCTCGAGGCCAGGCCGGGATAGGTGACGTTGGTCGCGAGCTCATGACCGGCAAGGAACGCCGCCACGGCCGACGCATTCTCGACGTGCCGGGACATGCGCAGCGAGAGGGTCTCGAGCCCCTGAAGGAACAGGAATGCGTTGAACGGGCTCATCGCGGCGCCGAGGTCCCGCAGGGTCTCCGCCCGAAGCTTCATGCAGTATCCGTAGGTGCCGAACGTCTCGTGGAACTGCAGGCCGTGATAGGCGGGCGAGGGATCGGCCACGACCGGGAATCTGCCGTTCGACCAGTTGAACTGCCCCGAATCGATCACGACACCGCCGATGCTCGTGCCGTGGCCGCCGATGAACTTGGTCGCCGAATGCACGACGATGTCCGCTCCCCAGTCGATTGGACGGCAGAGATACGGCGTGGCAAAGGTATTGTCGACGAGCAGCGGCACGCCGTGCTCGTGCGCAACCGCGGCGATCGCCTCGATATCGAGCAGATTGCCGCCGGGATTGCCGATCGTCTCCCCGTAGAACGCCTTGGTATTGGGACGTACGGCCTGTTTCCAGGCCTGCAGGTCGTCGGGATCTACCCAGGTGAGCTCCACCGACATCTTCCGCAGCATGTGCTTGAACTGGTTCACGGTGCCGCCGTAGAGCGCCGACGACGACACGACGTGGTCGCCCGGCGACAGCAGCGTGAAGAGCGCGGCCGCCTGCGCGGCGATACCGCTCGCAAACGCAACGGCACCGCAGCCTCCCTCGAGGTTGGCCATGCGCTCCTCGAACACGGCCACCGTCGGATTCATGATCCGCGAGTAGGTGTTCCCGTATTCCTGCAGGTTGAAATACGCGGCGGCTGACTCGGGATCCTCGAACACGTAGCTCGTGGTCTGGTAAATCGGCACGGCCCGCGCGCCGGTGTTGGGATCCGGACGCTGCCCTGCATGGATCTGACGGGTGTCGAAGCCGAAATTACGGGATTCTTCCATTGAGCGCTTTTCTCCTACCTTCACCCAAAATCTTAAACGTCCTGATCTCCTTGCCTCCTGTCAAGTTAAGCAGACGATTGGGCTCCCTCACGCGCGAGGAACCGCTGAATGATCGGCACCTGACGCGCTTCCTCGAGCAGAAAGCAGTCGTGCCCGTACGGGGCATCGATGACGTGCAGCTCGACGTCCTTGCCAAGTGAACGCAGCGCAGCCGCGAGCTCTTCCGAGCACGACGGCGGGTAGAGCCAGTCCGAGCTGAACGCGATGAGGAGCGTACGCGCCGAGACGTTTCGAAGCGCGTCAGCGAGACGGCCGTTGCCGTACTGGCGCGCGAGGTCGAAGTAGGTCAGCGCCCTCGAGGTGTAAAGGTACGTGTTCGCGTCGAACCGCTTCACGAACGAGTCCGCCTGGTACCGCAGGTAACTCTCGACTTCGAACTCCGGCGCGGTGAGCTCGTAGCGGATGTCGCGGGCGAACTGCAGCCGGCGGCCAAACTTGTCCCCCAGGGACTTCGCCGAGAGATACGTGATGTGCCCCACCATCCGGGCCACGCCCATACCGGCATTGGGCGCGCGGCCGGTGCCGTAGTAGTGCCCGCCCTGCCAATCCGGGTCCGACGCGATCGCATTGCGAGCGATCGCGTTCCAGGCCACTCCCTGTGGCTGCAATGCGTGAGTGCTTGCGATCGGAATGATGGCGCCGACGTCCGCACCATACAGGACTGCCCACTCGAGCGCCTGCATCCCCCCGAGCGAACCACCCGCCACTGCGGCGAGCCGTGTAATGCCGAGCTCCTGCAGGAACGCCCGCTCGGCGCGGACCATGTCGGCCACCGTGACGACCGGGAAGTCCGATCCGTAGGCGCGCCCGGTCGCGGGATTCGTGGACGACGGGCCGGTGGTGCCGCGGCAGCCGCCGAGGAGGTTCGTGCTGACGACGAAGAACTTTTCCGTATCGAAGGCCTTGCCGGGCCCGATCATGCCGTCCCACCACCCAAGGCCGCGCCCGCCGGCGCCGTCACGCTCTTCAGCGCGGAACCCGTCCCTGGTGCCCGCGGCGACCGGAGCCGCCGAGTAACCGGCCGCGTGCGCATCGCCGCTCAGCGCGTGGCAGACGAGGATCACGTTGTCGCGGGCCGCCGAAAGCGTTCCGTAGGTCTCGTACGCGATCCGGATCGGAAACAGTTCCCGCCCGCAATCGAGCTGGAGCGGCGCGGGGAGATCGAGGTACTGCGTCTCCACCGTACCGACGGAGCCTGCGGCCGGCTTCGGTGCTGAAGAGCTCATTGTCGTGATCATATTTTGATCCGGGGATATCCCGGACGGCCTCGCCGATTAGCCTCATGCGGGCGTACGGCAATTGGACGTAATCGCGCCGATGTATGATCGCGAATTCGGCGGTGTCGCATTTCAGGCGGCAATTGCGATCTACCAGGAGACAGGGAGAATCGGACTGGTGCAGGGCTGAATCCTGCGGGTAAGGGAGCTCACGATGGCTGAGACAACAGTCAACAACGGTGTCAATGTCGAGGCATTGCTGGCGGCGCGGGAAGCGCTGAAGAGCGCGCCGGAGGCGGCCAAGTTCAAGTGGCGGGCCAGCTGCAAGTGGCAGAACGGCACCCATAGCGAAACCAAGATTGAGGGATTTCACGGCCTCGGACAGGAACAGAAGCACAGGAGCTCGTTCTCGTTCGATGCCGACCATCCCGAGATCTTTGCCTCCGAGGACCACGGCATCACCCCGGTCGAGTTCATGCTCGTCGGGCTGGCCAGCTGCCTGACCGCCGGCGTGGCCGCGGTCGCGCAGAATCGCGGCATCCAGCTGCGCTCGGTCGAAGCCAGGGTCGAAGGGACGATGGATATTCAGGGCATCCTCGGCATCGACAGCGAGGTGCGGAACGGCTACGACGACATCAAGGTGACGTTCAACATCGACGCCGATGCGCCCCGGAAGGACATCGAGGCGCTCGTCGCGCAGTCCCAGAAGCGCTCGGCGGTGTACGACGTCATCACCAACCCGACCAACGTAACCGTCGAGGTCGCGTAGCAGCGCGGCCGTCCTGGCGCGGAGTCGCATCATCGAACGCGTCACCACGGTCGTCATCGGGGCGGGGCACGCGGGCCTTGCGGCGAGCCGGTTCCTCACCGACCGCTCGATCGATCACGTGGTCCTCGAGCGGGGAGAGGTGGCCAACTCGTGGCGCCACGAGCGCTGGGATTCGCTGCGGCTGCTCACGCCCAACTGGTTGACCCGGCTGCCCGGTTCCCGATACGACGGGGCCGATCCGGATGGCTACATGGGCACGGGGGAGGTCATCGCGTTCATCTCACGCTATGCCACCCTCTCCCGCGCACCCGTACGCCCGCAGACGGTGGTCACGTCGGTCCGCCAGGCCAATGACGGCTATCACGTCACGACCGACGCGGGTAGCTTCGAATGCCGGACCGTCGTGCTTGCGACGGGCGCGTGCAATCGTCCCAGCGTTCCGGCTCTTCGCCAGAGCGTTCCGGCATCCATCGAAAACCTGACCCCTTTCGACTATCGCCATCCCGATCAGTTGCCCGACGGCGGCGTGCTCGTCGTCGGTGCGTCCGCGACCGGCGTCCAGTTTGCCGACGAGATCAGGCGATCCGGGCGCCGGGTCGTGCTTTCGGTCGGCGAGCACGTCCGGCTGCCGCGGACGTATCGCGGTCGCGACGTCCTGTGGTGGATGGACGCGTCCGGCGTCTGGAATCAGCGCTATGACGAGGTCGACGATCTCAAGCGCGCCCGACGGCTGCCCTCGCCGCAGCTGGTGGGCACACCCGAACGCGTCACGCTCGACCTCAATGCGCTGAGCGCATCGGGAGTCGAGCTGGTCGGGCGTCTCTCTGCCGTGCGTGACGGGCGGGCACTCTTTTCAGGAGGTTTACGGAACCAGTTCGCGCTCGCCGACCTGAAAATGGACCGGTTGCTCGATACATTCGACGCCTGGGCCGATACCTGCGGCGGCGATCGCGATGCTGGTCCGTCCGAGCGCTTCGAGCCCACCCGTGCGCCGGCGGCGTCGCGCCTGCACCTCGATTTGGGGAGCGGAGAAATTCGCGCGGTGATCTGGGCGACCGGATTCCATCCCGACTACAGCTGGCTCCACGTGCCCGTCGTCGATCCCAAGGGCGAGTTGCGTCACGATGGCGGAGTCGTCAGCGAAGCGCCCGGCTTATACGCGATCGGGCTCCCCGTACTGCGCCGCCGCAAATCCACCTTCATTCATGGCGCTGAAGACGATGCGCGCGAGGTGACGGAACACCTGGCTGGATACCTCGCGCGCAATCGCTAATCGCTAATCGCTGGTCCAGGATCCCGAGTCCCCGTCCCGAATCCTGGATCCCGAATCCAGTCACGAGTCGCGGGCTGTCGCCCGCGGGATGAGGGACTGGCGACCAGGGACTCGATCAGGGACACAGGATCAGTGACCGAGGACTCGGGATCCTGGACTAGCGATCAGCGATTAGCGACTATTGCGGTTCCGCGTAAAGATCTTCGATCGTCTGCGCCCACTTCTGCTCGACGATCTTGCGGCGTACTTTCAGAGAGGGCGTGAGTTCCCCGCTCTCGATCGAGAATTCGCGCGGCAGGATCGCGATCCGTTTGATCCGCTCGAACTGGGAGAGCTCGCGGTTGATGCCGTCGACGATCTCCTGGTAGAGCGCGCGCACGTCCGGGCGTTCCGCCAGCTGGGCGCGCTCAGCCGCCGCTCCGCCGGCGGGCGACGAAGGCGGACGTCCGAGATCGCGCAGCCGCCGCTCGAGCGCGCCGAACTCCGGCACGATGAGCGCCGCGGCGTACTTGCGCCGATCTCCCAGGACTACCGCCTCGGCGATGAGCGGGCTCTGCTTCAGGACGTTTTCGATCGGCTGTGGCGCGATCTTCTTGCCGCCCGACGTCACCAGCAGATCCTTCTTGCGATCGGTGATGCTCAGGTAGCCGTCGGCGTCGATGCTGCCGATGTCGCCGGTATGAAACCATCCGTCCTTGATGACGTCCGCGGTCGCGTCCGGCTTGTTGTAGTACCCGGTCATCAGGTTCGGACCGCGCGCGAGAATCTCGCCGTCTGCCGCGATCCGAAGCTCGACGAGCGGCAGCGGCTTGCCGACCGTGCCGCGGCGCGGCGCGTCCGGCGGGTTCACGGTCAGGATCGGCGCGGTCTCGGTCAGGCCGTAGCCCTCGATGATCGGCAGGCCGACGCCATGAAAGAACTCGGCGAGTGGAACTCCCAAAGGCGCGCTGCCGGAGACGAGATACCGCAGCCTGCCCCCGACACCTTCCCTGATCCTCGCGAACACGAGCCGGTCTGCGAGTGCCGACTGCAGCGACAGCAGCGGCGACGGACGCCGGCCCGCAAGCGCCGCCCGGCCGCGCGCCATCGCCACGTTCACAGCCCAGCGGAACAGGGCGGCTTTCGCCGTTGATGCCGCCTGCCCCTTCTCGACGATGCGGCCGTGCATCTTCTCGTAGACCCGGGGCACGCCGGTGAACACGGTGGGCTTGACGAGCGCGGCGTCGCGGCCGATGGTGTCGAACGACTCCGCAAAGACGATGGTCACACCGCGAAGCAGGTAGATGTAGGAGACCATCCGTTCGAACGCGTGACTGAGCGGCAGGAACGACAGGGCCACGTCGTCCTGATGCACGTCGAGCGCATCGGCGCCCGCCAGCATGTTGGCGACGAGGGCCTCGTGCGTCAGCATCACGCCCTTGGGCTCGCCGGTCGTGCCCGAGGTGTAGATGATCGTGGCGAGATCCGAGGGCTGCACCTGGCGCGCCGCGTCACGGAACTCGCGGGCCGTTCCCCATTCGGCGACCATCCGCGCATGGCCGCGCTGCATGACGTCGGCGAACGACAGCACGGACGGGCTCGACTCGCCGGGGTCCTGATCGATCAGGATCACCGCTTCGATCGCCGGCAGCTGATGGCGGACCTCCTGGACTTTCTGCAGCTGCGCCCGTGTCGACACGACGGCGATCCGCGCGCCGGAGTCCTGGAGGATGTACCGCGCCTGCGCGGCCGACAACGTGGGATAGATCGGAACCGTCACCGCGCCGCCGGTGATCACGGCGAGATCCGTCAGAACCCATTCGGGCCGGCTCTCGGACACGATCGCAATCCGATCGCGCGGCCCCATCCCCAACGCGGACAAGCCCAGCGAAAGGTCGCGCACCTGTTCGAGGAGCTCCTTGCTGGAAAGGCCGCGGATCTCCCCGCCCCGCACCCGTCCCATGACCATCGGCTTCTGAAACCGCCCCATGGCGTGGAAGGGAAGATCGGCGATGGTACGAACGTCGATCGCGGGCTCGGCGGGGGGAAGGGTCGACACGGACGGATTATAGATTGCGCATCCGCAGTCCGTAGTCCGCAGCCCGCAGTCCGCGGCCCGGCAGCCTCGGACCGCGGACCACGGCTATTCAATACCCGGCTCTCTTGTCGACGACGTTGAGCAGCGGCTCCCCCGCCGCGTAGCGCCGGCGGTTCTCGACGAACAGCGCGACCGCGGCATCCCAGTGGTCGTGACGGAAGCCCGACACGTGCGGCGTGATGAGGAGGTTCGGCACGTCCCAGATCGGGTGATCCGGTGCAAGGGGCTCGTCGCGGAAGACGTCCAGTGCCGCACCTGCCAGGGCGCCTTCTCTGAGCGCGCGCACGAGTGCATCCTCGTCGACGAGCGCTCCACGGCTGACATTGACGAGCACGGCATCGCGCTTCATCCGCGCGAGCTCGGCTTCGCCGATCAAGCCCTTGGTCGTCATCGTCTGCGGAGCGGCCAGAACGACGATGTCGACGTCTGCGAGCAGTTGATGCAGCGCGTCTGGCGGATGCACGGAGTCGACGGCGGCGACCGGTGCCGCGTCTGGCTGCCGGCGGACCCCGATAACGGTCGCTCCGAGAGCGTGCATGCGAACCGCCGTCGCCCTCCCGATGCGCCCGAGCCCGACGATCAGGACCCGGCTGCCGGCGATTGTCCGGTTGCCTGGCGGCGACGCGATCTCGTCCTGGGCCCACACGCGCTGGGCTTGTCTCGCGTGGGCCGTCGTGAGCCGCCGGTAGAGCGCGAGCACGACCGCGAGCACGTGCTCTGCGATCGTGTCAGCCGACGTCCCGCGGCCGTTCGTGATTGTCACGCCGCTCTCGACCATCTCGGGATAGAGCAGGTGGCCGACACCCGCGGCCGGACAGTGCACCCACTGCAGCCGTCGCGCCGCGCGGAGCTGGTCCGGGGTGATCGACGCGGCAAACGCAATGTCTGCCTCCGGGATCAGCTCGCGCGCCTGGGCGTCATCGAGCGCATGAAGGATCGTGTCAGCAGGAAACGTGGCGCGAAGGGCCTCGACGTGGCCGGACGGGATGCGCCACATCCGGAAGGCGCTGTGGATCGTGACCAGGATCGTCACGCGCGGTAATGCCCGCTGCGGCCGCCGCGCTTTTCCTTCAGCCGGATGTCGGAAATGACGATGGCCTTGTCGATGGCCTTGAGCATGTCGTAGATGGTCAGCGCCGCAACCGAGACCGCGGTCAGTGCTTCCATCTCGACGCCGGTCTGCCCTGCAGTCCGGACCGTCGCCTCGATCCGGTAGCCATCGCGAGCCGGAGCCAGGCTGACGTCCGCGAACGTAATGGCGAGCGGATGGCACAACGGAATCAGCTCCGAGGTCCGCTTCGCCGCCATGATTCCCGCCAGGCGCGCCGTCTGGAGGGGGTCGCCCTTCTTCAGATTTCCCGCCCGGATCTGCCGGATTGTTGCCGGCGCCATCGTCACCCGGCCCGTCGCGATCGCTTCCCGTGCCGTGACCGCTTTTGCACCGACGTCGACCATCCGGACGTGCCCGCGCTCATCGACGTGCGAGAGCGTCGGCGGTTTTCTACTCGGCATCTGTCTGCCCCTGGGCAAGGAAGAACGACAAGCTCTCGAGCGACACCGTCAAATCCACGCTCTTCACCTTCACGTCGGGAGGCACCTTGAGCGCGCCGGGCGAGAAGTTGAGCACGGCCTTGATGCCGGCATCCACCACTTCTTTCAGGACCGCGGCCGCCGAGGCGGCAGGGACCGCGATCACCGCGATCGCGATCCGTTCGCGCCTGACGGTGCGCCGGAGCGTGCGGACGTCGAGGATCGGGACCCCGCCGCGGGACCGCTGGCCGATCTTCTCGCGCTGGGTGTCGAAGAGCGCGGCAATCTCGAAGCCCTCGTCGCGAAACCCGGGGTAATCGGCGAGCGCGAGGCCGAGGTTGCCGGCGCCCATGATGGCGACCCTGATCCGCCGGTCGACGCCGAGGATCTGGCGCAGGTGCGATCGCAGTTCCTTGACGTAGTAGCCGACGCCGCGCACGCCGAATTCGCCGAAATTGGCGAGATCCTTCCGTATCTGCGCCGCGTTCAGGTGAAACTGCTCGGCCAGCGCCTGCGACGAGATCGTCTTGACCCCCTCGGCGTCGAGCGTGTTCAGGCACCGCAGGTAGACCGACAGGCGGTTGGTCGTCAGTTCCGAGACCGGCTCGAGCGGCTCGCGGTCGGTGAACGCCGCGACGGCCGCTTTGTTCTCCTTCTTCACAAGCCGTCGATTCTATCTGAGCTAGAATCGCGCACCTATGGCCCACGCTCCCGGACCTTCTGCCGTCGGCACGGAGACGCGCCCGGCATTCCAGCCTTACGTTCCGGCGACCCAGTCGCCGGCTGAGTTCACGGTCAAGGCCATCGCGCTCGGCGCGGCCTTCGGGCTGATCTTCGGCGCCTCGACGGTCTACCTCGGCCTCCGTGCCGGGCTCACCGTCAGCGCCTCCATTCCGATCGCGGTGCTCGCGATCTCGGTGCTGAAGCGGCTCGGCGGCTCGACGATCCTCGAGAACAACATCGTCCAGACGATCGGATCGGCGGGCGAGTCGGTGGCGGCTGGTGTGGTCTTCACCGTTCCCGCGCTGATTTTCTTCGGCGAGCGTGGGACGGGCTACTTCAACTACTTCCAGATCACGATGCTCGCCTTCGCCGGGGGCATCCTCGGGGTCCTGATGATGGTGCCGCTCCGGCGCGCGCTCATCGTGAAAGAGCACGGCGTGCTGCCCTACCCGGAGGGCACGGCCTGCGCGGACGTGCTCGTGGCCGGCGAGCGCGGCGGCGCGCTGGCCAAGACGGTGTTCATGGGCCTCGGCGTCGGCGCCTTCTGGAAGGCGCTCTCGTGGATCGTCCAGATCTTCCCGACCGCCATCGGCAAGTCGATCAGCCGGACGGGCGTGCTGCCGAACGCGACGCTCAACGTCGACATTTCACCCGAGTACATGGGAGTCGGCTACGTGATTGGACCGCGCATCGCCGGCGTCATGTTCGCCGGTGGCGTGCTCTCCTGGCTCGTGCTGCTGCCGCTGTTCAGCATCTTCGGCAACTATCTGACCGTCCCGTTCCCTCCGGTTCCGGCGAGCGGCCTGCGCATCGATCAGATGAGCCCCGGGCAGTTGTGGAGTGCCTACATCCGCTACACGGGAGCCGGCGCGGTGCTCGCCGCCGGGCTGATTACCCTGGCGCGCACGATTCCGACCATCGTATCGTCGTTCCGCGACAGCCTGCGTGACCTCAGCGCGAAGACAACGGCGGGCGGCGGCGGCCGGACCCGGACCGAGCGCGACATGCCGATGACCTTCGTGCTCGCCGGCACGGTACTTCTGGCCCTGTTCCTGGCGCTGGCACCGCGGCTGCCGACCCAGGGCAATTTCCTCGCCTCGGTGCTGGTCGTCATCTTCGGGTTCTTCTTCGTCACCGTCTCGTCCCGCATCGTCGGATTGATCGGGTCCTCGTCCAACCCGATTTCGGGCATGACCATCGCGACGCTGATCCTGACCTGCACGATCTTCGTGGCACTGGGCTGGACCGGTGAGTGGTATTCGCCGATCGCGCTGTGCGTCGGCGCGGTCGTGTGCATCGCGGCCGCCAATGGCGGCGCCACCTCGCAGGACTTGAAGACCGGCTACATCGTCGGCGCGACACCGATCTACCAGCAATACGGGCTGGTGATCGGCGTGATCGTGTCGTCGCTCATCATCGGCTACACGACGCTGTACCTGCACAACGTCATGACGATTGGTTCCGATGCCCTGCCGGCGCCGCAGGCCACCCTGATGAGCACCATCATCAAGGGCCTGCTCAGTCAGAACCTGCCATGGGGCCTGGTGCTCGTTGGCGTGTTCATTTCGATCACGCTGGAACTCTGCGGGATCCACTCGCTCTCGTTCGCGGTCGGCTCCTATCTGCCAATCGCCACCACGGCCCCCATCTTCGCGGGCGGGCTGGTGCGGGCCTACGTCGAGAAGAAGACCGGCAAGGTCGAAGAATCCGAAGTCGGATCCGGCACCCTTTTCAGCTCAGGCCTCATCGCCGGAGGGTCGCTCGCCGGGATTCTCTACGCGGTCCTGTTCGGGAAGCGCTTCATCCCGGCCGCCGACGATAGCGGCGCGCTCGCCCTTTTCGGTTCAGCGCTGCATGACGGCACCGGCGGCCTGATCGCCGGCGGCCTGTTGTTCTTCGCGCTGGGCGTCGTCCTCGCCCGCGTCGGGCAGAAGAAGCTGGATTGAGGCCCTCTCGCGCCGATAGGAAGGGGGACAGTCCCCTGCTCCCGGAAAAGGGGACTGTCCCCTTTCCGGAGGCGGTGTGGGCAGGGCTTCGATTGCTTGCAGTCTCATCAGCGCGAACTTGTGGCTCGGGTCAGGAGCTGTTCTCGGACAGTCGGCCGCGGCAGTCTCGCTGCGGGCGCTCATCGCCACTCCTGACCTTTATGCCAACCGGCCGATTACAGTCATCGGCCGGTTCCGCGGCCGCATCGGGTACGACCAGGGCGCCGCGGGCTTTCCGCCGAATCGAAGCCGCTGGAACTTCCTGCTGAACGCCGAGGATACCGAGGTCTGGGTCAGCGGCATTCGCCCCGCCGGATGGGACTTCGACCTCGACCCGTCATCCCCCTCTGACGCACGGACCGGCGCCTGGCTGGAAGTGACCGGCACGGTGCGAATGACGCGACGGGCAGGCCGCAGCTGCAACGCGGGACCGGTATGCCGCAACGTCTGGATTGAAGCGAGCGATCTCCGATCGGCACGCGCTCCGTCCGCGAGCGGGCCCGGCCTCACCCCCCGCCCGCCGCTGCAGTCGCCGACCGTGGTCTTCAACGATCCCATCAACGACGAAGCCGGCGTGGCGCCGTCGACGGCCATCCGTCTGCAGTTCTCGCGGCCGATGATCCCGGAAACGTTCTCGGAGCACATCCGCATCGCCTACACGTCCGGGCAGGCCCTGGACGCATCACCCATTCCACAGTTCAGCGCAACCTACAGCGACGCGACGAGATCGCTGGCGATCACGTTCGCGTCGCCTCTGGCGGGCCGTCAGTCGGTGCGCGTGGAGCTGCTCGAGGGGATCGTGGCCGCCAACGGCCGTCCGTTCGAGCCTTGGGGGTTCGTGTTCAGAACGGGAGACTGATGTCCAGTGCCAAGATTGCCAAGATTGCCAACATTGCCAAAATTGAAAAGGCCAAGCTAATCAGCGGGATTCCTGAATATTGGCAATGTTGGCACTGGACGAGGCCGGCTGTCAGGCGACCGCCGGGCGCCGCCACCGCCGCTTGACGGCCCGGAAGATCCACGCCGCGAACACCGCCATCAGCGTCAGCGCCACGAGCACGATCAGCGTGGCCGCCAGCGGGTACTTGAGGGCGATGAACCCCAGCGACACGACGAACAGATCTTCACTGAAGCTGAGGATCCAGTTGGTGAAGGGTTCGGGGCTGGCGTTCACGACGGCGCGGGTGCCGGCCTTCGTGAAGTGCGTACTGGCGGCGAGCGTGCCGCCGAGGAGACCGACCAGGGCTTCGGTGGCCGGACTGGCGTCCCCGAGCGTCTGTATGGCGATGACCGCGCCGCCGATCGGACGAATGGCGGTGTGGATGGCGTCCCAGATCGAGTCCACCCACGGGATCTTGTCGGCGAAGAATTCGATGACGTAGAGGGTGATCGCACTGCCGATGATCAGGTCGTTGTCGAAAACCCGGTATTGCTCGGGCAGGCTGACCCAGCCGTACCGTGACGCCAGGCCCAGAATGGCCACGGTCGCGTAAAGATTGATCCCCGCGGCAAACGAAAACCCCAGCGTCCGTCCGAGTCCCGCCAGCACCTCGATCATTCAGCGCCGCCCCTCAGGCCTTCAGCAGACGTTCGACCTCGCCCCTCACCGCCGCCACCAGCTGATCACGGTCGTCGATTCGCAGCCCGGCGGTCGGGATCGGTTCTCCAAACGATACCCGAATCAAGACGGGCTGGATCCAGGGACTGCCCTTTCGCATGGCGGCCCTGGCCCCCTTGATGGCAACGGGCACCACGGGTGCCTGAGCCTTCAGCGCCATTACGAAGCCCCCCTTCTTGAAGGGCAGCAGCTCGCCGGTCCGGCTTCTCGTTCCTTCGGGGAAAATCAGGAACGAGTTTCCGTCGCGCAGGGCCTCGGCCGCCCGCTCGATTGCCGGCAGGCTCTGGTCACGGTTTCCCCGTTCGAGCGGGATGAAGCCCGCCACGTCGAACGCGCGCGTGAGGATGGGCAGCTTTCTCAACTCGGCCTTGTAGAGGATGCGAAGGTGGGGAAACAGCGTCCTGAGGGCGAGGAACAGGACCGGCGGCTCGACGTTGCTGGCGTGATTCACCGCATAGACGGAGGCCGGCCGGCGGCGGATGTGCTCGGCGCCGGAAACGGTGTATCGGATGCCGCTCAGGAACAGCCCGAGCCGTACGCCGATTTGCCCGGCTGCATACAGGAGCCCTGGACGGTGGAAAGCCATGGCCAGGAGAAGGGCCGGGGGGCCGATCACGAGCACGTAGAGCGACACCGCCAGGTAAGTCACAATCGAGCGGATGGCGGCGATCACCGGCGAGTCTCAAAAAAAAGGCCGGAGCCAATCGGCTCCGGCTTGTGTCTGGACAGGAGTCTCTCGGAGGCAGCCGCTAGGATGCGCGGGCCGTCCGGCGAGCCGTCACTCGAGTGGCCGGGACCGGAACTGCCTTCGCGGCCTTGGCACGGGCGATCGACCGATTCTTCATCGTGAAGCAGCGCTCGAGGGCGCGATCGACTTTCTCCTCGATCTGCACACTCTTCTCGTGGGCCACTTCGGAGATCTCGGAGATCACCAGGAACTTGGCCCTATCGAGCATCCGCTTCTCCCGGAACGACAGGTTCTTCGAGCGCGCGAGGAACGTGAGGCTCTTGAGCACCTCGACCACGTCGTAGATGGATCCGGTGCGCATCCGGTCTGAGTTGTCCTTGAAGCGTCCTTTCCAGTTCTGGTGATTGTCGATTTTGCCGTCGCCGAGTAGCGTAAACAACCGATCGATCTCTTCGTCGCCGATCGCGCGTCGAAGCCCAACGCCGTCCACGTTGTCCACCGGAACCAGCACGGTGGTTTCGTTGGCCACCATCTTGAGATGGTAAAAGCCGCAGGTGGTGCCGAGGATGGTTTTGGTTTCGATGCCCTGAACGACGCCGAGTCCGTGATTTGGGTAAATGACCTTGTCACCAACCTGGAATGTCACGTGTCCCCCACTGAAGTAAGGTGGCTAGGTTAGGTGTGCGCCAAAGAGCAGTAGCCAAAAGTATAACGGATTTTCCGCGGCCGGGCAATCGCAGCGGGCGTTTTCCGGAGCGTTTTTGCGCAATTTCAATTGATGAGCTACGTCGTCAGCAGCACGCTTCCGGCCACTCCCTGCACCGCGCCGAGCCCCAGTCACGGGTGAGTAAGTAGAACCGGCGCAACCATTTGTGGCCGAATGCCCGACCGCTCTCCTTAAGGTGCGGAGGCAACCGGATTCGCCTCGGGCCTTGCGGCTGAGGTGGAACCGCGCGGCCGATCCGGCCGAGAATGACCCGTGCGCATCGCCACCCTGACCTGTTGCGTCGCCCTCTCGCTCCTCGCGGCCCCGTCCGTGCGGGCCCTCCAGGTCCGAGTGCCTTACGTCCCCAGCCCCGAGGAAGTCGTCGATCGGATGCTCACGGTAGCTGCGGTCACCAAAGACGACGTCGTCTATGACCTCGGCAGCGGCGACGGCCGGATTCCGATCGCGGCGGCAAAGAAATACGGGGCGCGCGGCGTCGGGCTGGACATCAATCCCGACCGGATCACCGAGTCGCGAGCCAACGCCAAGGCCGCGGGCGTCGAGCCGCTGGTCGAGTTCCGGGAGCAGGACGTGATGACGGCCGACTTTTCGCAGGCGACGGTCGTGACGCTTTATCTCCTGGCGTCCGCAAACGCCCAGCTGCGCCCGATCATCACCAAGCAGGTGCGCCCCGGAACCCGAATCGTGTCGCACGCCTTCAGCATGGGTCCGACCTGGCCGGCCGACACCGTCGATCAGTTCAAGACCACCACCGGCGACGAGATCACGATCTACTTGTGGAAGTTTGATGGGAAGTTCAGGCCGTAGGCTCGGGGGAGAACGTAATCGAAGCCGTGCGAACGTGGCAACCGGCCGGAGGCCGGTCTTCGCGTGGGGGTCGGGCCCCACGCGCATCAAGAAATGCT
>Ga0207701_10003591_pt1 | contig 15900 bp, 14 predicted proteins | sample KBSSwiSSwithPhiX_FD_184294 | JGI IMG/M metagenome (GOLD analysis project Ga0207701, IMG submission 184294) | Switchgrass rhizosphere bulk soil microbial communities from Kellogg Biological Station, Michigan, USA, with PhiX - S5 (SPAdes) (version 2) | ecosystem: Environmental > Terrestrial >... | reverse complement strand
TATCCCACACTGCTCGGTCGCAACGCCGCCGCCACGCCGGCAAAGGCCAGCGGAAAGCAGATCAGGCCGACGCCGACCGCGGGAACCAGGAGGGTCGACGGAGGTTGACCGGCAGAGGACGCGGGAGGTGACGGCTCTACGCGCGACCACGAACATGCCCTTGGTGCGGCGGGCGCTCGAGCGACAGGGCAAGCCAGGTAGGTGGAAATCCCGGCCCTGCCAGCTGTTTCGCTGCCGTCAGCGCGGGACGGCCTGGTGGACGGGGGACGGGCGATAGAAGAAATGCTTGGTCAACTCGGCACTCGCCACGTACGCCGCCGTGATCAGCATGATGATGGCAAGCAGCCGCGGCGAGAGCGGCACGAACCCGAGCAGCGTCGCCCCGGGCAGCCAGGGCAGGAACGGGGTCAGCGCGGCCAATCCCAGCGTACTCACCAGGAGGAGTCGGCCCGGTCGGCTCCGGAAGAACGGCCGTCGGGTGCGGACGACGAGCGCCACGGCCAGCTCGGTCAGCAGCGATTCAATGAACCAGGCGGTGCGAAAGAGCTCGGGCGGCGCATGGATCAGGCGGTGCAGGACGAAGAACGTGAGGAGGTCGAAGATGGAACTGAGCACCCCGAACACGATCATGAAGCGGCCGATGAAGCCAATCTGCCAGCGCTGCGGCCGGTTGACGAGCTCCTCGTCGACGTTGTCGCCGGCCAGGCCGAGCGCCGGGATGTCCGAGAGGAAGTTGTTCAGCAGAATCTGACCCGCCAGGAGCGGGAGGAACGGCAAGGCCAGCGACGCCACCGCCATGCTGACCATGTTGCCCAGGTTCGCGCTCATCGTAATCAGGATGTACTTCAGCGTGTTGGCGAACGTCCGCCGCCCCTCCTCGATGCCACGGCGGATGACGTCGAGCCCGCGTTCGAGGAGCACGAAGTCGGCAGCTTCACGCGCGACGTCGACCGCCTCGGCGACCGCCAAACTCGTGTCCGCGGCGTGCATCGCCGGCGCGTCGTTGATGCCATCTCCCAGGAAGCCGACGACGTGCCCCATCTTCTTCAGAGCCAGGATGATCTGCTCCTTCTGCGACGGGTCGACCTCGACGAACATCTCGGCGCGATCGACGGCGTGCCACAACGCCGGCCCATGCAGCGCGTCGAGGTCGCGGCCGCTCAGCACGCGATCGGCATGGAGGCCGACCAGCCGACCGAGGTGACGCGCCACGCGGCCGTTGTCACCGGTAATGACCTTGACCGTGACGCCGAGCGCAGACAGCTGCGCCAGTGTCTCGAGCACCTTCTCTTTCGGCCGATCGAGAAACGTGAGGAAACCGACGAACGTCATGTCGCGCTCGTCGGCCCGCGAGAACGATTCATCCGCGGTCAACTCCTTCGTGGCGACGGCGATGACACGAAGTCCCTGATCGCTCCACGCCTCGAAGCGGGCGGTGAGGCGCGCGCGTGCTTCCTCATCGAGCGCCCGCTCGGGGAGGAGCCGGGTACACACGGACATCACCTCGCGAAACGCGCCTTTGGAGACGATCTGCGCTCCCGCCGGCGTGCGGAAGACGACCGAGACCCGCTTCCTCGTGAAGTCGAACGGCACCTCCGCCAGTTTGTTGGCCATCGTCAGCCTGCCCTGGTGCGTGGACAGGATGGCCTCGTCGAGGGGATTCTGCAGACCGGTCTGACACGCGGCGTTGGATGCCGCCAGGTCGAGGACGACGGCGGAGGAGGCACCATCGGCGTCGTAACCGCCCTCAAGGCGGATGACCCCTTCGGTCAGGGTTCCCGTCTTGTCGGTGCAGAGCACGTCCATGCTGCCGAGATTCTCGATGGCAGTCAGCCGGCGGACGAGGACGCCCTCCGCCGCCATGACCTGCGCGCCTCGCGCGAGGTTCACGCTCAGGATCGCGGGGAGGAGCTCAGGGCTGAGCCCGACGGCCAGCGCAATCGAGAAGAGCAGCGTTTCTGCCGCTGGACGCCCTTCGAGAACGTGGATCGCGAACACCATGACCACGAGGACGAGCATGGCGCTCATCAGCAGGTAACCAAAACGCCGCGTGCCGCGATCGAACTCGGTTTCGGGTGCACGCAGGTTCAGGCGCGCGGCGATCGTGCCGTAGGCCGTGCGGGGACCGGTGGCGACCACGAGGCACCGTGCGCTTCCGCTCCGCACGTTGGTGCCGAGAAAGACGCAGTTGGTCCGGGCGGCGAGAGGCGCGTCGGGCGATGTCGTCTCCACTCGCTTCTCGGCGGGGAAGCTCTCTCCGGTCAGCGCGGCTTCGCTGACGAACAGGTCGGTGGCCTCGAGGAGGACGGCGTCGGCGGGCACCAGGTTTCCCGCTGACAGGCACACGACATCCCCTGGAACAATCTCCTCGGTCGGTACCGACGTCGTCTGACCGTCGCGCACGACGCGCGTGCGCCCATGAATGCGCTGGCGCAGCGCTTCGGCGGCCTTCCCGGCGCTGTATTCCCTCGAGAAACCAGTGATGGCAGTCGCCAGGACGATGGTCAATACGATGGCCGCATCCAGCCATTCGCCCATCGCGCCGGAGACCACCGCCGCGAACACCAGCAGCAGGACGAGCGCGTTCGAGACCTGTCGCAGCGCGAGGGCGAACCAGCTGATGTGGCCTCTGTCGACCAGCGCATTCGGCCCCGTGGTCTTGAGCCGCGCGGCGGCTTCGCGGGCGGAAAGGCCCTCTGCATTGCTGGCCAGACGTGCGACCGCGTCGCTCGCCGGTCGCGCCCAGTAGGCGTCCGGAATGGGCGCCGATACGCGGGTCACTCGTTCCCGCCAGGGGGGGCACTGGCCTCCACGTCATTCCCTTCCCGTCTTTCACCGTGAGCACGGCGCACGGCGATGTGCGAATGATCCGCTCGCCAGGCGGCGGCTTGCCCGGCTGGCGTGTGGGATCGAAGCCCTATCGAGGGAGCGTGTGGTTGCTCCCTCGACTGGGGTGCTTTCAGCAGATTTCGTCGACCGGCTCCACGAGCGGTGCCGGCACCACGTTGATGTAGTTGTTGACCTGCGTCACACCAGGCGCCTGACCTGCGGCGCGCTCGGCAGCCTCCCGCTCGGTCCACGTGGTCACGGTTCCCGTCAGCGTGACCGTGTGCGCGTCCACGGCCACCCGGATGCTGCGCGCGTCGACGTCGGCATTGTGATGCAGTTCGCGCGTGATCCGCCGGGTAATGTCACGCTGTGTCGCGCGGGGAATGACGGTGATGTGGTTGTGCAGGCCGACGACGCCGCGGACGTGCCCGATCAAATCTTCGGCGAGCTCGCGTTCGAACAGCCACTGCACCCGTCCGGTCAATGTGACATGGCCGTGACGAACCACGGCCTGTACCGTGTCGGCGATCGACGGCGGATTTGCCAGCGCGTTGGCACAGTCGCGGGCGATGACTTCGTCCGTGCGCGGCTGACGCAGCCGCACGACGATATCGTTGGCGACGGCACGCACGCCGCGGATACGCTTCACCGCTCGTTCCGCGGCGAGCTTGCCGGCGTACGAGTCGATAAAGCCGGTGAGGGTGACGACACCTTCGGCGGCCGTCACGCCGATGGCGCTGGCGTCGATCGAGGGGTCCCAATCAAGCTTGCGGATGACCGCATCCCGCAGCCCGAGATCCGTTTCGACGATGGTTGCTGTACTCATGATCGTCTCCTCGACAGTGTCGTTCTGATTCGTGGCCACGACATCTCTCGATTCCGTCGCTGGAACGTGCGGCGACGTCTGCGTCTGCCCTTTGCAGCGGGCGTACCGTCGCGTATGCCGCGTCGTGGCGCACCCGTGTGCGCCGGATATGCGGCATTCTTGGAGATTCGATGCCGCAGACCGCGAAGCATCTGACGGGAAGACGGGAAAATTCATCGCACCACGGGAAAGTCCGCAGTGACGGGGATCGGCGCAGTCGCCTCACGCCGCTGGCGCCTGCGCGATCTGATGCCGGGCGGCCGCGTCGGTGATGGTCAGGACGGCGCACGGCGCATGGCGCAGCACGCGTTCGGCGACGCTGCCGAGCAGCGCATGCGACAGACCGGTACGGCCGTGGCTCCCGATGATGACCAGATCGACGTCACCGGCAGTCGCGTAGTCGACAATCGCCTGCTCCGGAATTCCCTGTCTGACGGTACTGCTGGCTGATAACCCCTGCCCGCGCAGGCCGGCGACCGCGACCGCAAGGCGCGTGTCGGCCTCGGTGGCTACCGATGCCAGCAACGCGGTGAGATCGGGCACATAGACCTCAGTTCCCCAGCCACCGGCGATCGCCGGATTGACGACGACGTGTAGCAGATCGATCGATGCGTTGACCTTCTTCGCCAGACCCGCGGCATACGCTACGGCGTGGTCCGAACAGCGACTGAAATCAACGGGAACGAGAATGTGTCGAAGATTGGTGTTCATCGCCTGCTCCTGCTTCATCCCTGAGCAGACGTCGTACCAGAACGTCGCGTGTCGAAGTGGCGGAAACCAGGGGAGCGAGCGCCGTGAGGGCGCGGGATCTTCCGCAGCGCCGCGAGATCACGCCAGGTCGGCCGGTGGGTAACCCGCTAACCCCGAATCGTCAGCACCGGACAGGTTGCGGCGCGCACGACGTGCTCGGTCGTGGATCCGAAGAACAGACGATCGAGTGCGCCGTGCCCGTGCACCCCGAGAACGATCAGGTCACTGGTCGTTTCCGAGGCGACGCGAAGAATCTCGCGATACGGCTTTCCCGACGTCATCATCGTGTCGACCTCGCAGTGCTCGCGCACGCCAGACGGGACCGCGGCGGCGAGCTGTGCCGCCCGCTCCGCCCTCGCGCGCGCCAGATAATCGCCGAACGTATGCGGCTGGTTCGTGCCTGATTCGCTCAGCCCCGGCACGTCCTCGGGCAGAAGCTCGGCAACGTGCAGGACGGTGAGTGCACCTCCGCTCTCCTGCGCGATGGACAGCGCGTAGGTCAGTCCCTGCATCGCGCACGGGGAGAAGTCGATCGCGCAGACAATCCGCCGGAAAAGCGCCGTCGGCAGCGGCACGCGATCGGGAACTCGCGGCGGCACGGTCAGCACCGGGCAGCTCGCCGTCCGCAACACTCTTTCCGCGACCGATCCCATCACGAAGCGCTCGACACCAGAGCGACCGTGCGTGCCGATCACGATGAGCTGCGGCCCGCAGTCACGGGCGAAGGCTGTAATCTCCCGGGCGGCGTCTCCTTCCAGCACGTGACGGCTCACCGGGAGGCGGTCGCCGATCTCTTCGCGCCCGAACGATTCGAGACTCTCTTCAACGGCTTTCCGGTCGTCAACGGTGAGGATGACGCCCGGCATCAGTGGAAGACCTGGCGCCATTGGCGCAATCACCAGCGTTGGATGTACGTAGGCCAGCATCAGCCGTGCGCCGTACCAGCGCGCGAGCGTGGCGGCGTGATCGAGCGCGTGCCGCGAGGTGTCAGAAAAGTCGATCGGACAAAGAATCCGGTCGATCTCGATCCTGGTGTTGGCGGTCATCGTCATGGCGTGCTCCAACAGCCTGCTGCGGACGAATCCTCTTTCGGCGTGACGGAGGAAGCATTGCAGACGACGGGCCAGGGACGACGGGCCACGCAGCACGGTTCAATGGCGAGTACAGGCGAGAAACGACAGCCGGGGCCGTGGAAACCTTCGTGAAGCCCGGTGTGGTGGCGCCCATTCTGAGAGCGTCGTGTCGCGGAAAATTTCCCGGCGATGCGGAAACGTCGGTGCCGTCGACGGAGCTGACTGCGCCGGCATCGAGTCGGCACGCAGTCCGAGGCCAGAACGGAGAGAACGGGTCATCCGGGAGATCAACTGGGCTCGGCATGCGCATTGCGGACTGGTCCCCGCGGAGGTGGTACATGAAAGTGCAGGACGTCATGAAGGCGCAGCCGCGGACGTGCACGCCCGAGACGACGGTTGCCGAGGCTGCCCATCTGATGTGGGACGCCGACTGCGGCGTGCTGCCGGTGGTCGACGACGGCGAGCTCGTAGGCGTCGTGACGGATCGCGACATGTACATCGCCCTGGCCACCCAGAACGAGCGCGCGGCGGTGCTCAGGGTAGGAGCCGTCGCCACGACCGACGTGGTTACCTGCCAGCCGGAGGATGACGTCCAGGTCGCGCTCGCAACGATGCAGCGCGCGCGGGTGCGCCGACTTCCGGTCGTTGGTCGTGCGCGAACCCTGATGGGCATTCTGTCGCTCAACGACATCATCCGCGTTCTCGGCAGCGATCCCACCCTGCGGGATGCGGACGTCGTGAACACGCTCAAGGCGATCTGTGCGCGGACAGAAACGGAGCGTCCAGTGATACCCGCCGTCGGGGCGGAATCCCCGGCGCCGGACGTCAACGCGCGGCCGGAGAGGCGAGTGACGGCCCGTGTCCGCGCCGCCGCCGCGCCCGTGCCGGCACGACGACGCAACGATCGATCGCAAGGACGGGCGTCATGACCAGACGCGGAGGGATGTTCGTCAGCGCGCTCAAGGGGCGACGCTCCTGGCGACACGCGCGATGACGGAACCCGGCGACAGCAGTCTGCCGGCGGCCGTGGTCTTCGACGACGTCTCGTTTGCGTTCGACGACCACGTCGTGCTGCGACACGTAAGCTTCCGTCTGGAACGCGGCAGCATGCTCCTGCTCCTCGGCGCCAGCGGCAGCGGAAAGTCGGTGCTGCTCAAGCTCATATTGGGTCTCTTGACGCCCGATTCCGGCTCCATCGCGGTCAACGGCCGGCAGATCGAGAAGATGTCCGAGGCGGCGCTGATGTCGGTGCGCGCGGACATCGGAATGCTGTTCCAGGAGAGCGCCCTGTTCGACTCGCTGACGGTCGAGGCAAACGTCGGCTATCGCCTGCTCGTGGAGATGAAGATGCCTGCCGATCAGGTCCGGCGGCGAGTCGAGGAGGTGCTCGGTTTCATCGGCCTGACCGAGTTCATCGATCGCCTGCCGTCGGAGCTGTCGGGCGGCCAGCGCCGCCGCGTCGCCATCGCCAGAGCGATCGCGGCGCGACCGCAACTGCTCTTGTTCGACGACCCGACGTCAGGACTCGACCCGATCACGGCCACCACGGTGGACGACGAGATCGTGAAGCTGCGTGATCTCGAAGGGGTGACGTCGATTGTGGTCACGCATCAGATCCGGGATGCGTACTACGTCGCCATGCACCGCGCGACGCGCGAGGGCGCCGCCGTGCGGATTGCGGACGGAGAAGCGGCCGACACCCGTTTCATGGTGCTCCACGACGGTGGGATTTGTTTCGAAGGTACCGGCGCGGCGCTGCTGGCTTCGTCGGAGCCGTATCTCGAGGAGTTTCTCTTCCTGACGCTTCCGCCCTGGTAGCGGCCCATGCTCCAGGACGGCACGAAGCGTGCGAGCGGCCCGACGATGACGTTTCCCGGGATTCCAGACGAGGCGTTGGCGGCGACGTATGCGCAGGTCCTCGATGCCGCTCGCGCCATCATCTGGCGCGCCGATGCCCGCACGTTTCAGACGACCTTCGTCACGCCTGGCGCGGAGGTGATCCTTGGATACCCGGTACGAAGCTGGCTCGAGATTCCAGGATTCTGGGTGGAGCACGTGCATCCGGACGATCGCCAGGCCGTCATCGCCCTCTCGTCGGCGGCGACCCGGGAGGGCCGCATGCACGATTTCGAGTACCGCATGATCGCGGCGGATGGGCGCGTCCTGTGGCTGCGCAACATCGTCAATGTGCTCATGGCGAACGGCGTACCGGAGTCATTGATCGGCGTGACGGTCGACCGTACCGATGCCAGACAGGCGGAGCTCGAAACCGACCATCTCCGCCGCGAGCTGACGGCGCTCGGCCGGTTCGCCGAGCGTGACGAGTTTGGCGTGATGCTCGCCCACGAGCTCAATCAACCGCTGGGGGCACTCGTCAGCAACGCGGAAACGGCGCGGTTGCTCGTGGCGAGAGCGGGCGGCGATCCGCAGCTTCAGCAACTGCTGGGCGACATTGAATCCGATGCGCATCGGGCCACGGGCATCGTCGTCAGCCTCCGGCGTCTCGGGTCGAAATTGCCTGCCCTGGCCGGCGAGACCGCCATCATCCCGGCGATCGAGAGTGCGCTTCGGGTCAGCGCGCCGCTCCTCTCCAGCGAGCGCATCAGCGTGGAGCGGAGGGTTCCGGCGGACCTGCCGGCGGTCCAGATCGATCCCGTGCAGTTCCAGCAGGTCTTCATCAATCTGCTGCAGAACGCGGTTGAAGCCATGACGCGCGCAGATGCCGTAACACGTCGGATCGACATCACGGGAAGGCTGACGCGCGGCACCGTCGCGATTACCGTGGCCGATGCCGGCACAGGCGTGCCGCTGGCGCTGCGCGCACGCGTCTTCGAACGCGGATATTCCACCAAAGTCAATGGCCTGGGCATGGGACTCGCCATCTGCCGTTCCATCGTCGAGAGTTGTGGCGGCACCATCGCATTCGACGACGCGGCCGGCGCCGGCGCGGCGGTCACCGTCACGCTGAAGTCAGCGCCGAGGGGATGATCATGGATTTGTCCGATGCGGCACTTCCTGCGACCGTTTACGTGGTCGACGATGATCTCTCGATGCGGCGCGCATTGACCCGGCGGCTCGAGGCGGAAGGGTTTGGGGTTCGGGCGTTCGCCGACAGCGAAAGTTTTCTGGCGGCGGTGCCGCCAGGCGCCGTCGGCTGCGCCCTGCTCGATGTCCGGATGCCCGGGATGAACGGCTTCGAGCTGCAGGCAGCCCTTGCCGCCAAGTGCGCGTACTTGCCGGTCGTGTTCCTCACCGCCTTCGCGGATGTGCCGTCGACCGTCCGCGCGATGAAATCCGGCGCGAACGATGTCCTGACCAAACCGGTGCGCGGGCCCCATCTAATTGAGGCGGTGAGCTCGACGATCGGTGCGAGTCTACTCAAACGCTCGGACGAGCAGGCACGCGAGCAGCTTCGTCTGCGGTATGCGCGTCTGACGCCCCGGCAACGGCAAGTCTTCGACTGCGTCGCCAAGGGACAGTTGAACAAGCAAGCCGCCCACGAACTGGGCATTGCGGAACGCACTGTGAAAGCTCACCGGGCGCAGTTGATGAAGAAGATGCGTGCGGCGACGGTGGCCGAACTGGCGGCGATGTACGTCAGCGTCAAGGGCAGAGCCGCGGCCCACTTGCGATGATTCGCTCCATCGACTGAGGTCGCTCCTGGGCCCATCAGGGCCAGCAGCCCGTAGGTAAGCCGCTGACGGGCTGCGAGGAACGGAAGGAACGACACCGTTCCTCCGACGTGGCTCAGGACGCGGCGAGGTCCACCACGGCCTGCTAGCACCAAAGGACAGGTTGCGGAAACTCAGCCGCGGTCGCACGATCGAGGGCGAAATGCCCACTTCGAGTGAGTGAGCGACCTCTGGCGCCCATTCGCAGACCGAGGGTCCGGTGGAGAAGGAACGCCCGGCCATGACATCAGTCCAAAACAGCACTGCGTCCGCGATCGATGACGGCTTCCGCCAGATCGTCGAAAGCTCGCCCTTCGGTGTGCTCCGCATCGATGCCGACTTTCGGGTGGTTTCCGCCAGTCGGGGCGCCCGTCAGACGCTCTCGACGGTTGACGCCTTGATCGGGAAGGACTGTGGAGACTTGCTGCGCACGGTATGGCCCGAGCCATTCGCCTCGGAAGCCATCTCGCGGGTCCGGCGTACGCTCGCGACAGGGGAGCCGTTTCGCAGTCGCGCGACGATTGAACGTCGCAAAGACCGGCCCGCCGTCGAGTCGTACGACTGGGTCTTGCAGCGGCTGGAGATGGCAGACGGACGTCATGAAGTCGTCTGTCACTTCTACGATCTGAGCGAACGGTACCGGCAGGAAGACGGCCTCCGCACCGCCGATCGGCGCAAGGACGAATGGGTCGCCACGCTCGCGCACGAACTGCGCAGTCCGCTGGCACCCATTCGCGTCGCGGCAGCGCTGCTGCGTGCGGCGTCGGCGAACCACCCCGAGATCAGGCAGTACGCCACGGTCATCGACCGCCAATCGACGCAGATGGCGAGGCTGCTGGACGACTTGCTCGAGGTCAGTCGCCTTTCACGCGGCGGTCTGGTGCTGCATGTCTCCACGGTCGCGCTGCGGACCGTGATTGATGACGCCATCGAAACGAGCCGGCCCATCATCGAAGCGGCCCGCCAGAATCTCGTCACCGAGGTCGATCCGGCGTGCCTCGTCAAGGGAGATGCGACACGGCTGACACAGGTCTTCGTCAACCTGCTGAACAATGCCGCGAAGTACGGTTACCCGGACGGCCAGATCACAGTGCACGGCGCGCGGGTTGGTCGCGATGTCGTCGTCCGGGTGCGCGATACCGGCATCGGCATCGATGGCAGCATGTTCGACCGCATCTTCGACCTCTTCGAGCAGGCCGATGACGTGCGTAATCGATCGATGGGAGGACTCGGGATCGGGCTCGCGCTGGTCAAATCGGTCGTCGCATATCACGGTGGTACGGTCGCAGTCTCGAGCGATGGTCCCGCTCGCGGCAGTGAATTCATCGTACGCCTTCCCGCTTATGACCCCACGGGACCCGCTCATCACGCACATGACTGACGTGACGCCGGAAGGGACCGCGGGCGAACGGACGTGTCTGTTGCTGGTCGGCGCCGACGCAGTATCCCGCGGGCGCCTGGCGAACGTGTTGCGCTGCCGAGGCTATGAGGTCGTCGAAGCCGTCGACGGGACGGAAGGTGCCGCCGAATTTCACGCCAACGCTGCGATTGCCTGCATCATCCTGGAACTCGCGTCGGGAAGAGACGGACGTTGGGTCGTCCGTGGGCAGCATGAAGACCCGAGACTCGCGACGATCCCTGTCCTGGCCTTTGCCAACCGGACCGACCATTCAGACGACGGCGATCTTGTCGACCGTCGTACGCTCTCCAAGGCAGACCTCATCGACGAGCTCGTGAAGCCGAATCGCGCTCACGATTCGACGTTCGACTGGGCGCCTCGGCGTCTCCATTAAAGGATCGTGAGAAACATTCCTCCGTTTGCGGACGGGGAAATTTGCGCAGCGGACGCAAGAATTCACGGGACACCACGCCACATCGCGTAAGAAGTCCGGGAAGAGGAGAGGAAGCGTTCCGATTGCCAGCCGGAAGCCGGCGCGATTCCTGCTGCTGCCAATAGGCAAATGCCGCGAAAGACAATCCGGCGGCGATACTGCGTCAGGAAAGGCGACCGCGACATGAAAGGAGCGGCCAAGGAGCGTCGAAGTGCCGTGACGCGTGCCCGGAGCAACCCAGACGACTCGTTGAGGCGACCATGACGACCTTTGCCAATCGAATACTCGGTGCCATGCGACTCGATCCCAGGGTCTACGAGGAGGTCGAAGCGAATCGCGGGACGATGCCTCAGGCGGTCGCCATCGTCCTGTTGGCGAGCGTGGCCGGTGGGGTCGGACTCGTCGACGTCCATGCACCCGACCTGATGGCCCTCATCACGCAGAGTGTCGGGGCGCTGCTCGGATGGGTGTCGTGGGCGCTGCTGATGTACTCCGTCGGGACCTGGTTCCTGCCTGAACCGCAGACCCGTGCCGACGCCGGCGAGCTGCTGCGAACGCTGGCGTTCGCCGGCGCTCCCGGATTGCTGCGGATCTTTGGCGTGATTCCGGGCGTCGGCCTGGCGATCTATGCCATCGCCTCGATCTGGATGCTCCTCGCGATGATCGTCGCGGTGCGTCAGGCGCTCGATTATCGGGGAACGGGACGCGCGGTGGCCGTGTGCGTTATTGGGTGGACGCTGTCGTTGGTGATTGCCGCGCTGATTTCAAGCTTCTTTCCGCGCATCCTATCGTAGCAGGGCGTGGTGTGACGATGTTCCGCTTGCCGGGCGCCCGGCTTTCGAAGAGGCTTCGGCGTCCAACAAGCAAGGCTGCGGATGTCTCGACGACGCCCCACGGGCACGTTACTGCTTTGCGCGCTGCTGACGGCGCCGCTCCGTGCACAGCTCGCCGACGATCTGTCGGCGGTGGTCGCCAGGACAGCGGCGTATGCGCAGGACTACGGCAATCGGCTGACGAATGTCGTGTGCGAGGAGCGCCAGACCCAGCACATCGTCAACCGGGACGGGCGGGTGACGCAACAGCGGACACTGCGGTCGGACGTCCTGATCGTCAAGTCAGGCAGCCTCGCGCCGCAGTTGTTCAGAGATGTCATCGACGTCGATGGCAAGCCGGTCCGCGATCGCGAGAAGCGCGTCGCCAAGTTGTTCCTCGAGGGCACCCGCCCCGACCTCGATCAGTGGAAGAGGGTGGCCTCCGAAGGCGCGCGCTACAACATCGGGACGAAACGGCGGGCGTTCGACGGCTGGTGGATCACGATGGCGCTCCTTCGCCGCCAGCCGGCGGCCGCCAGCGGAGTCCGGTACGCCAGGACGGGCGAGGGGTTTCGCCTCGACGAAGAGCCGACGTCGAGCCGGCCCGCCACGAGAGGGCCGTTGCAGGGGTTCCCGCTCTTTGCGCATATCGATGCGGCGATCGGGCCGGACGGCGAGGTGCGCCGCTCGAAGCTCCTCCTCGACAACCCGCAGCATCCGGTGCGGTTCACGGCGGAAGTCGAATACTCGAATAACGCGGAGCTGCGGCTGCTGCTGCCCACCGAGGTCCGCGAGCAATTCGAGCGCTTTCAGCGGCGCGGCGACGATCGGCTGGAGGTGTCGTCCTTCTATTCGCAATGCCGGCAGTTCCAGGTCTCGACCGAGGAGCGGGTGGTCCTTCCGGAGGGTCAGCGGCCCTGAGCTGGCCGTACGGCGGCGCAACCGCTCGACCGTCGCATACGCCTGGTGGCGTCGCCGAAAGCGAATGTGTCGTTTCCTCTTTCGGCGGTTCTCGACACGTCGCAATCCAGCGGTGTCGGCAGCCTTTGATGTGCGCCGGCATCAATATCATCATCGCTGGGCCTTCAGGTGATGCGTGTTTCGCGACTCGCGCTGCTCGTCCTCCTTGCGCTCGGCCTGCCCGGCCGCGATGGAAAATTCAGACGGAGTCGGTGTGGTTCGCGCGACAATCTCTGAGTCGACACAGAATGAACTACCGATAGCCCGTGGCCGCCAACCCGGTGGCTGCCAGGCTCCCACGCCTGTTGACATTGCCGGCGCCCGCGCGCCGAAGCCCGAGGCGAAATGGCGCAACAGCGAGAGCACTTGCAAGGAGAACGCAATGATCCGCGGATTCGCTTTGGCGGCGGTGCTCGGAGTGTCGCTCGTTGCTCAGCCGATCGCTCAGCGAGGAGGCCGTCAGGCTGACGTCTCCGTTTCATCTGACACCTCGTTGACGCAATGTTGGTCGCCAGTCGACCAAATAGCCGCCGAGGACCGCGCGGGGTGCGAACGGCACCGTGATGACGTGCTGACGGCGTGGAAGACTCACGGCAGCTATTACGCCCTCATCGAGATTGTCGAGAACGCGGTTGGTGACCCTGAACAGCGCGGCGAGAGGATGCGAAGAGACGAAGTCCTCGGTCTTCTCGGCACGGAGCACCTGGAGGATTATCCGAACTCACGCCGTGACCGGTTTCTAGCCTGGAGCTCCGACCGCGCGCTTCCCGTCGGCAGCCACTTGCTCGTGTATTTCGACAAGAACGATATCGTCACGACATACGACTGGGTTTCTGAGTGACGCCAGCAGCCCGCAGTTAAAGCCGCTGACGGGCTGCGAGGAACGAAAGGAACGACACCGAGGCTCCGAGGTACTTAGAATTCATTCAGGGTTTCTCGGCGCCTCCGTGCCTCTGTGTGTGAATTTCCTCTGTGCCTCCAGGCCGTGGCGCGTTCCACCACGGCCTGCTAAGGTCCGCCTGAAGGCGGACCCCACGTTACGTCAGTCCAACCGGGGTGAGCTCACCCGGTCGATGACCAGCACCTCGCTTGGCGCGCGCTGTTCCTCCAGCCACAGCCCGAGCTGCTGACGGAGCGCGTCGTTTGGCGACTGCCCGCCGCTCAGCCCGACGCGAAGGTCGACATCGTAGAGGCCGGGCAGCGCTGTGGCATCGATCACCTCATACCGGAGCGCTTGTGAGAGCGCCGCCGCCAGTTGTGGCATCGACACGGCACCGCCCGTGATGCTGCCGCTTGCCGCGCGGGATGGCAGAAACGGGCTGTCCAGACCTTGCGGACCAATGCGGATGTCGCAGGCGGGTGGCCAGGCTGCGTCGTACTGTGCGCGCTTCTGGGCGTTGTCGTTCGCGACCAGGATGGTCCGCTGGTTGACGACCGTGTAGAACAGCTGATTGGCCCGGGTCACCAGATTGAGCGCCTGCTCGAGCGTTGCGTCTTTCATCTCGAGCGTGTAAGGACGCGGATCCATATAGGCGCCGTCGAAGGTGACGTCGATGCCGGCCATCTTGCCGATGGTGCTGAGGATGTCGCGCACGGAGGCGTTGGCGAAGTTCAACACCGGCACCACCTCGTTTACCCGGAAGAGTGCAGCAGTATTGGCCGGACGCGCCACCGCGCCGCTCCTGATCGCGTCACAGTCGAGTGATGACTGGCGAATCCGCGGACCGAGGGAGGCGAGGCCTCCCGGCATCGCGTGGAGGATGAAGATCGATCGCTGACGTGTTTCCCAATGGGTGACGAGGCCGAACCGGGTCGATAACAGGTCCTGCACCATGTACTGCAGCGCGCCCACCGTCCCCGGCTTCGGTTCTCCCGGCTCGAAGGGCGCCTTGCCGCGAATGTCGAACCGTTCAGCCATCACCGGCTGCATGCGGACAGGCAGATCGTCGACGATGGCCCAGGGATGCGCCCGTGCCGATGAGAAGTTGCCCGTGCCGATCCCGTAGGCCCAGGCGACGAGCGTCTCGATCGACGCGCCGTTGGCAATGAACGCGTTGCCGCTCCCGGTGTGAATGGAGCCGGCGGCAGTGTTCGGCGCCCTCCAGATCGTCGTGTTCTCGAACCGCAACGGCGCGACGTCGTCGGCGGCGGGCGCCCGCGGTGGCTGCGTCTGACTCGCCGGGTGCGGCGGCGCCGGCGACTTTGCCAGCGGAACCGCGGCGGCTGGCGTCACGACCGAGGGGATCCGCGCCGGTGCCTCTGTCCGGCCCGCCGCTGTGGCGTGGGGCGTGCTGGCGCTGTACATGTTGCTCGCCGTCGAGATCACCTCGCTCCTGCGCAAGCGCTTGAGCAAGCGGCCCTCGATGAGGCTGCGATAGGCGAGTGCCTCGATGACGACGTGGCCCTTGCTGTCGAATGCCGCCGCAGGCTGCGCGAGGAGGACCGCGACCCACGCCGCGGCGAGGACGAGCGCGCGGCCGGACCGTCGCGGACTGGAAGGCGCCGCGGACCGGGATCGCGCGAAGAGGCGCGTCAGCGCTACTCCGGAGCCTTCGGGACGTCGCCGGGGTAGGCGATCGTCGCGGACGGAGGCGCCCACGCGTCGTCGACTCCGGGCGTGCCTTCGTAGATCCAGTTGGAGTACGAGTGGTCGGCTCCGGTGTAGGCCCCCGCGCTCGACTCGTTCGATGCGCCCGGCGCGGGAATGATGGTCGCCGTGCCGCCTTCCATCGCCAGGTTCCCGATCTGCCTGGGGCCGAAATACTTGAGGTGCGTCTGGAAGATCTCCGTCGGCGTCAGCCGCGTGACCTTCTTGACGTCCGACTGCCGGAGGCTCATGAGGCTTCCATCGCGCCACCGGTGGAACGTGTACGTGGTTCCCTTGAGCATCGGGGTGTCGCGGGCGAAGACCTCGCCCGAGGGAGCGAGATCGAGCCGGTAGGCCACCTCGCTCGCGAGCTGCTTCGAGCGCGGGGTGATCCTCTTGATCTTCGACTTCGGAACGCGGACCGTGTCGCGCTCCGGCCACACCTGGAACACCCAGGCGTCCCCCTCGAGCACGGGCTTCGTGACCGCGAACCCGCTGCCGGTCGGCACGAGGTCGACCTG
>Ga0207701_10003590_pt1 | contig 15903 bp, 15 predicted proteins | sample KBSSwiSSwithPhiX_FD_184294 | JGI IMG/M metagenome (GOLD analysis project Ga0207701, IMG submission 184294) | Switchgrass rhizosphere bulk soil microbial communities from Kellogg Biological Station, Michigan, USA, with PhiX - S5 (SPAdes) (version 2) | ecosystem: Environmental > Terrestrial >... | reverse complement strand
CAGCGAGAAGTTCAGCACCTGGGACCTGATCAGGAAGTACAACAAGGACTACAAGCTGATCTTCGTCGGCGACGCGACGATGAGCCCGTACGAGATCCTGCAGCCGGGCGGCAGCGTCGAATACAACAACGAGGAGCCGGGCGCCGAATGGCTGCAGCGCCTGACCGGCGCGTTCCCGAAGTTCGCCTGGATCAACCCGGAGCCGCAGGGCGTCTGGGGCTATCGCCAGAGCATTGCCGTGATCCAGCAGCTGATGAACCACCGGATGTTCCCGCTCACGTTGCCGGGGCTCGAAGGAGCCATGCGCCTGTTGAGCAAATGATCCGGGGGGCGATGCTGCGGGCGCTGCTCTGCATCGCCCTCGCAGCCACCCTCGGCGGATGCGCGAACATGCCGTTCTTCGGATCCCGGGACGCCAAGACCGAGGGCGCCGCGGCCGAGCCGCAGGTCGCGCTGTACCAGTTCGACGTGGTCGCGCCGGAGCCGCTCGACAAGCTGCTCGAAACCTACCTCGACCTCGCGCGCTTTCGCAAGGCGCCGCGAAGCGACGCGGTGACCGTCGCCGAGCTCGATCGCCTGGCCGCTGCGGCGCCAGCGCAGGCAAGAGCCCTGCTCGAGACCGAGGGCTACTTCAACGCCACCGTGACGAGCGAGCGCAGCACCGACGCCAATGGCACGCCGCGCGTGCGGCTGGCGGTCATGCCGGGTCCGCGCACGCTGGTGCGCGACGTCGCGCTCGAGGCGAACGGCGCGCTCGCCGAAGCCGCGCAGGCCGGCGACGCGGCGGCCGCGGGCCAACTGGTGGCCCTGCGGAAGTTCTGGCCGCTGCGGCCGGGCCAGCCGTTTCGCCAGGCGACCTGGAACGATGCCAAGAACGCAACCCTGGCGCAGATGCGCGCCGAGGGCTATCCGGCGGCGACGTGGCAGCGCACCGGGGCGCAGGTCGATGCGCAGGCCAACACCGCGACCCTCGATCTCGTCATCGAAAGCGGGCCGCTGTTCCGCCTCGGCGCGATCACCGTCGAGGGCATCGAGCGCTACGACGCCGATGCGGCGCGCCGACTCGCCACGTTCGCACCGGGCACGCCGTACCGCGAGAAGCTGCTGCTCGACTACCAGGAGCGCCTCGTCAAGGCCGGCCTGTTCCAGGGCGCATCGGTCGAGATCGATGCCGATCCCGCCAACGCAGGGGCCGCGCCGGTCACGGTGAAGGTCAAGGAGCTGACCCTCCAGCAGGCCACTCTCGGCGTCGGTTACAGCGCGAACACCGGGCCGCGGGTGACGCTCGACCACTACCATCGACGGATCTTCGGGACGCGCTGGATCGCGCACAACAAGTTCGAGGTCGGCCCCGACCTGAAATCGTTCGGCACCGAATTCACGTCGTATCCGCTCGATGGCTACTACCGCAACCTCGTCGCCGCGAACGCCGAGAATCTGCGCTCGGTCGAGGAGGTCCGCACCTCGTGGACGGCCCGCATCGGCCGGGTCCAGGACACCGGCCGCATCGAGCGCCTGTACTACCTCGAGGCCGTGCACGCCCGGGTCGAAAATGCTCAGCTCTCGACCAGCAGCGATGCCGTGACCGCGAACTACCAATGGCTGCTGCGCGATGTCGACAACGTCCTGCTGCCGACCCGTGGGATCACGCTGAAGGCGGAGGGCGGCCTCGGCTACGGATCGGGACAGGAGTTCGTGCCCGGATCGGGCGTCACGACCGACAGCAAGGGGCCGTTCACACGTGCCTACGGCCGCCTGACCTGGTACAAGCCGCTCGGCGGGTCGTGGTACGGAACGTTCCGGGGCGAGGCCGGCGAGGTTTTCGCGAAGAGCCGCATCGGCGTCCCGGACCCGCTTCTCTTTCGCGCCGGCGGCAACGACTCGGTGCGCGGCTACGACTACCGTTCCCTCGGCCCCGACGTCAACGGCGCGGTGGTCAGCGGTCGGGTGCTGACGACAGCGAGCGCGGAGGTCGCCCATCCCATCTCCGATCGCCTGCCGTCGGTCTGGTGGGCAGCGTTCATCGATGCCGGCAGCGCGGCCGATCGCTGGGTCGACCTCGATCCGGTCCTCGGCTACGGCCTCGGCCTGCGCTGGCGCAGCCCGGTCGGGCCGCTCAGCGTCGATCTGGCCTACGGCCAGGAAGAACGCCGGGTCCGTCTGCACCTGAGCGTTGGCATCACGTTCTGAGCCAGCGAACGGGACGAGCCGGATGACCGATACCGTACCGCCGAGCGCGCCCGTGCCGGCGCCCGCCGCGGCGCCGCCACGCCGGTCGCGCGCTTGGCGCTGGCTCGCCGGCGCCGTCGGCGTCCTGCTGCTGCTCGCGGTCGGCCTGCTCGGCACCGTCTGGTGGGCGGCGCACAGCGCCGACGCGACCGCGTGGCTGCTGGCCCGCGTCCCCGGGCTGAAGGTCACGGCACCGAAGGGCGCGCTGATGGGCCAGTTCAGCGCATCCGGCGTCGAGCTGAAGATCCCGGCCACCGGTATGCTGCGCATCGACGACATCTCGTGGCGCGGCCTTCGGATCGAGCGCGCACCACCGGGCTGGAACCTGCGGATCGCGATCGACCGGCTGCGCGCCGGGCAGGTCGCGTGGCAAGGTGAGCCCGGCGCGACAACGGCGCCGGCCAAGCCGCCGGACGACCTCCGCATCCCGGTCGAGATCGCCATCGCCGCAGTGAGCATCGGCGAGACCCGGATCGGTGGCGCCGACGCGACGCCTGTGCTCGACCTGCAGGGGGCGCTCCATCTCGGCGCCGAACGCGGGTCGGTCCATCGGTTCGACAAGGCGACGCTGTCCTGGGGCCGGATGCGGGTCGGCGCTTCCGGACAGATCGCGACCGAGGCGCCACTCCAGCTCGAGGCGCACGTCGAGGCGACCCAGAACGCCGGCCCGAGCAGTGCCGCGTGGAGCGCGATCGCCAACGCGGCCGGGCCGCTGGCCGCACCGCTGGTGCAGGCCACGGTACGCGCGACGGCGAGCGAGAACCGCCCGGTGCAGGCCCTCGACGTGCGCGCAACGGTGCGCCCGTTCGAAGCGTGGCCGCTCGGTGACCTCGAGCTCGCGGCCAAGTCGCTCGACTTGTCGGCCTTTCACCCGGCCCTGCCGGCCACCGCCTTCAGCGGCACGGCGGTCGCCCGCACGCGCGGGACCGACCAGCCCGGCGTGCTGACCGCGGAGCTCAGCAACGAGACGCCGGGCCGCTGGAACGAAGGCCGGCTCCCGCTTCACACGTTGTCGCTCGACCTGCGTGCGCGGCCCAGCGATCTGCGCGCGCTCGAACTGCAGGCGTTCACGGCGCAGCTCGGCACGCCGGAGCGCAGCGCCGGCAAGATCGTCGGTCGAGGCGGCTGGAGCGGCGATCACTGGAACGTCCAGCTGAGCCTGACCGACGTCCGGCCGGCGCTGCTCGACACCCGCGCACCGACCATGACGCTGAGCGGCCAAGTGGGCCTGAAAGCGGCGGCGCCGACGGCTGCCGCGAGCGCGCCACCGATCGAGGTCCGCGCCGCCGTGCAAGGGCGCCTGGCCGAGCGCGGCCCGGCGCGCGCCGTCGAACTGAAGCTGGACGGCAGTGTGGCCGCTGCGCGGATCGAGATCAGGCGCGCCGAAGCGCGGGCGGCTGGTGCCGTCGCCGCGGTCGACGGTACCGCGACGCGGGCGACGGCGGAGGCACCCTGGCACCTGCAGGGCCGCCTGAACCTGGATCAGTTCGACCCGGCTGCCTGGTGGCCGGGACCGGACGGCTCGGCCTGGCGCAAGGGGCCGCACCGGCTGAACGTCCGCAGCCGCTTCGACCTCCGGACCCCGGCGACGATCGGCGCGATGCGCTGGCAGGAAGCGCTGGCCGCGGTGCGGGGCAACGCCGACATCGACGTTGCCGCCAGCGTGCTGGCCGGCGTGCCGCTGCAGGGTAGTGCCGCCTGGCACAACGACGGCGGCGCGGCGGCGCTCGCCAGCGGCGCGTTCACCGCGGACGGCAACAGCGTCAAGTTCGACGGCCGCATCGGCCTCGACCGCGACGGAGCCGGCGACACCTGGGACGCTGCCATCACGGCGCCGGCACTGGCCCGGCTCGCGCCGCTGTGGCGACTGTTCGCCGCGCCCGGCCGTGCCCCGCCCGGTGCGGCAGCACCGAGCGGCGCGCTGACGGCGAGCGCCCGCGTGACCGGACGCTGGCCGGCGATGTCGACCCGCGGGCATCTCGATGGCACCGGCTTGCGCATCGGCAGCACCAGCGTGCAGAAGGCCGAGGCGCGCTGGCAGCTCGGCACGACGGCGCAGGCGCCGATCGAGCTGCAGGCGAGTGCGCGTCGGATGAGCTTCGGCGATACGGTGCTCGCTGCGCTCGACGTCAAGCTGAACGGCACCGCGCAGTCGCATGCGATCGACGTGCGCGTCGAGTCACAGGCGGCCCTGCCGGCCTGGACGGATCGGCTCCGCGAGACACCGGCCGCCTCGGCCGTGCCGGGTCCAGCCACGACGGCAAGCGCGGCCGCCGCTTCGACAGTGTCGCCCACCGGTGCCGGGTCCCGGCCGGCGGCATCGGCACCCGGAGCCGCTGCGGCCACCGCCACTTCGGCGGGCGCGGCGCCTTCGGCCGTCTTCGTCACGACCTCGCCGGCCGAGACCGCCAAGAGCATCGCGCTGCTCCAGGCACGCGGCAGCCTGGTCGGCTCGCCGACGAGCGGCGTCTCGGGCTGGCGGGGAATCGTGCAGCAGGTCGACTGGCGCTCGAGCGCAGCCGATGCAGGGACCTGGCTGCGCGCCCGCGACATCGGCATCGAGACACTGTGGACCGGTGGTCCCGCCCGGGTCTCGCTCGAGCCGGGCCGTGCCGAGGTGCTCGGCGCCGGACTGCGCTGGAGCCGGTTCGCGTGGCAGGCCGGCGACGGCGACCGGTTGCCGATGCGGCTCGACGCGACGGCCGAGCTCGATCCGTTGCGGATCGCACCGCTGCTGCGCCGCCTGCAGCCCGACTTCGGCTGGGGCGGCGACCTGACGATCGCCGGTCACGTCGACATCCAGAGCACGCCGGTGGTCAAGGCCGACATCGTCGTCGAACGCAAGGCCGGCGACCTGACGGTCACCGACGAGGTGGGGACCCAGGCGCTCGGCCTGACCGACCTGCGCGTCGCGTTGGCGGCCGCCGACGGCGTCTGGAACTTCACGCAGGCGCTCGCCGGAACCACGCTCGGCGTCGGCGCCGGCGCGGTCGTCGCGCGCACGCCGCCGGGGGCGACCTGGCCGACGGCGGCGACGCCGATCGAGGGCGTCGTCGAGCTGCAAGTCGCCAATCTAGGCACCTGGGGCCCGTGGGTCCCGGCCGGCTGGCGCCTCGGCGGCGAGCTTCACCTCGGTGCCAGCCTCAGCGGACGCCTCGGCGCGCCCGAGTACACCGGCGACCTGAGCGGGCGCGCGCTGAGCGTGCGCAACTTCCTGCAGGGCGTCGCGATCGGCGACGGCGAGATGAAGATCCTGCTGCAGGGCGCCGTTGCACGCATCGAGCGCTTCACCGCAAAAGCCGGCGGCGGCAGCCTTGCGCTCGAAGGCGGCGCGAGCTTCGGCGAGGCCCCGCAAGCCGACGTCAAGCTGACCGCGAACCGCTTCCAGCTTCTCGGCCGGGTCGATCGGCGCATCGTCGCCAGCGGCTCCGCACAGCTTCGCCTCGACAGCACCGCCACCGCGCTCGATGGCGCGTTCTCGATCGACGAAGGTTTGATCGACTTCAGCCTGAGCGATGCACCGACGCTCGGCGACGACGTGAAGGTCGTGCGGCGGCCGGCGAACGCGCCGGCACCGGCGGCGGAGACATCGACTCCCGGCTCGACGCCGCCTGCCAGCGCGGTGCCGAGCGACGGCCGCAAGCTGGCGCTCGATCTGCGTGTCGACATGGGGGAGCGCCTGCGCATCCGCGGGCACGGGCTCGACAGCGGCCTGCGCGGAGAACTGCATATCACGTCGCCGTCGAACCGACTGACGGTGAACGGCACCGTGTACACCGTCGACGGCACCTACGCCGCGTACGGCCAGAAGCTGACGATCGATCGCGGGCAGCTGAGCTTCAGCGGCGGCGTCGAGAATCCGCGCCTCGACATCGAGGCGACCCGCCCGAACCTGGACATCCGGGTCGGCGTCGCGGTCACCGGAACGGCGCTGATTCCAAGGGTGCGACTCTTCTCCGAGCCGGAGCAGTCCGAGATGGACAAGCTCAGCTGGCTGGTCCTCGGCCGCGCGAGCGAGGGCCTCGGCCGTGCCGACACCGCGCTGCTGCAGCGTGCCGCGCTGGCGCTGCTCGCCGGCGAAGGCGCCGGCGGCGACCCGTTCATGAAGGCGATCGGCCTCGACGACGTCTCGGTGCGGCAGAGCGACGGTGAAGTGCGCGAGACGATCGTCAGCCTCGGCAAGCAGCTGTCGCGGCGCTGGTACGTCGGCTATGAACGCGGCCTCAACGCGACGACCGGCAGCTGGCAGCTGATCTACCGCATCGCGCAACGCTTCACGTTGCGGGCCCAGTCCGGCGAGGAGAACTCGCTCGATCTGATCTGGAGCTGGCGCTGGCAGTGAGGGCGCCCGTCGGAAGGTCGAATTCGCATGCGGCGGCCCTTGAAACATGCCGAGGCGCCAATATTTCTTCTGTGTCGATGACCGCGCGGCACTCGCGACCGCGCTGTCGACGGCCTGCCGGACTCGCAGCAGTCCGGCGGCGGGCACGGCATGGGGTCGCTGCCCGCTCTTGATTTCGGCTGCCGAACAGGAGGCAACAACATCATGAACGGTTCGTTCCGATTCGCCGGCGACCTCTTTCCCGAGCTGAGCCGGCTCCAGCAGCGTCTCGACGAGGTCTTCCAGACCGGTGGTGCGACCAACATCCGCGAGCTCGCGCGCGGCACGTTCCCGGCGGTCAACGTCGGCAGCTCGCCCGACTCGATCGAAGTGCTGGCATTCGCACCCGGCATCGATTCGAAGTCGCTGCAGATCACCGTCGACAAGGGGCTGCTCGTGATCGCCGGCGAGCGCAACCGCGACACGTCCAGCGACGCCGAGAAGCAGAACGTCTACGCGCAGGAGCGCTTCGCCGGGTCGTTCCGCCGCGTCATCAGCCTGCCCGATGACGCCGATCCCGCGAAGGTCGACGCGTCGCTGCGCGACGGCCTCTTGCGCATCTCGGTGGCCAAGCGCGAATCGTCCAAGCCGCGCCAGATCGCGGTCAACTGACTCTCGGAGGAATCTGCGATGAACAACACCACGAACGTATCCAAGGTCGATCGCGCGCCTGAAGTGCCGCAGACGGCGCTCGTCCCGCCGGTCGACATCGTCGAGAACGACGTCGGCATCACGCTCATCGCCGACATGCCCGGCGTCTCGAAGGAACGCCTGGGCGTCCGGGTCGACGGCGAGAACCTGCTGATCGAAGGATCGGCCGAAGTGAAGGTGTCGGAACAGCTCGAGCTGCTGCACAGCGAGATCCGCAACCCGTACTTCCGGCGCAGCTTCACGCTGAGCCGCGAGCTCGATCCATCGAAGATCGAGGCGTCGCTGCGCGACGGCGTGCTGCGGCTTCACATCCCGAAGGCCGAAGAAGCGCGGCCGCGCCGCATCGAGGTCAAGGTCGGCTGAGGCGGCTGGTCGAAAAAAGAGGGCGCCGATGGCGCCCTCTTTGCTGTCGCGTCTGATGTCGCCTCCGCGGCGACTCAGGCAAGGCCGACTACTTCAACACGTTGCTGGCATCCGCTTCAGCGATCAAGGCAGTGGCATCAGCCTGCAGCAGAAAGCCGGTCGAGGCCGCATAGGCGGCGGCCTTCGACACCGCCTGCACGTAGCCCGCGTGCGAGCCATAGCGCTCTTCAAGCGACAGGCGCGGATCGCCCGAAGCAAGGCGCTCCGCGCGCGTCTTCGCGAACGGGATCATGCCGCCGACGTAGTCACACAGCTGGCCCTTGTGGAACGGTCGTGCGCCATCGGCAGTGACGTTCCAGCCGACGTAGGTGCCGAGATCGAAGTGCCTGCTTGAACTGCATTCCGACCCCCATGGTCCAGGGGGCCGCTGGCGTTGCGTAACGAAAGGCTTCGCGGCTGAATAGCGTGCTGGTGGCCCCGACAGGAATCGAAGTGCCTAGCCAGAACCAGCCATTTCAGCAATAACTACCCCCGCAGTTACCCCCACGCACTGAGTTTCTAAAATTTGAGGCATGGGATCGAAGATTGAGCCGAACCTGTCGGCTAGCCAACTCATCGCCGACGCCGAGCCTGCGACAAAGGGGGCTTCCGAGCTGCCGGCGAAAATTGTGTTGGAGTTCCGATGCGACGCTTTGCTGAAACGGATGAGCGCAATCGGGCCGCAGATCTCCGCATCGCTCGAACAAATTCGAACGCGGGTCACCGAGTTCGCTGAGGCTGTCCAAGCCACGATGACTGCGTTTGCCTCGCAGTTCGAGAATCTTCGCCCGGCCATTGCTGAAATCCTGCAAGCGTTTGAGCAGTGGCCCCCCGCGCAGCGGGGTGCATTGCTGATGCTTGGTCGCGCTGGATGGTTCATGGATAGAGAAATGTCCCTTTCTGGTCCGATCGAGTTCGCTCAGCTCTTCGCGGACGGAAAAGACGCGGAGGCTGAACAAGCGCTTGCCACGTATTTCGAAGGTCGCCTTGACGAGATTGAAGAATCGCTCCTCAAAGCGCTGCCATCGCGCGCAAAGGTCCTCGCTTCGGCATTCGCTGCTCACAGGGCGGGCCAATACGACCTTTCTATTCCAGTGCTACTTGCGCAGACAGACGGAATTTGCAAGGAACTCGCCGGCGGCTACCTGTTCATGGGCCAACAGCGAAAGAAGGGCGTCAAGACAGATCAATCGCTCGAAGGGAAGCCCGGCACGGCTGCTTTCGTCGAAGCGATGGCCAGCGAAGTGATGTGGTCCGCGATGCTGAGCCCACTAGGAGAGCGTTTGCCGATCAATGCGATCGAGAGTGAGCGCGGGCCCAATTTCAGTCAATTGAACCGGCACCAGGTCCTGCATGGTGAATCGGTGAGCTATGGGACTCGAGTCAACGGTTTGAAGGCGATCTCGCTGATCAGCTATGCAGCTTGGGTCCTTGGCGAATCGAAGCCTGCAACCGCCAGTACCGCTGCGAAGTTGCCGTCTTCAGAATCCGTGTGATAGCTGATGCGCGAAGCGTCGAGCTCTAACTCTGCTTGAGCGGCTCGGCGCCGAGGCGATGTGATTCGCCGCCCCTTGAGCACAAAGCGCGCGATTCCATGCGCGCGTGCGGCAAATTCACTCCTCGTCACCAATTTGAGGGATAGGCGGTCGTTCCATTGACGCGCTGACGGTGTCTAAATGGAGGCATGCAAGCGCGCCGCCATCACCCCGTCCACGATGACCAGCGCCTACCGCTGCGCCTCAACGCAGTTGACTGGCTGATCTATGCGATCGTCGTCGTTTGCACCCTCGGCGCATGGGCCTTCACCTGCTCGAGCAAGCCCGACATCCAGCAATGCATGCGCGATGGCGCACCCGGCCTTCTAGGGGTCCTGCTCCAAGCCGGCGTGCTTGTTCTCGCTGTGTGGACTGGCTCCGAGGTCGGGCGCCGCCAGCGGTCGACCCTGCTCGGACTTGCAGGCGGCATCGTGCTCTTCTTCGTCCTCTCGTGGCTGCTCACCTGGCTGGGCCTCAGCCCGACAGCTTAACGTGGACCGCTTGCTTCCCATGCTCACCGTGCTGACCTCCGCGGCCGGCCTTGCGGGCGCAATCTGGCTGGCCGTCTCCATGCTGTTCTGAGCCTCGCGTTTCCACGCAGCAACAGCCACCCCCGATAAGTACGATCCGAGGCCCCTGTCCAAGGGGATGTCGGCTGACTGTAGAACCCGCAAAGTCCGCCTATGCGGTCGCTTGCCGTGGTCAGCCTTGTCAACATGCTGCTCGTCGCTGCCTTCCTCGCGTCGCTCGTGCCGCTCCTCCGGTGATGGCGCCCAGCGTGGGGGTAATGGCGCCCCGCGTGGCACTGTCGCCCATGTTGCTGACGCAGGCCGACAAGCCGTTCACCCGCGAAGGCTGGACGTTCGAACTCAAGTACGACGGCTGGCGATGCCTGGCAGAGATTCGCGATGGCACCGTGCGCCTCCAAAGCCGCCGGGGGTTCGATTTCACGCGGCGTTGGCCGGCGATCGTGCAAAGCCTCTCAGCAATCCCCGGCCACCAAATCCTCGACGGCGAAATGTGCGTGCTCGATGACCTTGGCCGAAGCGACTTCGATCGCCTGCACTTGCGCGAGAGCGGGAAGACCTATTGCGCGTTCGATCTTCTCGTTCACAACGGCGTAGACATCATGTCCGAGCCGCTGGTAGAACGGAAGCGTCGGCTTGCGCTGTTGCTCGCCGAGCCGCTGCCTTCGGTCCTGCTGGTCGGCACTCTCGATACCGAAGGCGAGTGGCTGTATCAGCAAGCCCTTGCATTGCGCCTGGAAGGCATCGTCGGCAAGCGGCTGGACTCGTTGTACTTCCCCGGCGTTCGATCGCCGGATTGGCTCAAGATCAAGCGGCCCGGTGCGGTTCCGCCGGAGCGATTCAAGCTTCGCCCCTAGGTTTTTAGCCGGGGGGTCCCTTCTTAGCGGATTCCGGCAGCCGCTGAGGCCCGCGCTGTGGACGCGGTGGTTGCCACGTATCCCACCCGTCACGCCAGTGCGAAGCAAGCACAGCCAACATCTCTTGCTCCGACTCATTGACGGCGGGTCGTTGGAACGGGTTCTTGTTTCGTGGGACGCCCAGAGAGCGAGCTTGCGCGCCGGCCCTCCGGTAGGCTTCCCGGCGCATGAGGGCTTCGGTTCGCTCTAGTTCTGATGGAGGCATTGAGGCAGCGCGAGTGGGCAGGAAGCCTGTTTATCGGCACGGAGTGAGTCCGACTTGATCGGGTCCGAGCGCACGGTGTACTGTATAAATGTCCAGGTGGAGTACCTGGTGACGCGACTCTTCGATGGCGGTCGCGTCATGCCGCATCACGTCCGTAATGCCGGGACGCTTCGGGGTTCGTTGACCATCAAGCAGGAAGACGATCACGTCAGGCATCGCACGACCCTGGTCGCGCGGTTCAGGCCGCAGCATCAGATCGGCGCGCGTGTGGTGCCGCCCCTGTATGACGTGGTACTAATTGCCAGCACTGGCGACGTGTGGACGCTGGCCGGCTACGAGCGAGTGACCAGCGGCGCGCTGCAGCAGGAATACTTCCTCGGCCAGAGTTGGCTCGTCACACCGGCGCCGCTCGAGGACTTGAGAAAGGCCGAGGCAGAGTGGGCGCGGCTCGCAACAATTCTGGATAGCAAGTCCTCAGACCTTACCCCCTAGGCCACCCCCGTGCATGCGCGCTTGACGTAAAGGCTCTAGCGACGGGACGGCGAACATCCCAATCGCCGCGACCCAGTGCATCGTGGGGAAGCACCGGAACGACCTGCGCGCTCGAGATGCCTTTCGCGCACCTCGATGGCCAAAGGGCCCTCTGGCTTTCTTTGCCAGAGGGCGCTGGGTCCGCCGCGTGCAGTGGAGTCGGGTAGGAAACCCGGTGTAGTTGCACCGCGCACTGTCGGGGTTTGGCTTATTCGAAGCGCCGGGCACTCGCCGACTGATCCCCGGTCATTAGGATGAAGTTGAAGGGTGACCGTCCCTTCGTCTATTTACTTCGCCTGCTTGCGACGGCGGGTAACGAAGCCCATGGCGCCGAGGCCGGCCATCATCAGGGCATACGTTTCCGGCTCCGGGATCGGCGCCATCGGGATGGTCTGCGACAGCAGATCACCCGTCTTCTGAGAGTCATTGATGCCGGTCAGGAACATGACCTTCAAATGCGGCGCGCTGAAATCGAGGTTGGTACCCGTGAAGTCGATCGTGTAGACCAAATTGTTCGTCAGGGTCGCCGGCGGGCTGCTTGTGAAGCAGGCACCGGTCGTCCCGCCGGTTGTGCAACCGAAGGCGGCAAGGCCGTTGTCGACGGACGTAGACCAACCAGCCAGAGTCGCGCCGGTTACGTTGCCGATGTCCTTGAGTTCGAACGCTTTGAGGTAGTTGATGCCAGTCCAGTCGCCGGTGGCGTTGGTGGCGTTCAGGATCGACAGCTGCAAGGTGTCAGCATCGACTGCCATCGTTTGAAAAGTGACGCCTTGATAGGTCAGCGTATTAGCGCCGGCCGGGGTCGCTGTGAAGGCGCAAGCTGCAATCGCAGCTGCAAGAAGGGTGCGGGAAAGTTTCATAAAGACTCCAATCAAATGTTGACCAACTCGATTGAGCTGGCGTGAAAGGAAGTCTGGGTGCTGCTTGCGAAAGTCGAATCCCGCAAACCAAGGGCGAGCACCTATGCAGGGGGGCGCGCCCTCAACGGAGGTGAGACATTCATCTCGGAATGCGCCTTCGCTCAATTAAGAGCATCGGACACTGTCTGCGCTGAACAATTAAATACGATCGACACGTTGCAGCTCTGGAGATTTCAAATGCCCCAATCCAAGCAAGGCCGGTCCCAGGATCGCGCCAAGGTAGCAGGCGGCCAGAAGCACGAGGTCGCGTACGAAGCGGGCAAAACCGGCGCGTCGCCGCGTCAGGTTCGTCAGGCGGTCAAAGACGCCGGCAACTCTCGCAAGAAGGTCGAAGACAAGCTTGCCAACAAGTAGTTGGCGCTGCCGTGCCTAAGTGCATCGAGTGCGGCGCTGAATTCTTCGCCAACGATAGCGGTTGGAGTGCCTGTGGAGACTGCATCGCCCGGCGGATCGAACTTGCGTTGCTCCAAGAATTGCGACTTAGCCCACGCAAGCCGATGAGGCGTGCCCAAGCCCCGTCCGATGAGGAAGCAGGACCAGAGCGGCAGAGTGCATGACTGCCCGGTTAAGGCCAAGCGGGGGCTTCAGCCTGAGTGTGGCGTCGAGAGACATGTAGCGGCCATCTCGAGTTGTGATTCGCGTCGGAGCGCGCGGGCGGCGTTGGCCACGATCTTTGCGTCGCCTTGCTCGATGTCGGTCTGCAGACTTGCGGATGGATCCTTCAGAACGGTTCCCGTGTGATGCTCAACCCGGCCGTCCGGGTATTTGATGGTGTAGGTGAACGTCGACATGTCAGTTCCTTTTGATTAGGTCTGTGGATTCGCTTGGGAGAACTCGTCCCACGATGGGACGAGTTACCTGGACCGCTCAGATCAGGCAGAAAACTTCAGGAACTTGATGGCTTCGAAGTTGTTGACGGAGCCTCCCACGCGAGTGAACGTGTACAGCTTGATGTACGGCTTCGCGGTGTACGGGTCCAACAGGAACCGCACGCCGAGGCGCCGGATGATCGTGTAGCCCTTCTTGAAGTTGCCGAAGGCGATCGACAGGCTGTCCGTCGCGATGTCGGGCATCTGCTCGCATTCGATGACAGGGTGCCCAAGCAGCATGTCCGGCTGTCCGGGCATGAGGCTGTTGACCCAAACCCATCTGCCCTCGGAGTCCTTGATTTTGCGAACCGCAGCGGCCGTCGAGCGGTTCATCAGGAACACGGCGCCGTTGCGGTACTGTGTTTTAAGCTTCGACTTCAGGTCGATCAGATGATCGGCCGGGTTCAGGACAGTCGTCGGCGTCGCAAAGGCACCGTTGACCCCGGTCTTGACGTACTCGAGCTGGCCCCAGGTGCGCGTTGCGTCGACTGTCGCGGCCGTCGTGTGGGTCAGGAACCCCCGCGGTCTATTGACCCCGTTGCCGTTGAAATAGGCGTCGGTCTCGGTGTAGGCGAACTTCTCCGCAACCTTGTCCCGCAGCCAGTCCACGATGTTGATGCGGGCCGTGTCGACCAGCTTCTGCGTCACCTTCGGCTCGGCCTGAATCTCGTGCAGCTCGCATCGGAAGTTGCCGAGTTGTGGTGAGTCGGTCTCGCCGCGTGTCTCGACTTCGCCGACCCACTCGGCGCCAGCGTCGTCGCGGTCGATCGGCTCTTCGAAGGCGTCGCCGTCGATTTCGATCTCGCGAGCCAGCCCGATGAAGGGACTGATCTCAAGCATGATCTTCGTCATGCCGGTGCTCAGCGTCGGCGTCACGACGTAGCCGCCGTCCGGGTCTGACCCGGTGCTCATCAAGGACTTGATTTCGCCGAGGCACTTGTTGGCCTTGGCTTGGTCCCCGGAACACAGCGCGTTGAAGTAGGCGGCCAGCGACCTCTTTTCGTCCGCGTCGGAGTTGCTCGCGCCGAAGATGTGAGGGCGGCCGGCCTTGGCCTCCAGTTGGGCCATGCGGCGGTCTTGTTCGGTCTTGAATTCGGAGAAGGCGTCACCCTGCTGACGGAGGATGTGCGCGATGTCGGAGAAGTCCACTTCAGTCTTTCAGAATCTGGACGTTGCGTTGGAGCAGCGTCGCGAGTTTTTCGAGTTCGTCGGGTTCGTCGGCAGCGTCATTGACCGCCTTGAACCCGCGCTTTGCGATGGCCTTCGATTCGCTCTGAGAAAAACCGAGCGCGCGGAGCGCATGCTAGAACTCTCGAATCGATGTCGGCTTCTTGGCCTCGGGGGCCGATGGCTGAGGGTCAGCCGGTGAACTGGCAACTTCGACGCATCCCGCGTCTGCATTGACGACGACATCCGCACATCCCGTACGCACGTCGAGGGGCGAGCGTACCACCTCCTGGGCCGCGGGTCCAGTCATTTCGGGTTTTTCATTGGTTGTCTAGGTAGTGGTGGAGTTGGCGGAGATCGGCGCCTGACGTTTGCATCCGCTGCAGTTCAGCCAGGATTCGCGCCCTTTCGTCGATCTCGTGTTTCTGCGCGGCGACATGCGCGAGTCGATTGACCCGAGCCCGCAAGTCGTTGGGAAGAAAACTTCTTTGAGCGTGGTTCATTGATTGCTTTCTCACGCGCGCGCAGAACGCGCGCGGACGAAGGACCGGTTGAGGGCATTTGGTTTTTGGACGAATCAGGCGTTTACGGTTGAAGAGAGCGATACCGTCGGTTTCCAGCGCCGATTGCGCCAAAGGCGTTTCGGGGGCCGTCCCGCTCTTCCCGGGCGTAGACCGCACCAAACAGCCCGTGTGTAGGGTCGTCCCGCCAATTGCGGGAGCGCGTAATTTCGATCGCAGCGGTTTCCGACGTGAAAACCTGTAGAGATTTGCGATCTTGAAGAGCGTGACATTCAGCACGGTTGCATTTTGAAAACGACAACTCAGGTCAGATGTGAAAGCCTTCGTCCATGGAACTGCAAACCGGACGAATCTTTGAACCCGAGATAACGGAGATTGACGGCTACTTTGTTCGGGTGGCCGTGGCTCAAGACGAGCACTCTGCTGAGCAGTTCTTGTGTGAGGTATCGCTACACCGGCGCGAACCGGACAGTGAATGGTCCGGTTTGGACGGAATACCGGCAGTCGATGAGCCGCAATTCCTGCGTGAGCTCTCAACTCCGCAAGCTGCGTATGAGCAGGGCCGATTCCTCGGACACATCCTGACGACGATGTATTGAAGTCCGGCGTCATGTGCCGCCCTCGGTCTTCTGGTCCGCGGCCAGCGCCTTCCACACTGGCGCGGCGATGTAGTCAGCCAAACTTGGATCGGCGTCCGTAACGGGTGCGCTTCGGAACACCCGACCGCTTGTTCTGCCGATCACCGTCTCGATCAGCACGCGCGTCGCCGCCGCATCCGACAGAACGGCGACCACGAAGAGCCACGGGTCGGCGGTCATGGCGCGGCCTTTCTCACGCCCGACCCCAATTGCGAAGGGCCGCCCTTAAATACAGGAGACACACGCGGGACTGAAGAAACAGCGGCAGAGATGGCTACATCTAGAACAGGGGCAGTTTCTGCACCAATAGGATTTGCGGCTTTCACCTCGGTGGCGAGGGTCAATTTCTGCACCAATACGCTCGCGCTGCTTCGTTCCATCGATGCAGTTCCTGCACCTCCAGCGGCCGA
>Ga0207701_10003581_pt1 | contig 15929 bp, 11 predicted proteins | sample KBSSwiSSwithPhiX_FD_184294 | JGI IMG/M metagenome (GOLD analysis project Ga0207701, IMG submission 184294) | Switchgrass rhizosphere bulk soil microbial communities from Kellogg Biological Station, Michigan, USA, with PhiX - S5 (SPAdes) (version 2) | ecosystem: Environmental > Terrestrial >... | reverse complement strand
AACGTGATCCGCCCGCCAAGCGCGTGCGCGAGCCGGCGGCAGATCGCCAGGCCGAGGCCGGTTCCGCCGTATTGCCGCGACGGAGAATCGTCCACCTGACGGAAGTCCTCGAAGATATTCTCATGATGCTCGACCGAAATCCCGATCCCGGTGTCGGCGACGGCGATTGACGCCGTCTGGCTGATCCTATCCACAGCCACGCCAATCTCGATACTCCCCTGGTGCGTGAACTTCAGTGCGTTGCTGAGCAGGTTCACCACGATTTGTTTCACTTTCTGACGATCGCTCAGAAGCATCGTGGAATCGGCCGAGAGCCGTGAGCTGACCGAGAGCTTGGATCGTGCGATCACCGGGTCGAGCTCGAGCATTACTTCCGGCACGAGTTGATTCAGCTCGAACTCGCTGATCTGCATCGGCATCTTGCCCGCTTCGATGCGGGTGATGTCGAGAATCTCGTTGATGATGGTCAGCAGATGCCGGCCGTTCGAGTCGATGCGCTGCAGCTGACGCTTCACATTCGGCGTCACCTCGCCGGCCACCCCCTGGAGCAGCATCGTCGTGTAGCCCAGGATCGCGTTGAGCGGCGTCCTGAACTCGTGCGACATGTTGGCGAGGAACTGCGACTTCAGGCGTGACGCCTGTTCCAGCTCGATCGCCTGCCGGCGGAGCAGCTCGTTCTGGGTGGCGAGCTCGGCGGTGGCCGACTGGACCCGCATCTGCAGTTCGTCGGCGCCGACCTTGAGCTGCTCGAACAACCGCGCCCGTTCGAGCGCCTCGCGCCGATCGTGCAGGATGGTGACGACCGCCGTCAGCTCGCCGGACTCGCTCAGCACCTTGCCGGCGATGGCTTCGACCGGAATCGGCTCACCGCTCAGCGGATGCAACAGCGCAATCTCCCCGCGCCGGATCTCCCCTGGCCCGCTCTCACCGAGCAGCAGGCCGGAGATGAACGACGAGAAGTGCGCGTCGTTGGACTGCACGCCGCGCAACACCCCCGCCGCGGCGTCCGGGGGTGCAGTGAACAGCTCCCCGGCCGGTGCGTTCATCAGGACAGTCGATCCGCCGGAGTCGGTCACGATGATCGGGTCGGCGACCGAATCGATGATCAGATTCAGCCGATCGCGCTCGGCGCGGACCGCGGCCTCCGCAATGCGCAGCTTCTGATAGTTCTCCTCGATCTGCTCGGTGGCGCGGCGCAGGTCGGTGATGTTACGGAGCACCGACACGATCCCGGTCCCCTCGCGGGGATCCTCCACGGTGCTGCTGAGAACTTCGAACAGCAGATCGGACCCGTCATCCGGATCGACGAGGAGCAGCTCGCGCGCTTCCGATGGCGCTTCCACGACCGTTCGCGAGAGCGCGGCGGAGAACAGCATGTTGTTCAGCTCGACGGCGCGCCGGCGTCCTTCATTCGCCTCCTCCGCCGCGGCAAACAGCTTCTCGGCGCGGGCATTCGCCACGATCAGCCGGCCCTCGGTGTCGGTCAGCAGAATCGGATCGGTGACGGAGTTGATGATCGTGTAGAAGAGCGCGCGCTCACGCCGCAGCTTGCGCGCTTCGTGCGCGACGCTGCCGCGGCCGCGAATCTGCTCCATCTTCTGGCCGAAGACGGTCACGAGCCACGCCACCTCCGTCGTGATCGGGGCCGCCGCGCGCAGCAGCAGCAGGCCGGCCGCGTCGGCCTTCGCCCGAGTTCCACGGAGCGGAATCGCCATGACGTTCCCGGCACCGAGCGGCGTCACCGGTGAGGTCCCGACATGCCCATTGGAGCGAACCGAGCGGAATATGGTCGGTTCGTCGCTGAGCAGGGCGGTGGTCAATGGGTCGTGCGTGTCGGAGACCGGCCACGAGAAGAGCTCGACATCGTCAATGGGTACGCCGTAGCCGCCGACGCCAACCAGCGTGCCCGTCTCGGGCACGATCGCCAGACACACCGATCGCCTCACTCCGGCGTGCCGCGCGAGCCATTCAAGGCTCGCCTGGACGCACCCGCCGAGGTCGTCGTGGTGGACAAGGTAGTACTCGAGGAGCCGGAGTCGGGCGGGCGTGATCGCGTCTGACGCTGTGGAGCGGGGCATGGTACGGACGGTCACCGTGTTCACACCGCGGCTCCAGGCGACGGGCAAACCACGCGTGTGGCCCACTCGATCGTCAGGTGGGTCCGCGGTCGCCAGTCGCTTGGAAACAGGCGGGCATCGCGCATGGCGCAATCGGGTCGTGTGCTAGGACCTGGAGCGACGACGTGCCGGCGCACGCGAGGCCGGCGCCAATGCACCTTCGAGTTGCGCGCGCAGCGCAACATTCTCGGCCGCGATCTCCTCGTACGGCCTCGGGGCCTCGATCCCGGGGCGCGCGGCCACGGATGCGGCCCCGACCGCCTCCGAGTATTTCAAGTAGGTATCGATCGAGGCAACCACGACGCGCGCTTCGACCGTGATCAAGTCGATGCCCACCAGGGAGACACGCACCCATGCATCGATGACGATTCCCTTGTCGAGTACACGGTCGAGGACATCGATGAGACTCGTCCCGCCTGCAGCCCGTTCGACGGCCATCCTGCCAGCTCCTTATCGGGCGGGTATCGGGACCCGCCGCGGAGCCGGGACTGAGCGTCCCGGCAATGATTCGAACCTGACGCTGCGCCGACGGCAGCGCGTTTATTCCTTGCGCGATCGCCGCCGCGTCGTCGTCGGCCGCGACAGGGCCGCCACGCGTCGCTCGAGCTCGCGCAGCTGACCCCGCAGCTCGAGGTTCTCCTGCATCACCTGCTCGCGCCCGGGCGAGAGGTGGCGGTCGTACTTCCACCAGTCGAGACCAATCTCTTCCGCTTTGTCGATGGAACAGATCATGAGTCGAATCCGGATCGTCAGGAGCTCGACTTCGGCAAGCGAAACTTTGATGTCGCCTGCCACGACAAGGCCCTTGTCGAGCACACGATCGAGGACGTCGACCAGCCCGGCATTGCCGCGCGGTTGGCTGGCTGTGAGGTCTGTCGGCATGAAGTGGAGGAATGACGCCTCGAGTGTGAGTTAATCCGCCGAAGTATAGATCGCGTCGCAGGGCGCGCTCAACGCGAGAAAGGCATGCTGGGCCAAGATTTGCGCGGTCCCAGCTCGACTTTAGCGGCAGCGGTCGGGAGGTTGGTACCACGACTCGCGACTCCCATGTGATTCACCTCCAGCGGGGTACATCGCGTGCTGCACACTTCGACACCCGGACGAACGGCGCAGGACGAGGCACGACCGGAGCTTCGGACGACCATGATCCGTACGGCATACGGGCTGGTGCATCCCTTCATCAACACCCGAAGGCGGTGACCCATGAGGCGGTGGCAACTGGTCCTCGCACTGGTCGTAATGGCGTCGACGGCGGGCGCCCAGCCGGTGGAGCTCTCCGAGCAGAAGGCTCACTATCTCCTGCGCTTCCTTCGCTACGTCGAGTGGCCGACCCGCCCCGGCACCGGACCGTTCGTCATCTGCGTCGTGGCGCTGAACCAGTTCGGTGCCGCACTGCAGGCAGCAGCCAAAGGACAACTGGTGGACGGCCGGCCGGTCGCGATACAGGTCGTTCATGCGCCTTCGACGGACTGCCATATCGTGTTCGTGCCGGACGGCATGAACGTCGGCGCATACATCCGTGCTGCGCACGGCACGCTCACCGTCGGCGAATCGCCGGCCTTCAGAAGTCAGGGTGGTGCGATCACGTTCGTCGTCGTGGACAACCAGGTGCGGTTCACCATCAGCGCCAAGGCGGCCGCCCGCGCCGACGTTCGCATCAGTTCCAGGCTCCTGCGACTGAGCTACGACGACCAGCCGGGGGCGCCGTGAGATCGACGTTCCGCGATCTCCCGATCCGCCGCCAGCTGCTGCTCATGACGCTGCTCTCGAGCGCCGGTGCCCTTGCGCTCGCCGGCTCCGGCTTTTTCGCCTGGGACCTGTACACCGTGTATCGGGAGATCGTCTCGGATGTGAGCACCCAGGCGTACGTGGTGGCGCAGAACAGCAGTTCGGCGATCGAATTCGCGGACAAGGCCGACGGGCAACGCCTGGTCGACTCGCTGCAGCGACTCGAGCGCGTTCGCTATGCATGTCTGTACACGCAACCGGACCGCGCCCTGCTCGTCGGGTATCAGCGCGACGCCGGCGACAGCTGTCCCGCGATGCTGCCGGCGGTCATCGGCGTCAATCCCAGGTTCGTCGAAACGCAGCGCCCGGTCATGTCGAAGGAGAAATATGTCGGCGATCTGCTGATCCACCGCGATCTCGACGACTTCTACGAGCGCATCACCGTCGCGGCGATCACCGTGATCGGCTTCCTGCTCGTGGCGATCGCCGCGGCATTCCTCATCGCCTCGCGCATGGAGCGCATCATCGCTGCGCCGCTGCTCAATCTGGCGGATACGGCGCGGCGGGTCTCCACCACCCGTAACTACGCGCTGCGTGCCGAGCCGACCTCGCGCGACGAAGTCGGTGTGGTCGTGTACGCGTTCAACGACATGCTCGAACGGATCGCCGATCGCACGACGGAGCTGTCACGGACCAACGAGGAGCTCGAGCGCGAAGTCCAGGAGCGCCGCCGCGTCGAAGGCGAACGCATCGCGGCGCTGGAACGGGAGCGAAATGCCAACCGGCTGAAGGACGAATTCCTCGCGACGCTCTCCCACGAGTTGCGCACGCCACTGAACGCGGTGCTCGGGTGGACGCGGGTGCTCCGCACCGCGCCCGTGGACGAGGCCACGCAGGCGCGTGCACTGGAGAGCGTCGAACGCAACGCGCGCGCGCAGGCGCGTCTCATCGAGGACCTGCTCGAGGTCTCCCGCATCGTCACCGGAAAGCTGCGGCTGCGCATCGCCGACGTCGACCTCGCCGCGATCATCACGGCGGCGGTGGAAGTCGTGCAGCCGGCGGCGGCGGCAAAGCGAATCCGGCTCGTGACCCGGCTGAACATACGGCCGGCGATGACCGTGGGCGACCCCGATCGCCTGCAGCAGATCGTCTGGAACCTGCTCTCCAATGCGGTCAAATTCACGCCGCCGGAAGGCGAGGTGTCGATCTCGCTCGAACGGCGCCAGGGTTTCGTGATCACCGTGCGCGACTCGGGCCACGGCATCGATGCCAAGTTCCTGCCCTACGTCTTCGAGCCGTTCCGTCAGGCGGATGGAAGCCCGAGCCGGGAGCAGGGCGGGCTCGGGCTGGGCCTCGCGATCGCCAAACGGCTCGTCGAGCTCCACGGCGGCACCATCCGCGCATTCAGCGACGAAGGAAGGCCGGGCGCCGAGTTCGAAGTCCATCTGCCGTCGGAGATCGACGTGCACGCAGCGCAGGCGTCGAGCCGGAACACCGCCGATGCCAGGCCGGCCGGCGCCGGCGGGCTGCTGCAGGGCGTCCAGGTGCTCGTCGTCGACGATCAGGACGACGCGAGAGCGCTGCTCGACACGGCGTTGACGGCCCATGGCGCATCCGTGCGGACGGCCGCCAGCGCCGACGAAGCGCTTGCCGCGATCGACGATCGCCCTCCCGACGTTCTCCTCAGCGACATCGGCATGCCTCACACCGATGGCTTCGGGCTCATTCGGCGTCTGCGCGCGAGACCGACGGCCTCGGGCGGCGCGATACCAGCGATCGCCATCACTGCCTATGCGTCGCTGCGCGACCGACGCGATGCCGAGGCTTGCGGATTTCAGATGCACATCGCCAAGCCGTTCGAGCCGGACGAGGTCGCACGCGCCGTCGCCCGTCTGAGTCGGCGACGGAAGAAGACCGTCGCCTGACTTCCAGGGCGGACGTGTGCGATCATTGCGCGCATGGCGACGCAGTGTTCCTTCGACATCACCTCCAACGTCGATCTGCAGGAGGTCGACAACGCGCTGAATCAGGCGCGCAAGGAAGTGGCGCAGCGCTACGACTTCAAGGGCGCGAAGGCCGCCATCGACTTCGACGCCAAAGAATCCAAACTGATCCTGACCGCCGACGATGAGTTCAAGCTGAATGCGTTGTGGGAGATCGTGCAGACGCGGCTGGTCCGACGCAACGTGCCGACGAAGAACCTGACCCGCGGCAGCGTGATACCGGCAGCCAATACGACGGTGCGTCAGGAAATCACGCTGCAGCAGGGCATCCCCACCGAAGCCGCCAAGGAAGTGGTCAAGTTCCTGAAGGACACCAAGCTGCGAAAGGTCCAGGCCTCGATTCAGGGCGACCAGCTGCGCGTCACCTCACCCTCGAAGGACGAGCTCCAGGAATTCATGCGGCTGCTGCGGGACAAGGACTTCGGCGTCGCCCTCCAGTTCGGCAACTATCGCGGGTAGCGACTCACTTCTTCTTCTTCTCGTTCCAGACCACCTGCGTCTCGCCCTCGGTCTTCAGCTTCAGGATGGCGGTGGACAGCCGGTCGATCCGTACGTTCACCGGCATCGACGTCTCGTAGACCAGCTCCTTGTCGCCGGCGCTGCGCAGCTCGTACTCGATGCGCGAGCGGCGCAGGATGGCCTCGACATCCGCGCGAAGCGCCGGCGGGTCGGGCGTCGTGATCGTCAGGTCGAACGTCTTTTTGAGCTCGGGCTCCAGTGACTCGACGACCCAGAGGACGGCGAGAATGAAGACCGCGGAGAAGATCGCCAGACCATAGAGCTCCACCCCGCAGGCGAGCCCGAGACTGAGCGTCGCGAGCATGACGACGGCATCCTTCGGATCGTCGATCTTGGCGCGGTAGCGAATGAGGTTCGCGGCGCCGACGATGCCGAAGGCGCGCGCCACGCTGGAGCCGACGATGGTCATGACGACAGCGCCGACAACCGCCAGCACGATCTGCGTCTGGATCACCGGCGACGAGCGCGGCGGCGTGCCGCGGCGGCGGGGACGGAACGCCAGCAGCGCCCCGAGCGCTGTGGCCAGCGGAAGCGAGAGCAGCGCCTTGAGGATGTCCTTGGCCTGCATCTCGAGGACGTCGGGCACCCACGCGGAAATGAGGCGAACGACCGCTTCGTCGCTCACGATCTCGCTCCTGCAGGAGGCGGAGTCGCACGCAGGGCGAGTCCATCGGCAATTCGTGCCTTGATGCGCTGGATGAAGCGCTCGGCGATCGCCGGGTCGTAGTTCGCGGCCCTGAACGCATCGCGCCACTGACTGTCGGTGAGCGCGTTGAGCCGCTGCGCGGCCCAGCGGACATCCTCCGGCGTGATCATCGCCAGCAGTTCCTGGTGGCGGCCATGGTAATCGAATTCCACCCGGTCGCCTGACACCTTGGTGATGAAGCCGCTGCGCTCGAAGCCTTCGAGCCAGTTGCGGCGGGGATACAACTTTCCGGTCTCGCCGAGCGCGGCGCCAATGTCGCGTACCAGGAACCAGCGGCTGGCGCCGTCCCATTCACCCTTGACGTTGTAGATCGCGTTGTTGTCGTCCTTGAGGTCGGTGCTGTTCATCAGCAGCATCACCACGAGCAGCCCGCGGAACTCGCGGGCGCCGAGAAACTGATTCTCCGCCCATCGCCAGTATTCGCGCGCCCGGTCGAGTCGCGCGAGCTTGGGACGGAATCGCGCTTCGCTCTCACGCGCCTGACGTCCGCCGCTTGTCGAGACAGTGAAGGAGGGCAGGTAGTAGAGCGGCGGCTGATGGTAACCGAGCCCCCAGAGAATCCGCGACATGACCACTTCGGTCTGCGCTTCGGGTCCGATCTTGGCGCTCCATTCGGTCCCGTCGGCACTGGCCACGTCATAGCTGACGCTGAAACCGCTGTCGTCGCGCGTGACGAGGGTGAACGAGGCCGCGGGCGGAGGCGCGAGCTTCTCGCCACCTATTCCCCAGAACAGGTCGCGCGGCGCACTGCCAGGGTCGATCCAGAGTTGCGCCAGATCGGCCGGCGTCGGCGGGGCGGTCTGGTGGGCGGCGCGGAGCGCCGTGATGCGCCCGCCGCAGCCGGAAGCCACGAGGGCCCAGATCATGACGGCTGAGACGGTGCGCCAGGTGTGCATGCCGACCTCTTCAGCAATCGGGGTACCAGCCGAGGCTGTGGATGGGATTGATCTGGCACTTCGTTTGGGTAACCCGGCGCGATGCCGCCCCATCTGTTGCCATCGGCGACGTATCGATTGCAGTTGTCGGCGGCATTCACCTTCGCCGACGCCACGGCAATCGTCGACTATCTCGCCTCGCTCGGACTGTCGCACTGCTACACCTCGAACTACTTCGCCGCGGTGCCGGGGAGCACGCACGGCTACGACGTGGCCGATCCGACCCGCCTGAATCCCGAGATTGGGAACGAAGAGACATACGGCGCCTGGGTCGCAGCACTCAGGAGCCATGGCCTCGGGCACATCATCGACCTGGTGCCGAATCACATGGGCATCGCCAAGTCGGCCAACCGGTGGTGGCAGGACGTCCTCGAGAACGGTGAAAGCTCACGCTACGCCGACGTATTCGACATCGACTGGCGCCCGCTGAAACAGGAGCTCGAACACAAGGTGCTGCTGCCGGTCCTCGGCGATGTCTACGGCGCCGTCCTCGAACGCCAGCACATCCAGCTGCACTACGAGAACGGCGGCTTTCACGTCAGTTACTTCGACCACCGCTTTCCGATTGCGCCGGGGACCTACGACCGCATGCTGGAACGGGCGGCGCCCGCCCTGCTCGACGAGATCGGGATCGAGAGCGAGCCCGGGATCGAGTTCCTCAGCATCCTCACCGCCATCCGGCATCTGCCCGGCCGGGTTCCGTCGACGCTGGAACAACGGATGGAACGCGATCGCGAGAAGGAAGTCGTCAAGCGTCGACTCGCGGCGCTGACCACCGCGTCGCCGCCGGTGCTGGCGCATCTCGAGCGCGTCGTGCGCGCGCTGAACGGGACGGCCGGCGACCCGCGCAGCTTCGACGGCCTGGACGCGCTGCTCTCCGCGCAGGCGTATCGACTCGCCTACTGGCGCGTGGCCGGCGAGGAGATCAACTACCGGCGCTTCTTCGATATCAACGATCTCGCGGCGATCAGGATGGAAGACCCGAGAGTCTTCGACCGCGCGCATGCTTATGCCTTCGAGCTGCTGACGCGAGGCGCCATCGACGGCTTCCGCATCGATCATGTCGACGGGCTGTTCGATCCCGGCGACTACCTGTCGCGACTTCGCGCGCGTGCCTGTGAGGCGCGGCCGGACCTCTATTCGGACGCATCGCCGCCCTACATCGTGGTGGAGAAGATCCTCGGGCAGGGCGAATCGCTGCCGGCATGGCCGGTAGCTGGGACGACCGGCTACGACTTCCTGGTCATGGTCAACGGCCTCTTCATCGACGGCGCCAGCGAGCGGGCGGTGACGAGCGTCTACGAGCAGTTCACGCGCCTCCGCGATCCCTATCGGGAGATCGTCTATCGCGGCAAGCGGCTGGTGCTCGGCGTCAGCATGGCGAGCGAGCTGAACGTGCTCGGACACCGGTTGAACCGCTTCTCCGAGCGGCATCGACACTACCGCGACTTCACGCTCAACAGCCTGACGCAGGCGATGCGCGAGATCATCGCCTGCTTCCCGGTGTACCGCACCTACGTCAACGAACGCGACGAGACGGTGCTCGATCGCGACCGTGGCTACGTGGAGCTCGCGGTGCGCGAGGCCAAACGGCGGAATCCGAACCGGCCGGCCGCCGTCTACGGCTTCGTCGGCGATCTCCTGCTGCGCAAGGCCGAGTACATTCCGGCCGCCGACCACGACGAGCACATGCGCTTCATCGGGAAGTTCCAGCAGGTCACCAGCCCGGTCACGGCGAAGGGCATCGAAGACACCGCGCTGTACATCTACAACCGGCTCATCTCGCTGAACGAGGTCGGGGGCGAACCGGATCGCTTCGGCACGGCGCCGGCCACGTTGCACGCCTGGCTGGCCGAGCGCGCGCGGCGATGGCCACACGGGCTCTCCGCCTCCTCGACGCACGACACCAAACGCAGCGAAGACGTGCGGGCCCGGATCGACGTCCTCAGCGAGCTGCCCGGCGCATGGAAGCAGTCGGCCTCGCGCTGGGCGCGCGTCAACCGGCGCGGGCGGACGATGATCGACGGGCAGTCGTATCCGAGCCGCAACGAGGAATACCTGCTGTATCAGACGCTGGTCGGCAGCTGGCCGCTCGGCGAGATGGATGCGGCGGCGGAACGCGACTACACTGCCCGCATCGTGGCCTACATGCAGAAGGCGATGCGCGAAGCCAACGTGTATACCAGCTGGCTGAACCCGAGCGAGCGGCACGAACAGGCGATGACCCACTTCGTCGAAGCGGTGCTCGCGCCCGACAATCAGACGTTCCGCGACGACTTCGTCGCGTTCGCGCGCCGCATCGCGCCACTCGGCATCTTCAATTCACTCGCGCAGCTGGTGGTGAAGATCACGGCGCCCGGCGTACCGGACTTCTATCAGGGCACCGAGATCTGGGACTTCAGTCTCGTCGACCCCGACAACCGGCGGCCCGTCGACTACAGCCGCCGGCGCGCGCTGCTCGCGGACGTCGACGCGGCAGCGGCCGGGGATCGGGTCGCCTTCGTCGCGGCGCTGCTCGGCCGCGCTGACACCGGCGGCGCCGAGGCACGGCCCGACGCCGTCCGCGACGATCGATTGAAGCTCTTCACCACGGCGATGGCCCTGCGCTGCCGGCAGCGCCATCGCACCCTGTTCGCCGACGGCGACTACACCCCGCTGACCATCGAGGGCGCACGACGCGATCACGTGTTCGCGTATCTCCGTAGTGTCCGCCTTCAGGCGGACCGAGCGCAGGACCCAGTACGTAGTGTCCGCCTTCAGGCGGACCGAGCGCAGGACCCAGTTCGTAGTGCCCGCCGTCAGGCGGACCTGGTGGACACCGAACACATACTCGTTGCCGTGCCCCGCCTCGTGGCAACACTCGTCCCGGACGGACAGGCGCCGCTCGGCGAGCGGGTCTGGGGCGATACGCGCATCATGCTGCCGCGCGCCGCCCCCAGCGGGCTGCACGACGTCTTCCTGAATCGCTGCGTCGCCGTTCATCAGGACGGCCCGCGCAGCTTCGTGCCGGCGGCGGCGATGTTCGCCGATTTCCCGGTGGCCTGTCTCGAGGCACGCTGACCTGTGGGCTGGACGCTGATTGGTATCGGCTTCATCGTCTGGTTCGCCCTCGTCTTCCTCTTCACGCCGCGCATCGACTACCACGTCACGGCGCCGCTGCGTCCCGACAGCGACGACTTCCTGCGCGTCGTGCAGTCGGGATGTCAGGCGACGATGCATGTCCAGAACCGCGTCGAGGTGCTGACCAACGGCGCGCAGTTCTATCCGGCGATGCGCGACGCGATTCAGGCGGCGCAGGAATCGATCAACCTCGAAGCCTACATCCTGCAGCCGGGGGCCGCCGCCGACATGCTGATCGACGCGATGGCCGACCGCGCACGGGCGGGCGTCGAGGTCCGCGTGGTGCTCGATGCCATCGGCAGCGCCGGCACCGGCGGAGCAACGGCCCGGCGCCTGCGCGAGGCGGGGTGCAAGTTGAACTACTACCAGCCGATTCGCTGGTACCGGCTGCATCGCCTCAACAACCGCACGCACCGTGAGCTGCTCGTCGTCGATGGCCGTCTCGCGTTCACCGGCGGGGCCGGGATTGCCGACTGGTGGCTGCTGCCGCACAAGCGGACCGCCGCGTGGCGCGACACGATGGTGCGGATCGAGGGTCCGGTGGTGGCCGCGATTCAGGGGGTGTTCGCCGAGAACTGGCTCGAGTGCTGCGGCGAAATCCTGACGTCGTACCGCCACTGGCCGACGCTGGAGCCGCTTGGCGGCGTGCATGCGATGGTGGTGAAGAGCTCGCCGTCCGATCGCGCCACGGCGTCACGTGTGGTGTTTCAGATGCTGATCGAGGGCGCGGTCACGCGTATCGACATCAGCACGCCGTATTTTCTGCCCGACCGCGCGCTGCGGCGTGCGCTCGTCCGCGCGGCGCGACGCGGCGTGCGCGTCCGCGTGGTCGTGCCCGGACGGGTGACCGATCAGCGCCTCGTGCGCCTCGCCAGCCGGCGCATGTACCGCGAGCTGCTTGACGGCGGCGTGCGCATGTACGAGTACCGCCCGGCGATGACGCACGTGAAGGCGCTGATCGTGGACGAGATGTGGGCGGTGATCGGCACGACGAACGTCGACAACCGGTCGTTCGAGCACAACGACGAGATCAACGTGGCCTTTCGCGAGCAGGCGGTCGCCGCACGGCTGCGGCGCGACTTCGAGGCGGATCTCGCGGCAAGCGATGAAGTGACGCTGACCGCGTGGCAGCGGCGGCCGGTGCTGGAGAAGATCGTCGGGCCGGTGTGCTGGATCTTCGAGCGGCAGCAATAAAGGGGGTCGGGGCCCCCTTTATTTGCTTTTATCGATGGCCGCCGTCCATTCCTGAATCTGCGCCTCGGTCATGTTGCCCCGCGGCACCGCGCGCGCATCCTCGTATCCCCATTCGTCGACGTCGACGAGATACTGCGCGCGCGAAAGCAGCGTCCCCTGACAGACCTTGCTGTCGCGCGTCGGCACGTCGAGCTCCGCGGAGAGATGCGCGATGAGATCTTTCATTACGCTCGCCGGAATGAGCGCGCGTTCGCCCGGATAGATGAACCCGAACAGAATGAGGTGGCTGAGCAGCACCCGCCAGTTCGGACCGAAGCGGCCCACGAGGCGTTCCCAGTTGAGCAGGCCGCTGCAGTGACGGAACAGGTGCGCGACGTCGGCGCCGTCATAGCGTTCCCGCTCCATGATCATCGCCTTCGACCAGATCATCTCCTCGGCCGGACACAACTTCACCGGGACGCCCAGCACCTCCTCGTCAACCGCGTGCGCGAACCACTCGTCGTCGACGTCGGCAACAGCGTTGCCCGAGCTGTAGATGATGTCGATGAACTTCTCACCATGGTGCGCCTTGGCCAGCCAGTGACTGAAGGCGACCTCCGTCTTGAAGCCGGCACGCTGCAGCACGTCGAGAATGCGGGAGAGGTCGCGGGACCGGATGAAGATGTCGAAATCCTTCGTCGTTCTCGAGATGCCTGCGTAGTACTGAAACGCATACGTGCCGCCGACCATGTACGGCACGCCGCTGCGATTCAACATCTCGAGCGCGGTTCGGTACAGCTCCGCCTTGTCGGGCGTGGTCAGCGGAGGTGTGGCGCTTTGAGTCATCGTTCGCATCGCGTGGAGCTGTGCAGGATTCAGGCCGTTCGCACGAGCGGGTCTCCGAGCTGTCCGCCCGGGTGCGGGGCGGGAGCTTCGCCGTCGAGTGGTAACTCGAGAATCAGAAACGGCGGCCGATCGGGATTGAGACGGGCCAGCAGCGGCAGCGAGACGTTGTAGACCGGAACGCCGGCCGTCGTCCGCCCTTCAGGCGCCCCGCGATGGGCGTGTCCGTGGAACACGGCACTCACGCGGTAGCGATTGATCGGCTCCTCGAGGCGGCTCGAGCCGAGGTAGGGGAAGATTTCGACCGGCTCGCCTTCCACCGTCGCCCGGATCGGCGAGTAGTGCAGCACGGCGACGCGCTGCTGCGTGCGCAGACGGGCCAGCGCCGCTTCGAGCTTCAGCGCCTCGTCAACCGCCGCCTGCACGAACTGCTTGATTGCCGCCTCGCCCCACGGACCGAGCGCGCCGCGGCCGAAGCCGCCGGCAAAGCCTTTGACGCCGGCAAAGCCGACACCCTGAACCTCGGTTACTTCCCCATCGAGCACCCGCACGCCGGCATCGCTCAGGATCTGGGTGATCTCTTTCTCACGACCCGCTTCGTAGTCGTGGTTGCCCAGCACCGCGATGGTCGGGATCTTCACAGAGGCGTTGAGCTCCTTGGCGAGGATGCGCGCCTCCTCATCCGTGCCGTAGTCGGTGAAATCGCCACAGAGCACGAGGACGTCGGCGGCGGCGTTGATTTGCCCAAAGAGCGCCTGGAACTTCCCCTGCGCGCTTTTCGAGACGTGCAGATCGCCCACGGCCGCGATCCGGAGGTGGGTTCTGGCTGAGGTCCGTTCCATCCCGGATGACGTACTCAAGTTCCCGGCCATTGGGATTCGCCGGGACCCGCCCTACGAGATCGGGCCTAGGCTGAATCCGCCGGGTCTGACAACCGGGCTGCGACCACCCCCGCCGGCGCTTTATCCGCCGGTCTAAGAGCGGGTTTGGCGGGTCTGAGGACCCGGCCTACAGACCGGCCGTATGACCCGGCCTCCAGGGGGTAACCCCTGGGGGTGATTGGATCCGTTAAGTACAAGTAAAGAAAGTAAAAAGACGTGCGAAACGGCCCTTTGCCACCGTTTTGTCATTGGCGGCGCGAACCTCCCGCTTTAACCTTCGTCAGTCTTCGAACGAAGGCAGGAGGCTCATGAAGGCAACTCGAGTACCGGGACAACCGGCCGCGGCGCGAATTTCAGCCGCCCTGGCCGTCATCGCCGGCATCGGCATTTTTGCGGAGACCGCAGGACTCGTCGCGCAGCAGGCGCCGGCAACCGCCGCGAACTGCGTCGTGACCGGCAGCATCACTGGTCTTGGTGGTCCGCTTCCAGGCGTCTCCATCACGGTGCGTCGCGGCGAGACGGTGCAGACGGCGACGTCCACCGGCGTCGACGGGACGTTCAAGCTCACCCTCCCTGACAACAGCTACCAGCTGACGGCGGATCTGACCGGATTCGACCACGTGCAGAAGGACGTCACGGTCAGCAAGACCGGCGCCTGCGCCCAGACGGTCGACCTCACGATGACCCTGACGCCGCGCGCGTCTCTGACTGCAGCAGCCTCGTCACGCGGACGCGCCGCTGGACCTGGCGGCCGTGCGGGCGCGCCCGGCGCGAACGGGGCCGCCGGGGCAAACGGGTTCGAGGCGCTCGCGGTGAACCAGAACACCGCGACGGCGGGGCTCGACCTGAGCGTGCTCGAAGGCAACCAGCAGGACCTGACGCCGGCCGGCTTCGGGTCCGAGGCGGTCGCCGATGCGTTCGCCGTCACCGGTGACGCCGCGCGAGTCGACCGCAGCGCGTTGAACGAACGGCAAAACAATTTCAACCGCGGTGAATTCCAGATCCCCGATGCCCGCGCCGCCGGCGCCGACGGCGGCTTCGGCAACGCGGGCGGGCAGCCGACGCTGGCCGGCCTGAACGGCGGCAATCAGGGTGGTTTTCAGAACCAGGGCGGCAACCGCGGTCGCGGCGGCAACAACAACAACTTCCAGATCGGAGGCCGCGGCGGCCGTCAGAGTCGGATGCAGGTCACCGCCAACTACGGATTCAGCGGATCAGCACTGGAGAGCCCGAGGAAACAACTTCGGTCGGATGTTCCCATCTCGTCGGCCCCGTATGGAAACCACGACTACGGTTTCCAGGTCCAGGGTCCACTCAAGATTCCTGGCATCCTCAAGAACGAGAACAACTCGACGACGCTGCAACTCCAGTTCAGCGGAAATAGCGGCACCAATCTGTTCGATCAGTACGCCACCGTGCCGACCGATGCGCTTCGCAACGGCGACTTTTCTTCGGTCGGCGTTCCACTGTACGACCCGCAGACTGGACAGCCATTCGCCGGCAACGTCATTCCGGTCGAGCGCATGAACCCGGCCTCACGTCAGTTGCTGCAGTATTACCCGGCGCCTAATCTGTCGGGCGACACGCGCAACTACCACTATTCCACCAGTTCCAACAGCACGAATAACCGGGTTCAAGCCCGTATTCAGCATAACTTCAGCGGCCAGCAGGCCGGTGGCGGCGGCGGACGTGGTGGTAATGGCGGCGGGAACACCAACACCCGAAGCAACGCCGGTCAGGCCGGCAGGGGTCGAAGACTGCTCGGCACGCGCACCAACGTCAACATGAACTTGAACGTGAATTACCAGCAGCAGGACCGGGATCAGCTGAACGTGTTCAGCACTCTGGGTGGTAAGAACCAGAGCAAGTCGTACGGCATTACGGATACGTTCAGCATCACGCGT
>Ga0207701_10003577_pt1 | contig 15934 bp, 13 predicted proteins | sample KBSSwiSSwithPhiX_FD_184294 | JGI IMG/M metagenome (GOLD analysis project Ga0207701, IMG submission 184294) | Switchgrass rhizosphere bulk soil microbial communities from Kellogg Biological Station, Michigan, USA, with PhiX - S5 (SPAdes) (version 2) | ecosystem: Environmental > Terrestrial >... | reverse complement strand
TTCAGTGTTCAGTGGATGCGCGGATAACCCTGTCTATTTCGGTGCCAGGGTAAGATCGTTTTTCAATAACTACAGCTATTATAAATGGGAGAAAAGTATAGATGGCGGAGCGAGTTGGTCCAATACCGGCATTTTCGGGGTGGCAACACCAGTGCTCGTAGCCGGACAATTTGAATATACCGCGAACTATCCACCCTTTATTGCCCTTCCTTCGGATAGTGGTCACCGTTATAGACTGGTGGTTGCTACAACGCCGGCAAGTGTCAATAATGCGAGTTGCAATTATAAAGACAATGGTAATGTTACCACGCTAAGGATCAATGATTGTTTTGTACTTCCAACCGGCTTGCAGAATTTCCATGCATGGAAGAAAAATGATGAAGTATTGCTTGAATGGGAAACGTTCAATGAGCAGTCAGACATCGACCTATACGTAGAAATAAGCACGGACGGAATTAATTTCAAGACGCTTTACCAGATTCATGGAAAAGGCCCTAACGCCAATAGCCAAAAATATAATTCATCCGATAAGGAAAAAGTATTGGTTCCAACCTATTATCGTATAAGGCTGAACGAAAACGGCAAGCATACACTAAGTAATACAATTGTCATCAACCCTTCTGCTTCAACTGAGTGGGCACTGACCAAAGTATTGAATCCATTCAATGATTTCATTACACTGCAGGCATCAGTCCCGCAGAAAGGTAAAATGGCATTCCTCTTAACAGATACCTATGGAAGAACCATCCTGAGAACCGAACAGGAATTTGAAAAAGGCACGTTTAATCACAGGATATCCCTGCCACAACATCTGCAAACAGGAATTTATATCCTCACGATACAGTATGCAAATAAAATAGAGAACGTGAAGCTGCTGAAGCAATAACATCTGTATTCAACCCAGGTACCTGCTGCTCCGCTAAGGCGGGGTGCTTTGATCCATACCCAGAAACAAATGCGAAGCACAACCTCGCATCTTGTAAGGACCCTCCCCAAAAGGAGGGTTTTTTATTGTTTTAATAGCATTTATACTGGAATAAAGTTCTTCCGCTGAATAGGCCCAGGGCATCAAAACTATCGCCTTCAGCATACCATTCCGTGAGATAACCGTCAGGAGAAAAAACGAGATTTTTCAGTACTGTGTTATAACTCTGATCGGCAACACCAAACTCGTCATAAGTGATCATGGAAATTGTACTTACAACGTTGGTGGATTTTTTTCCTATGTCAACTGCCATTACAAAAAAGAAAGATTCAAAATTATCCGGCATCACCTGTATGAAATTCTTTGCTGTCTTATTGATATCATAGGTCATCGTAGCTGTCAGCAGTTTTTGGTTAACACCTGTGACATTGGTATTACCCTCTACCTTGACCAGGTTACCGTTCGACCAGGTGTAGTTGAAATTTACTACAGTTCCGAGAATAGAAGGAATAGTGATGATCTTTTCAGAGAGGTATCCGCCAGCATTATAAACATAGTTGTATATTAAAGTATCACTGTTCGGATCTCCGGGGTCAGCCAATGTAAAAAACCTGACAACCCTTTTATTGGCGTCGGTGACAAAATAATCACTTGCTGTAATAAAAATAGTATCCCCTTTATAAGTCAGGTTAGCTGAGGCATCCAATTGCTGATTTACACTGTCATACGCTACTATCCTGGTTGCCAGTCCCGCTAAATCAAAATCAGTAAATAGTGAATAGTTGCCAGCACCAGTTAGCGAATCTGCAGCAATGATATTATTCACTTTGCAATTTTGGCCCAGGGGTGGGTTGATAACTGTATTGTCTCTTCCTTCGATACTATATTCCTTGGAGCAGGAATATATCATGGCCGCCAGGACAATGACAGAAGAAAGTATTTTAATTCTCATAGTTAGTAGTTAACGTCACAACACCTGAACTTCATCATTTACTTCACTGCTGGTTTCAACAGTAGGAAAATTTTCTGCTCTTGGAGGAAAAAACTTTTTCTGAAAAAGAAGAATCATCAGGACGCCCATAGAAATAGAAGCATCGGCAATATTAAAAACAGGCCTGAAAAATTCAAAAGGTTCACCCCCCCAGACAGGAACCCATTTTGGAACTGTCGCATCTGTAATAATCGGGAAATAAAGCATGTCCACCACTTTACCATGCAAAAATCCTGCGTAACCCGAAGTAAAATCGTGACTAAATGCTGATCTGGCAACATTCTGTGTGAAAGGATCGCTATTTTCAAAAATCAGCCCATAAAAAAGACTGTCGATCAGGTTGCCAATAGCACCGGCATAGATCAATGTGGCACAAATGATAAATCCGGGGTGGTATTTACGACGAACGATGTGCATAATATAGACCGTACCAAAGATCACTGCCACCAGCCTGAACAAGGTAAGGGCCAGCTTTCCCCATTCTCCACCCAGTTTCCAGCCATAAGCCATCCCCTCATTTTCGATAAAATGCAAGCGGAACCAGCTTAATCCCAAAACTGTCACATGCTCTTCTCCAAGATAATAATGCGTTTTGATATAAATCTTCAATACCTGATCGAGGAATAATATCACCAACGCAACAAAGAAAGCGGTCCTTAATTTCACAATCGAATTTTAAGGAACAAATATACTAATAATGGGCCCCATAGAAGACTAAGCTTATGCAAAATCTTATTCTTCGAAATATACCCGTTTAACCCTTTGGGATATCCCGGTCATTATATCGTAAGGAATGGTATCCGCCCATTCTGCCAACTTATTAACAGAAAGCGTTTTACCAAATATGATCACTTCTTCCCCTTCCTCCAGTCCCGGAATATCCGTGACATCAATCATCGTCATATCCATGCAGACCAATCCTGCCACAGGAACCAGCTGGTTGCGGATCAACACTTTACCTATGCCATTGCTCAAAGATCTTGGATATCCATCTGCATACCCGATCCGGATAGTGGCAATCCTGGAATCCCTGTTCAACACCCCTTTCCTGTTATAGCCGACGCTTTCACCGGCCTTTACATCCCGGATCTGTGCAATTGTTGTGGTAAGGGAGGATGCTTCCTGGAGTTGGAGGGGTGCTACATTCTTTTTTCCGGATCCATATAATCCTATTCCGAGTCTCACCATATCCATCTGCAAATCCGGATGACGATGTATAGCTGCAGTATTTGAAATATGTCGCAAAAACGAATAACCAAGCTGATCCGATAAATTATCAGCTGCATTTTTGAACTCAGTGGATTGCTTACGGGTAAATTCATCCTCCTTTGGATCTTCGCTGGCCACAAGATGCGTGAATACACTAACTACCCTGAACTGTGTGGAATTTTTAAGTTCTGCTGCCAAAGCTTCCAAATCTTTCTCTTCGAAGCCCAACCGGTGCATACCTGTGTCAAGCTTAATATGGATAGGATATTCATTAATGCCCTCAGCTTTCAGAAAATCCCTGAACTGATGCAACATTTGGAAAGAAAATATTTCCGGTTGAAGGTCAAACCCTGTAATGGCTGCAAACGATGCTTCTTCAGGATTCATTACCATTATGGGTGTACTAATACCCGCTTTACGCAAATCTGTCCCTTCATCCGTGTAAGCCACAGCAAGAAAATCCACTTTATGAAACTGCATCAGGTTTGCAATTTCATAGCTACCACTACCATAAGAAAATGCTTTCACCATTACCATCAGTTTTGTCTGTGGTGACAGATATTTCCGGTACTCATTCAAATTATGACTGATGGCAGTCAGATTGATCGATAACACGGTCTGGTGCATTTTCACTTCAAGCAACTGGTTGATCTGTTCAAATTCAAATACCCTCGCACCTTTGATGAGGATCAGTTCATCTTTATATTGTAAGGGATGGAACTCTGCGATAAAATCTGTGGTGGACATAAACATTTCTGCTTCGAGACCGGCGGTGGTAAATATGGTCAGATATTTACTCATTAAAGGCCCGATACCCTTGAGTCGGTTGATCCTATTCCGCTTCAATATCGTCGCAATATGCAGGTAGAGTTCCCCTTCCGGAATACCACTCTCCGGAATATCAGAAAGTATAACAACGCGTTGATCATGTTGCTGCTGCTGTAGCAGAAAATCCAACGCCAGCTGTAACGAACTCAGATCAGCACTATAACTGTCATTGATAACCGTACACCGGTTTATTCCCTGCTTCATCTCAAGTCGCATGGCCAGTGTAGGAATTGTTTTCATTCCCTCAACTATATCAGCTATATCCATCCCCATTCCCAGCATCACCATCGCACAGGTCACAGAATTTTCAACGGCTGCAGCCCCGGTAAATGGGATGGTATAATCAAATGCATCACCATGATAACGTAAACGTATATGCGTATTTCCGTCTTCCACCAGCGCACTAAGAAATTGCACATCGGCTCCTTCATTCCTGCTCCAGCGAAAACAGCGGATATTATTGGTCTCCTGGAATTGCATCACTTCTTCATCCAGCTCTTTATAATCCCGGCAATAAACCAATAATCCGGTGCCTGTAAAAAGAGAAAGTTTCTCCCTGATCTTTTCCCTGACACTGGTAAATCCTTCACTATGGGCCTCGCCGATATTGGTGAATATCCCTATGTCGGGTCGGATGATCCTTGCAAGTTTTTCCATTTCTCCTACCGTAGAAATTCCTGCTTCAAAAATGCCCAGCTCATCGTCGCTCTTCATTTGCCACACACTGAGTGGAACGCCGATCTGTGAATTATAACTTTTTGGATTTCTTACAATGGAATATCTATCCTGCAGTAAATGATTCAGCCATTCTTTAACGATGGTCTTTCCATTGCTGCCCGTGATGCCTATTACCGGGAAATTAAATTTTGAACGATGAAAGGCTACTAATGTTTGTAAAGCCATCAGCGTATCATCCACCAAAATAAAAACGGCTTCGGGAAATTCATTAATATCCGGTAAACGTGATACCACAAAACACCTGACCCCGCGAAGAAAAGCTTCCGCCAGGAAAATTTGCCCGTCCCTTCTATACCCGGCGATGGCGAAAAAAATGGAACCGGAGGGAAATAAAATCTTACGACTATCCGTAACGATATGATCAATGTGAACGCTTGTGCTGCCAACCTGCCTGCCGTTGACAATCCGGGCTATATCGTTCACTGTATATGCGGCCATTGTTTAACGTTCGCTGTTTTTTATAGCAATTTTTCTTCTTTCGTGATGCATTGAATAAAATACAGAACCGGCAATACAGACAACTATTACAGCAAGTGAAATATAGATATTGATCCTGATATCAAAAAATTCAATGAGCATTTTGATACCGATAAAGATCAATACCAGGGCGATTCCCTGCTGCAGGTAGTCAAATTTGTCTACGGCACCTTTCAGTAAAAAGAATAATGACCTCAGGCCCAGAATGGCAAATATGTTGGAAGAATATATCACCAGTATTTCATCAGAACTGAATGGTGCATTGGCTTTTTCCCTCACCAGAGATACAACAGTGGGAATGGAATCCAGTGCAAAAGCAATATCCACTGCTGCCAGCATCACCACAACTACGGTCAGAGAAGTGATAAATGTTTTGCCATGCAGTGTGATAAAATACCTTCCTTTTGGCTCCAGTTCAGACAACCGGAAAAAAGACTGCATGAACTTATATATTTTGCTCTGACCGGGATCATATTCAGCTTCATCTTTCTTGGTAAATAATTTATACCCGGTATACAACAGGAACAGACCAAACAGATATAGTATCGCATGGAATCTTTCGATGAGTTCAATGCCAACGGCAATAAAAATTATCCTTAACACAATGGCCAGTAAAATACCAATCAACAAAGCCCTCGCAGTATCATTTACCTCAACTTTGAAATAGGTAAATATGAGGATGAAGACAAAAATATTGTCTACACTGAGCGACCATTCCATCAGGTAAGCGGCGAAATATTTTGTAGCTACTACTTCAGATTTTTCGATCCACAGAAATATACAAAAGCCCATCGAAAGGCTCACCCAAAATAAAGTCTGCCATAATGCTTTGCGTATACTCACAGCAGTATCCTTCTTACTCAATATGCCGAGATCAAATACAAGGGCCAGTAAAAGAAGGAGGCCAAAAGTGAGATAAGTGATCTGGGTAGGGTTCATTGATATTTGCTTGGCAGCAAATATAATGTGATGGTGTGAGAATGCGGTATTGTGAGAATGCTAAAGTGACAATTCACACTGAGTTGTCAATATTTAACGGGACAGATTGTCATTTCCCGAATTTCCTCTTTCGCAGAAATTGATAGATAGCAATGAATACAATGACCAATAAAATAGGAACCAGGATATTTAATAGTTGCCATTGAGTTTTATTGTCTTCAAATGCAGCCTTATCAAGTAACCTTAATGTATAGTCCTTACCCCTCGTTTCGAGGATGCCGGAATTGTCAACCATATACTCTACAGCATTCAATAAAAACTCCCTGTTGGCATACTGCTGTTTGGTGTATTTGTTCATCCCCATTGGCAACGGTCCTTCGGTCTGTGATACTGCATTAATGACTATGTCTCCGTCAGCCACAACCAACATTTTATTATCGTGTCTGGTGGCAGCCTGAAATGGTGATCCTTCTGCAGCAAGTGAATCAGCCATCGCTTTGGATATGCGATTGGCAAAAAGTGAATGGAAATTTCCTTCCAGTAAATAGGCTACAGGTATATTAGGCCGGTTGAATGTTTTCAGGTCGTCTTCATTTCTTATACTGGCCCATTCCACCCTTGCAGGCGTATGGAGAACGCGTGCTTCGGAACTGGTAGATAATAAAACAGTTTTCTTTATTCCATCTGCCTTTACCGTATCAATCGAATGAGGAAATTCTGCAACTATATAATCCAGGTTTTTAGCAATAGGATGATTAGTAGTATTTCTTAACAATGGGAAATATGGCCAGGGAAGTGTTTGTATCTGCGGTTTATCTCCCGTTGATCCGATCACAGATGGTATCTTGTCACTTTGAAGGTCCTGCACCAGGTCCTGGTTGATTCTGACGCCATATTTGAACAAAATATCTTCCAGGTTGAGACCAAGGTCAAAAGCAATAAACTGCCCCTCACTTCGCTGCAAACTGTCGATGCTTGCATACAAATTATCAATCATCCAGATCAGCTTACCACCATTCATTACATACTGATCGATCTTGAGTTTTTGTGCATCTGAAAAACGCTCCACCGGTTTTACGATCATCAACGCATTGAAAACTGGTGGAATAAAAGCAACACTATCGATGGGAATTATCCGGAAAGCATAGTTTGCTCGCAGCGTATTTTCAATCAGGTCGTATACCCGGTAATCCAATGGTTCACCATTTCCCGATAGATAACCGATCAAAGGAATGGTATCCTGTGTGATCTTATGGATACTGTTGGCGAGTTTATACTCCAGCAATGCTTCAGCATTGTTCAGTGAACTAAGTCCGCCTTCAAAATTTTGACCCTGCAGGAAATCAACTCCCACCGCACGATCCTTATATTTTATTACAGCACCCGGAAAAACGAGTCGCTGATCTTCCCCTTCTCCTTCTTTCGTTTGTGCTTTTACGTTAGTTGGATTGATGCCAAGCTGCCTCAGTGAATCATAGAGATACATTCTTGCCGTATCATCAAGTCCATCTCCCGGACGTTCAAAATGGAAGCTGATATTATTGCTTCCGATGTTTTTGAACTCTTCCAGCATATCAGATGTGCTGCGCGACAGTTTCTTGAAACCCGCAGGAAGATCACCGGCCATCAACACAGTAACATCAACTTTATCTTTCAGTCCCAACAACATTTTCCTGGTGGGTTCTGAAATAGTATATCTTTTTTCCGCAGTGAGGTCGCTACGAAAATGAAACTTCGAAAAAATATAGTTAACGGCGATCAGTATTACTAATACGATCAGCCATCCGAATCTGGAACGAAGCAAACGATTAAGCATTGGTATCAGCGTTTCACAAGGTTTCTGGCGGTGAGAAATAGAAAGAACAATACCGCTGTAAGGAAATATACCAGGTCACGGCTGTCAAGAACACCACGACTGATACTTTTATAATGTTCATCGAGCCCCATCATCCCGATATAGTAATCAGCACCTGACTGAAAAAACGGGATGCGGCTGATGGCGGAAAATGCACTGAAAACAGTAAAGCAGGCAAACGCACTTAATAAAAATGCAACTACTGCATTAGTTGTAAAACTGCTGCAACATATACCGATGGCTGTAAAAACTGCTGCCAGAAGGAATAACCCGATATAAGATCCTGCAATACCACCAGCATCGATGCCCCCGGTTGACAATTTATCTATGGTAAATACGTAGATCAGCGTGGGCAGGATGGCCACCAAAACAATCAGCAGCGAGGCAAAATATTTACCCAGTATAACCTGCGTTTTTGTGAGGGGTTTGGTTTGAAGGATTTCAAAAGTCCCCCCCTTGAATTCCTCTGAAAAACTCCTCATAGTGATGGCCGGGATCAGCAACAGGAAAACCCAGGGTGCAATTTCAAAAAATGTATCGAGTGTTGCATACCCTGCATCAAACAGATTGGAATCCGGAAACACAAACAGGAATAGTCCGTTGAGTAAAAGGAAAACAATGATGGCTATATAGCCGGTCAGACTACTGAAAAACTGTCTTAATTCTTTTTTACAAATCGCCCACATAGTAAATTAAAATGCAAGATTACAGGAACTGGGGAAAATAACGTGAAATTTCACGCTAAAGTACCTCTCGGGACACCATTCACGCATTTTAACTTGCTGATAAACTGAGATAATGTGTAGAATGATCCTGTGGGGAATATCAATGATCCTTTCAATATTTTGTCAGGCACAGAAAAAATGGGATGGCGGTGGTAATAATAATCAATGGTACAATGACCAAAACTGGTTCCCCGATGGGATTCCCACTCCACTTGATGACGTCATCCTGGATAATAGTCTGTTTCCTACCGCCTACGTGGTTGAATTTCCTTCAGGAAACATTACTGTAGAGATTAGGTCCCTGCTGATTAATGCAGATAGCTTACCAATCACTGTTTTATTACCGGTTACCAATACTGCATCGCCCGGGTTAACAGTTACTGCTCCTTTAGATCCAGTCATATTAGGAAAAGCTGCCATATTCCGAAATGCATCAGGAGCTTCGTCTGGTAATACCATTTTACTGACCGGCAATCTTAAAATTTTGGATGGAGGCAGATATATACATCAAACGCCAAGGGGAAATGCCGCATTGATCGATAAACTCTCAACATCGCCAGGTACAGAAAAAGGAATATTTGAATTTGATGTTCCCGGGCTGGCAGGATATACTGTCTCACTGACCAGCAATGTTTTTGGTTCGTTGAAATTCTCCCAGATTTCTGCTGGCGGAAATAAATCATATAGTGGCAGCGGTACGGGCAATCTTATAATAAGGGGAGATCTGATCATTGATTCAGCAGTACAGGTTTCTTCAACACTGACTGCAGACATTCTGCTGGGTGGAAACTTAGTTCTGAAAGGTCGCTTAAATCTTATCCCTGTTACTGCAGGCAGCACAGGAAGGAGTCTGAAGTTTAGCGGGAAAAATGTCGTGTTCACCGGAGAAGGGGAATTGACGATGAATACTAATTTCAGGCAATTCGAAATTATTGCAGGTTCTTCACTTACTCTTGAACGGAATTGTATTTTGTCCAACCTTTCAAATGCATTTATCAATTATGGAATACTGAATGCCGGATCTTTTACTGTTTCAGGTAATGGAAAATTTGCACAGGCAGATCTTGCTGGTTTAATAATTGGATCTCCTTCAGGTATACAAACAACCGGAGATTCAGGAAATATTCAAACAGTGAGCAGGGAGTTCAGCAAAAAATCCGGATACATTTTTCAGGGCCTGGGACCGCAGCGAACCGGAAATGGTTTGCCTGATTCTGTTTACCTCTTAAGCATCAATAATCCGTTTGGAGTTTTATTAACGCAACAGGTTTTCTGTTCTGACTCTTTGTTATTGCTCGATGGAAAAATGGTAACTGATACAAAAAATATTTTGGTATCGGGTGGAAAAATTATTCGCAGTCCGGGAAATAATTATGGAATAGTAAATGGTGGATGGGAAAATAGTTTTGTATCCGGACCAATGATCACAGAAACATCCGATACCGGATACATTAATATACCAGTTGGTGCTGAAAATATTTTTGCTCCATTAAGGATCAGGAAAATAGTTCCCGGGCTTTCCCGATTTTATTCAGAATATCATCCGAATCCACCTCCGGACACTAGTTGCAACTCATCTCTGCTGAGCATCAGCCAAAAAGAATATTGGACAGTTAATGTTTCTGATATGGGCACTATAGAAATAAGTTACAGACCGGAATCATTTCTGAACAATGAAGGATTTACAGTAACACCTGCTGTATATAGTTTATATGAAACTGACAGTAGTTGGATGAGGATCGGCGGAAATAAAACCGGAATTAATGAATATGGAATGGTCACGACGGACACCATAGTAACAGGATTTACAAAAATTACGATGGGTTTTGCTATCCCTGACCAACCTTTATCATGGCGGCTCAAGTCATTTTCTGCTTTAATTCAGCAGAATGGAGTGAAACTGAAATGGTCATTAGATGAAGACAATGAACCGGTGAATTATTTATTGGAAAAAAGTGATGACGGCAGATCATTTAAAGAATTTTATTCGATGTCATCGCCTGGCAAAACTTCAGTGTTGTATGAAATGGTTGACGAAAAACCTTTTACAGGCACTACATTTTACCGTTTAAAAATAATGTCGGGAACAAGGAACGAATATTCAGGCATTCTTCCCGTAAAATGGCTCTCAGACAAAGTTTTATTGTACCCAAATCCCACTAACGACCTGATTTACATAAATTTTCCGGCGATAAGCAGCAGATGTGAATTGGTAATTGTCAATATACATGGTTTAATTGTGCTCAGAACTTTTGTTAGTACTGTTACCTGTCAGATAAGGGTGAACAATCTGAGAAATGGAATGTATCACGTGATGTTGCGCCACAACAATAGATTGATCACCCTTCCTTTTACCAAATACTAATGTTGGCAACCGAAACCAACTGCAGGATCCCGCTTTTAGGCGGGATTTTTTTTATTTATACCCGAAGAATTATTAAACATATGCGAGGAATTGATGCATATATACCGGGTGAACAATACTATATAGAAAGACCTGATGCTTATATATCAGGAGAAATATATTATTCAGGAGGACCTGATGAAATTATACAGAAAAGCTTTCTCCGCAGGCGCAGGTTCTGCTGGCATTTGGGTTGGTGAAATGAAATCCTTTTCCATTCAATCCCTCAGTAAAGTCAAGTGTTGTATTAAAGAGATAGAGTACGCTTTTCATATCGGTCACGATTTTAACCCCCCTGTCTTCGAATATCTGGTCAGTGGGCTTAACCGTATCATCAAAATCCATTTTATAACTGAGTCCGGAACATCCTCCGCTCACCACGCTCACTCTCAGAAAATGCTGTTCACCCCTTCCCTCTTCCGTTAAAAGGTGTTCCACTTTTTCTTTCGCCTTTTCACTGATAAATATGCCGGTTTCTAATTTCATATGTTGCTTTTGCCTTGGACCATACAAAGATAATGAATTCATTTTAGGCATAACTTTAACCATATCAATGTTAGCAGATGATTAAGATTGACCATATCGGGATTGCAGTAAAAAACCTGTCAACTTCCATTTCTGTTTTTGAGACCCTTATGGCAACAGCCTGTTATAAAGTGGAAGAGGTTGATTCTGAAAAAGTTACCACGGCATTTCTGAAAAATGGAGAAACCAAGGTTGAACTGATCGAAGGCTCTGAACCAGACGGTGTAATTGCAAGGTTCATTGAAAAAAAAGGAGAAGGCCTCCATCATATCGCCTTTGAAGTAGAAGATATTTATGTCGAAATGGAGAGGTTGAAAAAAGAAGGTTTCATACTTCTTTCAGAACAACCAAAAAACGGAGCTGACAATAAACTGGTTTGTTTTCTGCATCCAAAAACCACCAATGGCGTGTTAATAGAAATCTGTCAACAGATCAGTTAAATTACCTCATCATTTTTAGCAGTTCCACCTTTCCATGTGAACCAACGCATTGAATAAAATAAATTCCGGCTTTCAATTCTTTTACCTGGAATTCGATCTGGCTTATACCTTTTCCCGCTGTTTTCTGCATCAAAGTTTTTCCTTCGGTATTAATGACACGAACCTGCATGGATTCTGTTAATGGCTTCGAAAAATCAATACGATAATTATTTATTGCAGGATTAGGAAAACCTTTTATTGAAAACTCTTTAGTTGCCATCGTAACAAATCTCACTGAAGTGTATTTGCTATTTCCGTCCGGATCGATCTGACGTATACGGTAATAATTCAATCCGGTCAATGGCCTGCTGTCAACAAAATCATAAATATTTTCCTGCCCCTGGTTTCCCGGCGAACTGATGCTGCCGATTTTTTTCCATTGCAATGATGCATCACTTCTTTCCACTTCAAACATCCTCGTTCCCGTTTCGTGACTGGTTACCCAAATCATTTGTACAGTGTTATCAATGGTTCGGAAAACATTAAGATCCTGCCAGGTTGCAGGCAGAGCGCCCATTACGAAGCCAGGTCCGCCAAAGTCAATGTCACCTGTGGACGAACTTGCATTAGCCAATCCCGCAACAATTCCTTCACCCCATAATGGATTAAAAGTTTTACTACCACGAAATTTAGTAACCCCTGATAAACTGATTATGGAACTGGCTTGCCTGCTTTCCGAACAAATTCTTCCGCCAGTTATTACATTGACAATTCCATTTCCATTAATACGAAGGGCTATGTTATTTTTTATCGTGATCATACCCTGGATACGTAGCACAATATTATTTAACTGAATATTTTCAGTGATGCTGACCTGGTGATTATTATTTATTACAACAATGTCTCCGTCTGCAGGAAGCCTGTTTGCATCCCATGTTGAAGCCTGATTCCAGGAACCGGAACCATTTGACACAATTGTTGATTGCGCAAAACATATGCAGGATAAAAAGGAAAAAAATATAGAAATGATCAGCTTCATATGGTAAGTATTAAGCGGATTTGGAAACTGATCTTTAAAAAAAATATCGGATAGGGAAAGGTCTATTTACAGAGCTGTCATCTTTGGAAATGGAGTCGGGGAATTCGAAGGAGTGGAGGACAAATATGCTAAATAGGAATGAATAATACAAGCATTCATATTCTTATTTCATGCGCTTTTGATTACCAGCGGATTATAAAATATTGCAGTAATACATGTAAAGGGAATCAGTGCTATTGCGGTTTTATCTTAGAGAAATCAGTGCTAATTTGAATCTGTGCTCAGGCTGAAATGCCCAGTTTTTCAACGGCAAGTTGTGCTGCTACCTGTGATGCATCTTTTTTATTATAGGCTTTTCCTTCGGAAACAACTTCGCCGTCCACTACAGCACCAACGCGAAACAAGCGTCTGCCGTTTTCAATTTTTTCTTCCAGTGTTTCAAACTCCAGGACCTTTCCATTCTTATTGGCCCATCCATAGAGTTTATTTTTATGATTGATCTCCAGGTTTTCAAGATCTTCTATATACATATGCGGAATTACAATACGCTGGTATACCCAGCTTTTGGTTTTGTCATAACCCTTGTCCAGGTAGATGGCACCTACCAATGCTTCCAGTGTATTTCCGAATATCTGGCTGATCTTAAGTGAACCATCACTTTTATTATACAAAGCAATTTTCTTTAACCCCATCTTGATTGCGACTTCATTGAGGGTCTGGCGATTTACCATTTTACTTCTCATTTCCGTGAGAAATCCTTCGCCTTTATAGGGATAACGCTTAAATAAATAATCTGCAACGATACCGCTGAGTACTGCGTCGCCAAGGTATTCAAGCCGTTCATTGTTTTCGTCTGCATGTTCTTTGACTGACCTGTGGCTTAAGGCAGTAGTGTAAAGATTAAGTTGCCCGGGAGCAAAACCAAGCACATTGCAAAGTTGCTTGTAATAGGCTCTATTTGATTTATTGACCCGGAGGTATTGAATCCAGAAATGCACGTATACTCATTTAAAATGATGTTTCGCAGCTATCCTTAAAGTTATAAAATTTAACAACAGTTACTTACGCATATTTCTTAACGATTACCGAAGCATTGTGACCGCCAAAACCGAATGTATTGCTTAATGCTGCATTAACGGGGCGGGACTGAGGTTTGGTAAACGTGAAATTAAGTTCGGGGTCAAGACCGGGATCATCCGTAAAATGGTTGATCGTGGGAGGAACGATATCATTTACAACTGCCATCACGCAGGCAATGGCTTCAATTGCACCTGCAGCACCTAGTAAATGACCTGTCATGGATTTGGTGGAACTGATATTCAGTTTGTAGGCATGATCACCAAATACTTTGAGAATTGCTTTTGTTTCTGAAATATCTCCTAAAGGAGTTGAAGTTCCATGCACATTGATATAGTCAATGTCTTCCGGTTTCATATTGGCTTCTTCCAAAGCCTGGCGCATTACGTTAAGTGCGCCTAGTCCTTCAGGATGTGGTGCCGTAATATGGTGTGCGTCTGCAGTTGCACCGCCACCCGCGATCTCACAATAAATTTTTGCACCCCTGGCGATTGCATGATCGAGTTCTTCCAATACCAGCATACCAGCGCCTTCACCCATTACAAAACCGTCCCTGTCCTTATCAAAAGGCCTGGAGGCTGTTTTAGGATCATCATTTCGTTCGCTTAATGCTTTCATTGCATTGAAACCTGCAACACCAGCTTCACAGATAACTGCTTCGCTACCGCCGGCAAGAATGATATCAGCTTTGCCTAACCTGATCCAGTTAAATGCTTCCATAACCGCGTGCGTAGAAGACGCACAGGCACTAACAACCGCAAAATTGGGTCCTCTGAATCCATGCCGCATAGAAATTTGCCCGGCAGCAATATCAAGGATCATTTTCGGAATGAAGAATGGATTGAATCTTGGAGTACCATCGCCCTTGGCAAAATTGATGACTTCTTCCTGGAAGGTTATGAGTCCGCCAATTCCACTGGAAAAAATCACACCGGTTCTGTCGGGGTTTACATTGTCTTTAGAGATACCGGCATCTTTAACGGCTTCATCACTAACTACAAGTCCGAATTGCGTGAAGCGGTCAATTTTACGCGCTTCTTTCCTGTCCAGGTATGCAACAGGATCAAAACCTTTTACCTCACAGGCAAAGCGGGTCCTGAACTTTGCGGCATCGAACAAAGAAATAAAATCAGCGCCTGATTTGCCCTCAAGTAATCCTGTCCAGTAGTCCTGTGCAGTATTGCCAACGGGAGTCAAGGCGCCAATTCCGGTAACTACAACTCGTTTTAAATTCATATATAAACCTCGTGGTATGGGGGACGTTATTTAGCGTGCTCCTCAAGGTATGCAACAGCCTGACCAACTGTAGTAATGGTTTCTGCCTGTTCGTCGGGGATAGAAATGTTGAACTCTTTTTCAAATTCCATGATGAGCTCTACAGTGTCGAGTGAATCGGCACCGAGATCATTCGTGAAAGATGCTTCCGGAGTAACTTCCGCTTCGTCAACCCCTAGTTTGTCAACTATTATTTTTTTAACTCTTGTTGCGATGTCAGACATGATTATAATAATTTGGTTAATACTGGGTGCAAAAATAGAGTTTTTGGTATAAAAACAACGCTTTAGAGGATTATTGATGTTTTGACCTGATTTTTCGTATTTTTAAAAGCATCTTACTCATTGATTAATATGGCGCTAAAGATCATAGAACACGGCAGTTTCGAGTACCAGCAAATGATCAATTTGCGCAATGACATCTTGCGTAAACCACTGGGACTCAGGTTCACAGACGAAGAACTGGCTAAAGAGGCACATGATATCCTGATTGGTGCTTTTGATGACGA
>Ga0207701_10003573_pt1 | contig 15947 bp, 11 predicted proteins | sample KBSSwiSSwithPhiX_FD_184294 | JGI IMG/M metagenome (GOLD analysis project Ga0207701, IMG submission 184294) | Switchgrass rhizosphere bulk soil microbial communities from Kellogg Biological Station, Michigan, USA, with PhiX - S5 (SPAdes) (version 2) | ecosystem: Environmental > Terrestrial >... | reverse complement strand
TCGTTGACTTTGAGGATGAGGAAATCGGGCTGCTCAGGCATGGGCCACACTCTTCTCAAAGCGTGCCGGAAGATATGGCTCAATAGGAATCTTCGTCGCAATGCCTTGCAGATGGTCCGCCAGTATTGATGCTGTTCCGAGTGATGTGGTGATTCCAAGTCCCTCGTGGCCCGTTGCCAGGTATAGGGATTCGTCCTCTGGCCAAGGTCCGATCAATGGGAGTTTGTCTGGTGTGGCGGCGCGAAATCCTGTCCAGACACGTATCGCTGAGAGCGCGCCGATCTCCGGAAGGAACCACCGAGCGCGGTCGATCATGGAGGTCAGGATCTGAATGTCGACCTCGGGGTGCTCTGCGTTGTATTGGCGAGAGGAACCAATGAGAACCTGCCCGGTTCTGCGCGGCTGCACGTTAAACGCGACCGAATCGGAGGTGAGGGAGTGAGCGCTTTTCAGATATCCGAGTTCTACCAGTTGATGGCGCACAAATCCCGGATAGCGATCCGTAATCACAAGGTGCCCCTTGCGCTTTCTAATCGGCAGTCCCGGCAGCAGTTCACCGGCTTCCGCGCCGCCGATGTTCACGATGCGCTGCGCGTGAAGTTCGGTTCCATCGTCGAGCCGCACTTTGCCCGCCTTTGCCGAGAGAGCCCTTCGTGAATACAACTGCGCTTTGAGGCGTAAGGCTTCCGCGAGAAGATATGCGGCCGCGCACGGCGGATAGAGCACGGCGTCTGAAGGAACCAGCAGCGCGCCAGCCAGCGGCTGACGTAAATGCGGCTCGGCTTCCGCAAGCATGTGGGAATCCAAGGTTATGGTAGATATGCCGGAAGAAGCATAGAGGGCACTCTTGCGTCGAACCTCCTGCATTTCTTCTTCGTCGCTTGCGACCCAAAGCGTTCCGCACGGATCATATTCGACGTTGGCAGGAAGGTGCTCGGATAAATCCTGCCACAGCTTCTGCGAATAACGGGTGAGAGCCATCTGCGCGGGGGAATCATCCATCACAACGATATGCCCCATTCCCGCGGCAGTCGCTCCGCTGCCGATGCCCTTCCCTTCAATGACTGCAGTTCGCATCCCGCGGGTTGCGCACTCCAGCGCACACGCCGAGCCGACAATGCCCGCCCCGATGATGACTACATCCCATACGTCGCTCATGTCCGTATGCCCGCCAGGAACGGATCTCCGGGGCTCAAAATGAGCCGACCCTCGGCCGTGATGAACGCGGTGCCAGTAATGCTGGGGATGAGTTGGCCATCGCGCAGTTGATAGCACCCTTCAAACACCGTGCCCAGGATCCCTGCCTGCCGCCACACTTGACCGGGAGCGAGTTTGCCACTTGCAGCCAGGCACGCCAGCTTCGCGCTGGTTCCGGTTCCACACGGGGAACGGTCATAGGCCTTGCCCGGACATAGGACAAAATTCCTGCTGTCGGCCCCAGGAGTTTGCGAAGTGCAAGAAAGCTCAATGTGGTCGATTTCTTTTCCTTGTGCGCCGGTGATGCCTTCTTCGCATAGAGCATTGCGAACGGCCCACGCAAATTCAGTCAATTGCGCCACATTGTCGAGATCCAAACGGATCGGGGGATCGTCTACCAGGAAAAACCAATTTCCTCCCCACGCAATGTCTCCGATCACGGTTCCGAAATCTTTGACGATTACAGACACGCCTGCGCGGTAGCGGTAACTTGGAATGTTTTCAACTGTCACTTTGCCGTCGGGGTGGAGTGTGGCGCGGACAACGCCCACGGGCGTTTCGATGCAGTGTTCCCCGGGGCCGATTCGATCGAGATGGGCCAGCGTTGTCACCACTCCGATCGTGCCGTGACCGCACATGCCCAGGTAGCCGACGTTGTTGAAGAAGATGACTCCCGTTGCGCAACCTTTGTCCACTGGATCGCAGAGGAGCGCGCCGACTACCACATCCGAGCCTCGCGGCTCGTTCACTACTGCCGAACGGAAATCGTCATGCTCGGTGGCAAAACGTTGCAGGCGCTCCGCTAACGTAGCGTTGCCCAGCACCGGTCCTCCGGCTACGACCACCCGCGTTGGCTCGCCGGCCGTATGAGAGTCGACAACCTGAATAGACGAAAAGGGCGTACGCGTGAAAGGCATGGGAAGAATTCTAGCTGAGGAGAGGTGCCTCCATTTGATCTGCGGTGGCGACGATACGATGGCCCTGTCAATCTACGAGGGCGACAACCGATCTGCTGAACAGAAGCGGGGGATCAAGCTCTAGTGACGTCTTTTTAAAGCCGGTCAAGTTCCCGAGCTCGCCGGCCATAGGCACGGGCTTTTGTGCGGGTAAGGAGGGCAACCGCAATCACTGGCGCGACCATTGCAAGTGCTGTCACCACCCGCCTTGAATTAGGCATTGGATCGCCAATGATCTTTAGAACAACCCCGAGTTGCACCAACAGCATGGTTTGCCAACATATTGCCATCGCCCTTTGCTCACGCTCAAGGATTCGCCGGTAGGCTTCAATTCCGAAAGCGCTTGGCAGCAGTGGATAGGTTTTCATTAGGCGATACGCGCGATAGGCGATCGAAATTCCCGCGCCGATCCCGATGACGCATCCGATTCTGCCCATGAGCGTTGAACTCACGAAAAACAAAGCGCAAAAGCATCCTATTAGGAGACTGGCTGTGATCACACCGACCAGCTTATGCTTGCGGTCCTCGGAAAGGGCATTGTCTGCCCGCCGTCGGATCTCGTCAGTCGACATTCGCGTGAATTCTGGTTCCTGGTGTTGCCAGAGGGATTGGATTGCGTTTGACATGGTGTGTCTATGCTCCTGGTTCTTGTTGGAAACGGCGCGAGAGAATGAGCTTAATTCGGTAGATTTTCGTAGCAACAGCGCCCGGCGAAAGGCCGGTCATTTCACCGATTGACGAGGCATCCATATCTTCCAAATAAGCTACGATGATCTGGCGATCGAACGGATCTAGTTTATGAATCAACGCGAAAACGCGGTCGAGAGCTTGGTGGTGGGCGCTGATTTCCGATATGAGTGGCTGGCAGTCTGGAACTGCTTCAATCTCCTCAAGTCCTACGAATTCGCTTCGCTTTAGGCGAGTTCTCTTGAGAATGTGAGAAGCAGCCGTGTTATGAGCGACTCGATACACCCACGTCCTGATAGAACACCGGCCATCGTACCCCGCGAAGCTGCGCCAAATAGCGATGTGAATCTCTTGTAGCAGGTCGTCGAGAATGCTTGCATCGCACTCATATGACCGCGCCAGGCGCTCCAAGGCTGGTCCAAACTGTAAGGCGGCCTCTTGATACCTGCGGTTTTGCTCGGATCGGGTTGAACCGGGGCTAGCCGCTACTATGCTCATATTTAGGTAGTCGTCCGAGAAAGCAATATCTCACACATAGAGTCTGATATGCAGCCGACCACGGACTGAGCGAACCCTGAACGACGGTTTTGAGCGTCATGGGGATGTTTCGCCAACTATCTAGAGATGAGGCGCCTGTTTTAGGTGAAGGCTTTCACGGCATCGAGAACACTAGCGAACAGAGGCTTGTTCCCGCTCACGAAAGCCAGATAATCGTGGTCCGCCATGTAAGACTCGGGGCGAATCCGCGTAATTTGTTCCCAGAACAGAGTGGCGAGATGTTTGTCTGCCCTCTCCGGCGGGTGCAACGCGAAGCAATAGTTCACTTTGATTGGAACGACAGCAGACCGGCAACCGAACGGGAGCGCAAGCCCAAGTAGGGCACGGAACTGAAACGATCTCATGCATCTACTGTTCAATTCCGCACATACAATCCTGGTTTCGGACAGAGCGAGAGACCGCACCGCGTTGTAACACGTCTGTTTTGACGCTCGGCGGTTGCCCAAAAACGGCGAAGGTCTTGCTGTTAGGATGCCGGAGTCGGGATTCAAACATCGTTAGTCCAGGAGAAGGCGAATGCTGGCGGACCTTCGCGACGCGTTACGGCAATTGCGGAAAGCACCCGGGTTTACGGCGACGGTAGTCATCACGTTGGCCCTTGGAATCGGCGCCACTACGGCCATCTTCACGCTGGTGCACCAGGTAATGCTCAAGTCGTTACCGGTATCGAAACCCGAGGAGTTGTGGCGGATCGGTGACAAGATTCGCTGCTGCAACTGGGGCGGATATACGCAGGGTGACGGCGATTTTTCGCTTTTCTCATGGGAGGCATACAAGAACTTTCGCGAGCATACGCCGGAGTTCGTTGATCTCGCGGCCTTACAGGCGGGTAATGCGGCTCTCGGTGTCAGGCGGGCCGGATCGCAGGCGCAGGCGGATACGTTCAATGGGCAGGAGGTGTCGGGAAACTTTTTCCGCACTCTAGGCGTGCAGCCGTGGATCGGAAGGATGATGACCGACGCCGACGACCAGCTGGGTGCGCCGCCGGTTGCGGTGATGAGCTACAGGACTTGGCAAAGCAAGTATGGCTCCGACCCGTCGGTTGTGGGAGCGAGCTTTCAGATCAATGAACATGCGTTTACGGTCATCGGGGTTACACCGCCGGGGTTCTATGGGGCCAAGCTCTCGGGCTACGGCATGCCGGACTTCTGGCTCCCGATTACGGCAGAGGATGTTCTTGCCGGGCCAGTGTCGCGGATCAAACGAGCCAACGGAAACTATCTTGACCTGATCGGGCGAGTCCGCGCGGGCGTTGCTCCGCAAGCGCTCGAGGCAAAACTACGGGTGGAATTCCACAATTGGCTGGCGAGCCATGTACCGGACATGGAGCCAGGCGAAAAACAGCTCTGGCAACAGCAGACACTCCACCTAGTCCCGGGCGGAGCCGGCGTTGCCGTGATGCGGGACGACTATGAGGACGGGCTGAAGCTATTGCTGATCGCTGCGGGATGCGTGCTGCTGGTGGCTTGTGGCAATTTGGCAAACCTGATGCTGGCACGTGGATTGAAGAACCGGGCGCAGATCTCGGTCCGAGTTGCGCTGGGAGCTTCGAGGCTCCGGCTGGTGCGGAGGGCGCTGGTCGAAAGCGTACTGCTGGCGGTGATCGGGGGTGCCTTTGGAGTTGCGGTAGCATATGCCGGGACACGACTGATCCTTCATCTCGCTTTCCAACTCGGTGGGCCGAACAACTATGTTCCAGTGAGCCCGGAGCCATCGTGGCCGGTGTTGCTCTTTGCCTTAGGTGTTTCGGTCTTTACAGGAATGATCTTCGGAACGGCTCCAGCATGGATAACTTCGCATGCCGACCCTGTGGAAGCGCTGCGCGGAGCGAACCGTTCGGTGGGGCGAGGCCGCTCGTGGGCGCAGAAGTCCCTCGTTATAGCCCAGGCCGCAATGTCGCTGGTGTTGCTTACGGCCGCCGCATTGCTAGGGCAGAGCCTGCGCAACCTGGAGCACCAGGACTTCGGGTTTGAGATGCAGGGCCGTTACATCGCCTGGATCAATCCGACACTCAGTAACTACAAGCCTGACCAGATGGAACAGTTGTACCGGAGGATCGATGATGGTCTGAAGCAGGTGCCCGGAGTGAGGATGGTGGCGCCCGCTCTTTATGCTCCGATGACAGGCGACAGTTGGAACTCGGGAGTTCGCATCCAGGGAAGGCCTGAGCCCGCGCCGAAAGAGGACTCGAGCGCAGGCTGGGCGCGAGTGATGCCGGGTTTTTTTGAAACGATCGGGGCCAAGATGGTGATGGGCCGGCCGCTGGGCGAGGATGACACTGCCGCGACGCGCAATGTTGCAGTGGTCAATGAAGCTTTCGTGAAGCGGTTTTTCAAAGACCAGAGCCCGATCGGACAACATTTCGGCTTTGGGCGGATCAGGTACGCCTCCACGTACGAGATCGTCGGGGTTGTCAAAGACATCCGATACATGACTTACAACTACAAGGAACCGGTGCGGCCGATGGCGTGGGTGTCGGAGTTGCAGACCGCGCATTTCGACGATCCCGCCGTTACGCGCGGCGAGGAGTACTCGCACTTTCTCTACAACATCGTCATCTGGGCTCCCGGAGATCCTCCGGGGATGGAAGAGCGAGTGCGCAAAGCACTGGCAAGCGTCGATCCAAGCCTGGTGCTCTATAGCGTCGATCCATATCGCACAGTGGTAAGCGCCGACTTTCAACAGCAGAACATGATTGCAACACTGACCACGCTCTTCGGACTGCTTGGCCTTGTTCTGGCAGCCGTGGGGCTCTATGGCGTGATGGCTTACACCGTCGAGCAGCGCACGAACGAGATCGGCCTCAGGATGGCTCTTGGTGCGGATCGCTGGAACGTGATCGCAATGGTGCTTCGGGGCGCGATCTGGCAGGTCGGCATTGGTCTGGGCATCGGTATTCCGCTGGCGATTCTGGCCGGGAAGCTGATGAAGGATCAGTTATTTGGCGTAAAGCCATGGGATCCCGTCATGCTCGTGGCGGCCGCAATGCTGCTCGCGCTAGCAGCACTGGTGGCATCGGTTGTGCCGGTGCGTCGCGCTGCCGGAGTCGAGCCAATGCAAGCGTTGCGCAACGAGTGATGGGAGATGATCGCAAATCGATACTGAAATCCAGGGCAGCAGGTAGGGGGATCAAGACCGAATTGTTGCCCGGGCGAAAACTGACACACGGAAGTGTGGCCCACGATCCGCTCTAAACATGAACTCGGGCGGAGGTGCGCATGCAAGGCTAGAGAATGCCATTTGCGTTTAGATGACTGGCGTATCTCTTATCCGTGCCCTGAATGTGGACGGTGAGCCAATCTTTCAATATTTCTAGAGTTTCAATCGCAAGGCCGGTTTCACCGGAGTTATACCTTGACTGCAATTCGAATGCCTGCTCGACGAGTTCTCGGTGCTCTCTCTTGTGGTCAACTGCCTCTGGATAGCCGGTTCTCTCAAAAAACTCTTCTTCGCGAGCGAAATGGTATCTGGTATAGCTGATTAGCTCATCGAGGGCTTTTCCCACTATTTCCTTCCCGTGGCCGCGGTTCATACCCTCGGAGAGTTGGTTAATCAACTCAATCAATCGCTTGTGATCATCATCCGATGCTTTAACCCCCACGCTCAAATGAGTGCCCCAACTAACACATGACATTATGAATTCTCCTTCGAACTGGTGTCAGCGGATTTGGGGGAGTCAGCCACGTCCATGCCTTAATTCCCAAAATATTGTCACAATTCCAGAGCTCTGCTCTGTGATCCAAAACACCTGTTTGCATTCTTGCTGTAATCTGGGCCGTCAGTATTTTCGCTCACACGCGCCTGGATTCGATGAATGGCACCATTCGATGACTGGGGTTCCGCAATGTGTCGTGCGATTGCGCAGAGGCACGCACTCATGCCGTCGCAGCGGACCTGAATGTTGACGGAATATTTGCGACGCCGCCAAGCCACCCCGGCCCGGGTTCATCGAATCGGACCGGGGGGCCGCCTCAGAAGCTTAGGCAAGCGCCAGATTCATGTTGTTGATGGCTTCGTCGATCTCCTGCGTGCTCTTGAAGCCGATCGTGGCGCAGTCCACACCCGCGTTCTGAAAAGCGAACCTCATCGCCTTCACACGGTCGTCATGACTTTTCTGGAACTGACCGCCGCCGCATAGCTTCATACCGATCACACCGAGCCCTTCCTTTTTCAACTGGTGAATGTGATCGACCACTTCGTTCACATTGGCGGGGTGATTGGTGTCCTCGTAGGTCGGCCCGTCCATACGCGCACCGTTGTGGTTGATGCGGATCAGTCCTACGTCGAGCCACTGGGTCCCAGGCATCTGGCGCAACGCCGGCAGCCCGTGCACCGAAGCACCATGCGTGCGGATGGTCTTTCTCTGCTGAGCTTCGAGGATCCCATCCTGCCAGCGTTTCGTAGTCTCCGGCCAGTCGGCGGTGTGCTGCCAGTGCAGGAGCATGATGTCAAAGTACTCGGTCTGAGAGATACGCCGCAGCTCATCGAACTTCGCCTGCGGGTTTGTACCCTCGTGGAACGTAGTCACCTTGTTCATCAGTTGATAGCTGTCGCGTGGCAAACCTTTCAGCGCCTCGCCCAGCATCCCCGGCGTCTGGTAGGCTTCAGCCGTCTCGAAGAAGCGGATGCCGCGGTCGTGCGCATAGCGCACCAGCCGCGTGAACTCCTGCTGACCGAGCGCGGCCTGCACCGCACCACCGTCCGTCCCGGTTCCGAAGGCCAGCCGCGTCACTTCCAACTTGGAGCGGCCTAGCACCACGGAATCGGTCGCGGTGCGCGTGGCGGCAGCCAGGGGAAGGGTTCCTACCGTCGCCATAGCTCCGGCGGCGGCCAGACCTGTTTTGAGGAAACTACGCCTTGTGGTTGGGCTCATCTCGACCTCCACGGCTCAAGGGGAGTGAGCCGGATGAGTGGATGTTAGCACGCCCGCAGTTGCACTCCGATCTCAGGCTGGCGTAACGGTTCCGGTATGCTGGATTCCGCAGTTCGGGTCAAGACTTCATTGCCCGGGAGTCCCATGAAGAAAGCTGTACTGGCCGTCGTCACACTGTGCCTTTGCCCGGCGGCTTTCGCCGCATCTGTCATCACCACCCGTCTTGAAGACCCCAAGGCGATTTACCTGGACGCTCCTACGACCTCTGCGGACAGTTCTGCTGCAGTGCAAGCAGCAATCGATAAGGCATCGGGTACGGGGCGCGAGGGAATCGTGTTTGTCCAGGCGGGCCGCTACACCATAGCACGCACGGTGTTTCTCTGGCCCGGTGTGCGGCTCATCGGCTATGGGGCCACGCGCCCGGTGTTCGTGCTTCCGCCGAATACGCCTGGGTTTCAGAAAGGCATGGGCGTGATGGTGATGTTCACGGGGCTTACGCCTCACGAGCGTCCGCGGGCCGGGGATCGCATTGCCTTTCCTCCACCAGGGTCGGTGCCGCCGAACAACGACGTGGCCGATGCCAATCCGAACACGTTTTATTCGGCGATGAGCAACATCGACTTCGAGATTGGGGATGGTAATCCTGCAGCGGTGGCGGTGCGCTTCCATGTGGCCCAGCACTCGTTCCTTACGCATATGGATTTTCATCTGGGCTCAGGGCTGGCCGGTATCTACCAGGTGGGCAATGAGGCGGAAGATTTGCACTTTTATGGAGGACGCTACGGGATTCTGACCGAGAATACTTCGCCGGCGTGGCAGTTCACGCTGATTGACTCAGTGTTCGAGGGACAGAGAGAAGCGGCCATTCGAGAGCATGAAGCTGGGTTGACGCTGATCCGGGATACGTTTCGCAACGTCCCTGAGGCGATCGATATCGATGAGGGGTATCCGGATCAACTTTGGGTGAAGGACTCGCGTTTTGAGAATATCAGCGGGCCGATTGTGACGATCAGCCTGGAAAAGAGTCCGCTTACCGAAGTTGGATTTGAAAACGCGGTTCTCAGCAACGCACCGGTGTTCGCAAAGCTGCGGGAGAGTGGCAAGACGGTTGCGGGGAAAGGCGCAGTTTACGGAGTAAAGAACTTCAGCTACGGACTAATCGTGCCGGGCGAAGGACAGATGGGGTCAATCGGCATGCAGTATGAGGCTGCGCCGACCGCCTCGTTACCCGCAGCACTTCCGCCGGCGATTCGGTCGCTGCCGCCGAGCAGCGAATGGGTGAATGTGCGCACGCTGGGAGTGAAAGGCGATGGGACCACCGATGATACTGCGACTTTGCGGCAAGCCATCGACACCCATCGCGTACTTTACCTCCCCGGTGGGCATTACGTAGTGCGCGACACGATCCGGCTCAAACCGGACACGGTGCTGATCGGGCTGCATCCGACGCTTACCCAGATCGACCTGCTCGATGAGACGCCGGGATACCAGGGGGTGGGTGCGCCGAAGGCCGTGCTTCTTGCGCCGCCGGGCGGGCGGAACATCGTGAGCGGAATCGGAGTGTTCGCGGGCGGTATCAACCCACGTGCAGTAGCTGTGCTGTGGAAGGCGGGCGAGACCTCGCTGATGGATGACGTGCGCTTTCTTGGCGGGCACGGCAGTGGCGGCAATCCTTACAACAACAACCACACGGCTGACCCTGATCTGCACAAGCGCTGGGACGGGCAGTATCCCAGCCTGTGGGTTGCGGATGAAGGCGGAGGGACATTCGCAAACATCTGGACGCCAAATACTTTCGCGCAGGCAGGTTTTCTGGTATCGAACACGAAGACACCCGGGCATGTGTATGAGTTGTCGGTCGAGCATCACGTACGCAACGAGATCAAGTTTGATCACGTGGAGAACTGGGACATCAACGCGCCGCAGACCGAAGAGGAGGCGGGAGAGAGTCCTGAAGCACTTTCTTTGGAGATTAATGACTGTCGCAATCTCACGATTGCGAACTATCATGGTTATCGCGTAACGCGTTCTCGCGCACCGTTCCCGGCGGCTGTTCGTGTTTATCGATCGTCAGATATTCACTTCCGCAACGTGCATGTGAACGCGGAGAGCGGGTACGGCATTTGCGACGCGAATGGCTGCGGCACATTCCTGCGCCTGAGCAAGTTCCCTTACGAGAACGCAATCGAGGATGTGACACATCATCTCGAGGTACGTGAGCGCGAGTTCGCAGCGCTGGACATTCCGGCTGATCCGAAGAAGCCGCCGGAGAGTGATGCGTCTGCTGTGCTGGACAAGGGCACGAGCGTGAGAAAGCTGGAGGACGGCTTCTTCTCGATCTCAGGGGCAGCGGTGGACGCGTCAGGCAAGCTCTATTTCGTGGACCACCACAACCAACGCATCTACGGGTGGGACGAAAAGGAAGGACTCACGGTTGAACGCGACAATCCGCTCGATCCGGTGAATCTCACGGTCGACAAATCAGGCAACCTGATGGTTGTTTCGTCGGCTGGGCCGGAGGGCACCGTGTACACATTCCGTCCCGGGACCTCCGCGCAAGAGCTCACAGTGCTGGCACCGCAAGCTTCGCAGTCTCATAGCAAAGCCGCCGTGATCCTTCCGGTGAACTGGTGGAACAACGGGGAGTTCAAAGATCAGTTGAACCTGGATACGATGCGCTTTACGACGCTGGCGGAGATGTTTGCCGCAGATGCGAGCACACCGAAGATACGCGAATACCTCTCGCTCGATGCCAGCATGTTTCTGCCCGCCGGCCGGGTGTTCCAGCAAGGTCCGGCAAACGACACGTCGGGTTGGCGATTCAGTGACAACCTCGATACGTACGGGTTCATCGTCGCAGAGCCAGGACAACAGGTGTATGTCAGCAGTGAGTCTGAGGACATTACCTACAGCGCGAGGGTCAAACCGGACGGGACCCTCGTGGAACTGAAGCCCTTTGCGCAGCGAGGAGGCGAGAGCGTGGCCGTGGATGCGCGCGGGAACGTGTATGTGGCCAATGGCCAGATATTCGTCTACGCGCCGGACGGGCGGCAGATTGCGGAAATCGATCTGCCGGAGCGGCCTCTGCAACTTCTCTTCGGAGGGCCCGACCACCGGACGCTTTTCATTCTTGCGCATCACGCGCTGTTCGCGGCGCTGGTGCGGTGACAACGATTGTCGTGCAAACAGCGGAGCGCGATTGTAAATGCGCTCCGCAGTTGGCGTGATTGTGCAGCCTTGTCGAATCGCGTTCAACGCTATTCGGGCAAGGCAAGTTGGCCGTCAATGTGGAAGTGAGCCGTCACACCTGGCGCTCCGGTATCGGGCTGGCCACCACCAATGCTGATGCTGTAGTCCCCTTGAGCGATGATGGGATTGCCATCCTCGGTCACCATGCCTAGATCGCGCGCCTTCAAGTCGAAATGGACCTTCTGGCTGGCGCCCGGTTCGAGATGAATGCGTTCAAATCCCCGGAGCGCGATGAGGGGCGCACCTTTGACGGGCGGGAACTTGAGATAGAGTTGGACGACCTCATCTCCCGCGAGCTTTCCGGTGTTGGCTACGGTCACATCGGCACCAAGGGGCTGCCCGGCAGCAATAGCCTGCCCTGGAACGCTGAGGTCGCTGTAGTTGAACTTCGTGTAGCTGAGCCCATATCCAAATGGGTAAAGCGGCTTGCCTGTGAAGTAGCGGTAGGTCCGGTTCGCCATGCCGTAGTCTTCGAAATTGGGCAACGTATCGACACCTGTGTAGAAGGTAACCGGCAGCCGCCCTGCTGGATTGTTTTTCCCGCTCAAGGTTTCGGCCACTGCTGCACCGCCCTCTTCACCGGGGTACCATGCCTCAAGAATGGCGTTGGCGTGCTCATTGATCCAGTTGACAGCCAGAGCGCTGCCATTCATGAGAACCACTGCCATGGGTTTGCCGGTAGCGGCCACAGCTTCCACCAGGTCTTGTTCCGGCTGGGGAAGGTCGATGCTGGTGCGATCTCCGCCGAGGAAGCCGGGTTCGCTGACCGGCATTTCTTCGCCCTCAAGCTGGCTGGTGATGCCTACGACGGCGATCACGACATCGGCGTTTTTCGCGGCGGCGACGGCTTCAGGCGAAGGCGCATTATTCGCCTTGGCCCATATCAGCTCCGCATGCGCCTTGCTATTCCTGGTTCCGTAGGAGATTTCGAGCGCGACCTTGCGGCCCTTTTCGAAGTGGACGCGGCCCACGCCCGATGAGAGGCCTCGCGTGCCGCCGCCGAACGCCGTTGCTATCTGCTTACCATCGACCGTAAGCCTGCCGAATCCCTCGCAGCGAATGCCGAGGAGAAAGTCGCCTGATTCCGTGGGTGTGAGGAATCCGGACCACCGCACGCCGAAGGTTTTCCTGCCGGCAATTTCTGCCGGCACATTGCTTTCGGTGAGCTTGACGTTGGGCTCTGTACGGCTGACGATGGACGCGGTCTCCGGATTCGGTTGCCCCCTCCGCATGCCTTCGTTGTAGTCCGCCTTGAGACCGGGCTTGCCGTCGGGAGCGGTCAAAAGAGCATCCGGCACAGCGGCTCCATCGGTGCGAAGGAACTGTGTTCCCGGGACGAAAGTGATCGCTGCGTTTGGAAACTCAGCATGAAGGCCATCGAGGATGGAGACAATGTGCGTGGGCTGTCCGGCGTAGTTTCCGATGAGCGGCCTGGTCTGGTCGGCTAGTGGCCCAACGACGGCGATTTTGCGGATTCCCGGTTTCAGCGGAAGCATGCCGTCATTCTTCAACAGGACCATGGACTCGTTTGCCAGCTTGCGCGCCTCTGCGCGATGTTCCGCGCTGTCAAGTTCCTTTTCATCGATTTTGGCGTACGGAACCATGTCAGGAGGATCAAACATGCCGAGCTTCATCCGTGCGGTGAACAGGCGAATGAGCGCGGTGTCGAGAACGCTTTCCGGCAGATATCCCTGTTGAACGGCGTCAATATAGGCCTTTTCGACCGGATCGCCAAATCGGGAAGTGAAAGTAACGCATTCGTTATCCATGCCGCGCAGCACGGAGATCGCGGCGCCTTGGGCCTGTGTCGGACGGTAGCGATGATTGGCGGCAACGTCTCTGACCGCATCGCAATCCGAGACGACGTATCCCTGGAAACCCCATTTGCCCCGCAACTGGTCCTGCAGCAGGTATTCGCTGGCGCATGCTGGCTCGCCGTTGATCGCGTTGTACGCGCACATGACTGAGCCGGCCTTACCTTCGACAACGGCAGCGCGGAATGCGGGCTCGTAGGTATCCACCTCGTCGTGCTTGCTGACGTCAACGTCCGCAAAGTGACGCGTGGGTTCCGGTCCGCTGTGGACGGCGAAGTGCTTCGGTGTTGCGATGGCAAGGTAGTATTTGGGATTTTCGCCCTGCAGTCCGGTTACATAGGCAACTCCCATGCGACCCGTGAGGAATGGATCTTCGCCATAGGTCTCCTGTCCACGGCCCCAGCGCGGGTCGCGGAAGATGTTCAGATTGGGCGACCAGAAATCCAGGCCACCCATGATGCCGGTGTGTCCTTCGCGTGCGTTTTGCACGTGCTTGATGCGTCCCTCGATACCAATCTGCGCCGCCATGGTGTGAATTCCGGGCGCATCGAAGGTAGCGGCAAGGCCGATCGGCTCCGGATACTCAGTTACACCTTCGTTGATCACTCCGTGAAGGGCTTCGCTCCACCATTGATACGCAGGGATCTTGAGCCGCGGCACCGCCGCTGAATTATTCTGCATCTGCGATGCCTTCTCAGCGAGGGTCATGCGGCGTACCAGGTCGGTGGCCCGTTGCTCGGGTAAAAGCTGTGGATTCATGTATGGAAGATTTGCGGAATCTTGGGCAACTGCATTTTGCAGGGCTGAGCCAAAGAAGAGCGCTGCCGTACAAGCAAAGATGCACTCGAAAATTCGCGTCACGCGGCTGTTCATTCTTTTCTCCAGATAGAATTTGAGCGACCCCGATTGTCTCACTTCGGCTGCCGATTTTCCATCGATTCGACTTACGACAAGATGTCATCTAACTATCTCGCGATAGTGCGGCCGATTCAGCCGACGGTTTTACTGGCATCGGAAGTTGCTGGCGTCCTGGGTGTCGCCAGATCCGGTGTACTGGGCGTGCTTCGGGTACGCGCACAGTGGGCGGCTGCGTCCGGGGAATGCCTTGCCGGTGGCGATGACGGAGTCTGGATGCGCGTGCTTTTCGACCCAGTTGACGACAGCGGTGAGCATATCGAAGTGATCGAGAGAGGGGCCACCTCCGCAGTGAGCCATGCCGGGAACGAGAAACATGCGACTCCATTCAGCAACCTTCTCGGCACCGCCGTTGGTTGCGGCAAGTGATTGGTAATAGCCGAGCGTGTCGAGCGGCGAGAACCATGGATCGCTGTCGCCGTGGAAGAAGATGAGCTTGCCCCCGCTGAGCGAGAACGTGGAGAGATTTGTGGATGCAGGTTCGACGAGCGGATCGGAAGCGTGAAGTGCTGCCTTGTCGACATCGAGTTCGGTCGCGGTGGTGTAGGGGCCGAAGAGGCCGTTGTTTCCCAAAGCGATAAGACCGGCCACAGGGCCTTTCATTGTGATTCCCGCATCGTAAAGGAAGCCGGGATAGACCTGTGTGCCATATGCATTCTTCGGTCCGGCGAAAGCTTTCTTGATGGCGGTGATTTTTTCAGGGGCGATGCAGGCTTCGGCTTGGCCGGGCTTGCAGGCGAGAACCGCTGGATCGAAGTCGCAGCCGAGAGGGTCGGAGATCATGCCGTCGGCTACGCCATCTTTCGCGTCGCACTGCTTCATGAGGGCATCCATGAATAACTTGCGATCGCTGTCGGTGAGGAACTTATCGATCTGCGGTTTGCCGGACGGATCTTTAGGAGCGGCCTTGTTATAAGCGACGGGGATCCATTGGGCGATGGCGAGATTAGACAGGCCGGTACGCATGGCCGGATCACCTGAGATGATGCCGTTGAAAACGGTGGGATATCTCTGTGAAAGGATCATGCCTTCGCGCCCGCCGGTGGAGCAGCCGACAAAGTACGAGTAGGCCGGAGGTTTAGCGTAATAGTTCGCAATGATCTGCTTGGCGACTCCGGCGACTTCAGCGTTGGCGAGGAAAGCGAAGTCGAGATAGGCCTGCTGGTCGCGCATGAAGGAGAAGTCGAAAGGGCCGGTCTTGGCTTTGTGTCCTGTGTCGGTGCTGGCCACGGCGAATCCGCGCGAGAGCGCCGGCTGGTCGCCGGCATAGTTCGCACCCGCAGGATAGGCAACGATGCCATTGCCGCCTCCGCCGCCCTGCATCATGAAGTCGCCGTTCCAGGCGGCTGTGTCGGGGAACGCAATGGCAAACCCGATGCCGAACTCCTGACCATCGACGCCCTTGCGGCGATTGATCACGCCATCAACGCGGCAGTGCGCTGGCAGCGGACCGATAGCAAGAGCGCCGGGATACGGCGGCGGGACGATGGTTCCGGCGGGGACGAGCGCAGCCTTGGTGATTTCGACGCCGTCGATCTTAAGGCCGGCGAGAGCGGCGCAGGGGTCTGCCGATTGAGACTGGACAGCGAAAGGCGCACACAGCACAGCCGACAGCAGAAGCGAGAATTTGCGTTTCGTCATAACCAGCCTTCTTTCCCTCGAAACAGATCTGGGCGCAACGTGGACAATTTGTTTTGC
>Ga0207701_10003572_pt1 | contig 15948 bp, 19 predicted proteins | sample KBSSwiSSwithPhiX_FD_184294 | JGI IMG/M metagenome (GOLD analysis project Ga0207701, IMG submission 184294) | Switchgrass rhizosphere bulk soil microbial communities from Kellogg Biological Station, Michigan, USA, with PhiX - S5 (SPAdes) (version 2) | ecosystem: Environmental > Terrestrial >... | reverse complement strand
GCCCCAGGCCCGCCTGATTATCAAAACGGTTAACATCAGCGCCGACCAGTTCTGCAGTTCCGGAGGTGGATACGTGAGCCAGCGGAAAACTGCGATGTCGTTGATATGATGGTCAGAAACAAAAAACGCGACCGTGCGATCAACCCAGAAGTAGCAGATCACCACTGCAAAAATGCACGAACTCGTTACGATCAAGCTGTGTCGCAGGAGAGTGCGATACTCCCCGTTTGTTGTCATTCTGGCGGCGCTTCGAATTGGCTCATCAGTTTGAACATCTCGTAGCGCTTTGCGATTTCCTCGATCGAGAGACTGCGCAAACGCTCCAGACTGAATGCTTCCACGCAGAAGCTGGCCAGCACACTTCCGTAAATCATTGCTTTGCGCAGATCATTGAAGTGCACCGTTTTTACTGTGCCCGCGAGATAGCCGGCCATGCCGCCGGCGAACGTGTCCCCTGCCCCGGTCGGATCGTGAATGTCTTCGAGCGGATATGCGCCGCAACTAAAGTAGCGGTCGCCTTCTCCAAAAAGCAGCGCTCCGTGTTCACCCTTCTTTATGGCAACGTGAGCCGGCCCCATTTTCTGAATACGCCGTCCGGCCTTAATAAGACTCGTTTCCTTGGTCATTTCGCGCGCTTCACTGTCGTTCAGGATCAAAAGATCAACGCGCCGAAGCAGCTCATCGAGATCCGATCTGGCCGTCTCGATCCAAAGATCCATCGTGTCGGCAACAACGAAACGCGGACGCTTCATTTGCTCGAGCACATGCGCTTGCAGCGACGGCTCAATATTGGCCAGCAAAACAAAATCGGTTTGCCTATACGTTTCAGGCAACTCGGGCTTGAACTCCTTGAACACGTTCAGATCGATGGAACGCGTCCGGCGCGTGTTCAGGTCCCACGAATATTCGCCTGACCAGCGAAATGTTTTTCCATTCACTCGTTGCACGCCTTCAGTATCAATCTTGTGGGATCTCCAAAAATCGAACTCCGATTTCGGAAAATCACTTCCGACAACACCGACGAGCCGAACCGGCGAAAAGAAACTCGCCGCAAGTGCAGCGTACGAGGCCGAGCCCCCTAACAAGTCTGAGTGTTCCTCAACCGGCGTCTTAACCGTGTCGATTGCAATGGAGCCAACAACAAGGACGGACATGATTAGAAAGGCAGTGTAATTCGTTATACGGTTACATCGTTACATCGGATTGACGATTTAACGATTCTGCGATTCACCATTCTCGTGGCAAAGCCATCCTCGTTCACGCCAGCATATCTGTGGCGCAGCGGGCGTAATCAACAATGTTGTGAGCTTTGAGCAACGCTGAAACCATAACGACACGCTTTGCACCGGCATCGATCACGTTCTGTAGATTGTCGATATTGATGCCGCCAATGCAGAAAATCGGCAGGTTCACTTCTGCGTGAACGCGTCTGACGTGGTGAAGACCAATCGCTGGATAATCAGGTTTTGTCGGAGTCGCGAAGATCGGCCCGAATCCGATGTAGTCCGCACCTTCGCGCTGAGCGGAGCGCGCTTGTTCCAAACTGTGCGTTGATTTGCCGACCAAAATTTCGCGTGCAGCTTTTTGTCGCACAATCTCGATGGGGGCATCATTCTGGCCAACGTGCACTCCTTCGACCGGCACCTGACGCGCAATTTCAGCGTAGTCGTTCACGATCAGCGGAGTGAAAGATTGCACTGTCAATTCATGTAACTCGGCCGACAGCTCCATGAGTTCGCTGATTGATTTCTCTTTGCCGCGCAGCTGAATCAGATCGACGCCGCCCTCGATCATTTGCGCCACAATGCGAGCGGCATCACGTCGTTCCACATAACCCAGATCAATAATTCCATAGAGCCGGCATTCGTGAAGTGACGTCATCAACGGTTGTAGTGTCCGCTGTCCTCAGCGGATTCGAGCCGCGCAACCTCCACTGCGCTGAAGACAGCGCGCACTACAGCGCAAGTCGTTTCACTCATGCAAACGAATGGGTCGGGTGCTCAAGCTGAGCTTGCCCGCTGAAATAAGACGGTCGATCAAACCAGTGTCGTAGTTTCCGTCGCGGAAATCGCCGTTCCGCATCATGGCGGCATGAAATGGCACAGTTGTTTTGATTCCGGTGATGTAGTACTCGTCCAGAGCGCGTCTCATTCGATCGATCGCATTGATCCGCGTGGAACCAATAGTAATTATTTTTGCAATCAGCGAATCGTAATATGGCGGCACGGTGTAGCCGGTATAAACGTGCGAGTCGATGCGAACACCGCGGCCACCTGGCGCATAATAAAAATCGATCCGGCCCGGCGTTGCCTGGAAATCGTTGGCCGCATCTTCGGCATTGATACGGCATTCGATCGCATGGAGCCGCGGTTCTGCATGAGCAATATGCTGCGAAAGTGGCTGGCCCGCGGCAATGCGGATCTGCTCCTTGACGAGGTCGCATCCATAAACTTCCTCCGTAACGGTGTGCTCCACCTGAATGCGCGTGTTCATTTCCATGAAGTAAAAGTGCCTGTTTTGGTCGACCAGAAATTCAATCGTTCCGGCATTCTCGTATCCGACAGACTTGGCCAGTTTCACGGCTGCATTTCCCATTTTCCTGCGAAGACTCGCCGTCATTACCGCCGAGGGGCATTCTTCAATCACCTTTTGATTACGCCGTTGAATTGAGCAATCGCGTTCGCCCAGGTGCACGACGTGGCCATGGCTATCGGCCATGATTTGAAATTCGATGTGGCGCGGGTTGACGATGAGCTTTTCCAGATACACCTGATCGTTTCCAAATGCTTTCTGCGCCTCATGACGGGCGCTATGGAAAGCGGATGTAAGGCTTGGCTCATTATGCGCAGCGCGCATCCCGCGGCCGCCACCACCGGCGGCCGCCTTGATCATCACCGGGTAGCCAAGCTTTTTTGCGATTTTCATCGCCTCATCCTCTGTCTCAATGATTCCATCGCTGCCCGGCGTAACCGGCACGCCGGCTTTGCGCGCAGCTGCACGAGCAGCGTTCTTGTCGCCCATAGATTGCATCGCACCCGAGGAGGGGCCGATGAACTTGATATTGCAGCTTTCGCAGACCTCCACGAAATGCGGGTTCTCGGCGAGGAATCCGTAGCCAGGATGAATTGCATCAACATCACCGATCTCGGCCGCGCTCATGATCCGATCAATTCTCAAATAACTTTCCAGGCTGGCCGCCGCGCCGATGCAGATCGCTTCATCGGCGAGCTGGACGTGCAGCGAATCGACGTCTGCTTCCGAATAGACCGCCAGGGTGCGAACACCGAGCTCCTTACAGGCGCGAATTACCCGCAGGGCGATTTCTCCGCGATTAGCAATCAGAACTTTCTGGAACATTTGGGACGCGCGATCCGGCGCGCCCGTCGGTCGCGCCCTACTATGTTTCTGTTAACGCACTCTGAAGAGCGCCTGGCCAAATTGAACCGGCTTACCGTTGTCAGCGAGCACTTCGGCAATAACCCCGCTGGTTTCGGCCTTAATCTCATTCATCACTTTCATCGCTTCGATGATGCAAACGACCGTGTCTTCGGTGACGGGTTTCCCGACTTCAACAAAAGCTGGCGTATCGGGCGATGCTGCCCGGTAAAATGTACCCACCATCGGCGAAACGATCTCTTTCATCGGTACGCTCTCGATCGCTTTCGCAACGGGAGGCGGCGGTTCAGCTCCCGCGCTGGGGGCCTTCGCCGTGCCGGTGGCGACTGCCGGTGTACTCACGGTGGCTTGCGGAGCGGAAGCGCCTCTCTGCAGCTTCAAACGGAAGCCCTCCTTTTCGATCTCGAACACGGAAAGATCGTGCTTCTTCATCAAATCGATAATCGATTTGATTTCTTTGATGTCTTTGGGGTCCAAGGCGATTTCCTGGTTAAGGCTGAAGCGTTTTAGGTAAAACAGTTTTGCTGCCTAGGTCAAGCACGGGAATCGAGTGGTCCGGGAGCCAGTGATCCGAGCGATAGGCTTTGAACTTGCGCACATTCCCTCCTCCATTACGGGATTAAGCCACTGCCTCATTTTGAAATTGTTGATGAGAACGATGATTACGTCGTCGTCGAAAAGCCACCATTTCTTCTAATTCATCCCACCAAGCCAAACGATGCACCCACGCTCTGGAAACAATTGCGCGAGCTGCTCGCATTCGAGATCGCAAGCGGCAGACAGGTTTCCATCGTGAACAGACTCGATCGCGAGACGAGCGGCCTGGTGCTGGTCGCGAAAACTGCGGCAGCCGCACGCGAATTTGGGCTGTTGATGCAACGACACTCATTGCGCAAAGAATATCTCGCGATCGTTTGGGGTTGGCCGGAATGGGAACACAAACTCGTTGACGCACCGTTAGATCGTCAGAGCAAACGCCAACCCTCCCCGATCTGGCTGAAACAAATGATTCACCTTGCGGGCGCACCAGCACAGACAGAATTTTTCCTTGAACGGAGGTTCAGAAAACCGACGCCGTCGGGCGATCGGTTCAGCGTGGTTCGCGCGATTCCGCGTACCGGACGCACTCATCAGATTCGGGTGCATCTCGCGTCAATCGGGCATCCGGTTGTAGGCGACAAAATCTATGGTCCCGACGAGCAGTTGTACCTCCGTTTCATCGAAACCGGATGGACTCATGAGCTCGAGCAGAAACTTCTATTGCCACGACATGCTTTGCACTCGGCGAAATTAGCCATCGAGGACGACCGCCAATGGACCAGCGCGCTCCCTTCTGATCTTGCCGAATTCGTTAGGTAGGAACGCCGCACGGCGTCCGGACAGTGCAGCGCTCTCCCTACCAATTGCAATCGTATCAACTCCTTCCTATCATAGCGCGCGAATGAAGTACGCTAGAGGATGCGCTGTCTTTTTGTTTCTCAGCCTTTGCGTCCGGTTCTTCGGCGGCACGCCGGAAAACGGCGTCGAAGCCGTGCGCAGCGACGAATTCGATCCGCACCGAATCGAATTCGCACTCGAGACCGGCTACTTGTTTGGCGCGATCAATCCGCCCGTGGATTATCAAATCGGTGCGTTTTTTCTAACAGGAAGGATCCGTTGGGGAGTCATTCGAAGCGATAGCTGGTTGCGCGGCTATCATCAGTTTTATATCAGCGCGATTGCGGAACCGATTTTTAGGGGAATCGAGAATCACTACTTCGGATTCAATATGGGGTTTCGCTACAATTTCGTTCAGCCACACTCGCGATTCGTTCCATATATTTCGGGCGGTGTAGGCGCCGGCGGGATCGACAGCCATCCCGAGGTGCCGGGAGGTCAGGGGCAGGATTTTACGTTTAATATTCTATCCGCTGCCGGCGTTTCTTACATCGTAAATGATCACTGGAAAGTGGACGTCGGAGCGTTATACCAGCATTTCTCCAACGGCGGACAAACGGATCCTAATCCCAGCCTGAACCTGTTCGGACCGCAGGTGGGCGTGAGCTATTCGTTTTGACCGTGCGTGTCATGTCGAGCGAAGTCGCTGCAACGAAATGCGAAGCATGAGACGAGGCTTTCAAACATCCCGCGATCGTACAAGCGTGCATCGCACCGGGATCGAAAGCCTGGCCTCGCGGACTTCGCCCACTGCGTTACAGCTTCGAGTCCGCTTCGCTTCGCTCAGAATGACAATGGAATGAAAGCGACCGAGGAAAACGTGCTGGTGGTCCGGCGCAGCTTGTTCGACGAACTTGGGGCTTTTCATGGTCTTAAGTTCGAGCCGCAAGAATATCTCGACGCGTTTCTGTCACGCGGAAATAACTTCTTTCTGCCGCGAGCGGAAGCTGAGATCAATCCGGCGTACAAACAGATCATTCCGTACGCGCTCATCGCGTTTCAGAACAAAGTTGCTTACTACGTCCGCGGAAAGAAAGCGGGCGAGCAGCGCCTGGTCGCGAAAGGATCAATCGGGATCGGCGGTCACATGAATGAAACCGATGAATCTCTTTTTGCGATGGATGAGGAGGCGTATCGCGCCGGCGTGGAGCGCGAAGTCAACGAAGAAATCAAAATCGATGCTCCGTTCGACGATCGGATCGTGGCGCTTCTAAACGATGATACGACCGAGGTCGGGCGCGTGCATCTTGGCGTCGTTCACGTATTCAAACTGGCCGAGCCCAAGGTCGAAAAACGCGAAGCGATGATCACCGGCTTGACGTTTCTTGCGAAGGGTGAATTGTTCGCCCGCCGCGAAACCATGGAGACGTGGTCGCAGATTTGTCTGGATTCGCTCGACCGCTTGTTGCTGTAGCTGCTTCCCCTTCTAACCTCCAGCTCCGGGTGGAGCTGTAGATGCGGATGGAGCTTCCGGTCCAGCTGACGATGCAGGTGGAGCTTCCGGTGCAGGAGCACCTGGTGATGCAGGCGGAGCTTGCGGTGCGGGCGCAGCTGGCGGCGGAGCCGCAGGAGCAGGGATAGCGGGCTGCTCCCTCTGCGGGATGAACGCAATCTCGTCAATCTGCCAACGGCCCACCGGATGCGAGATGGTCAGATCCATATCGGCGTATCTCGCTGGATAATATATCCGCGCGTGGAAAGAACCGTGTGGCTCGAAGAATTGCGAAGTAAATTCAATTTTGCCTTGAACGTCGGGTGGGCGAACCGGCGCTCCGAGCTTCGTAATCTCGTTCATAAACTCCTGCTGTGCAGTCGGGGCGGCGAAGGCCATGCGCATCTGCGGGCTGAGCCGTGAAATGAAGAAATTACCGTCGTGCTGGACAGCAATTTTCTGAACTGCCTCGTTAGCGAAGTCTCTTCCTTCTTTGGCCGAATTCTGTTTGTTGGAATTGAGCCACCACCACGCGCCAACAAGCAACAGCACCAGGATGATGAGCACAACCAGAACCTGCCCGGATGATTTGCGTTTAGAACTTAATTTCAATTGTTTCATCTTTGTTTAATAACCGAACCCCATGCTCTTAATGACTTCGCCATTATGGATGAGCACGGAATGTTTTTGCTTGCCCGTATAAGCGCCGAAACGATTTCGCGCGTTCACGGTAAAATTAACGAGATAACCCGATACAGATTCGCCGCCCTTGCCCAGATCGGACGGTTTCGGTTCGCCGTTCCACTCAATGCGGGAGCTGTCCGGATCGATCAATTGTTTACTCAGCCACTGCATGATGATCTCCTTGTAATAGGTGGGGTAAGGACCGTAGCGCGCGGTGTCCGCTGAAGGCGTTTGGGCAGTTAAGCTGGTCACGAAAATCAATCCCAACGCGAGCGCGCAAATGAGCGACTCCGACACGAACGCTTTCATGTTTTCTGTTTACCATCTGCGACGGCGGTTAGTCCAGCTTAATGAGGCGGTAAGTGTCAAGCTTTACAGACGGAGGCGCTCTGCTTAGGTCACGTCGTTATCGACGTCGCTGCCGTGAAGAAATTGTTCGTTCCAATTGCCATAGTCAGCGGGTTGATGATCGCGTCTATGTCGGTTTTGTCTGGCGAAACTCCCGCGCAGACTTCAATTGGCACGTCAGCCGATGCTGCAGGCAAGTTCAGCGACCCCGGCAATGGGGCCCCCGCCCTGCAACAGCCGACACCGCTTGATCCGGCTGTGGCGACACAAGCGTGGTTGGACAGTGTACCGCAAGACAAGCGTGAAAAATCAGATGCTTATTTTGAGGGCGGTTATTGGCTCCTTCTGTGGAATTATCTTCTGGCCGCTGGGATCTCGATTTTTCTGCTGTCGTCTCGAATCTCAGCGCGTCTACGCGATCTTTCGGAGCGACTAACGAGATACAAAACGCTGAAGGTCGCCTGTTACAGCGCGCTGTATTTGCTGCTCGTTTATATCGTTAGCTTTCCGCTCAACATTTACGAGCACTTCGTTCGCGAGCATCAATACGGATTCGCTACACAAAGTTTTCCGACATGGTTTCGGGAGCAGTTGATTGCTCTTGCCGTCACGCTCATCGGCGCCGTAATGTTTCTCATCGTGCTCTATGCTGTGTTCCGGCGAGCACCGAAAACATGGTGGGTCTGGGGAACTGCCGTCGCTGTCGTTTTCTCCTTTTTTGTGCTCTTCATCGCGCCCGTATTCATTGAGCCCCTTTTCAATACGTATAAGCCGCTGACGAAACCCGAAATCAGCGAGCCAATTCTCGCAATGGCACGAGCGAATCAAATCCCGGTAAAACAAGTCTTTGAGGTGGACGCATCCCGTCAAACGACGCGGGTCAGCGCGAACGTCTCGGGAATTCTCGGTACGACACGCATCGCGCTGAACGATAATCTGCTCAAGCAATGCACGCTTCCGGAGATCCGCGAAGTCATGGCGCACGAGATGGGCCATTACGTCCTTAACCACGGCGCAAAGCTGCTGACCTATTTGAGCATTTTTGTTCTCGTTGGATTCGCGCTTACCCGAATTCTGTTTGATGCAGCAGTTAGACGCTGGGGCGATAAATGGGGTGTCCGAGATATTGCCGATCCAGCTGGACTCCCACTGCTGGCGTTAATTTTCAGCACATTACTTTTTTTTGCCACGCCGCTTCTCAACACAGTGGTGCGCGTCACTGAGCGCGAAGCGGACGCTTTTGGAATCAACACCGCACGCGAGCCTGACGGGATGGCGGAGGTGGCGCTTAAACTCGGCGCTTATCGCAAGCTCAACCCGACGCCTCTCGAGGAATTCATGTTTTACGATCATCCCAGCGGCCGCGCACGGATTCGAATGGCCATGGACTGGAAAGCAGCAAATCTATCTGCGGGGGAAAGTCCGAAATCCGAACCTCAACCCGCGAAACAAACCGAGGAATAGTTGGTCAGCCCATTTCGCGAGGATGCTGCGAAGGCGCGGCAGCGGTGGGAGCAGACTTGCCTTTCTGGATTAGCATCAAATTACGAATGTAGATCAGCGAATTCGGAAGATAGGCGAGGATGCCGACGGGGTCGCGTTTGAAGATGAAGTAAAGACACATGATTACGCTACCGCCGATGCTCCAATACCAAAACGAAACCGGGATGATGCTTTCGCCCTGTCGCTCCGAAGCAATCCACTGCACAAGGAAACGCATCGAAAACGTAAGGTTCCCGATCAGGCCAAGGATAACAAGGTAGCTCCAGTCCAGCCCAAGGAACCGGTACTCTTTGCCGATCCATGTGATTGCGATAAGTGCGAGTGTGTTCATAGGCTCTGACTTGTTTATCTACTGCGAACTCAGATTCCGACTACGCGGAATCTTTCAATCTTGATATGAGCGTATCCGCGATTGCGGCCGGGGTTTCCGCTACGGCGATGCCCGCAGCTTCTAGCGCTTCAATCTTTCCCGATGCAGTTCCTTTTCCGCCGGAAATGATTGCACCTGCGTGACCCATCCGTCGCCCCGGCGGGGCTGTTTTTCCGGCGATAAATGCTGCCACGGGTTTTTTGCAGTTCGCTTTGATCCATTCCGCGGCCTGTTCTTCAGCGGACCCTCCGATTTCCCCAATCAAGATCATTGCATCTGTGCCCGGATCGTCATTGAACAATTTCACGCAGTCGAGGTGGGACAAGCCATGGATCGGATCGCCGCCAATCCCGATGCAGGTTGATTGCCCGTAGCCGCGAGACGTCAACTGCCACACCGCTTCGTAGGTCAGCGTGCCGGAGCGCGAGATCACGCCAACGTTGCCGGGCTTGTGAATGTAGCCGGGCATAATCCCAATCTTGCATTGGCCGGGTGTGATGATGCCTGGGCAATTCGGTCCGATCAGCCGCGATTTCTTTCCGCGCATGAGCGCTTTCACCCGCATCATGTCCATCACTGGAATTCCTTCCGTAATGCAAACCACCAACTCGACTTCGGCATCAACTGCTTCAAGGATCGAGTCCGCAGCGGCAGGCGCAGGCACGAACACCATTGACGCGTTGCATCCGGTTTTTTGTCGCGCTTCCCAAACAGTATCAAACACCGGCACTTTGCCTTCGAATATTTGGCCGCCTTTTCCCGGTGTGACGCCGGCAACCACGTTCGTGCCGTAATCCATGCACTGGCGGGTGTGAAACGCACCCGCGCTACCCGTGATGCCTTGCACAACAAGCCGCGTGTTTTTATCGACCAATACAGACATAAAAATCAGGAAAGCAGGAAGACAGGAAACAATCTGGAAACCAGGAACCCGTAAAAAGCAGCAAAATCTCCTGATTTTCTGTTTTCCTAATTCACTTCTCCCAGCTCCTTAACTGCCAGATTCACTGTTGTTTTCTCTTGTGAATTACAAGCTTGTTTCCGTCGGGGTCGCGAAAATGCGCCATCCAGCAAACTGGCGTCTCCATTTTCTCAATGTCGAAGCTCACTCCACGCTCTTTCAGTTTCCCGTAAGCATTATCGAAATCTTCCACCTCGAACGCGACTGTGGTGCCATCGCGTGAAGGTTGCCAAGCCGGATGACAACCCACTCCGATTGTAGTCGGGCCAAGATCGTACTCGACCCATGCGCCATCCATTTGGGTGCGCGTAGGTTTTAACTCCAGCGTTTCCTGATAGAATTTTCGCGCGCGTTCCTTGTCAGAAACCGCAATGGCGACAAAGGCTACTTCGTTTGTGATCATGCGTCGGATCCTTTCTTGTTTTCAGGTTTGAGTTTGTGGATGATCAATTTGTTGCCGTCGGGATCTTGAATGATCGCCATTCGGCAAACAGGCGACTCAACTTGGTCATACCGGATATTATGTTCGTTTAGCCGAGCGATTGCACCTTCCAAGCTCTCGACCTCCAGCGCTGCGGCTGTGCCTTGATCAGATGGTCGCCAGTCGCCGCCGACGTTTGCGATCGCAACCACACCCGTTCCGATCGGGTATTCGGTCCATTTCTCGCCGGTCATCTCAGGATCGGGCTTCAAGCTAAGTATGTTCTCATAGAACGCTCGGGCTTTCGCCATGTCCGTTACGGGAATACCAACAAATCCGATTTCCTTGATTTTCATCCTGAGGGTTTCTTTCGTTGTTGATCCAACCAATCTGTCATTGTCCGAATAATTTTCGGATCGAATGGTGCCTGTTTCCCGGCAAACGCATCAGCCATGCTCAGGTAATGCTGTCCCCCGTGCCCCATCTCCGGCACTTCGATAAAACGTGCCACACCGGGAACGCTTGCGTTTACAATTTGCGCGATCAGCTCAGAATCTTCGCAGCCCATGATCCAGTCGTATTGTCCGTGCAAGATTAACGCCGGGACTTTCACGCGAGACCAGGCGGCTGCAAGATTCAGCCTCTGTAAGTCTTGATAAAATTTTAGCGGGCGCCCGTAAAGATGCGTCCGATCCTTTCCTTCGGGCCACAGTTCCGCGAGTTCCGGCTTTTCGCTTAAAATTTCCGCAACGGCACGCCCCTTGATCAACCACTCATAATAAAGCGTAGTCGCCCCTTTTATCCGATCAGTTACTTGACCCGGCGATTTTTTCATCAGAGCAAAACGCCGGCGCTCTATATCAAGCATGTGCTCGAACCATGTTTTGACCCAGCCGCCAATCGTGATATACCCGCGTACTTGCGCCTGTTCGGTATCGGTCTCGGGAACCAGCGGCGCGAATCCACCGCCGTTGCTGCTGCCAAAAATGTACACCCGGTCTGAATCGATGAAGTCGTAATTTTTCAGCGTTCGGAACGCCGCGCGATACCCGGCGAGCTCCGTCTCGAAATCGGTTTGCGAACAATCGCCTTCGCTGTCGCCGCAACCCGGCTTATCAATCTTAAACGTACAAAAACCTGGCGTTTGCGCGAGCCCCCGCAAAATTAATGCGGTTGCATCTTTCGTGTCACTCGGCGCCTCGACTGAATCGCAACTCAGCCAGCCGGTCAGAAAAATGACCGGCAATTTTTCTCTCGCGTCACGTGGCTTGGTGATGATGCTACGCAAGCGTTTGCCGTCAGGCATTGTCACCGAGTCGTAGATAACATCGACGTTCGGATAACCCTCGCGCGGCGCTTTTGTTTTGCGCGGCAGTTCCTGTGCTGAGACCGCTGCAGCGAGCGCAAGGAATACGATTACGGACCACATTTTCATTTGCCTTTTGACGCCGTGACCACTTTTTGCGCTGCATCGGCGAGATCGTCGGCCGCGATCAGCTCGATTCCGCTTTCCTTCAGCAACTGCTTTCCTTGCTCGACATTGGTTCCTTCAAGACGCACAACAAGCGGAACCGACAGTTTAACTGTTTTCGCGGCGTTGATGATGCCTTCGGCGATCACGTCGCATTTCATGATGCCGCCGAAAATGTTTACCAAAATCGCTTTCACTTTCTTATCGGCTATCAGGATCTTGAACGCTTCGGTCACCTGCTCTTCCGTCGCGCCGCCGCCGACATCGAGAAAATTCGCCGGTTCGCCACCGTAAAACTTGATAATATCCATCGTAGCCATGGCGAGGCCGGCGCCATTGACGAGGCACGCTATGTTTCCATCGAGGCCGATATAATTTAGATCGTGCTTTGACGCTTCGACTTCACGAGGGTCTTCTTCTGCTATGTCACGCATCGCACCGATCTCGGGATGCCGATACACTGCGTTGTCGTCGAAGTTAAACTTGGCATCCAGCGCAAGCACTTGGCCTTTGCTCGTAACGACCAGCGGGTTGACCTCGACCATCGAGCAATCATACGCAATGAAAGTGCGATAAAGTCCTTCGAATAGTCTTGAGGCGTTCTTTAGCTGCGATGATTCAAAACCGAGTTGCTTTGCAAGCTTACGCCCCTGGTACGGCTGCAGTCCCGCTAATGGATCAATCGGCTCGCGAATGATTTTCTCCGGCGATTTCGCTGCAACGGCTTCAATTTCGACGCCGCCTTCCGTGCTGGCGACAATTAATGGCGCAGCGGTCGCTCGATCGAGCAGAACGGCAAAATAGATTTCCCGCGCGATATCGGCCGATTCTGCCACCAGAACTTTGTTCACCAGACGACCAGACGGGCCGGTCTGGTGTGTCACCAGAATTTGGCCGAGCATTTTCCCCGCAACATCCCGAACTTCGTCAGGCGTTTTGCGAACGTGCACGCCACCCTTAAATCCGTTCTTGAAACTGCCCTTACCGCGGCCGCCGGCATGGATCTGTGCTTTAACCACAATATCGATATCGCCCAGCTCACGCGCGATTTGTTCCGCTTCATCGAGCGTCGTCGCGACTCTGCCGCGCGTTGTAGCCACATCGAATTTCTGCAACAGCTCTTTGGCCTGATATTCGTGGATATTCATTCGGAAAGCTTTCAGTGCCCGAACGGGCAGAGTGGAATAGCCCGCGCAGTGCAACTCAGCAACGATTTTTCTTTTGTGAATTGGCTTGCATCGCGAAAATCGAGCCGACTACCGTGACCGCCATGAAAAACTCATTGAGACTGTTGACATTATCCGGCGCACTCTTGGTTACACTCGCGTTCGCAAGCCTGGCAGCCACGCCCGCGCAGGAAAAAGCATTCACCGATAAGTACAAGGCCGCGGTGGAAGGCAAGGACACAGCCACCCTGGAGGCTTTCCTTTACACGCAAGGCTCAGACCCAGCCGCCCTCGAGTTTTACAAGATGATGCAGTCCGGAGGTGCTGGAGAGAAAATTACGAGCATTGAACTTGTTAGACTGACGCCGGACGACGTTAAAAAAGCGACGACCCCAATGGACGGACCAACTGGCAAAGTTTGCCTGAATCTCAAACCGACGAAAAAGCTTGTCATCAAGGTTGAAAAAAAGGACGCAAACGGCAGCTCCTCCAGCAGCTCCGAAAACTTCGTAGCCGAGAAGGACGGCAAATTCGTGATTCCTGTGCCCGGTCCGTGTAAGTAGCGCTGCAGTTGACGCGCCGGCGTTCAAAGCGACGCGGGGACGCCCGCACACGGTGGGCAGGCTGTGCGCATTCCCAAAGCTTGCGCAAATTTGGCAAGCATCTTTGCTTTTTGTACGAGGCACTTTTGGAGTGCGATGCGTCCGCGAATCGCTTTATCGCCCATCGCTGTTATCCCTGAAGATACGTCAGCGACTTGCAGTTACTCTCGTTCCTCCTTGAAGAGTGTGCCAACTGTGCGGTGATCTGCCGGCGGTTCCAGTGAGTTAACAAAATCGCGAAAACGTCTGGAGAAAAGCTCAGGCCGAACTCTCCAGTAATGCGCAAGGCCCGGGGCGACAATGTAATGTCTGAGAAGGCCATGCCAGCTTTCCCAGAGATCCCTGTCCATCAGTCCGTAAACATAATGGAAATGAATCGTCTCAAATGCTTTTAAGAATTGGTAAGCAGCATGGAAGAACCGTGACCGCTCCTCTACTGAGAGGGCACTGATATCTTCCACCCCGACGCGCCAGATTCGTTCCAGCTCAGCATTTTCCATAAATGGCTTGGTGACGTCGCGTAGCGCCGTTGACGCAGCGTCTTGCATGGCGAGCTTGGCCACACGCGTGCTCTGGTACACCTGCACAGCCAGATATAACACGGACAAAACGACAGCTAGCGAGCCGATCAATTGCGAGATGGCGCTAATCGCGTCCCAATTCATTCCCGAGATATACCACGGAGCCGTTATGCGTTGCTACTTCGCGTCGTCAGCGATTTTGAGAACGATCTTTCCGCGCGTATGGCCAGTTGCTACTTGTTCCTGCGCCTTCATCGCTTCCGAAATCGGGAATGTTTGAGACACGATTACTTTAATTTTCTTTTTATCGATCAGTTCGCCGATCTCGGCGAGCTCTTCTGAATTCGGTTCAGCATTCAGGGCAGTGCCACGAATACCGTGCTTCTCCAGTTCAGACTCCTTCGGACGCGCAACGAGTGAAACAATGATGCCACCCTTCTTAACCACGCCATATGACCGGGCGAGTGTATCCCCTCCTATCGAATCGAGCACCACATCAACATCTTTTGCGACATCCTCGAACTTTTGCTTCGTGTAATCGATTGCCACATCTGCCCCGAGTTGTTTCAGGAAATCCTGATTCGCAGTCGAAGCCGTCGCGATCACCTTTGCTCCGCGTGCCTTTGCAATTTGAATTGCAAACGATCCCACACCACCTGAACCGCCATGAATCAGCACGGTCTGACCAGTGCTCAACTTCGCGGTGTCGACCAACGCCTGCCATGCAGTCATGGCCACAATCGGCACCGCTGCCGCTTCCACGTGCGTAAGCGACTTCGGCTTTGGCGCCGCTTCGCGTTCTGTCACAAGCGCGTATTGCGCGTAGCCGCCGCTATTGTCCAAGCTGACGTACGCGAACACAGGATCGCCTGCTTTGAACTTCGTGATCTTACTTCCAACTTTTTCAACAACGCCTGCGACATCACCGCCGAGAATTATTGGGAACGCGCGATTTCCCTCTTTATCGAACATTCCCGATCTGATCATGCCATCGACCGGGTTCACCCCAGCCGCAATCACGCGGATGAGCAACTGATCGTCCTTCGGTTCTGGTCGTGGGATGTCCTCATATTTCAAAACCTCCGGCCCGCCGTACTCGTGAATGACAACGGCTTTCATCGCGGGCGTGGCAGACTCTGCGCTCGAAAAATCTGACAACACCGGTGCTGCGGCCAGCATGAAAAACATCAGTTGTCTGATGATTCGCATGAAGTGCAATTTATGGAGCCGGCGCGCCCTCGCGTCGATGTGCAGCGGCCCGAAGGCGGACCATCTCCATCACGATTCTACTGGGTTTTGGATTCCGTATGAAAAGCGCCGACCCATTTTCCGCCCTGTTGAACCCAAACACTTCCGCTGTTGTACGTGCCGGATACATCCTTGCCGTCAGCCGTCGCCTGCACCTTCGCTTTGTATGTCATGACAGCGATCTTCGGATGCGGGAAGACCACCTTAACCTCTGAAAATGAGTAGTCGCGCAGATCGCTCTTTGCCATGTCGGCAAGCTCACCGTCCAAAGTTTTCACTCCCTCCGCATAAACGCCATAATACTCCTTCGACATCAGCGCCTTGAATGCGTCTGCCTGTTTGTTCTTGTATGCTTCCCACGCGGATTTCTCGAGATCAGTGATTGTCG